>JAAUYH010185486.1_pt1 | contig 16330 bp, 16 predicted proteins | sample 7278061 | NCBI WGS metagenome assembly JAAUYH01 (sample SAMN14350203, study PRJNA611818) | marine sediment metagenome | isolation source: surface marine sediment (0.6m) | place: French Polynesia: Moorea | collected 2018-08 | reverse complement strand
GTAGCTCCCCTTCTTCCGGATTTCCCGAGCCCACGAGCACGAAACGCGCCGCGTGCCGGATCGATAATCCTTCGCGCTCCACCAGATTCTCGCCCGATTGGGCCACATCCAACAAGAGATCGACGATATGATCCTCCAGCAGATTCACTTCGTCGATATAGAGATACCCGCGGTTCGCCCTCGCTAACAAACCGGGCTCGAACGCCTTCTCTCCGCGCGACAAGGCCCGTTCGATGTCCAACGCGCCCACCACCCGATCCTCAGTCACTCCCAGCGGCAGATCCACCACCGGGGTGGGGCGTTTCACTATCTTTTTCGATCCTATTTCAGCCCAATCCGGACAATCCTCGATCCTCGCCGAGTTCACAGGGCAGCCTTCGACCATTTCGATCGGCGGCAATAGCGCCGCCAATGCCCGCACCGCCGTCGACTTGCCCGTCCCACGGTCGCCGAACACCAGCACACCACCGATGCTCGTGTCGATCGCAGTCAGGATGACAGCCAGCTTCATTTCGTCCTGTCCGACGATGGCCGAAAACGGATAGGGTTGGGTCATGCGGCCGCCTTGTCCTCGATCTGAAGCGGAGACCGCCCCTCCCATGTCCCGACGTCGCCAAGCACCAGGAACCGGGCATAGAGCTCCTCCTTGAACCACAACCCCTCTCGCACCGCCCGGATGGCCTGGCCATGCGGTCCATTGCCCCGTGCGAACGCGGCCATGGCCGACGCGTCCGGCCAGATCGAGAAGGTCACCTGGTGGAAGAACGGCACCTCGCCGATGCCGATCTTGAAGATCACATTCGGATCCGCGCCGATAACCTCGGAGATCTGTGGCACCCGGCCCCAGAATTTCAACGCGACCGAGGGCTTGATTGTCGCCCGCGTCAGTGCCGCCACCGGACCAGAAACCGCGTCTTCCTGCACCTCAAAAGGCGCGCAGCCGGACCATTTCCCCCGCGAAGAGATCGCCGATAGAAACACGGTCCAGTTTTCCTCGGAATGGTCTCGATATCGGGCAAAAACGTTCTCTTTGGCGATCCTCGTCTGCGCGATCTTCTCCGATGGCCATGTCGCAAGGATGGCGTAAACGGCAGTGTTCGGGATCGGCGTGAATCCTTCCCCGACCCCCGACCCACAGAGCTTCCAGAACCCAACATCCGACAGCCGCGCCATGGCCGGCCGCGCAGCGCCCATCATCCCAAATGCCCAGCCGCGGGCGGCGAGCGACCCAAAACGGAAGAAACTGAGGCTGACGGCTTGGATGAGGCACCCCTGAGTCGAAAAGTGTCAAGTCATCCTTACACATCTTCGCTGCCTTGGAAAGCCATAGTCCGTTGAAGTCAGGACAATGAATTCAAGGATTGTAAATCTAACTAGACAGTTTATCCTGTCCGGCATGCTCCAGCGACACCACCTGCTCCCAAGTGACCCTGTGCACCCCAGCGCGCCGCACGCCGTGGTAATCGGCGCCGGGCTCGGCGGGCTTGCCTCGGCGATGCGGCTCGGGGCCAAGGGCTATCGCGTCACCGTGCTCGACCGTCTAGACACGCCCGGCGGCCGCGGCTCGTCAATTACCCAAAACGGTCACCGTTTCGATCTGGGCCCGACGATCGTCACGGTTCCACAGGTCTTCCGCGAGCTTTGGGCCGCCTGCGGTCGCGACTTCGACAAGGATGTCGATCTGCGTGCGCTCGACCCGTTCTATGAAATCCGCTGGCCCGACGGCAGCCAATTCACCGCCCGCCAGGAGACCGAAGCGATGCGGGCCGAGGTCGCGCGGCTCTCGCCCGGTGACCTCAAGGGGTACGACAAGTTCCTGAAAGACAGCGAAAAACGCTACGCGTTCGGCTTCGAGGATCTCGGCCGACGTCCGATGAACGAGCTATGGGAGCTGATCAAGGTCCTGCCCACCTTCGCTCGGCTGCGCGCCGATCGCTCCGTCTATGCCCATGCTGCTGCTCGCGTGAAAGACGAACGCCTGCGCATGGCGCTTTCGTTTCATCCACTGTTCATCGGCGGCGACCCGTTCAACGTCACGTCGATGTACATTCTCGTCAGCCATCTCGAGAAGGAGTTCGGCGTGCATTACGCCATGGGTGGCGTTGCCGCCATAGCCATGGCCATGGCCCGAGTGGTGATAGAGCAGGGAGGCCAGGTGCTACATGGCGCCGAGGTGGACGAAATCCTTGTTAGAAACGGTAAGGCGAGCGGCGTGCGTCTCTCGGACGGTTGCGAGATCAACGCCGACATCATTGTCTCCAACGCTGATGCCGGACACACCTATGACCACCTTCTGCGCAACATCGGCCGGCGTCGCTGGACCAAGGCGCGCTTGCGCCGCTCACGCTGGTCCATGGGGCTCTTCGTCTGGTATTTCGGCACCAGGGGTACGGGCGATTTGTGGCGGGATGTCGGCCACCACACAATCCTCAACGGCCCGCGCTACCGCGAACTTGTCCACGACATCTTCATTAAGGGCAAGCTCGCCGAGGACATGAGCCTTTACGTCCATCGTCCCAGCGTCACGGACCCCTCGGTTGCGCCCGCCGGCGACGACACGTTCTATGCCCTTTCACCCGTCCCGCATCTGGGCTGCGACGATCCCGTCGACTGGGCCACCGAGGGCGAGCGCTACCGAAAAAAGGTGCAAGACGTGCTGGAAAAGAGCCTGATCCCGGGTTTCTCAGATCGCCTTTCCGCCAGCCTCGTCTTCACCCCGAACGATTTCCGGGATCGCTACCTCAGCCCGCATGGCTCCGGCTTTTCCATCGAGCCACGGATCCTGCAATCGGCCTGGTACCGGCCGCACAATGTCAGCGAAGAGCTCAAGGGCCTCTATCTCGCCGGCGCGGGAACGCATCCGGGCGCGGGGCTTCCGGGCGTGATCTCGTCGGCCGAGGTGTTGGCGAAACTCGTCCCCGATGCGGCGCCGGTTGCCGCCCAGCAGTCCCTGGCAGCCGAATGATCGATCCGCGCGATATGGAATACTGCAAGGCGGCCATCAAGGTCGGCTCGCTCTCGTTCCACTCCGCTTCCAAGCTGCTGCCGTCCAAGGTTCGCGATCCGGCGCTCGCGCTCTATGCGTTCTGCAGACTCGCTGATGACGCCGTCGATGAGAACGACGAAAAAGCCCACGCGGTCCTGACCCTGCGCGACCGGCTCGACCTCGTCTACCAGGGCCGGCCCCGCAACGCGCCGGCCGACCGCGCCTTTGCTGCTGTCGTCGAGGATTTCGACATGCCCCGCACGCTGCCCGAGGCGCTGCTCGAGGGTCTCGCCTGGGATGCCGTGGGTCGCCGGTACCGGACTTTCAGCGAGCTGCTGGATTATTGCGCCCGGGTCGCTTCCGCCGTGGGCGCGATGATGAGCGTGTTGATGCGGGTTAGAGATGCAGATGCACTCGCCCGAGCCTGCGATTTGGGCCTTGCGATGCAGCTCACAAATATTGCCCGCGACGTGGGTGAAGATGCCCGCGCGCGCCGTCTCTACTTGCCGCTCGACTGGATGGAGGACGCGCGCATCGACGCCGGGGCTTTTTTCGTCGATCCGCTGCCCGACGCGTCCCTTCGCACCATGGTTCGCAAGCTTCTGCGCGAAGCGGACAAGTTCTATTTCCGCTCTGAATCCGGGGTGACCGCCCTGCCGATGAGTTGCCGACCTGGCATTTATGCTGCGCGCCATATCTACGCCGGGATCGGCGGTGCGATCCGCCGCAATGGGTACGACACGATTTCGTGGCGCGGGCGGACCACCAAAGGGCAAAAGATCGGCTGGCTCGGCCTGTCGCTGCTACGCTCCGTAATCTCCGCCGGCATGCCGCAATCCGCCGTGCTGCATGCCGCGCCGGCGCCCGAGGTTGCCTTCCTCGTCGATGCCGCCGCTAAGGCGCAGACAAGGCCGCGCAACGATTGGGGGCAGGGCAGGGCAGGGGCCTTGCTGGCCGTCTTCGCGCAGCTCGAGGCCCAGGACCGCGCCGCCGCGCGGTTTGATCAACCCGCCGAATAGTTTATGTGACGGCGATGGACATCCTGATCTTCTTCGTCTTCCTCACGGCCTGTTTCGCCGCGGGATCAACCGGTGCAATGTTCCCACCAGGCCCGTGGTACGGTTCACTCCGCAAGCCCTCCTGGACCCCGCCGAACTGGCTTTTCCCGATCGCCTGGATGGTGCTCTACGTGCTTATTGCCTGGTCCGCGTCCCGGGTGGCCTTCATCCCGGGCAGCGGTTTGGCGATGGCGTTCTTTGCACTGCAGATCGCGCTCAATACGCTCTGGACGCCGGTGTTCTTCGGTTTGCGCCGTCTGGGTCAGGGGATGGTTGTCTTGACCGCGCTCTGGGCGTCGGTGGCCGCGATGGTGGTTTTGTTTGGGCTGCTCGATCGCACGGCGGGCCTCATGCTGATCCCATATCTGATCTGGACCAGCTATGCTGGGGCGTTGAATTTCTGGATCTGGCGCAACAACGACGCGGGCGGCGTGCCGGAGGCACGTTGAGCTAGAAAAATTAGTCTCTAAACTGCCATCTTTTGCGCCTCGGCACCCGCACCGCCAGCATCGGCTTCAGCAAAGGCGAGGCAAACCGGTTAAGGTCTAACACCTCGTGCACACCCACGGTTTCTTCGCCGCTAATCTTTGTGCGTACCGCCGAGCGGCTGTAGAACGGTGCGTCCAGCATCGCCTTGATCTGGTGCGGGCGATATCCGTCATCCGCCCGCCCCTCGCGCCGTAGCGCCCAAGGCGTGCGCTTCATCCGGGTCTTCGGGGGCGGTGTGATCACATCGGCTCGACCATCCGCGCCAAACCGCAACCCGACGGCAAGCTCCGACCCATCGCGCCGCGTCGCGTCGTAGAAACAGACCGAACCGTCGCCATGGGGGAACCGGCCCCAGGTCCAGTAGCTGAAGTCCTGCTCTAGCGCCCGGGTGCCGAAATTCGCGTCGAAATACCCGTGACCGGTCCACTGCCAGCCGCGGTTTAGGTCCACCTCTATGTCGCTCGTCGGCGCGAAGGGCCGCCAGACATGCGTCCCGTCCTCGGCGAGCGACAATTCCACCTCCGTCAGCGCCGTGGGCGTTACTGTGATCCTACCCTTCACCCGGGACACCAGTGGCAGCGATGAAATCTCGTCGACGTCGATGATCAGCTTGCCGCCTTGCCACCGCATCGAACTCGGTCCAACCTGAAACGTCGTATTGGTCTGCCGCAATGCAGCCTCTCCCCGGTCGGTCATGGTGAACCGTCCGCCGGGGCCGTAGGTGGCGACATTGATGCAGCAATGATTGGCGGGCCGCCGCCGTCCGGACCAGCGATACCAGGGCGAAAAGACCGAGCCTATGAAGCCGATGACCGAGACGGCGCGTGCGCCATCGTCGCTGATCCCGTCGACATACCACCAGGCGTAGCCATTCGGCGGGACCTCGAGGTTGAAGCATGGTCCGTCAAGATCGCCGCGGCCGCGTGCGCGCCGGAGAGGGTGGCCATCGGCACCCCCGCCCCCGGATGGGCCCCGCCCCCCGCCAGGTACAGCCCCGGCAGCTTCGTCCGCGCCGTCGGTCTCTGAAACGCTGCCATCAGCCCATGTGGGCTGCGCCCGTAGAGGGACCCTTGCGAGGCCGGAAACAGCCGGTCGAAGCGCCTCGGTGTCGTCAGCGCCTCCTGCCCCGGAAGCGGATCGAACTGCAGGCCGAAGCGGGCGAGCCCCTGGAATGTACGCGTCCGACATAGGTCTGGCTCCTCGTTCGCGCGCCCGCTCGTCGGCGCGCCGTTCATGATGATCTCGAACCGTTCCTGTCCCTGGGGTTCCGCCCCGGCGCCCCGGTCCTGGGCGCAGACATAGAGCGTGGGATCCTCGGGCAGGAGTCCGGCGGCAATGGGGTCGAACTCACGCTGGGGATCGGCACCGAAGAAGACATTGTGATGGGTAAGGTCCAGGCCTGTGGGCTTGGCGGCGAAACTCCAGACATAAGCCGAGAGGCTGCGCGGTTCGGTGGCGGCGCGGGGCAGGGCAGTTGTAGGTTTTTCCCCCAGAAGCCCGGTAGTCAGTGCGCGCGGATCGCCGTTGAAGACCACGCTGTCCGCGGGAAAGCGAGTGCCGTCCGCGAGATGCACTGCCGCCACCCGGTTGCCCTGCATCTCGATCCGCGTGGCCTCGGCATCATGGATCAACCGGGCGCCGAGACTCTCGGCCACATTCGCCATCGCGACGGCCAGGCGATGCATCCCACCATCGACTGTCCAAACGCCCGACGATTCCGCATGCCAGATCAGTCCGAGCACCGCCGGCGATCGATAGGGTGACCCGCCCACATATGTCGCATAACGCCCAAAGAGTTGCCGCAGCCGGGGATCGTTGAACTGCGCAGCGAGGCTCTTTGCCAGCGTTTTCATCGGAGCAAGTGCGGGCCACAGCGCCGGCCTTGCAAGCACCCGTGCCGCGAGAGCGCCTAGCTTCGGCTCGGCCGCGCGCATCATCGGCAGATCGAAGGCCTCGAACATCGCCGCCGCTTTGGCCGAGAAGGCCCGGAATGCTGCTTCCTCGCCTGCGCCGCAGAGATCTCGGACCGCTGCTGCGCTCGCCTCGGGATCCGCATGCAAGTCCAGCACAGACCCATCCGGCCACCAGTGCCGGGCCAGAATAGGGTCGCTTTTCAGCGTGACATGATCGTCCAGCCGTGTGCCCACGTCCTCGAAGAGCGTGTCGAGGACGTGCCGCATTGTCAGCACGGTCGGCCCGGCATCCACCGGTCCGGCGACGCTCTTGACCGTGCGCATCTTGCCGCCCGGCGCGCCATGCATGTCCAACACGGTCACGTCGCAGCCCGCATGTGCGAGCCGCAGCGCCGAGGCGAGCCCGCCCATACCGGCGCCGATCACGATGACTTTGTCAGAAACGCTAGAAACCATGGGACAATTGTTGACTCGCACGCGCCATGTGTCCAGTATGATTTACACATTGCTGTCAGTTAATGATGACACTATGCCAAAGCAGGAGTGTACCCCATGCCGCTGAAGGCGCGAATCGAGACGGCCATCTCCACCGCGATCGGGCGGGGGCAGGGGGGCATGGCGCCGCCGAAACTGGCCTCGGCACTGGACTATGCGGTGACGCCCGGCGGCGCGCGGATCCGGCCGACGATCTGCCTCAGTGTCGCGATGGCCTGCGGTGACGATAAGCCCGCGGTCGCCGATGCCGCCGCCTCGGCGCTGGAGCTGATCCATTGCGCCAGCCTCGTCCATGACGACCTGCCCTGTTTCGACGATGCCAACCTGCGGCGCGGCAAGCCCTCGGTGCACCGCGCCTATTCCGAGCCGCTGGCGCTGCTCACCGGTGACAGCCTGATCATCATGGCCTTCGATGTGCTCGCCCGCACCGGCGAACATGATCCGCAGCGCGCGCTTGAGCTGATCCGCGTGCTCTCGACCCGGTCCGGCATGCCGGGCGGGATCTGTGCCGGGCAAGGTTGGGAGGGCGAGGAAAAGGTCGATCTGTCGGCCTATCACTGCGCCAAGACAGGCGCGCTGTTTATCGCCGCGACCCAGATGGGCGCCATAGCCGCTGGACAAGAGGCCGAGCCCTGGTTCGAGCTTGGCGCGCGGATTGGCGAGGCGTTCCAGGTTGCCGACGACCTGCGCGACGCGCTCTATGACGAGGCGACGCTGGGCAAGCCTGCCGGCCAGGATGAAGTCCATGAGCGCCCCAACGCGGTCCACGTGCTGGGCATCGACGGGGCGATCAAGCGGCTCAAGGATATTCTGGGCGGGGCAATCGCCTCGATCCCGTCCTGCCCCGGAGAGGCTGCGCTTGCCGAGATGGTGCGCAGCTATGCCGAGAAAGTGACGCCGGTCGCCGCCGCGACCCGGCAACGCGCCTGAGATGACCGACACATCATTATTGGGCCGCCCCGCTCCGCCACGACGGCGGGGAGGGCTCACCGTCTGGCGCAACCGCCTGGTCGCTTCGCCGAAATTCCAACGCTGGGCGAGCCGGTTCTTCCTGACTCGGGGGATCGCCCGCCGCGAGGGCGAGGCGCTCTTCGATCTCGTCTCTGGTTTCGTCTACAGCCAGGTTCTGCATGCGTTGGTGGAGCTGCGCCTCTTGCACCGGTTGCAGGACGGCCCCGCCGACGCCGCGGCACTGGCCGGTTTCGCCCGCGTCGATGCACGGCGGCTCGATGTACTTTTGCGCGGCGGCGTGGCGCTTGGTCTCTTGCGCTTGCGCCGTGACGGCCGCTTCACCCTGGCGCAAAAGGGAGCGGCGTTTCTGGGCGTGCCGGGGCTCGAGGCGATGGTGCTGCACCACAAGGTTCTTTACAGAGATCTTTCCGACCCGGTGGCCTTCTTTCGTGGCGAGATCGAGACCGAGTTGGCCGAATTCTGGCCCTATGTCTTCGGCGCGGGTGGTGCGAAGGACCCCGAGACCACGGCGACCTATTCGGATTTGATGGCCGATAGCCAGGGCCTCGTCGCTGACGATACGCTGCAGAGCGTGTCGCTTGCCGGGGTCGAGCACCTAATGGACGTCGGTGGCGGCACCGGCGCATTTCTCTGCAAGGCGGGCGCGGCCTGGCCACATCTGCGCATGACACTCTTCGATCTGCCCGTCGTGCTTGAAGGCGCGCGCGACCGCCTTGCGACGGCCGGGTTGCAGGATCGCGTGAGCCTCGCGCCGGGCTCGTTCCGCGATGATCCGCTGCCCCTGGGTGCCGATGCCATCAGCCTTGTGCGGGTGCTCTATGACCACGCCGACGAGACCATCGAGGAGTTGTTATTGCATGTTAGAGACACTCTGCCGCCAAACGGGCGCCTCATCGTCTCGGAGCCGATGACCGGAGGCGACAGGCCCAATAGGCCAGGGGACGTCTATTTTGCGCTCTACACCATGGCCATGCGGACTGGGCGCGCACGGTCGCAAAACGAGATCGCCGGAATGCTCGCCAAGGCTGGTTTCACCGACATCGCCACCCCGCGCCCTACGCGGCCCTTCGTGACCAGCGTTGTCACCGCGCGGCGGGGTGTCTGAAACCTCTTACAGAAAAGTGTCCAAATAAATTGACACTTTGAGCTGTAACGTTAAACTTACATCGATGGTGTCAAGCAGGGCCGAGTCTCTGCGAGGCTGGATGATCCGAAGGGGGACGTGGTGCGGACCACAGCAGTGATACTCACCGGGGCGAGGTCGCTTGGGCTTGGACCCCTCGATCTAACCGAACCCGGGCCCGAGGATCTTGTGGTCGAGATCACCTATTCCGGGATCTCCACCGGCACCGAAAAACTCTTTTGGACCGGAGAAATGCCGCCCTTCCCGGGCATGGGCTACCCGCTGGTGCCCGGCTACGAGTCGGCCGGCGAGGTGGTCGAGGCCGGCTCCGATACCGGGTTCAAACCCGGCGACCATGTCTTCGTGCCCGGCGCGAATTGCTTCGAGGGAGCGCGCGGCCTGTTCGGTGGGGCGACCCGCCGGCTGGTGACCAGGGCTGACCGCGTCACCCGAATCGATCCGGCACTCGGCCCCGAGGGCGCACTACTCGCACTCGCCGCCACCGCGCGCCACGCGATGGCCGGGCTCGACAAGACGATGCCGGACCTGATCGTGGGCCATGGGGTGCTCGGCCGGCTGCTCGCGCGGTTGACCATCGCCGCAGGTGCGCCCGCGCCGATGGTGTGGGAGATCGACCCCTCCCGCGTGCCCGGCGCGCAAGGCTACAGCGTCATCCATCCCGACAAGGACACGCGCCGCGACTACCGCAGCATCTATGACGCCTCGGGCAATGCGGATCTACTCAATACCTTGATCGGCCATATTGCGAAAGGCGGCGAGATCGTGCTTGCCGGGTTCTACACGCAAGCCATCAGCTTCGCTTTCCCGCCGGCCTTCATGAAAGAGGCCCGATTCCGCGTCGCGGCCGAATGGGCCCGCGACGACCTTCTGGCGACACGGCAGTTGATCGAAGCCGGGGCTTTATCGCTTGGCGGGCTGATCACGCACGAGGCCAAGGCCGAGGACGCGGCTTCCGCCTATGAAACGGCCTTCACCGATCCGGCTTGCCTGAAAATGATCCTTGACTGGAAGGGCCACGCATGACGCTCGACGTCCCCAACCTGAAAGACTTCGATCAGCGCCTACGCGACGAAGCGCATAAAGAGCCCACGCTCGAAGTGCCCAAGGGCGCACCCACCAGCAAAACCCAGATCATCGCGATCTACGGCAAGGGCGGGATCGGCAAATCATTCACGCTCGCCAATCTCAGCCACATGATGGCAGAGCAGGGAAAGCGCGTACTGCTCATCGGTTGCGATCCGAAGTCGGACACCACGTCTTTGCTTTTTGGCGGCAAGGCCTGTCCGACGATCATCGAAACCTCCACCAAGAAGAAGCTCGCCGGGGAAGAGGTTGCCATCGGCGATGTCTGTTTCAAGCGCGGCGGCGTCTTCGCGATGGAGCTTGGCGGGCCCGAGGTTGGCCGCGGCTGCGGCGGACGCGGGATCATCCATGGGTTCGAGCTGCTGGAAAAGCTCGGCTTCCATGATTGGGATTTTGACTATGTCCTACTGGATTTCCTCGGCGACGTCGTTTGCGGCGGCTTCGGCCTGCCGATCGCGCGCGACATGGCGCAGAAGGTCATCCTCGTCGGCTCCAACGACCTGCAGAGCCTCTATGTCGCCAACAACGTCTGCAGCGCGGTGGAATATTTCCGCAAGCTCGGCGGCAATGTCGGCGTCGCGGGCCTGGTGATCAATAAGGACGACGGCACGGGCGAGGCGCAGGCCTTTGCCAAGGCGGTCGACATCCCGGTACTCGCCTCGATCCCGCAGGACGATGACCTGCGCAAGAAATCCGCCAACTACCAGATCGTCGGCACGGATCAGTCGCAGTGGGGCGCGCTGTTCTCTGAACTTGGCATGAATGTCGCTAAAGCCCCGCCGCTGCGGCCCACGGCGTTGAGCCAGGATGAACTGCTGGAGCTATTCGACGGCTCCGACACAGGCGCGGGTGTTGTGCTGGAGCCCGCCTCTGACGCCGACATGCGCGGCGCCAATGCCAAACCGAAGCAATCGCTTGAAGTGATCTACGACGAGGTCTGATGGCGGGCGAAGTCAAATATGACACCGCCCACGAGGCCGAGGTGATCCAGGGGCGCGACCGAGAGGACGCGCCCACATTGGCCTCTGGCGGGGATGGCATGGGCTGCCATGCCGGGGCCGATCAGATGGAGGCCGCGGCTCGGGCCGCCGGCCAGTCCGAGATCCTCGACCGCTATGCGCAGGACTACCCGCAAGGCCCGCATGACAAGCCGCAATCCATGTGCCCGGCTTTCGGGTCGTTGCGCGTCGGGCTGCGGATGCGCCGCGTGGCGACGGTGCTGTCGGGCTCGGCCTGCTGCGTTTACGGGCTGACTTTCGTGTCGCATTTCTACGGGGCGCGGCGGTCGGTGGGCTATGTGCCGTTCAACTCCGAGACGCTGGTGACCGGCAAGCTCTTCGAGGACATCCGCGACTCGGTGCATGAGCTCGCCGACCCGGATCGCTACGACGCGGTGGTGGTCACGAACCTCTGCGTGCCCACGGCCTCGGGCGTGCCGCTGCGGCTCTTGCCGGACGAGATCAACGGGGTCCGCATCATCGGCATCGACGTGCCGGGCTTCGGTGTGCCGACCCATGCCGAGGCGAAGGACGTGCTTGCCGGGGCGATGCTGAACTACGCCCGCAAGGAGATCGAGGCCGGGCCGGTGCAGGCACCCGTCGGTGGCAAGGCGGACCGGCCGACGGTGACCTTGCTGGGAGAGATGTTCCCCGCCGATCCGATGATCATCGGGCGCATGCTCGACCCACTGGGCCTAGCCATTGGGCCAACCGTGCCCTGCCGCGAATGGCGCGAGCTATACGCCGCTTTGGACTGCGGCGCGGTCGCGGCGATCCACCCGTTTTATACGGCGGCGATGCGCGAATTCGACGGCGCCGGACGGCCCATCGTCGGCAGCGCGCCGGTGGGGCATGACGGTACCGCCGACTGGCTGGCGAATATCGGCGAAGCCTTTGGTTTGCCTGCGGAAAAAGTGGCCGAAGCGCAGAACATGTTCCTTCCCGCGATCAAGGGCGCGCTCGCCGAGGCGCCGGTCGAGGGGACCATTACCTTGTCAGGCTACGAGGGCAGCGAATTGCTCGTGGCGCGGCTGTTGATCGAGAGCGGGGCGACAGTGCCCTATGTCGGCACTGCCTGCCAGAAGACGGCGCAGTCGGCGGCGGATTGCGACTGGCTCGAAGCCAAAGGCGTGGCGGTGAAATTCCGTGCCTCGCTGGAAGACGATTGCGCCGCGATGGAGGCGATCAAGCCGGACCTCGCCATTGGCACGACGCCGGTGGTGCAGAAGGCTAAAGAGCTCGCGATTCCAGGGCTTTACTTCACCAATTTGATCTCAGCACGACCGCTAATGGGACCTGCGGGGGCGGGTTCCTTGGCGCAGGTCGTCAACGCCGCCATCGCAAACAAGGACCGCATGGATTCGATGCGGGAGTTCTTCGAGGGCGTGGGCACCGGCGACACGGCTGGGGTCTGGGAAGGTGACCCGAATCTGCGGCCGGACTTCCGCGCATTGCACCAGAAGAAGCTCGACCGGCAGGCGAAAGCCGCCAGGGCGCAGGAGATGATCTGATGCGCCTTGGGACCTCGAAAACGGCGATCAGAATTCTATCGGAATTTCATCGGAATTCCGTCGGACTTTTGATCGGACTGGGAAGGGGCTTTGCCCCTCTTGGCTGCGCCAATTCACCCCACGATATTTCTGGCCAGATGAAGCGGGGGAGCGTGTCCCGATGCTGATTCAGGATCACGACAGGGCAGGGGGGTATTGGGGGGCTGTTTATGCCTTCTGCGCCGTCAAAGGTCTGCAGGTTGTGATCGACGGGCCGGTGGGGTGTGAGAACCTGCCGGTGACGAGCGTTCTGCATTACACCGATGCGCTGCCGCCCCATGAGTTGCCAATCGTGGTGACCGGGCTCGGCGAGGAAGAGCTTGGCCGCGACGGGACCGAGGGCGCGATGAAGCGGGCGTGGAAGACGCTCGACCCGGCGCTGCCGGCGGTCGTCGTCACAGGCTCGATTGCCGAGATGATCGGCGGCGGCGTCACGCCGATGGGCACCAACATCCAGCGGTTCCTGCCGCGCACCATCGACGAGGATCAGTGGGAGGCCGCCGACCGCGCGATGACCTGGATCTTTACCGAGTTCGGCATGACCAAGGGCCGGATGCCGCGCGAGGCGAAACGCGAAGAGGGCGCCAAGCCGCGGGTGAACATCCTCGGGCCGATGTACGGCACCTTCAACATGCCCAGCGATCTCGCCGAGATCCGGCGACTGGTCGAGGGCATCGGCGCCGAGATCAACATGGTGATGCCGATGGGCGCGCATCTGGCCGAGATGCGCAACCTGGTGAATACAGACGCCAATGTGGTGATGTACCGCGAGTTCGGGCGCGGCCTCGCCGAGGTGCTGGGCAAGCCCTATCTGCAGGCGCCGATCGGGATCGACTCGACGACGAGGTTCCTGCGGGCCCTGGGCGAAATGCTGGGGCTCGATCCTGAGCCGTTCATCGAGCGTGAGAAGCACTCGACGATTAAGCCGGTCTGGGACCTGTGGCGGTCGGTGACGCAGGATTTCTTTGCCACTGCGAGCTTCGGGATCGTGGCGAACGAAACCTATGCTCGCGGGATCCGGCATTTCCTCGAATCCGACCTCGGGCTGCCCTGCGGGTTCGCCGTGGCGCGGTCGGCGGGCAAGAAGACCAACAACGAGGAAGTACGCGCCTTGATCGGACAGCACCGGCCGCTGATCGTGCTGGGGTCGATCAACGAGAAGATCTACCTCGCCGAACAGAAGGGCGGGCATGGGCCGAGCCCGGCCTTCATTCCGGCGAGCTTTCCCGGCGCCGCGATCCGGCGCGCCATGGGTACGCCGTTCATGGGCTATGCCGGCGCCACCTATCTTTTGCAGGAAGTGTGCAACGGGCTCTTCGACGCCCTCTTCCACATCCTGCCGCTTGCCAGCGAGATGGATTCGGCGGCGGCCACGCCGACCACGCTGCGCCGCGATTTCCCCTGGGACGAAGACGCCCAGGCAGAGCTCGACCGGATCGTGGCCGAGCACCCAATTCTCACCCGGATCAGCGCGGCCAAAAGCCTGCGTGACGCCGCCGAACGTGCAGCACTCGCGCAAGGCGCGGAACGGGTGGTCAAGGAAACCGTCGCGGCCCTCAGGGCCACGGCGGCGCAACAAGGAGGAAACTGATGACCGATATCACTCCCGATGCCCCGGTCGTGGCCCGCACCAGCGGACCGCCGCGCCGGGAATACATCGTCTATTTCGGCCTCATCTTTCTAGCGACCCTGCCACTCGCGCTGCTGACCTGGGCGCTGCAGGCGGGCCGGACGCTGAGCCTGCCGGAGCGCGGGCCGATCGCCCGGGCCTGGAGCCAGGCGCGGATCATCACGCCGATGATCTTCTCCGCCTGACCGGCGGCCACGGACTTCCCGCCCCAAGGGCGGGACACGTCATTCGTTCTCTCCCCCGGGAGGGGCGAATACCCAACGGGCGACAAGCCCAGAGGGGACCCGGCCGCGGGGTACGCGGCGTCAGACAAACGATCCGAAGGAGAGTTGAATGTCTGATAGAACCGACCTGTCCTTCACAGGTCTTACCGACGAGCAGGCGCAGGAACTGCACGCCGTCTACATGAGCGGGCTCTGGCTCTTCGTGGCCATTGCCGTGGTCGCTCATCTGGCGACGTACATCTGGCGTCCGTGGTTCTGAGGGAGAACGAAGCATGTCCCAATTCTATAAGATTTGGCTGATCTTCGATCCGCGTCGCGTGTTCGTGGCGCAGGGGGTCTTCCTCTTTCTGCTGGCGGCGATGATCCATCTCGTCGTGCTCAGCAACGGGATCAACTGGTTTGAGACCGCTGCTGCAGCGGGCGGCGGCTGAGCTTGTCGTGTCCATGAAACTGCTGCGGGCGGGTCCGCCCGCCCGTGGCTACCCGATGACGGACGGACGCTGACGACGAAGGCGCCCAAAAGCGGAGAACAGAAGTATGGCAATGCTCAGCTTCGAACGAAAGTATCGCGTGCCGGGCGGCACGCTGGTCGGCGGGAACATGTTCGACTTCTGGGTCGGGCCGTTTTTCGTCGGCTTTTTCGGGGTCACCACGGTGTTTTTCGCCGGCCTCGGGACGATTTTGATCTTTTACGGCGCGGCGATGCAGGGGGAATGGAACCCCTGGCTGATCTCGATCCCCGCGCCGAACCTGGAATACGGGCTGGGGCCCGCGCCGTTGGATAAGGGCGGGCTGTGGCAGATCATCACGATCTGTGCCCACGGTGCGTTCATCAGCTGGGCGCTGCGCGAGGTGGAGATTGCCCGCAAGCTGGGGATGGGGCTGCATGTACCCGTCGCCTTCGGCTTTGCAATCCTCGCCTACACCACGCTCGTCGTGATCCGGCCGGTGCTCATGGGTGCCTGGGGCCACGGCTTCCCCTACGGCATCTGGACCCATCTCGATTGGGTTTCGAACGTCGGCTACACCTACGGCAATTTCCACTACAACCCGGCGCATATGATCGCCATCACCTTCTTCTTCACCACCACGCTGGCGCTGGCCTTGCATGGCTCGCTCGTGCTGTCCGCGGTGAACCCGGAGAAGGGCGAGAGCATTCGCAGCCCGGACCACGAGGACACGTTCTTTCGTGACTTCATCGGCTACTCGATCGGGCCGCTCGGGATTCACCGTCTCGGCCTGCTCCTGGCGCTGAACGCCGGGTTCTGGAGCGCGGTCTGCATCGTGATCTCGGGCACGATCTGGTTCGAGGCCTGGGCCGACTGGTGGTTCTGGTATGTCGATCTGCCCTGGTGGGTGGACATTGAGGGAGGCGTCAATGGCTAACTATCAAAACATCTTCACTCAGGTCCAAGTCCAGGGCCCGCCCGAGATGGGCATGGTCGAGGATACCGACCTGAGGGACCGCACCAAGGGCGCGCGCTTCTCGACCTTCTTCGGATGGTTCGGCAATGCCCAGCTGGGTCCGGTCTACCTTGGCCCCTTCGGCGTCGTGGGTCTGGCCACCGGCACGATCTGGTTCGTCATGGTTGGCATGTGGTTCTGGGGGCAGGCGGGTTATAACCCGGCGGTCTTCATGCGGGATCTCTTCTGGTTCTCGCTTGACCCACCGGCGCCCGAATATGGCCTCGGCTTCCCGCCGCTGGCCGAGGGGGGCTATTACCTGATTGCCTCGTTCTTCCTGCTGATCGCCGTCTGCGCCTGGTGGCTCCGCGCCTGGACGCTGGC
>JAAUYH010050108.1_pt1 | contig 16331 bp, 16 predicted proteins | sample 7278061 | NCBI WGS metagenome assembly JAAUYH01 (sample SAMN14350203, study PRJNA611818) | marine sediment metagenome | isolation source: surface marine sediment (0.6m) | place: French Polynesia: Moorea | collected 2018-08 | reverse complement strand
TCACTCCAACAATCCTGCTTAGATTTATTGGAAGTTTCTCTAAGTTGTACCCAGTAAATCTGTGAGAGAGCTTCTCGCGAGCGCGCTATACAGCATAGCTTGTAGCTTTTTGTCAAAGGGGAAGTTCAGATTAATGCAACCATGACTAACTGGTGTACCAAAATTGTTGTGCCAGTATGCACCATGAAGTGCATAACCGCGATCAAAGTAAAGCACGTTGGGAACATCAGCAATATCGTAGTCGGCACCGCGCATTCTATCTTGAGGATATTTTCTTTGAATAGAGTACATTCCTGGATAAGTTGGGGTTGTCGCTTTACCTGAAGAAATAAGAGTCTTAAAGGTTTGATTGCTACCTTCCCAAGCAAATAGATACTGGTCGGAAAGATCAACTTCTATCCACTTGTGACCTCCTCGCTTGAGATTTTCAATTCTTTGGGCAATAGTATTTTCTAATGTGGGATTAGCTAATGCTACATTAGCAAAGAGCCAAGATTCCCCAATAATCCAAGCTGTGATCCCATAAATTAAACAATCCATCACGCAGCGCTTTGTCTTCTGCGCGATCACATGACTGAAAAAAGCTGCTTTTCATATCCTTATCCCTCCTTTGTAAAAATTGCTTAAACCCCTCTTAATAACTCTGTCTAAAATCCCCCTCAGTTTTAGACTAGCAAAACAGTTTGAGTAATTGGTGAAAACTTTCTGTGATTTTGTTGAGAAAAAAGATAACTCTTCAGCTGAATTTAACTCAACCCCAATAATTCATTAAGTAAATCAAGTTAGCCCACATTGCCCCTGTAAGACGATGGATAATAATAACTGCTGTACGATTACGAACCATTGCTCTAAAGTTCTCAAGCCCTCGCATTGGCAAAGCTGGAACGATCTTAACGATCTTAAGTCTCCCTGACATCTCAATAAACTAATCGACATTGACCAGCTTATTGATTGGTTGGTCGTTAAACAGGTACTTCTTCTCCTTCTTCCCAGTGGCAAAACCAAGGATCATATCGCCAAATATCTCGAGCTTCTGGATGTTCTTCGCAATATTCGTCGAAGGCTGTTTGTTTGAGTTCTGCTGCTTGTTGATGAGCTTCCTCTGCCTGTAAATCTTCGACTAGATCCCAAGCAGTGGAACATTCTTTAGAAGTAAAGCCATGTTCGGCACAAATTTTATGGGCATCAGCAATTTTGCGTTCGATTTGTTCTTGGAGTAAAACTGCACTGGGTTTTTCCATAAAGTTACTTCTAAGCAATAAATCGGTTGTGGAGATAACACCTAAAAGTTTTTCTCTGATTATTGGGGCGCGACGAATACCAGTATTAGCAAAAAGCTGGGCAACGGATTTGATGCTTAGATCGGGATTGACCACAATGCAGGGTTTGGTCATGATTTCGCAAACGCGCACCTGGTCAGGATCATACCCTTTGGCTGCTACTTTATAAATAATGTCAGTTTCGGTAACGATGCCATAGCTATCTGATTTATCTAAGCGATCAACAATCAGCGAACTTAAACCATGATCTCGCATAAGGTTGACCGCATGACCTACTGTAGCAAAACTACGAATGGTTATGACTTTTTTACTCATAATGTCTGTAACTTTCATCTCTGGTTGCTCCCATGTTTTGTTTTAAGTAGAATTTGGATGATTCTTCTAGTTATGCTGGGGTGAAGCAAGAATCCGCATCACGGGCTCAGCTCACAATGATGAACATCAACCGCTACACCAATTTTCGTAAATGCGATCTGATTCAGTTTCCCATGCCTCTTTCGTCGATTCATCTAGAGGAAGTTCAGCTAATTTTTTTAGTTTTTGAGGCGTTAACCGGACTTGATTTGGAATTAAACAATTAGTTTTGGTCAAGATATCAGTAAGAGAAACAATACCAAGTAGCTCGTCTTTAATTACTGGTGCGATGCGGATTTTAGCTCTAGCAAATAATTTGGCAATATGTTCTACCGCCAGATCGGGATTGACGACAATACAAGGCTTAGTCATCACTTCGCACACATAAATTGTTTCGGGATTTTTAGCTTGAGCAACCGCTTGTGAAATATCTGTTTCGGTGATGATGCCATAAGCATCTTGATCGGAAGTGCGGTCAACAATTAAAGCCCGCACATGATGCTGTGTCATCAAACTAGCTGCTTGAGCAATAGTTGCCAAACTATCGATGGTGACTATTTTTGTTGTCATAATATCTGCTGCTTTCATTGTGAGTTACGTTTACGCTCATTTACTTTATACGCTCATTTACTTTATTAAATAAGAAAAAGTTAAATAAGCTCATCCATATAGGTTTAATAAAAGGCTTCACCATTCTTTGTTTCTGTCCTTAAGATAGACAAATAAATTGAAGAACTTGTGAGGAAATAGCAGCAAAAATTATTGACCGCGGAATGCGGTCAGCGATACTCCGCCGTAAAACGACGGAGTATCGCTGACCCCTTCGTCTACCTTTAAGTAGGTGATTACTACTGGACACAAAGCCTCTTGGTAGGTTCACGATTTACCGAGACGGCTATCACGGTGCGCGACGCGAAGCTAGCGCTAAAGCATACCGCTCCGCATATCCTTTAGGGCGTTCCCTCTCTTATTAGCACCTACCGTGTACACATAAGTTATTTTTTATTGATTATTCTGGTTTTAGAGCTAATCTCGCCCCCTAAATTCCCTTCCTCGCGCGTTCCTTTGCTGAGGTTCCCTCAGCAGGGTCGCTCGTCAACTTTGGGGGACTTTAAGTTATCTTTCTCCCCCAAAATTGGGGGTCGGGGGGCTTAAGAGCGACTTGTGTATACACCGTAGCTTATTAGCACTGGGAAGAGGGGAATATTTTGTCAGATTCGATTGTTTAACACCAGCGATGAATTGTTATCCCTCATCCCGGCACCGCTAGTTTTGCTGCCTCTTCTTTGCTGTCATTGGCTTAGTTATCTCGATTTGATCAGGTGAGAAAAAATAAAACAATCATTTTCTGGACATAAAAATATAATATTTAATTAACAGTTAACCTGTAGTTAATAAATATGCAAACTTTTCTTATTTTGCAGACTAGTATTTTTCTCTTACCATTGTTTCCTGCTTTAGGAGAATTAGGATTAATATGGATTTTAATTAGGATTGCGATCGCCCATTTTCCCAAGATAATTGATAATCGAATTAATAGAGGTTGGGGAATTTTAAGTATTTGGTTAATCGTTAATTCGTTTTTCGCTTATCAACCATCAGAAGCCTTTTTAGGTTTAGCAAATTTTTTACCTTTTTTCGCTTTATTTTGTAGCTTAAATCTTTTAATTCATCATCCCAATCAACTGCGAACAATCGCTTGGCTATTAGTTATTCCTTCTTTACCTGTAGTGATTCTAGGTTGGGGACAATTATATTTAAATTGGAATAGTCCCCCATTAATTAAAACTATCTTGGGATGGGAATTAGTAGCTCAAGGTGTACCAGTCGGGAGAATGTCATCAGTATTTATCTATGCAAATTTTCTCGCTGTTTATTTAGCGATCGCGTTTATTTTAGGATTAGGTTTATGGTTAGATATCTGGCAAAATTCTGCTCTTAAAAAACGAAGTTGCTTATTACTATTTGTTACTGTTATTTTATTTGCTGATTCAGTTGGTTTAGGATTAGCAAGTTCTCGTAATGCGTGGGTAATTGCCTTTTTAGGAGTTATGGCATTTGCTATTTATCTTAGCTGGTACTGGCTGGTATGGGGAGTTACTGCAATAGTAACCGCTATCCTCTGGGCTTCGTTTGGCTCTTTTTGGGGACAAGAATGGTTACGAAACATTGTTCCCATGTTTATTTGGGGCAGACTATCAGATAGTATGTATCCTGATCGCCCTTTAGAAACATTACGAATTACTCAATGGCAATTTTGTTGGTCAAAAATCCAAGAAAATCCTCTTATTGGTTGGGGTTTACGTAACTATACGCCCTTATACTTAGAAGCTACTAATTTCTGGTTTGGACATCCCCATAATTTATTCCTGATGTTAGGAATGGAAATCGGAATTATTGCCACTTTATTATTGTGTTTCATAGTTGCTTGGATCTTGGCACAAGCCATTTTATTACTGCGTCGTCATAATAAAAATAGCTCTAGATATTTAACGAAGAGTGATCGCTTAATGATATTTTCTTACATCTTAGCTTTTGTCTGTTGTACTTTATTTAATCTTTTAGATGTAACAATTTTCGACTTAAGAATCAATACTATAGGTTGGATTTTATTATCGGCAATTTATGGAGTGAGCCAACAATTTAGTCACGACTCGCGCGTTCCTTCTCTTGGTGCGCGACCCGAAGCTAGTCCTTTAGGGCGTTCGCGGTAGTCGGGAAACCCGATCAGGTTTGGCACCGCTAGATGAGTCCCCATTCGAGGATAAATAAAACTCCTTGCGCTTGCGCTTGCGAAGCTCCGGGATGGGGGCTAAAGAGTGATTGATGAATTCGTATCACTAGTTAATTTTGTTTTATTTGAACCCCCATTCCCGCCCGCAGGGGCAGCTCTACCCGGAGGGTCTCGGGGTCACTCGTCAAATTCAAAGAGATTTTTGTCTTAGCTCTCTTTTTTTAGAAGCTTTTCTAGTAAGCTCTAAAATAGACATAGGAACCACTATGGGCCAAAACAAAGATGCAATCAACAAAACTAGCCATGAATCCACATGATTTTTGGGAGTAGAACTATCAGCCATGAACAATCCTAACCAATAAACAAATATTGCGCTAGCTATAGTTAAATACCACATAATTACAATCTCTAAGTTGTCCTTTCTTTCCTATTCGGTTATAACCATAACTCGATTAACTGGGAGATCTAAACCGCAATTTCCTCAGAGTTTTTATGAAATTATGATAACAATATAGCGATTATAGCGATTCTTATACTGGTGAGAAGAAACCCTGCTTTTAGATACAAGGGGACGGGAATAGACTTCTCATTGAGCATTGCTCTTCTGCTGCATCATATTTATATGTTGACGAAGTCTCATCAAGCTATAAGTTTGACCTAAATCTAAAGGTAGTAGAGAAATACCCTCTAAACGAGACTGTATCCAACCATCACTCCACCACCATTCATGATAACCATCAATTCCTTTACTTAAAATTAACTGCAAACAATTATCATCTGCTACTTTTACGAAATGTTCGATCTCTACAAACCCTAACCTACTGGTAAATATTAATCCTGCTGATAATTTTTCTGGTAAATCAGCAGATAAATTTTGAGGCCACATCCATTGTCTTAATTGAGCTGTATTTAGTAAACTATCACGAATTATATTCTGGCTGGCTTCTAATTCAATTCTTAGCTGGCTTTGTTGAAAATTTCCTAGCATGGTAATTTTGTGAGGTGAAAGTTTAAAGACTTGATTGTAATTTTTTATTTTACTTATTGTATAAGTAGAAACCAGTTTTACTATTACTTTATCCTTGCGCTCATGGGTCTAAAGCCCCGCCCGTCTTACAACAGTATACTGCGGAGGGAAACCTGTCCGCAGATCTGTTGCGCTTTAGGGCGATTTGAACGATAGACTTTTGCAATATATTAATGAGAGTTCCGTGACCCATCTACAATTTAGCTGAAAATGAATCTCCATTTACATTAGTTCTTTTGATTAAACAGAGAACTAATGTTCTATTTTTTCAAAAATGAGAATTGCTGGTAGAAATACCTAATTTTAGTCAAATATTTTTAAGATCACCCTGAGATATTTATTTTTACCTATTTGCTAATTACAATTTTACTTCAACTTGATTTCTCTTATCAGTAAGTTCCACAATTTACAATTGTTGCTTAATATTTCTAGAATATTTTTATAGAGGCTATATTTTCTGGAGAAATTCTTAATTCTTGATTTATACTTGATGATTTTATTGATTGACCAGCATAGAAATTATGAGAACTTCAGTGTAATTATATTTTTTATTGAAACGATACTTGATATTTAAAACAACCAAAATGACGAAAAACAATCAATTTAAGCAATTAAATAAAACGATAAAATCTGGGAAGTCTCATGCTGGATTCACCCTCATAGAACTTCTTTCGGGATTAATCATGAGTACTATTGTGGTTGCTGGTTTGGGGTTTGGTTTGTACCAACTCACCAAAACAACTAGGGATGAAGGATCTAAAATAACAGCACGCAATGAAGCTTCAAGGGCGCTCGAATTTATTTCTGATGAATTGCGTCGTGCTCAAAATCTTGAAGTTCATGATACAACTACTGGAAATATAGAAATATCTGGTGTAGCATCTGGTTATACTCCTCCTACTAATATTGATACTTCTACTTTCCCTCTCACACATGTTTTAGCATTAAATTTACCAGGCGTTGCTGAAAGAATCATTTATTCGATTGCAGAACCAAACACGAACTCTACTTGGAAAGGTCCTTTAGTAATATATAGATGGGGCCCTAACATGGATTCTAATGGAGAATATACTGATCCTAATGATGTAACAGAGTGGGATAATGAGCCTTTAATAGATGGTATAGACAATAGTTCTCAACCGCTCCCTGAGGATTGTGTTGTAAATGGAACTCCAAACCTTACAATTACAAACTACACAGGATTTTTTGCTTGCATGGAAGATGATGATGGTGACGGATCAGCGATAACAGCAAAGCTTTATTTTACTAGTGACGTAGGAACTGACACTGGAAGCGATACTATCCATACAGCAGAAACTCAAGTAGTAGCTCGGGCAAGAGCGAGGAATACTGACGAAGCAGAAGAAGAGGAAACAAGTCCTCTTAGTTTTAGGACGTTAGCAGCAGAATATTCTTTAGGTCCCATAGGAGGTGGGGCTACCTGTGATGATGGGAAGGGTGAACAATCATCATGGTTTATGAGAACTGATTTCATCAATGATCCCGGTCTTGATCAAAATAATGGTTACTCACCCAAAACATGGATACATGATCCAGATAGACAGGGACAACCAATCAACATAGATACTAATCATAAATTGACGATCGCGTCTATTCCCATTGGCTACGGTACTTGCATTAACTCAAGTATGATCCTCAGTAGAGGAAATGAAGATTTAGATGACACTTCTACTACTCATGCAAAAGCTGAGGATGGCAATACTTGGTTTCCTTTAGCTGGTGTCGAATCATCGGATTTCACGATAGACTTTTCTAAGCCTAAAACTTTCAATGGGAATAAGCAAGGCGATGATAGTTATGATGAGCCTGACATTGTTAGTTATGATAAAGATGGCAATGAGATTGGACCTGTTGATCATGTGAAAGTTTACAAAAAAGGTAGTGCTCTTGCCAAATATGATGGTTATGATGACGATCCTGATACCCTTGATGGGGAAGACTCTCTTGGGGAGTTTTTAGCTGCTAAGGGATATGCTGTTCCAAATGGAACCACTCCAGATGGAAAAATCACATACAGATTGGTCAACGATAGTGATTATGCAGCCAATCCTACTCTTAACATACTAGGTGAAAAGGAGCGTCTTATTGCAGTGGAAATTGGACAAGCTTTAGTCGGTGATAAAATACCAGGTAGTGGCGATCCTGGTGTTCCTAACCCTGGTTTTGATCTTCAAGATAGTGTATTTATTCTTTCGACGGAGAAGTTTGCTGAAAAACATACTTACCCGTAGAACTTTTCCCAAAAAATCTTACTCAATAATATATTTAAAGGATTTAAAGGTGGGCAATGCCCACCTTTTCATGTGTTTATCAATTGAAATTAGCTTACACTGTAACCTTAGCAGGATAGTTACCTATAGCTTCTACCAAAGTTCTCACCTGAGCAACCATTGCAACTTCGTTATCTAGCTGGTTAATGGCAGAACCGACACCGACGCCAGAAGCTCCAGCAGCGATCGCCATTGGGATGGTAACATTAGATAAACCAGAAGCACATAATACGGGAACTTCTACCGCTTGAGAAATACTATGGGCAGCAGCCAGGGTAGCAGCAGCTTTTTCGATTAAGCCTCTAACCCCTGGGTGAACAGGAGTGATACTAGTTCCACCTTCGGTTTGAATGATATTGGCACCTGCTTTTACTAAAGCTTCTGCTAATTGTACTTGTTCATCAAGAGGCAAAATATGAGGAACAGTTACAGATAGAGTAACCTCAGGAAGTAGAGAGCGAGTTGCTTTGGTTAATGCCAAAACTTCTGCTGCTTCAAATCTTCTTCCTTGAGCGTAAAAACTATCGAAGTTACCAATTTCAATTAAATCTGCACCAGCTTCTATGGCAGAAACAAATAATTTGGGCTCAACGGCGGAGACACAGATTGGCAAATTAGTCAGGTTGCGAATCGTGTCGACTAAAGTAGGTTCAGCAGCGATGTCTACAAAAGTTGCACCACCTGCTTCTGCTGCTTTGACCACGGCAGCTACATGATCGCGGTTAAAATTATTTAAGCCACTTATGACTTTAAGAGCGTTTTTTTCGGCGAAAGCTCGCGCTAAATTAGGATGCATTGTCATATTTGCTTCCTTGGTAGTTAGTTTCTATATTACTTATAAGCAATTAGAATATCTTAGCGCGTAGCGTGATCGATTTGAGATTTAAGACTATTTCTTATTTTTTTTAAGGCTTGTAGTTGTTGAATTAAAACATCTATTTCAGCCTCTAAATGAAGATATTTTACTTGTTGATCTGCTTGATAACATTTGGTGATATGTTTACGGTTAGATTCTGCTCTATCAATAGTAACCGTAGCAGAACTCATAGCTGTTTTAGATTGAGAGGATAAAAGATTTGACATAAATTCTACCGTTATCAAATTTGAATTATTAATGCTGGTGAGTGATCTTATCTCACAGAAGTGGGTTTAGGTGTATCGAATATGTCCAATTCTTGTCTATTCTCGAGCTTTGAATTAAGTTAAAACTATGAAAAAATAAGGATCATAGGGAGTCTTTTTGAATAATTATCAAGAATAATTACTATTTTTTATGTAATGTATCAGAATATATAATGTAATATCTGAGAGGCTATTGTTTTATAAAGTAGCCCTTCAAGGCAAAAGGCAATAGAAAAGAGGAAATAGGTCAGCGGTACTCCGCCGTAAAAGCGGTGCGACCCCGAGACCCTTCGGGTAGAGCTTCGCAAGGAGTTTTACTCATCTAGGGAACGCGCACCAAGAGACGACGGAGCCTGCGCTGACCGCATTCCGCGGTCAGAATTTGACAAGCCCATTTAAGAATAATGTAGGAGCCATCGTGTTACTTTCTAAAGGATTCGAAGTTGAAATGTATACTGGCACGCCACAAGGTGGTATCGTCGGGTTATCAGACAAAATTGTCAAGGATTTGGATGCATTTGTTAGAGAACCTGATAGTAGAAATGTCGAATATACAACTGCTCCTTATACTAACTATGAACGGTTGCTCTGCGCGCTCTTAAAACCGAGACAAAAGTTACGTAATTATTTAAGCAGTTTGGGAGACTATACGATCATTCCTGGTAGTACTTTATCTTTAGGTAACAGCGATCGCTTTTTCCGTTCGGATCCCAATAATCCTTATCATAGCTATATTGAACAAACCTATGGCACGGATGTGGTAACTGCGAGTATTCATATCAATATCGGCATTAATGACCCTGAAATTTTAATGCGAGCTTGCCGTTTGATTCGTCTTGAAGCTCCTTTATATCTTGCTTTGAGTGCTTCTTCTCCTTTCATTGATGGCAAAGTAACAGGCTATCATTCGACTCGCTGGCAAATGTTTCCCAAAACTCCTACCCATGTTCCTTTGTTCACTAGTCACAAGCATTTTATCCAATGGACAGAAGAACAGTTAAAAATTGGGACAATGCAGAATGTTCGTCATCTTTGGTCATCAGTAAGACCTAATGGTGATTGTCGTCCTTACAAGCTAAACCGTTTAGAAATGAGAATTTGCGATCTTATCATCGATCCTATATCTTTACTGGCAATTACTGCGCTTTTGGAGGCAAGACTCCATCAAATGCTGGAAAATCCTGAATTAGATCCCTTAAAACAGAGTCGTCTTGACGAGCGACCCCAGCAAGGCTTCTCCGATTCGAGGACAAGACTCCCTATGGGAAGCGATGCGACTACGGTCGGGCTCTACGACCCAAAGAATCCCTCTTCGAGGATAAGCTCACACCAAGAGAGGCGTGAGTTTGATTGTGCTAATTTAGCAGAAGATTTAATCGCGATCACAGATCAAAATGAATTACTAGTAGCACGTCATAGTCTTGATGCAGAATTAATTCATTGGCAAGATGGACGTAAAATAACTGCAAGAGAGTGGATTGAACAACTCTATCAAGAAGTTTTTCCCTTTGCCAAAAAACGCGGCTATAGTTGTTTCTTACTACCGATCAAAAAAATATTAAGATCGGGCAATACTGCTCAACAATGGTTAAAAATGCATGAGCAAGGACAAGATATTCCTAGTATCATTCAACAAGCAATTCAAACCACAACCCAACAAGAAAAAGACTTAGAATCCAAACTCTGTCAACCAATCCTGGTAGCATAAAATCTTTACTGATAACTGTTCACTGAAATAACTGAAATATGCGTGTTGTTTTGGTTCATCCCCAAATCCCTCCCAATACAGGAAATATTGCTCGTACTTGCGCGGCAACTAAAACAGAATTACATTTGGTCGCGCCTCTAGGCTTTGAAATAAGCGATCGCTATTTAAAAAGAGCAGGCTTAGATTATTGGCCCTACGTAGACCTGCATTATCATCTCAACCTAGAAGCATTCTGGAAAGTGCAGCGACAAAAAGGAGGTAAGTTAATTGGTTTTACTGTCCGTGGCAGCGGCAATTATCTCGATTATCAATATCGAGATAATGACTGGTTACTATTTGGCAGTGAAACAGCAGGTTTACCAGCAGAAGTTCTAGATCTTTGTGATTATCGGGCTTTTATCGCGATCGCACAACCTCAAGTAAGGAGCCTTAATTTATCTGTAAGTGTCTCTGTGGGATTATTTGAAGCCTTACGACAATTGAGAAATTAAAATCAATCAAAACTTAATTTGATACTAAATCCTGTTGGCAGATACATATATACATATTAAGTATACCTAGAGGAGAGGATTAACGACTCTCCGTGTCCCCGTGTCCTAGCGTCAGCCTTAATAGTACAAAGATAAATTATTTGCTTTCTACGAAAATACTTGTCTAAATTCTATTTTCAGGTTAACCTTTCCTTGAAATACAAATTATTTTTGAAGATACTTAAAAAAATACAGCACAAACTTTACATAAATAACAATTTAAATTAAAAAATAAGCATTTATGCTAGTAATTGTTGCACCGGTAATTATCTTACCAAGCTCTGACAATTATGTTACTTGGCAAACAAGTCCTGACAATTATGTTACTTGGTAAACTTGACAATTCACCTAGCTAAACAATAATCTATGATAATTGAATTAAGCAATTATACTTATTAGCTCTTATTTATTAGTATCTCTTACTTCCTTCCTCCAAAAAAAAATCTATGGCTAAGCATGAGAAAATGATCACCCCCTTAAACTCCCCTCCGGCAAGCGACCAAAATCCCACCCAGTACTCAGTTATGGAAAGCCATAGGTTAGAGTCTTCAGATAACTCCTCACAAAAGCAATCACTTACAGTCTTGGGCTTGGCAGTTGCCTTTAGTTCTTTCGGGGCAATTTGTACTTCTCCTCGAATGGCTCAAGCAGCTCCAACAAATTTGCCACTAGCCAATTCTCACTCCTCAATACTGATTGCTCAATCTACACCACAACACGATCAATTAATCACAGGAAACTCCAAATTGGAGACAGACCAAGAACAGATAGTCAAAAATTCCACAATTGAAATCCGCTCTAATACAAAATTAGGAACAGGATCAGTTAAAACTATATCTGTACCTCAGCTACCTTCTTTAACTTTAGCGCAAAATATTCAAAGCAAAACAATTACGAAACAGATCTATACAGTTCGTCCAGGAGATACTATCAATAGGATTGCTCGTCTTTATGGAATTTCCACTGACAAAATTATTGAAGCGAATAAAATAAAGAACCCTAATCGGCTTTCTGTTAACGATCAGCTAGTAATTCCCCTTAAAGAATCACCTCAGATTAGTCAGACAAATAACGAACTAAATTCTCCCTCCAAAACTCCGAAATTTGTCCCCTTTTCGGTTACAAATCCGATTTCGGCGAGAAGCTCTAACAATACTCTAGACCAAGTAGTGACTAGAGAAGTAAGTTCTAACCTATCAACTAGTCAAGAGAATGCTCGCGACCCTTATATTTCTAGATTAAGATCAGATATTGATAAACTCCGAAATCAATTTCAAGATCAATATAAAGCCGAAAAATCAGAAGTTAGTGTAAATAGTTCTCCATCGGAAATCAACTTAGAATCGTTAGGCTCTAACGATTCTCCTAGTACAAATTCTTCTGTAAGACGAAAAGGTCAAAATTTGACTTCAGATAATGATTCATCATCAGAAAAATCGCTTCTCGGTTCAGCTATTAGTCCCATAGACAATTACAACCAACTGCTTAGCTCTCGTCGCGGAGGAACGTTGCAACCACAACTTCCACCATTATCTTCTCCAGAGCAATATTTACCTGATAAGAGAAACTTCTTTAATGGCTATATGTGGCCTGCTCAAGGAACTTTAACCTCTGGCTATGGCTGGCGTTGGGGAAGAATGCACAAAGGAATAGATGTTGCAGGTCCCATTGGAACTCCTATCGTCGCAGCAGCTACAGGAGAAGTTATTTTTGCTGGCTGGAATTCTGGCGGTTATGGCAACTTGGTCAAACTTAAGCATACTGATGGTAGCGTGACTTTATATGCCCATAACAACAAAATTCTCGTCCGTCGTGGTCAAAAAGTTAGACAAGGTCAGCTAATTGCGGAGATGGGTAGTACTGGCTATAGTACAGGGCCTCATCTTCACTTTGAAATCCGTACTAATGGGACTACGGCTATAAATCCCATAGCCTATTTACCTAAGAAATGAGCTGATTAAGGTTTAAGGTTCAGGAACTGAAGATTGCTAAACTCATGTGAAAATCGCTATAAAGAATTTCAGTTTTAGATTAGAAAAAGCTTTGGGACGACTCCTTGCTCCTATTTAGCTTACAAGCGATTTAGCGCGTTGGACGGGTTCCTCGACTTGAAGCGACTGAATCAAGACACGCTCTTTTGATTTAGAGCCAAAAACTTTGTTGATTCTACCTCCTGCTGTTTTTTAATTTCGTCAAACTGATGTTATGAGATAATTGTCTGTTGCTAATCTACAAATAATTAATACTTTATTAAGCACATGACAAAAACAGCGTGGGTATTTCCGGGACAAGGTTCTCAAACAGTAGGAATGGGAGTTGATTTTCAAGAAAATACCGTAGCAAAAACTAAATTTGGTATCGCAGAAAAAATTTTAGGTTGGTCTATTCTAGATATTTGTCAGGGAGATGAAACTCGTTTATCTCGTACTCTTTATACCCAACCTTGTTTATATGTAATGGAATCTATTATTGCTGATGTTTTATTAGAAAAAACAGCAGCACCTCAGTTGGTAGCTGGACATAGTTTAGGAGAATATGTGGCTCTTTATGCCTCAGGAGTATTTGACTTTGAAGCAGGACTTCGTTTAGTCAAAAAACGTGCTGAATTAATGGATACAGCTGTTGGCGGGAAGATGGTTGCGTTAATGAAATTTGACCGCGACCAACTAAAAAATTTGATTAATGCTAATCCTGATGTGGTTTTGGCAAATGATAATAGTAGTGGTCAAGTAGTTATTTCAGGAACTCCTGAAGCAGTAGATCAAGTAGTAGCAGAAGTTAACGCTAAACGGATAGTAGAACTTAATGTTTCTGGTGCTTTTCATTCTCCTTTAATGGCGGATGCTTCTGGTAAATTTCAGTCAGTCTTAGATGAAGTTTCTTTTAATGATGCTAAGATTCCTGTGTTGTCTAATGTAGAACCGATTCCAGCTACTAAAGGAGAAGATTTAAAACAACGTTTAGTACAACAAATGACAGGTTCTGTAAGATGGCGAGAAATTATGGAACAATTTAGTCTACAGGAAGTTACCCGAACTATTGAAGTAGGTCCGGGTAAAGTGTTAACTGGCTTATTAAAAAGAGCTTGTAAAGGGATGGAATTAATGACTGTGGGTACAGTAGAACAGCTAGAAAAATTCTAAGTACTGAAAAATTGGTGCAGATCGAACATTACTTGTTTTCTTATATTAATGATATTAGCGATCGCAAAGTATCATGGATCTAATTATTAATTTTTGTCTTGCTGTTTCCCTCGGACTATATAATTTATTTTGTCGAGGGTAGGAGTATTAATATCTACCTTTGTTCCGTTGAACCCAATGCTTTATTTGATGTAGAAATTCTTGACAAAATCGACTACTGCTCCCAAGACTGGGGATAAAATCACTACCGAAGCTGCACCTATAATATATATACATATAATCAATCATAGATTAAGTTGTTAAAGATTACTTATGAGTGGTTTGCTCTATGGAAGTTATTGTCGCCCTATGTTTAGGAGTCTCTTTGAGTGCAGCTTGTGGGTTTCGGGTATTTATGCCGGCCTTGGCAATGAGTTTAGCAGCTAATTATGGTGATTTTACTTTATCTCCTGGATTAGCTTGGATTGGGACAGAGCCTGCGATGATCGCTTTTGGCGTAGCCACAATAGTAGAAGTCTTGGCTTATTACATTCCTGTGGTGGATAATCTACTGGATATGATAGAGATTCCTACCGCTATTGCAGTAGGTACAGTTTTAACGGCTGCTAATTTGGGAGATATTGATCCTGTTTTACAATGGTCGTTAGCAGCGATCGCTGGTGGTGGAACAGCAGGAATTATCGAGAGTGCAACCAGCGTCACTAGATTAGCTTCTACAGGAATGACTGGTGGTATTGGCAATATCGTTTTAGCGACCATCGAAGCTTTGAGTGCTGCGGTATTATCTATATTGGCGTTAACTTTACCTTTACTTGCTGCTGGATTGGTAGTTGGGTTATTAGTATTTGCGATCGCTAAACTAATGAAGTTGATTCCTTCTCTATTCAGAAGGCTGAAGAGTAAGTGATTAACTTCACAAGTTGATATTTTCTCTTGAATGAAGTTACCAAAACTTAGAACAAAATTGATTTTTGAAACTACTATAACTGCAACTTTATTAATCAATGCCTTGGGCTATATGGGAGCTTATTTGCTAACCCATCACCGTGCTCCTGATGAATTTGGCATGGGACTTCCACGATCGCAAATCTATAGCGTACCAACAGAATTAGGACTGAAATATAGTAACCAAAAGATCAAGATTAAGAAAAATGAATGGTTGTCAACCTGGTTGATTGAGGCTAATAATTCCCAAGGGACAGTCATATTATTTCATGGCAAAGAGAGTAGTAAAAGTAGCTTGCTCGCGCCAGCCCAAGTATTTAATAGTCTCGGATATGACACTCTTCTTATAGATTTTCGAGGCTCAGGAAATTCTAGTGGCAATACTAGCACAGTTGGATTTAAAGAAGGGGAAGATGTTGCTTTAGCAGTTAATTATATTCAGGAATTAAATGCCGAGCAACCGATAATTCTCTATGGGGTTTCTATGGGGAGTGCTGCCATTTTAAAAGCGATCGCAGATAACCAAGTTAAACCAGATGGCATTATTTTAGAATTGCCTTTTGCCCGTCTTTTAGATGCGGTAAAAAATAGATTAGGAACTTATAATATGCCTTCTTTTATTATGGGAGAATTGATAGTTTTTTGGGGCGGTATTCAACACAGCTTTAATGGATTTAGTCATAATCCTATTGACTATATAAAAGCTGTAGATTGTCCAACTTTAATCTTTTCCGGCGATCGCGATCCTTTAGTTGAAGTAGATGCAGTTAAACAAATGCACAATAACTTAAATGTCCCCAAGAAATTAGTAGTTTTTCCTAATGCGGGACATCAGTTATTAGTTACAGTGAATCGTCAACTTTGGCAAGAAAATGTAGAAGAATTACTTGAGTCTCTCTGAAATTTAGAAAACACCAACTCTTTTAGCGCACCGCGCTTGCGCTGGCGACGCTCCGGGATGGGGGCTAAATAGTGATTGATGAATTCGTATCACTAGTTAATCCTGTCTCTTGGTGCGCTACGCGAAGCTAGCGCTAAAGCATACCGCTCCGCATATCCTTTAGGGCGTTCCCAAGTCGGGGAACCCCCGACCTTTCAGGTGTATGTTTTTAATATTCATCCAGGGGCAAGAGAAAAATCGGGAATAAAACGACCTCTAGGTAAAGGCATTCCTTTAATTGCAGAGGCCAAAATTAT
>JAAUYH010088840.1_pt1 | contig 16336 bp, 15 predicted proteins | sample 7278061 | NCBI WGS metagenome assembly JAAUYH01 (sample SAMN14350203, study PRJNA611818) | marine sediment metagenome | isolation source: surface marine sediment (0.6m) | place: French Polynesia: Moorea | collected 2018-08 | reverse complement strand
TGCCGCCGTGCGGGTAGTAAACCTCAAATTTTGAGACCTCAGGTCTAAAAAACCGCACGGCGGCACGTCAAATTAGGTAACTATACCGATCAGATTTGAGTAAGGCTGGAAAGATTTGAGTAACTTTTCTCTCGGGGGTTTATCCCCTGGAGGCGAAAACAATCGGCTTTGTTCTGAAGCCCCCTTCCCGCGCCCCCGCTGATTACTGATTACTGATTACTGATTACTGATTACTGAATCGTGCCTGACCCTCAAACCAAACAACCTGAAATTAGATATAAATTAGCCGAATATTTAACTCAAGAAACGACTCAGTTTTATTCAGATATTGACTGGCTTTATTACTATCAAGAGCATGACTCTTCGATGCCCCCTGTAGGAGCAGTTTTTATCGAGCGCATTAATGGCGATATTTCCTATCCTTTCAATCTAGATAATTCTAATACTTGCTACAAAATTCATCTCAGACTCAAAATCAGCAGAGATACTTTACTCGAATTACTAGATAGCTTGGATAATTGGTCGGCTTATTTAAAAAATCAAGTCTTTAAAAAATTACAAGTTGAAGGGTATCAAGGTTACTTTAAAGGGATTCATTTAGACCCCAAGCAAGAAATTGTCATTCAAGTTGACAAAAATCAAGATAGCGGTGGGACTGGCAACCTGCATATATTTTTGGTTTGGGATGACCAGGGTAAAGTAACGGGAAACCAGACGGCAGCATTTTTATAAGGATTCAATACCGATTCTTCAATCTCTAATACCATTGCGATCGCGCAAAATAACTGTGCCGACAATCCTCTTTCTCCCGACTCAATACGACTTAGATGAGATTGAGAAATATTGAGCATTTGAGCTAATTCTGATTGCTCTAAATTCTTCTGCGATCGCGCCATCTTGACTCTAGTGCCAATTATTCGATCGATATTCCGATTCGTCATATCTTATGCCTGTATGACATACATCTGTACCAGTTTAAGCGCGATCGAGGCTAGTTTGGGGGCGTTGAATTACTGAAATTTTCCCAAAATTCTATGCCCAATAATATTAGTGGAGTCGGCGTGATTGGCGCACGCGACCCCGAAACAAGCGAACTCTATATGAGTCCTGCCTTTACCTTTAGTTTAGTCGAGGAGCGTACCGCAGAAGTAGCAACTGGTTATCCAGCTATCGACTGTGCGCCACTCCAAGACTTAGATGTAGCTGACAAGCAGTCAACTTTTACCGTCAACATGGGAACTCAGATCCTCGATCGACAGGCGATCAACTGGATTCTGTTTAATAATAAACGTCAGACAGCAACTTCTATTGAGTTACCTCGTTTAGATACAGGAGTTGTAGCTGCTGGTGCAATTACTATTGCTGGTTTGACTGTAGATCAACCCAACGTATCTGTAGCCATTCTTGATGATGCAGCACCAGGGAACAGAGGTTTATTGCCCCAAGCTAGTGGTGGAACTATTACACCAGAAGTTTTTGAAGTTGGTGCAGGAACTATTACTGTTGCTGCTGTTTACAACGGCAAAACAGCAGTAGTCTATCACCGAACTACTGAAAGCAATATCAAGATTACAGGAGGTCAGTTCTACAGCCCTTATAAAAATGTAGAATTGTTCGCAAAAATCTGTGGAACTCGATTTAACCCTTTAAGAATCTGGATTCCCAGAGCAACCAGTTTAAACGGTGTAAATCTTGACCCGAAAAGTGACGAATTCACAAGAGAGTTAAACCATAGCTCCTTTTAATGGCAACATTAATCGAATAATCCCTCTAATTGCTGGAAAATCTCAGTATTTGAGACAATCAGCAGCCAAGCTTTGATATTTTATATCGAAAGAAGGTTCAACGACTAGAACGAAAGTTCGTACATCATAAGCGTTTGATGATGGAAATGGGGGAGAACCTACATGGTTCAAGATATAGTCTGATCTGCATGGATAAATAATTAAGATGCAGCAGTTCTGAAAAGAACGGATTAAGTTTAGCGAACTTAATTGAACAAAAAATGTTCGTTGTTTACTTCCCCCTGGTTTTGTAGTTCCTTATGTAGAATTTGAGGCACTTTAACCTTTATAGTCTCTTCATCAAAGATGTATCTTTTTTGAGAACATCTTTGGTGAATAATTCTGTATAACCACTTGCTATTGAAAGACTTGAATCATCAACCAGAAATCTTGAATATTTTTTTAATATTTTTTGTTCTTCTTGATAAGCATATTCGCCAAATAAATACTCTTGCGTCCAAAGAATATCTGTTACAGAAAAAATTTCTTTAACGCGATCATTAACAGTTCTGTTTGTGATTCCTATTTTATAGTAGTGTTTTTCATCTAAAGTAATTTTTAGATAGTAAAGAGATGCTGGCAAATCTTTTTTAAAAGCTCCTTTTGCACAATTAGGACATCGACGACCTTGTTTAAACTTGTCATAAGAGCATTGATAAATGTGTCCTTCAGGACATTGAATTTTCAAAAGAGTGGCGCAATTTTTATATTCAGTAGAAAGTAACTTGTAGTTTAAAAATGATTCAATTTTTTGCTTGACAAAACCATATTCTAATCTTGCCGTACCCCCACATTTGCTACACCTTTGACCTTGTTTAAAGTTATTAAAAGCTATTTTGAAAATATGATTCTTGGGACATTTGAGTTCAAGCTTGTTGCTTGCTCCTTCATAACTATTGCTTAAAAGTTTATATCCATGTTTTTCTATATGGGTTTTGACATATTTAAAGCTGTGCTTATTTCTTTCTCCCATAGCTTTATAAAAGCATTTTGCACATCTATGTCCTCCTTGAAAATCATGAAATGTGATTGTGAATTCGTGATTTTTTGGGCATATAAGAGTTAGTTTCGTGTCAACATTTTTATATTCTTTACTAGAGAGCGAGTAGTTATATTTTTCAATGTAATTCTTGACATAGTCTATAGTATGTCTGTTTCTATTTCCTACTTGCTTGTAGTAACATTTTTTACATCTTCTCCCTTGTTGAAAATCATTGAAGCTTAATTTTATGACGTGATTGCTTGAACATTTCAACGTGAGCTTAGACTTGTTGTTTTTATAGTTTGTCGTCAAAAGCTCAAAGCCTTGTCTTTCTATAAAATCTTTTATATATTGTATAGAATATTTTTTTGAACTAGCATTCTTTTTTGTGGAGCATTTTTTACATCTTTTCCCCATTTGAAAATCGTTCCACTTCATTTGAAAAATATGATTTTTGGGGCATTCAATTGAAAGTTTGGTCTTGTTATTTACATATTCTTTACTTAACAATTTGTACCCAGAAAAACTCTCAATTTGCTTCTTTACGTATTCGTATGTTAATCTTTTAGCCATGCTGAACCTCCGTATCAGGTTTAGAAGCGATGGGTGTTGACGCACCGCGATCGCTTTAAAAATCACTTTAAATTATCCTATCATTAATCCTTTTAATTCTTGTTGAAAAAACAGTAAAAATTTAAGCTAATTAATAATAACAAAAAAATTTAAGTTACAATTAAAAAGCAAACAAAAATAAAACATCAAATGTCAGAACAAGAGCAAAACAAAAAAATCAACGAACTAGATAGGCGGATTACGAGAGTTGAGCAAAACTTAAAAACTCTCAATCTGGATTTAGAGCCAGATGGAAGGATAAGCGAAGCTTTTGATCATTTAGAAAATATTATGGACGGTCAATTTGCAAATGTTGACAATCAATTTAAAGAAGTACGAAAAAATCAAGATCGAATTCGACATGAATTAAGCACAATTAGAGGCGGAATGGAAGCAATTTTGCAGCGATTAACTAAAGTTGACGATCTGCCCGAAGAGGAGCAAAAGTGCGGATCGCGCAAACAGTGGACATCACCCCACAAAAAGCGCTCCGCATTCTCATTTTAATCCAAACCCAGAGCTTTTTTAACTGATTCTGGCATCTCATCATCACCATTATTTTTGTCAATAGAAACGGTTTCCTCGGGCGCGTGAGATGTCCGTACAGATTGCTTAATTCCCATTGCTTTGGCGACCCCTTCTTGGAAACCATCACGACCATCTTTTGTTGAACCAAAGAAAGACCCATCAGCCAACTCTTTCATCAACTCTTTTCCTGCTTTTTCATTATCTATCTTGTCTCTATTTAAAAAGTTAACCCTAGCTTTTAAATATCCTTCGACATCTTTATAAGGTAAATTTTCAGCTATCTTTAATGCCGATTCCAAATCTACTGCTAATTCCGCATTAACCAAGCTAGTGACCAACTGATACTGATAATTTTGTAGCGTAATAGATTCTTCTTCGCTAATTGTTGATTCCTCATCAGAAACCTCCGAGGCGGACGCACCGCTTGCTACTTTAAAGTTGACTTGAGCGATCGCGCTCAATACGCCTTCAACATCATCGACAATTAGCTCGATCGGCACGAAGCTCAATCTCGAAATATGCTCCACTAAAGATGCTCCAGCCTGAGAATTTATATCTATTTGCGCCAACTTCTCAAAGCATAATTGTAAATCTGCTAGATGCGCGATCGGGCATGATTTGATGATGTGGTAGTTCTGATTTGAGTCTAAATAAAGCAAAAATCTTTTTAATAAGTGTATTGCACTTACGTTAAAAGCATTATATAATAGAGAAAGTTAAACTCAAGGAGGTGAGAAAAACGAACAAAAAACAAAACGGCAACGGACGGAAAAAATACGATCCTGAAGTTGTTTATCGGCATCTCGGAGCCGATGTTTGGGCAAAAAAGCAAAAAGGCAGCGAAAAAGAAGATGTTGCATATAGCGATGACATCAACGCTGAACTAGATGCTAAGAATTCTTCCGAAGAAGAATAGCCCTCAAACTTCTCTCTAGTTGCAGCTAGAGGGAAGTTTCTTAGAAACTTTCTCAATTTCAATGTAACATGGACGCTATTTTTTACCCAGGCTATATCCAAATAATTAAGCGAAAACCTAATGGTTGGTTTCACAGTAGTGAAGATGAGTTATTTAAGGTAGGACAAGATCGCGAGTTTGATTGGATGAATCGCGAGCAATATTTTGGCTTGAGAAAAAACCAGATTTTAACAGAGCTATTCCGCAGATATCAAGGGAGACTAGGTTACTATCTGGTTCATTTGGCTCGTCAAGAATATTATTATTGTGGACTCGATCTAGATGATGTACAGAAAAAGCTTTATGAGTTAGGAGTTAACCGAAAAGATGGGTAGACCAAAACTCGATCGCACTGTTTTACAAGCTAGAGTAGCTGCCGATACTCCCGACAAACTCAAGGCGATGGCTTTGAAGTTGGGGTATCAGTATGGTGCAGATGGAAATACAGGCAAATTCTTAGATGCGATCGCCTCTTTACCCGTAGAAAAACTTCGAGAATTGTTAGGTACAGTCAAATGTTGATTAGCGAAAAGTTGCCACTTGATTTTGTCAAAGAAGACCAAATGCTGATACTGACAGGCGTAAGCTGGTTAGATTTTGAACAACTAACAGATGAAGAGTATTTAGGTTATCGAGCCAGCTATAAAGATGGGGAAATAAGAATTGTGTCGCCTGGAAGGAATCATGAAAGGATTTGTGAAATAATCCGTGTCTTGATTATTAGTTATTGCCAAAAGCATAATAAATCTTATTTTCCGTTTGGCTCTACTACTTTAAAAAATCCTCCTTTAGTGGGGAAAGAACCCGATGCTGCTTTTGCTTTTGATACAGACAAAGAACTTCCCGATTTAGCAATAGAAGTTATCTTCTCTAGTGGTAGTCTTAATGATTTAGATAAATATAAAATTCTAGGAATTAAAGAGGTTTGGATATGGCAGGAGCGAGAGTTAAAATTTTATCAGCTAGAAGATCAAAGCTATCAAGAAATAAAAACAAGTTTTCATCTTAATAAAATTAGCTCTAATACCTTGATTGAGTATGTTAATCGTGGATTGGTAGATGATTTTTTGGCAATACAAAAAGATTTTAACAAATTGTTATAGCTAAACAAAATTTAGATAAATTTGTAATTTTTGTTTGACTTCTTCTAAAATTTTCAAGTCAATTTCTCCCAAAAGTTTAATCAGTCTTTTTTTATCAAAAGTGTTGGGTTCGATAGCAATAATAGTGCTATCTTTGCTTAATCCGTTATGTTTTGTGGCTTTAACTTTGACGACAACAGGAGCTAACTTGGGATTGCCAATAATTGCAGAGGTGATGGGTAGTAAAGTTACTTTTTTTCGGATTTGATTGAATTCAGAGCCTGAAATAATTAATGCTGGTCTAGTTTTTTGAATTTCTGTACCTATGGATGGCTCAAAATTAACTAACCAGATAGTTCCGTATCGATAATCGCGCATTCTTCTTCCTGTTCGCTCCATCCTAGATCGAGTTCGTCAATCAACTCGGCTGCTTCAACCATTTTTAATTTTTCTTGCCTAATTACTTCTTGTTCGATCAAATAACTTATCAGCGCACTTCGATTGTTTAAACTAGAGTTGGCATTTATTAAACTATCTATCTGTTTAATCCTGCGCTCGTCTAAATAAATAGATATTTTTCCCATCGTATCTATCCTACTTTGTATCCTACTTATGGTAGCATATTCATGACAATTAATGGCAGTTTGAAGCTGAAAATCAACGTCAACCCAGGTTATCTAGCCGATCGAGTCATGAAGTCTGGGCTATATGACGCTTATACAGATGCTTTACTAGATTTAGCTCAAGAGTTTCAAGAAAACTCGCCTATTGGAGCAACCAGGCAATTAAAAGAAGGTTGGGACGTGCAGAACAGTCCTAAGCGAGTGGCTTGGGGTTTTGAGGTTAAGAGCAATATTATTAACACCTCTGAAGCTGCCAGAAATAGAATCGGAGGCAGACCGCCAGGCGCACCACCTCCCGTCGCTCCACTTCAAGATTGGGTAATAGCTAAGGGTATTGCCACCAACCCCAAAAAAGCTCGCGGTATTGCTTTTGCTATCCGTCGCAAAATTATGAATGAAGGGACAGAGCGATTTAAAGCTAAAGTCAACTGGGTAGGAATCGACAATAGAGGTAAGAGAATTCCTGGAGGAAGGTTGGAACGAGCAGAGAAAGAGATCGCGGACAAGCTTAAAAAGCTATAAGCTATAAGCTATGAGCTATGAGCTTTTTGTGTCGGTAATTTCACTCGGTCGAGACTGGTTAAAATGGGCGAGATGTCCAGCATTTTCTCTCTTGACATGAAAGATATGATAACAATCAGAGGCAAAGAATATCAAGCTCAAGCCTTTAGCGATCTTCAGTTAGCTCCCATTCTCAGCATTTTAAGCAATATAACCTCGCTGCATTTAGACTTAGAGCAACAATTCCAAGTAGGTTTTTTGCTGAAAGAGGTTATTTTTGAGGATTTGCCAGCAGACATAATTAAAGTTACCAAATCGGGCAACTGCATACTCTTATTAGATATTGATGAGTTATCTCAATTGGCAACCGATCTAGCCAAGCTTCATGCAGAAAGAGGAGCTAGATTATCTCGCGATCGAGGCGATAACGAGCGAGCAGCCAAGTTTGAACAGAAACAGAAAAGATTGCAAAACCAACAAGATATGACCGAAGAAGACAAGCAAGCTGTTTTAGCCAAAATTGAAGAGTTAAAACGCCAAATCCTTTGATTACTGATTACTGATTACCTATTACCTATTACCTATTACCTATTACTAATTACCTATTACTAATTACCTATTACCTATTACTAATTACCTATTACCTATTACTAATTACCTATTACTAATTACTGATTACTGATTTATGCCTACTGGAATACAGATTGATTCAACTCTTACTCTAAATACTACCAAAGCAGAAAAGCAGCTACAAAATATTGTCAGTGGCGTAAAACCTGTCTCTGTACCAGTGAGCTTTGAGAGTGCAGAAATCGAGCGAAAAGTTGCCGAACTCAAAAAAGTTACTTTTGATTGGGTTTTTGCTCCTCAAGTCGAGATGAAGGCGATCGACCATCTTCAAGAAATAATCGGAGAAATTCAGGCTGGCTCAAAGTTTAAAATTACTCCTGATATTGGATTTGATGATATTACTCGGCTTCAAAGAAATATCGAGCAAATTAGAGATCTTGCTAATATTGGCATAGCGACCAAGGTAGATTTTACTGAAGTTGAGAAGCTAAAAAGAGATTTTGAGCAATTATATCGCACCTCACAAATAGATATAAATCCAACCAGTACCTTCCGTTTTATACCGCCCTCACCAACATCTCAAACTGATTCTAATATTCCTTCTGTCGATTTTTCAGGCGAAGAACTAGTATCGATCGCCAAAGAGCAAATCAAGCAATTAGAAGTAATAACCGAAGAACAAAGAAATACACAGGCAACTATTAAAGCGGAATCGTCTACTAGTCTGGCAAATTTAATCAAAGGGAAGCTAGCAGAATCCGCCTTGAAAGTAATCAAGGACGTGGCAGTAGAAGAGTTCAATATCGATCTCAAACTACTAGAAAAGACTCTTAAAAAAATACTCCCTTCTACCAAAATTGTGACGGGAGATCTTAAAGATTTTGCCGACAAGTTAACAGAGTTTAGCGGTACGGGAAAAGCTGCTAAAAAATTAGTATCAGAACTGTTAGTAGGATTTGCCGATGCTACGGCAGGGGCAGACAGTATTGAAGATATTGCCACTAAGTTTAAAAAAACAGCTACCGAAAGCTTTGCTACTTTTGCCACAGAACTCGAACAGTCAAAGCAAAAATTATCAAGCTTAGAGTCAGTCTTGAAAGCCTTGGGTTTGTCTAGCGATCGATATCTCAAAACTTTAATCGATACTCAAACAGGTCGATCGACGGCTAGGAGCTTGAGTAGGGCTTTAGACAAACCCCTAGCAGAAAGAAAAGACCGCATTCAAACTGAAAGATTAGGAAATGTTCTTGCTCGCGCCGAAGAATTAATTAATCAGCCAGTCAAGCAGTTAAACAAACAATCGGCAAAGCTAGGTAAGCAAGCAGGTTTTAGCAGCAAAAATGCACTAGTAGCAGTTGACGAGCAACTTGAAGAATTGCTGTTGATTATTGGCGGTTATGCCGATTCTGCCAAATCAGGATTGGGTAGAGCAGCCCAAATTAATGAGCAATTAAAAGACGCTCAAAAACTAGGGAAGTCGATAGCTGTTGGCATTCAAAACCCCGACACTTTCAAAGGAAAACTACCTAAAAACTTAGCTGTAGCCAGCGCGATCGCTCGTCCTAATATTAGAGGGTATTCCCGCGATGCGGAAGAGATAGCAGCCCAAGCGATCGCAGCTTTAACCAAAAATGCCGATCTGACTGTCAAACTGGTAGGAGAATCAGGAGGTGGCTTTGCTGTTGAAGAAGCCATTCAGATTCTCAACAAACTAGGGTTTGGCGATCGAGTCCGTGGGACTGGCTTTGGTACGCCTAGTTTTAAGGCTAAGGCTAGCAATCCGCAGAATTTTACTGCTTATTTGGGAGTAAATGCAGAAGAGACTTTAGGGAATGAAGTTAAAAACTTCTACTCCAAATTAGGCTTTGTAGACCCCAGTGTTACTCGCAAAAATCCCAAAGTTTCTCAAGACTTAAAAGGATTAGAAGGTCATCCATTAGAAAACTATTTCGATCTAGCTGAATTTCGCTCCTTTGTTCTCGATCGAGATGATGGTAGAAAACAAGTTAGAGCTTCAGTCAAAAAGATCGAAGAAATTAGAGAGCAAGCTGTTGAGTTGGCGATTAAAGGAGCTGCAAAGGATGTTATTCGTGGACTTGAAGAGTTTGAGAAAAATACTCGTATTACAGGAAATGCTCTACAACCCTTTGAAAGATTAAAACTAGACATTCAAGAGTTTCAAAAGGATGTAGATAAAGGTATTCTCTCTCAGCTAAAGCAATATGAGTTGGGAATGCAGAAAGCTTTATCTGGGTTCGATGAAGCAGCTTACGAGGGTAATGTAAATTTCTTCAAGAACACTTTAGCTGATGTCCCCAAAATTAGAATTGCTCTACAGAAAATGGGGTTAGATTCATCTAAGATTACTCAACAAGTAATCGATAAACTCGAACGAGATTTGACAGATTTAGAGCAGTCAATCCCTCGTTTTCAATCGCCAGAGCTATTAAAAGGGGATTATATCAGGCGCAAAACCGATGACATTTTAAATACTGTTTCTGACCTAGAACCAGAAGAAGCGATTGCAACTATTACCGAAATCGAACCAACTATTAAAGAGTATTTAGCTAAAATACGCGAACTAGATAATAGTGCAGATAAGCAAAAGGTGCAAGCTGCTTTAGAAAGTCAACTTAAAACCATCAAATCAGCCCGAAAACTAGCTTTGCTAGCAGTTGAATTTGACTTTAAGGAGCTAATTAAAAACCCTGGAGAATACCTTAAAGTAATTCGCGACTCATCTCTTGCCAAAGCTAAAGAAGCAGCTAAAAAGAAATCATTATCCGTAGCTCAAGAACTAGCTACCAAGACTAGTCAAGCTTACGATAACTTTGTGGAAGACTTCAAAGATCGACTGCTTGAAGCGGTAGAAATAGTCAAGTCGAAAGCATTGCCAGGGGTAGGTAAAGATACTCCTTTACTTTCACGGGGTTCTCAAGGTGCGGAGGAGACCTCCGCACCCGCCCCCTCTGGAAAAGGCGAAATAACTAAAGCCAGTGCGGGTGAGATTGTCAAAGGAACTGGAGAAGCTTTAGCTGTTCGGGCAATTGCCGATCTGGTAGTTACAGGGAAAAATACCTATGATGCGCTCCAAAAAATAGAGCAAGCTGTATTTGAAGTTATTCCTTTACTCAAAACTGGCAAGGGTATAGCTCAAACTGCTGCTCCTGTAATTGGTGGTGTAGCGATCGCCTCTCAGTCTCCCGAACTCGCTGCACTGGCTAAAATGTCAGCCCACGAACTAGCTAACGTCCTCGAACCATTGTTAATGGCTGCTCGATCGGGAGCAGCCAGTTTAGCGGGAGAGGCTGTTAGTAATATTCCTGGTATTGGGGGAGGAGCAAGGGCAGCTATTCAATTTTTGCTCAACAATTCTGCTCTAAATGCCCAAGTGGCTCAAGGAGCAGGAGCGATAACTGCTTATGGTGCATTAGGAGGTGGTGCTGGTGCGATCGCTAAAGCTGGAGCGAGACTCGCTGGACGTAAAACTTTTGAAGCTCTACCTGAATCTCTTAAGGATAGGATTACCCCCGAAGCTATTACTGCTTTTGATAACTTGGTTGCCACCAGACAGGCTGAAATTAAACAGTTAGCTGGCGGATTAAATAAAGAAATAGCGCAGTTGAAGGCAGGAGGCAGAGGGCAGACGGCAGAAGGGACGCAGAAGTTACTCGCTGGCTATCAGCAGTTAGATGAAGAAATTCAAGAATTAGAAACGGCGGTCGGCTCTAGCAGTAAAGCAGCCTTAAAACGGACACGCGATCGCATAGCCGAGCTTAAAGGGATTCAAAAAGGTATTCGTAAAGCTTTAAATAATGTTGGCACTAAAATTACTAATACTGTTGAAAGTATTTTTGATGTCGAGATAAGTCCTGTTGATGACAAAGATATTACCAAAAAGACGCTCAAGAAAACGATCGCTGACTACAAGGATGAAATTATCAAGCATCGGAAGAAATTAGAGAAGAAAATACTCGATGATACTGCCGTTGATTCTGACTTTCAAGCTGGCGCAGAATTGGCGAGAAGAGGTGAGGCATTAGCTAAAAGCTTAAGGCAGCGTCCAGGCTTTTCTAAAGAGGCGCGATCGCTTGAAGGTGTTAGTAAAACTTTGGCTGGCAAGATACCCGATCTAGAAAATGATAGCTTAAAAGCTGGTGATGAAGTTATTAATGGGATTCTCAAAGGAACTAACCAAAAGTTAGCAACTGTATTTATTCAAGGACGTACTTTAGGTATTGAATTACTAGATGGATTCAAACAGGAATTAGAGATTAAGTCACCATCTGGTAAATTCATCAAGCAAATGTCTGAGGTGGCAGCAGGTATTGTTGAAGGAAGAAAGAAAGAGCGCGATCGCATTCGTCAAGCTGGAGAAGATATCGGACAAGACTTATTTGATGGTTCAAAACTGAGTTTAAATGACTACAAAGAGCTTTTATTTAATTTAGAAGATTTGATTCAACGCAGAGATAGTTTACAGTCTTCTACTTATCAACAAGCGTTTGATTTTCCCGATACAGATATCTCAAATCAGTTAGAGCAAATCAATCAGTTAGAAGCTGAAATTCAAAATGCAGCCGATGCGCTCGCTGCCTTTTATGAAGCTCAACGCGAGTTGCTCATGGGGGAAACCACGCCAGTTCCTACAACGGAGGATACCTCCGCAACGGACTGGCTTCCCAAGACCGCACTCGCTCAAGAAGATATCGAAATAGAAGTAGGAGTTGACGATGGTGAATTAAATCAATTCCTCGATGATATTCCAGAGGGCATTACTTTCGAAGCAGAAGTTGATGATTCCGAGTTAAATAGTTTTCTTGACGACATCCCTAATGACATAAACTTAGATGTCGAAGCCGATACAGGCAGGAGCGACCAAAGGTTAAATCGTTTAGACAGAAACTTGGAAAGCGTCCGCAAAACAGCCAAGAATGCTCTCAAAGCTTTGATTGGGTTCGGCGTTCTCCAAATATCTTCAAACCTCAGCATGTATTTTGAAGATATCATTCGCCAGTCGATCGAGACTCAAGTTCAATTCGAGCAGTTAGAAACTAGTATTGAATTTGTGGCAGGTTCGGCAGAAGAAGGGGCGAAAGCTTTAGAGTTTGTCGGGCAGACAGCGAGAAAACTAAGAATAGATTTAGCTGTAGCCACTGAAGGATATAAGCAATTAGCAGCAGCAGCTAGAAATACAGAGCTAGAAACTGAAACCGAGCGCATTTTTACTTCTATCACCCAAGCTTCACGGGTGTTTGGTTTGAGCGCAGAGCAGACAGAAGGAGCGATCTTGGCTATCACTCAGATGATATCCAAAGGGACGGTTCAAGCAGAAGAATTGCGCGGACAATTGGGCGAAAGGATTCCTGGGGCGTTTCAAATTGCTGCTCGCGCTATGAATGTAACCACTAAAGAATTGGGCGAGCTTCTCGAAACAGGACAAGTTACAGCCGAGGAATTTTTGCCTAAATTTGCCCGTCAACTAGAATCGGAAACTCGTGGCGGTGTTACAGGCGCAATTCAGACCACAGGAGCAGCTTTGCAGGAACTCAGAAGTTCTTATACTCAGTTCCAACTCGAAATAGCCAAAACTACCAAACCAGTTCAAATTGCTTTGTTTACTACCTTGGCTGATTCCTTAATACTAGCCAAAGATAACTTAAACATCCTTCTCCCTACCTTTAAAATCCTTACTGCCACTCTAGTTACTTTATTCCTTCCTGCCATAGTATCTTTAGGTTCGCTTCTTAAAGGAGTTATTGTTGGTAACTTTGATAAATTGCTCAAACTCCTTGTCGCCAATAACGCTGCTCTAACTACTATGGGGAAAGTAGCCAGAGTCGCTGGTGCTGCTCTCTCGACTTACGTTGTAGTTGAAGCTATATCTCAAGCGATCGCGCTTACTCAAAACCTCAACTCTATCAATCGTGAAGCTAGGGATGCGGTCAAAGATTTAGATGTTGCCTACCAAGAGTTTTTAGAGAACTTGGCTAAAAATCGTCCTGATAGTCCTGCTCTGCAAGAAGATATCGTGCAGGGAAATATTGAGAGAATTAAAAGCGAGTTGAGCGGTACAGCTAAGTTTTTAGATCGAGCCAAGCAATTTCAGAGGAGTATTTTTGGCGATGATAGTCAGAATCGGGGCTTGCCCGAATTTGGAAGACGAGCAGCTCGCACTTTTGCCGAAGCTGCGATCGAGGAAGCCAACGAAGAGACTGAAAAGGCGATCGAAAAAGCTAACGAAAATCTAGCCAATATTCCCCTTGAAATTGGTACAGATGTCAAGGAGGTTGAAACTGAAGATCTTCAAGACGCGATCGACACTATCAACAGGAATATAGCCAACTTAGAAGCTCAAGACCCTACTACTGTCGAGACTCTAGAAGCACGAAATGAAGCTATACAGCAGCAAAACGATAAGCTCAAAGAGTATAACGACGAATTGAAACGTCGTAATGGACTAGAAAAAACTCTAGCCGAAGTTGAAGTTAAACGCAGAAAATCGGTAGATGAAGCCACTCAAACTGAAACTGAAGCCTTAAACCAGATCGAGCGAGAGATTTTAGAATCAGGGGATTTAAAACGAGATGTCGAACTCGATAAACTTAGAATTACCGAACAGCGCATCACTGCCGAACTCAACGCCGAGAAGCAAGCTTTAGCCGAGTTTGAATCAATAGTTAAAGAGCGCAATTATCGCAAAGTAGAAGAAGAGGCAGCTAAACTTCAAGCTCAATTTGACGCTGGAGCAATATCAGCATCCGCTTTAGCTTCGGGCATTGCCGAAATCAAAGATAAATATACTGGCATCGATCCAGATTCAGGTTTTCTTAAAGGATTGTCAGACAAAGAAATAGAAGCTTATGCTAAAAGACGCGATCGCATTGTTGCTCTAGAACGAGAAGCAGTTGAATCTAAAATATCTTTAGCTGAGGAAGAGGTAGAAACCAAGCTTCGTCTCTATGAAGAGTTTTTAGAAGAGGTAGAGGACAGACGGCAGAGGGCAGAAGAAGCTGCGACCATTGCCGAGAAGGAAAGATTAATTGATATCCAGCAATTAGTAAATGAGGAGGTTATCTCTACCGAACGGGCTGAGGAATTAAAAGCTGAATCTACACGGCGCAGGATAACCTCTCAATTAGAGCAAGAAAAAAGTAAATTAGCCCAACTCAAGAAGTTTACCTCGTCTGAAGTTGAAGTACAAGAAAAACGAGATGCTGATATTATGGCATCTCGTCAAAAGCTTCTCGACTTAACTCTACAGTTATTACAGCAAGAAAAAGAGGCAGAAGAAAAAACTATTGCTGAGCTTGCCAAGGCTCGCAATGATGCCTTCTCGGCTTTAGAAAAACACCTCTCTCGCCTTGAGCGACTCCAGCAGACTGAATCAAGCCTGGCAAGCGATCGCGCTACTGCTCAAGAGAAATTAGCCGATCTGCAAATCTCTAAACTCCGTCAGGCACTTGAGCTTAGAAAGCAGCTCAATAGTGGGGAACTGAACTCAGCCGAAAGAAGGACTGTTCTCCGTCAACTCCATAGTCTTGGTATTGAAGGTAAAACAGATGAACTATCTTTGCTGAAACAGATAGAGGATAGGGAACGGAAATTAGCTCAGTTCAAACTGGATAATCTAGAGAAGCAACAGCGTGCTGAACGGGCTAAGTTAGACCTGGAAAACCAGAAATATATACTGGCAGTCAAAACAGCTAATTTGGAGGCTCAAAAAGAGCAAAGAGAGGCAGAAAAAGAATTGATTTCGGCAGAACAAGCTATCTTATCTGCTGAAACTGATGAAGAGTTAGAATCTGCTAATAGGCTGTATGAGTTAGCAAAACTCAATCTCGATATAGCCAATCTAGAAGCGATCGCAGCTAAGGAGCAGTTGGATACTTTAGGTCAAGTTATTGAGAAGAAAAAAGATAATTTGGCTCTTACTCAGGCGATCGCACGGGCTGAGTTGAAAGGGACTACTACTGATGAGGAGTTTGAGCGTAAACGAGAACGGAATCAGCTTCGAGGGGGTTTGTCAAGGAATGAGAGGATTGAAGAGGAAGTCAAAAGTCAAAAGTCAAAAGTCAAAAGTGAGGAGTTTACTGATGAGGATGAAGCTGCTTTAAGGAAAAAATTAGAACGTCAATATAGGCAGAGAGAAAGAAATCAAGAGCGAAATGTTAAGAAGAATCTCTTTGGTAGCCCTGGTTTTGGTATTGAAGCACCACCAGAGATTCTAGATGCTATCCGCAATGGGAAGCCGTTTACTGTGCCAGCAGTGCCAAAGTTTAAAACCGATGTTCCTTTAGAAGTGGACGTATTAGGGAAAAGTAAGGGGAGTTTAAACGAGAGCAACATGATTCTGAAGACTTTGCAGAAGATTGAATCGAAAGTAGGTGAGTCTAAAGTAATTAATGTCCACAATGACAATCAGTTTATTAATAAGTATGACAAAAGCAATACCGATGAAATATTTAGGAAATTCAGGAGTGATACTCTTGAAATATTTAGAGAGGTAAATAATGAATTTACAAACTACTAAAGTATTCAGGACATCTTTTTTTTGCAGCTTTTTCCATAGTATTTATCATAATAGGAATAGTTACTAAAAATATAGTCAAATATGACATTGACTCTTACTAGCTCTACCAGGAGTAATCCTGATGGGACGAACTACAACGCCCTCTATCCCTCCATCAAAGACTGTT
>JAAUYH010054166.1_pt1 | contig 16337 bp, 17 predicted proteins | sample 7278061 | NCBI WGS metagenome assembly JAAUYH01 (sample SAMN14350203, study PRJNA611818) | marine sediment metagenome | isolation source: surface marine sediment (0.6m) | place: French Polynesia: Moorea | collected 2018-08 | reverse complement strand
GTTCATAACAACGTACCTCCAGCCGGTTCGGTTGACCCAGGCAACGCCGGCAATTCATAGAAAATATCGGTTTCCCGGCTCGGCAACAGCACGTCGGACGGCGCCGACCAGCTCGTCGTCCCGAGCAGTTCTTCTTCGCTGACGAGGCCCGGCGACTGCGGCGACTGCCATGGAACCAACACAGCAACAAGTGCCAGCACTGCCGCCAATCCGATTGCGGACTGCTTGCGCCTGCGCGATGCGACGAGCCGGGCTCTCGCGGCCTCGTAGACTTCGTCAAACGCTGGCGGGGCGCCGTCCGCAGACGTCATGGCGCGCCGGATGCGTTGTTCCGTTTCAGTCATCGTTGGTCTCCAGGCGGGCGCGAAGCGCCTTCTTGGCACGATCGTAGTGCACACGCGCAGTACCCGCGCTCACACCCATAACCATCGCTGCCTCATCCACTGTCAGCTCCCGGCAAAACACAAGCTCGATGATGTCGCGCTGGCGAGCGGGCAAAGCCCCGACTGCATCCCAGACATGCGCATGCTCCTGTGGCTCCTCCGGCGCGGCGAATGCCTCGTCATTGGAGTGCATCTGCACGAATCGAAGTCGGGTGGCCAGCCTGCGGAATCGACTGCCAGCCAGATTCTGTACAACGCTGAATACGAACGTCTTCAGTGACGACCCACCGTCAAATCGGGCCTTGCCACTGAGTAATTGAACATAAGCCTGCTGCACGAGGTCCTCCGCCATCATTCGGTCATGCTGGCAGCGAGACAGGGCCCAGCCGAACACCTGGTCGTGGATCGCTTCCAGCGCCTGCCGCGTAATCTTCGGGTTTCTTTCAAGAACATCACCGTCAGTCATGCCCCCTCCTGCTGACTTTGTCGCGTGGGGTCATGTTTCGTATGACAGGTGATGAAGTTTCTATCCGGTCCGGGCGAATGCCGTTCCGGCGACGCGTAGCCCCTCGTTCGACTGCTGCAGCGTCAGCGACACAGGCCCGGACGCGCCTCGCGGGTGCATGACAATATCGATAGAGACGCCGGGCGCCGGTTCGGAACCCGCCGCATGCAGGCGTGTGCACTCGACGACGTAACGATCGTCATCGAAGACCTCGAGGTCGGCGAGAGTCGCGAAGAATGCGCCAAGCTGTGCCTGAATGTGTTTCAGAAGCGCATCGTCTGGCTGCTCGAATACCGCCCACCGCGTTGAGTGATCGATGATGTTGACGATTCTGAGGCAGGTCCGGCGGATCGACAGGCTGGAATAGGTGCCGTGAGATTCATTGCCGCGACCCATGGTCCGGTTGCCCGTCAACATGATGCGAGCCGGGCGCTGGCGCTGGAAGGTATTCAGCCCGGCGCGCGACAGGAGCCTCCTGTCTTCATCGTCGATCGCTTTAGTGGCATCGAACCTGCGATTGAGCCCGATCTTCGCGTCTTCCAGTGATACCCAGGTACCGACTTCACGATCGAGACGACACAGCATTCCGGCAATGGCCCCGCCAGCGGTCTGCTCGGCGCGTGTCTTCTTGTCGACGATTCGGGGAAAATAACCAATCAGATTCGGGCTCGCGTAGCCCAATCGACGCATGCCCTGCACGGCGTCGTCTGCCGAACTCCAGTCGCTAAACGGATCGCAGATCAGCATCGCTCCGCGCTCGCGGCAATAGAGCTCAGCGGCATGGATCGCCGTGGGTCCGATATCGGTATTGCCGGCGCCGGGCGCGAGATAGACGAGGTCGATGTGCTCGACGGCGTTCAGCGCGAACAGCCCGGTTCCGTCCTGCCGGGAGCCGACAATGTCGTAAACCGTCAATTCGGCGCCATCGTTTCCTCGCTGTACGGCGTCGATATAGTCTGCCCCGGTTAGCTCGGGACGGTGATGCGGATAAGGCTGCTCGACTCGCGCCATGGAGGAGTCCTCCAGCTCGAGCCCAACGAAACGTTCCGATGTTTCATCGAAACTGACGCCGCTGTGCAATTCCTGGTCGATAACGCGACCGTTCTCGGGATCGATACGCTGCAACGTCAGGTTGAAAAGGTCTTCAGAATCGACCTGGTCGTAATCGACCGCGGCTCGCAGCTGCTCCACGGAACCCGGTTCGACCGCCCTTAGCACCAGTGCCGTTCCTACGGCCGGAATAACCAGCATCGAACCCTTCGCTCCGTTGGTAACGCGGACGACGTAGAGTTGGCCGCCGCCATGTTCAAAGAATTGCTGAACCGCAGCGGATAAACCCGAGCGATTCCAGGGTTCGCCGAAACGACGATGAAACTCGGCGTAGCTCTTGAGCAACACGGGCGTATTGATTGGCCCACGAAGCGCGCGGCCGACGAAAGCCGCGACCGTCTCCGCGGAGACGTCGATCGGCTGGTCCATCGCTGAAATCTCAGTGACCGTTATCCCGTGGTCAGCTGCGTCTGACAAGCATTTCTCCGTGTCGAAGCGTCGGTCTTGACGCAGTGTATCGCGAGCGTGCCAGCAGCGGTACATCGGTATTTGCTGGTTGAGAAAGCAAGCCGTGAGCTGTCGGCTGTTATTGCTCAGTACCAGTCGTTTAAGAGATGGCTCAATGGAAGTAATCAGAGTCTGCTTTCGGCCAGAACCAGCCGTTCAGTCGTCGTGTGCAGGTTCCTTTAATGGACGTTTCCAAGCTGCTGTAGCTCGGAGTATTTCCAGTACGAAAGTAGAAATTCCGTAAACACTGAAGACGCCTACGTAGAACGGATAGTCCGCGGCCCGCCAAACCAAACTACTCGCCAAGTAGTAGAGATCAAATAGCTCCCCGTACTGAGCAAGCTCCATCAACGTAGGTAACGGCCATACAGAAACCACACAAACAAGGGCGACTGTGCGATTGAAGTCGATCGCCAGCGCCGCACCAAAGACGAACAAAGTAGTCGTTGCGCCCACCAAGAATGACTCGTGTGCGTACACGTAGCGTACCCAATTGGCATCCATACCGAGTGACCAATCGAATAGCTGAGGGATCGGGCTAAGAGAGTAGCCGAGGATCGTCCCTGCAATAGCCGCCCCATACAGGATCAGGATTTTCGTTTTTAGCGAGATTGCGAATGTCTCTCTGGCGAAAGCTCGGAAAGGACTAATAGAACTCGGCCTCTTTTCGACCGACAGCTTTGGGTCAGAAGCAGAAATTATAGCTGGATCCTCGCGACCGTCGCGTTCCGGCCATTAGCTGTCATCCAGGCTCTGGATCGAGAACTCCAGTCTGCCAATTCTTCCGCATGGATCGGAAGGCTTCATATAGTCGAACGTAACGAATGTGTTTCTCGCCTCCCCAGTATCGACCAACGCAATTACAGTTATTCGGTCCGGATCTTGCTGTTTCGAAAACTGTCGCATGTAGGCGTCTAGAACCGGACTACCTCCGCGACGGAGAGTCAACCTCGCTTCAGCCAAAACCAGTGACTCGTACTTCCGGCTTACTGTGATCAGGAACTCGTCGAGTCCTAGATCCCGACTTCGCTCGACGCTTAGAGAAACATCGTCTTTCGAAACCGCGTCTATCACTCTTTCGTTACAAGCAACCGTAAGAGGCGACGGAGGGTCGATGCTAGCGATCGCCAACCCGAGGACTACACCTGTGAATACTAGCCAGTTCACCGAATTTCAGCGTCCGCTTTGGGTCAACAGCCGCCAGTCTACCTCAAAATCCCTGGCCGGCTGGTTCCGGCCACAAGCGGTCAATCACGCAGCTCTTGTTGTCATCGAAGTTGCCCGATGGAGTCGTTTCCAGAGAAACACGCCAGCGAACCCGATAAAGGGCGACCTTATCAGCCCCGGGAAGTAGCCACCTGATGCAATTGCCATCATCGGGTGGGCGACACCATTCAGTACCCCCGCGATAGCTAGAAACCAAGCAGCGAAGAATGCCAATCTTCGGCCGATTCGCAGAGACGGCACAGACGCGATCCAGAAGCCTATCCATACCAGATTGAAAGCAACGAAAAATGACATCGGCATCGGGTCCAAACCAAGTAAGGCCGGAAATCGGATGTGAAAACCGGTGACCCATTCCTCCGCGAAGTGAACGCTCTGAATTGCTGTCGCAATGCCCAAAAGCGTCGACGCGGCGTTTCGTTCTTTTGCCGCTTCCATCGGCGATGATCGATTTTGTGAAAGTCGCACTGCGACGATGGCTACCAAGCCCAGAACGACGACACTTGGTACTATGCTCAACATGAGCCAGCTATAGGGGTCCGCAACGAGTCAGAGGCTGACATTGTAACCCGGATGATCTGGCCGGCATGTTACGGACAAAAGGAGCCGTCGAAAAAGCCCTAACTGCAATCATAGTTGCAATGCACAGCCCGGCAATGCCTGCACCTGAACAAGTATATTGCCGGATCACCTTTTGGAACGTAGTTCTTCAGTACGTCATCGAAACCCTTGAGAGACCAACCCATCTCGTTGGCGATTCTCATCCGATCATCCGTGCCGAGTGCCACCAGTTCCTTGGCGTCCGCGTCCCCGTGAAATTCGCAAGCGTCCTCGCAGCACGCGATCCAATCTTCCTGTTGCCAGGATTCATATCCCGGAGTGTGATGGCAGACTTCGTCTATGATTTCCTGAGATATCTTGGCTTTCGACAGTGGCCACGAGTCGACGAAGCTTGCACCAAACATCGAACTTGCTGCGCCATCGGCAATACACCATGGACACACGATTTCAAGCCCCGCTTGGCCATAAGGGCTGGTGTAGTAAACATATCCCCGCATATATCCACAGCATTGACACGCCTCGTCGCTTGGAACAACCGATCCTGTGGCTAACGGGTCCGGATGGTACTTGAACTTGGGTAAGTCGATCACAATTGAGTCAGTTCCAGCACGTCGTCGGTGTTGATATCGAATGGCCGCTACGGGTTAACTCCGGCCAGTCTATCCCACTCCTCCCGAATGTCAGCAATCGGGCTGCAAGCAGACGTCAAAGAATCTCCAGCTCGGGAGAATCCTTGCTTAGCTTGTTTGGACCATCCGCGAGATAAAGCGTATCGCCCAGCTGTTCGAATGCCCCGGGGAGTACCGGTTGAAAGCCGACTTTGGCAACCGCCAGCTTGTTCTTTATGTGCCTGTGAATCCGGCCGGAGACACGGCGCATGTATTTCCAATCGGTGCGGGCAAGCAGCCAGTTCGGATACAGCGATCGCTGTCTCGCTCCTGCTTCATTCCAGTGCGAAAAAGTCGAGGTAACGATGGCCTGACTGCGGGGTTTGGCGGGACCTCCCTGCACGATCTGGAACATCGCCGGTGCGTTGATCTCCGATCGCTTTTGACCGGTTTTCTTAAGCTTGAACGTTCGAACTTTCGGCTCGGTCCCCACGCCTCTAGGGATCATTCGGAGGAAGTAACGTCCATGATTGACCTCAAGGACGCCTGAGGTCTGGAGCTCTGCGAGGCTTGAGAACTCACGCAGCCGATGCGCAGGGCGTGAATAGGCTTCGAAAACGCGACAGTCCGTTTGCTCGAAAATGAAATCGAGGACTAACTCGATGTCGCTCGTGACGGCGAAGAAATTGAGCTGGGCCAAGAGTGAGCCTTTGTCGAAACAACAATTCGCTTCGGTCGAAGTTACGCTATCGGATGTGCGCAGGCCAGTGACTCTGTTTCCGGTATAGACTGTCGGCATGCCCAATACGATCGAGCAACGATATCCGGGGATTGCGAAGCATCTTCCGCGCATCGAACTCTGCGAGCGACCGACGCCGGTCGAGGTGAACGAGATTGTCATCGACGGTGCGCGCATTTCGGTTGCCGTCAAGCGCGACGACCTGACGTCGCCGATCTACGGGGGCAACAAAGTCCGGAAGCTCGAGTACCTGCTCCACCGCGCGAAGGATCGTGGCGCTTCGCGGGTCGCGACATTCGGCGCCATTGCTTCGAATCATGCGACGGCAACATCGATCTTCTCGCAACGAGAAGGATTTGAATGCACCTGTTTCCTGTCGCACCAGACTCGCACACCAGCGGCTGGTCGGGCGCTGAATATGCACAGGCAACTTGGCACCAGGCTCGTCGAGTATGGGGGTAGCCGCCAGAAGCGGATAGCGACGCTACGAGAGACGCTGCCCGGTAAGAAGACCTGGGTCGTGCCGCTGGGTGGAACGTGCTGGCTCGGGGTCGTCGGCGTTGTCGACGCTGGACTCGAACTCGCTGCGCAGATCGAGAACGGCGAGCTGCCGCAACCCGCTGATCTCTACGTGGCCATGGGCACGATGGGAACCGTCGCAGGCATCGCGATCGGCCTCGCGCTCGCGGAGCTACCGACGCGGGTCCACGCCGTACGGGTCACCGATGAATGGGTCGCCAGCCCGGTCATCTTGAGGCAACTCGTCCACAAGACGGCAACGCTGTTGCATCGTATGGACACGCGGATTCCGGCAGACCTCGCCGACCGGGTGAACATCAGCTACCGACCGGAGTTCTTCGGGCCGGGCTATGCGAGGCTGACACCGGAGTCAGAACGGGCAGTCGCGATCGCCGATGAACAGCTGGGGCTCAAGCTCGAGAACACGTATACCGGCAAAGCCTTCGCAGCGCTGCTCGCGGATGGTCGCTCCGATGTGCAGACGATGTTCTGGAACACGTACAACTCGACGCCGCTGCCGGTGGATACCCTGAGACCCGACGATGTGTCGGGCATTCCGGAAGCGTTTCTTTCTTATTTTGACTGAAGCCTATTTCGACGGAGGCTTGTCGGCAGGCGTTTTCTTGTCGGTCAGTTCCGATGCGCGAGCAGCCTGCTCGTCTTCGGCAACCTCTGCCTCACGCTTCTTGCGCGCGATCTCCTCGAGCATCAGGTCAAGCCATTCCGACACGGTATTGCCTCTGGATAAACGTCAGGTGGCCAGAATTACTCTGGCGCTATGCAATTGGGAACATCGCCTGCCGTCTGTGCGTCGTTGTACAGCGGCAGCGTCACGCTGAACTGACCGACGAGCTGGTCGATACGCCGCTCGCTGGATGGGTGCGTTGACAGGAACTCAGCAGGCGCCTTGCCCGCCTCGGCATTCATGTTCTGCCACAGTGGCACGCTCTGGCGAGGATCGAAGCCGGCCTTCGCCATGTATTTGAGCCCGATGACGTCCGCCTCACTCTCCTGCGCGCGTGAGAACGGCAGCATGATGCCGAGCGCCTCGCCGGCCTTCAGCGCTTCATAGGCCGTGTAGGTCGCGCCCTGGTTGCCGCCACCGAGCAGGACGGCTGCAACCTGGACACCGACCTCGGAGAATGACCCCCGCGATGCGCGTTCGTTCGAATGCCGCGCCGTCACGTGCGCGATCTCGTGGCCGATGACGGCTGCGAGCTGGTGCTGGTTCCGCGCCGCCTTCAGGATGCCCTTCATGACGCCGATCTTTCCACCTGGCATCGCGAAAGCATTGACCGCGTCGACATCGAAGATGGCCATCTCCCACTCCATCTGGGAGTGCGGCTCGTCGAGTGCCAGGACGATGTGATTGGCGACGCAGGCGATGTAGTCGATCGTCGCCTGGTCGGTCATCAACGGCATCGACGCTTTCATTTCCGCGAATTGCTTGGCCGCCAGCGCCTCGAGCTCGTCATCGGACTTCAGGATGACCTGGCTGCGCCCGGTCGGTGACGTGGCGCAAGCAGTAAGAACGACCAGTCCGGCCACCAGGGCAATGAGGTTTCGAAGGCGAATCATAAGCATCAGCAATCCTTTGTCTGTTTGCGCATTATAGCGCCAGATACAGGTTTCGACTGCCTGCGCGAGCCCAGGTTCCTCGCCCTACCTCGGCAGGCGCGATTCGAACTGTTCCCGCCAGCGGCTGGACGCAAGCCGTTCGAGCGCGCCGTCGACGCTGTGCATCAGGCGTTTCTGCAGCGGCTGCTTGATCTTGAACGTCACCTGGTAGATGTCCCGGTCCGCGGCAATGCTGCTCAAGAGCTCATCGCTGGTCATGATCTCATCGGCGAGCCCGAGTTCGAGCGCCCGGGTCCCGTACCAGTGCTCGCCGGTCGCGACCTTCTCAAGGTCGAGATCGCTACGGTACGTGGAGACCGCGTCCTTGAACAGCAGGTGCACATCCTCGAGCTCTTCACGCAATTTGGCGCGATCTTCGTCCGTGTTCTTGCCGAACATCGTCACGGTGCGTTTGTACTCACCGGCGGTGATCTGCTCAAAGTCGACGCCGTGACTGTCGAGCAGGCGATTGAAGTTGGGAATCTGCGCTAGCACGCCGATGGATCCGAGGATTGCAAACGGTGCCGCATAGATCCGGTCGGCAACACAAGCCATCAGGTATCCGCCGCTGGCGGCCACCTTGTCGACGCAGACTTTCAGCGGGATGCCGCGATCGCGAATCCGGACAAGCTGCGAGGCGGCAAGGCCGTGTTCGTGGACGACGCCACCATGATTGTCGAGACGGACGATGACTTCGTCATTCTCATTCGCGATTTCCAGGAGCGCGGTGATTTCCTGCCGCAGCGCGTCGACACCACTGGCCTTCAGGTCACCCTTGAAGTCGAGGACGAAGCTGCGGGGTTTACCTTCACGGCCCTCGGCCTCCTTCTCCTGCTTCTTGCGCTCCTTGTGTGCCGTCTTCAACTCGGCCTTGCCGAGCACGGCGCGATTCAGCATGTCCGCCAGGTGTCGATATTTCTTGTTCAGGTTCTCGATGACGAGTTCATCCGCGCCCTGTCGCTTGTTCGCGGCAGCCGCAGTGCCGATGACGACGACGATCGCCGCGACAATCGTAATCGCCTTCAGCAGGAACAGGCCGTAGTCGGCCAGGAATTCAGCCATAGTATCCGCCCCGCGAAATCAGACTGCAGCCAGCCCGACGTTGTTCTTCTCGAGCACCTGTTCGGCACGATAGCTAGAGCGCACCATCGGCCCGGCGACGACCTCGACAAAGCCCTTCTCGAGACCTTCGTTACGAAGCGCATCAAACTCATCGGGAGTCACGAAACGCTCGACCGGCAGGTGGTTGGGTGTCGGCCGCAGGTACTGACCGAGCGTCAGGATATCGACGCCGGCCGCACGCAGGTCGTCCATCGTCTTGACGACCTCGTTGTCTTTCTCGCCGAGGCCGAGCATCAGGCTGGTCTTTGTCAGGACATCGGGCCTGAATTTCTTCGCATGCGCGAGGACATCGATCGTCTGCCGGTAGCTCGCGCGTGGGTCCCTGACCGGGTGGGTCAGCCGTTCCACCGTCTCGACGTTTTGGGCAAACACCTCGAGCCCGGAGTCCACGACGCACTCGACGTGGGCTTCGACGCCGTTAAAGTCAGGCGTCAGTGCCTCGACCGCGGTCTCGGGATTCAGATTTTTGATTTCCCTGACGCAGGCTGCGTAATGCGCCGCCCCGCCGTCGGCCAGGTCGTCCCTGTCGACAGAGGTGATAACGACGTATTTCAGGCCCATCAGCTGGACCGCCTTGCCCGTGTTCAGCGGTTCCTCGGGATCCAGCCAGCCTTTCGGGTTACCCGTGTCGACGGCGCAGAATCGGCAAGCCCGGGTGCATACGGAACCCATGACCATGATCGTCGCCGTGCCGGCATTCCAGCATTCGCCGATGTTCGGGCACATCGACTCTTCGCAGACCGTGCTGAGGCGATGCTCGTGAACGATGTTCCTTGTCGAGGAGAAACCTTTGCCGGACGGCATCTTGGCGCGCAGCCACAAGGGTTTGTTTCCCCGGGGCGCGGGCTCGTTGCCACGTCGCTGCTTCACGCCGTTCTTGATGGCGGAGAAGCCAGCGTCGGTCGTGTACTTGGCACCGCTCTGGACAATCGGGATGCCGCGGAATTCCTGCTCGGGTTTGCTCATTTAAGGTCTGAAATCCTGACTCGGCCGGATATGGTCTCACAAATCAATCAGCGGCTCGACTCGCCGCAGAGCCTTTTACGTGCGGTCAATGCCTCCAGTATCAATAGCTGAGAGGGAAAAAATCCCGGCGTACTCACGAGGGCACAGTGATACAGGCTAGTCAAAAAAATCCCGGCGTACTCACGAGGGCAAAGTTTTGGGGCCCTGGAAAAAAACACCGTACTAACGAGCGCGGGGAGTTCCGGACTGCGCGGTACTCAAAAGTTGGCCGTACTAACGAGGGCACGGCAATCCGGGCTGGCAAAAAAAATCCCGGCAGTAGCCGGGAGAGTCAGGGGGAATCCAGAGCAGATCAAATTCGATCTGTGGTCTGTACGCCAGAAGAATTAATGCAGTCGCGACCAGCTGACGAGCTTTACTGCGCTGCGCTGCAGGTCGAAATTCCTAGCGAGTACCGCCTCGATGTCCTTGCTGTCCGACTGCTTGTCCATCGGCTGGCTGAGTTCGACGACGCCGCTGAACTCGTTACCGCCGTGATACTGGGCGTCAGTCAGAATGAACTGTGTGTAGTACTTCGCAGACATGTTCCACAGCCTACCGAGAGTCCCGGAGCCCGACTGTGAGGCATCGCACAAAACGGAGATCGGACATAATCCGCGGCACGAAAACGGAAATATTGATCTTTCGGATGTAACTGCTGGTCAAACCTGAAAAAGTTTGAGCGAAGTCCGGAAATTCACGGAATTTTCCGATATTCGTGTGTTGTGTTAAATAAACCGGCAGAAAAGCGCACAATGCGCCATCTGGCGGTCGATCCAGGATCTGACCGCTTCCGCTGCCCGTACCCAGGAACTGATTGAAATGTCTGACTTTCTTCGCCGCGTTACCACCACGCTTGTCTTTATCGGCCTTTCGGGCGCTGTCTACGCACAACAAGAACTGCGCTCGACCTTCTTTAAGGAGGCAGACGCCGCCCGCGCCGCCGCCGAAGCCGCCAATGCCTCGTTGCTGGCCCCTCGCAGCTGGTCTCGTGGCGTACGGGAGTACGAGCAGGCGGAGCAGGCGCTTAATCGAGGTCGCAGCATCGAGAGCGTTCGCTCGAATGCCGCCGACGCCGCTGGCTACTTCAATACGGCCGCCGAGGCCGCCACGCTGGCGACGACCGCGCTGGCGCAGGTTCTCAAGAGCCGCCAGGACGCGGCCAACGCGCTGGCGCCGAAACTCGCGCCGGATATCTGGGAGCGTGCGCAAAGAAGTTTCGGCGATGCCATCCGTCTCCTGGAACGGGGAGACCTGAAGGGAGCGCAGCGAGAAGACATCGAAGCAACGACGCTGTACCGGGATGCTGAACTCGTCGCGATAAAGTCGCAGTACCTGAGCGAGACGCGACGCCTGCTGTCCGATGCCGACCGCGCGCGAGTCGGCCGTTACGCGCCGATCACGCTCGCCAAGGCGAAGGAGCTGCTGGCAAATGCCGAGAAAGAACTCAACGAGAATCGCTACGACACAGATTTGCCGCGCAACCTCGCGAAGCAGGCGAACTACGAAGCCAAGCACGCGATCTATCTCTCGGAGATTGCACGCAAGATCAGGGACAAGTCACTGACGCCGGAACAGCTGGTCTTGAGCTGGGAAGCGTCTCTGCGCTCGATCTCGGATGCGGCCGACATCCTGCCAAACATGGTTGACGGTCCGGACCGCCTCGCTGGCGAGCTGGTCAGTCACATCGAATCGCAACAGGACGCTATCCAGCGCCTCGAGCAGGAACAGGGCGAAAACGCGATCCGAATCGCCGATATGGAAGATGAGCTGAGGGCGCTCGACGAGCGGCTCGGCGGCGCTACGGCCGAGCGCGCGGCATTGGTCCAGCGTCTCGAAGCCCAGGCGCGCGTCAAGGAGCAGTTCGAGCGCGTCGAGAAGATGTTCTCGGACAGCGAGGCTCGCGTCTTCCGTCAGGGCAATACGGTCATCCTGCGTCTCGTCGGCCTCAACTTCGCCAGCGGCGACTCGAAGATCCGGCCTGAGAGCTTCGACCTGCTGGCCAAGGTTGAGAAAGCCATTGACGTCTTCCCGCGCAGCGAGCTGATCATCGAAGGCCACACGGACGCCTACGGCGGTGATGACTTCAACCAGCAGCTGTCACAGGACAGGGCCGAGTCGGTCAAGCAGTACATGATCAACGCGATGCGCATCCAGGACTTCCGGCTCATTGCGACCGGCTACGGTGAAACGCGACCGCTGGCCAGCAATGAAACCGAGTCCGGCCGCACGAAGAACCGGCGTATCGACATCGTTATCAAGCCGAACCTCGAAGCGACCAGCTAGTAGCCCGACGTTCGCACCGATTGCGCGGGCTCTCGCTAGCCCATTGTCTGCACAAGACCTTTTCCTCAATCGGAAATACACTCGGGTATTCCGCTCAATCGGAAAAGCCCTTGTGCGGACAACGGTCTGACCGATCTTACCCACGAATCGGTGCGAGCGTCGGGCTCGACTATCTCACCGATTTCGTGGTCTGGACGTTCACGGCCGATCGCCACCACGCAGCGACAAACTTCGCCGTGACCGGGTTCGCCAGGTAACCGTATTCGGCGTGGACGTTCAGCGTTCCGTCTAGCCGGAACCAGTTCAAGATCTCCTCATCGTCGAAAGTCTCGACGAGATCCAGCGTGCGCATCTGGCCGAAGTCATTGCTTAGTTTTGGGTCGACCGACGTCAGGTCGCCGCGCGCCGACAGGTTCTTCCAGTTGACGATATTCGACGGATACCGGGCGTGCCCCACCCTGCCATGACCCAGCAGATGCCGTTGGATGAAGCGTTGCCCGAGCGGGCTGCCCATCGTCAACAAAGTATCGAGCCGCACGTGGTCGTTGTCTTGATGCGACATTTGCCACAGCGTGTCGAATGCAATCACCGAACCCATGCTGTGCGCGATCAATAGTGTGGGCCGCCCGGATTGAGCGGCGGCGCGCAACGGAAGTTTCAGCATCTCACGCACATGTTGCGCGATTCCGTTAGCGTCCTTGGCGTAGCGCCTGAGATCGCGGATGTGCATCTCGACACGCTCGTCGGCCAGGTAGGGAATCAGGAAGGGGAAAAAGTCACCGAGCAGGTAGAACCACCGAAGCAATCGGCGAGTAAACGCACTCGCTTCGTCGACGGCGCTGTCGGGCGCCTCGGCATGTTCGAGCATCGCATCGATGGACGGTTGATCCAGTGCGATATCCCGGTGCTCGCCGTAGAAGTCGTAGGTCCAGCTGACCAGGTCAAAGGCCTGGTGATCCGCGTCGATGCGCTCCGCGACATCCGGGGCATGCGCCGTGAGTCCATGCATCAACGACCGATACAGGGCATCCCGGTGCATTGCGGGTTCGGGCTTGGGCAGCAGACCGGGAATGTAGATGATCAGCGGCGACGTCATGAACGCTCCCAGTGGGCCAGGAGTTCATCCAGCTCCTCCAGGTTCGCGACCGTCGCGTCGGGCGCGGACAGGTCTTCGGGATAGCCGGCACCGTTGCGATTAACCCAGACCGACTTCAGGCCTGCCTGCTTGGCTCCATGCACATCGTGCTCCGGGTGGTCGCCGACGTGCAGCGTCGCCTCGGCCGTATGCCCACCGGCGAGCAGTGCAGCTTCGAACATGGACGCGTGCGGTTTGGCGCGGCCGACGTCCCTGGCTGCGACACAGCCGGCGAACCATTGATCGATGCCCACCTGGTCTAGCCGGGCATTGCCGTTCGTCACAGCAACCAGGGTGTAGCGACGCGATAACGATTCCAGGCTGCCGGTGACCTCGGGAAACAGTTCGACGTTATTGCGCTCGATGTCGAATGCCCGGAAGGCGTCTGCGACGAACGCGTCGCCTACGCCGGCCGCCCGACCCATGCGCCGCAGAACTTCGCAGCGAATGAAGGTCAGATCGTGCAGCATGTCAGCATGATCGTTGATGACCTCGCGCCGGATTCCCGACACCCGCTCGGGCGGATGCGAGTCGATCACTTCCGGCACATTGTCAGACAACCACTGGCGCAGCGCGGCCTCGGCACGACGAATGACGGGCGCGATGTCCCACAGCGTGTCGTCCAGATCGATGGTGATTGCCCGAATGCCTTGCACGTCTTGCTCGCAGCCTTGCTATGACCGAACATTGTCGCCACATTGACTCATTAAATCGACCCGCGCGCCGTGACGTCGCGCGCATTCGCGAGAGGACAACATGAAATACCTTCACACCATGGTCCGCGTTACGGATATCGACGCGTCGCTGGACTTCTATTGCGACAAGTTGGGCCTCGTCGAACTGAAGCGATACGACAGCGAAAAGGGTCGCTTCACGCTGGTCTTCCTTGCTGCCCCGGGCGACGAGGCTGCGCAGGTCGAGCTGACCTATAACTGGGATCCCGAGGAGTACGGGGAAGGTCGCAACTTCGGGCACCTCGCTTATCGCGTCGACAACATCTACGAGACCTGCCAGCGCCTCCTGGACGGGGGCGTCACAATCAATCGTCCCCCTCGCGACGGGCACATGGCCTTCGTCCGTTCGCCGGACAATATCTCGATCGAATTGTTGCAGGCCGGCGACGCGCTGCCGCCGCAGGAGCCGTGGGCATCGATGGAGAACAGCGGCCGCTGGTAGGCCGGCCGACCCAGCGTCAGGTCTGGGGCATCAGCGGCGGAAGTGTATCGGCACCGGCCTCCTTGCCAGCCTCGGGCAGCAACGAGAATGACCGGATCGCCTTGGCTATCGCGTCTCCGTCCCATGCCGGTTCGCCGGGTCCGTAGCTGCTGCGAGACAGCAGCTTCAACTCATCCGCCAGTGGCGACGACACACGCCCGGCGAGCTCACCGATACTGCGCGGCGGCCGGTCCGGCCACTGCAGTGCGGCCCATTCAATCATCGCTGTTCTCAGTCCGGAGGCGTCGCCTGCCAGCGCGGCTTTGCGCGCCTGCTTCAACAACCTGGCCTGCTGCTTGTAAACCGGGAGTTGCGGCGGCTCGCGTTCTTCGCGACTCGGCCTCGACGACCACCACCAGGCGATGAGCGTCAGCACCCAGAGTGCGCCGAGCAGTTCAGCGGTGCGGCGCCAGAACGGCGACTGCACGGCGACGACCGCCGCCGCATCCGATTCGGGCGTCACGGCAACCTCCGCCGGCGGTGCGACCAGCACGTCCGGCGGCAGTATGCTGACATCGCGTTCGGGCAACCTGGCGACCTGCCACTCGTTGGTCTCGACGTTATACCAGGGCAGTTCGAGTCCCGGCAGTCGAACGTCACCGCCGGTGACGGCGATGATCGCGTACTGTTCCTTGCGTATGCCTCGAATGCCGTCAGTCTCACTGCGGCGATTCAGCTCCGGCTGATCGGGGTAGACGTTGACGCCCGCCGCGCTCGGCGGTTCGATGACCGGAATCTGGGTCTCGAGCTGACCCAGTGCGCTAATCGTCACGTTGCGCGTCACAGGCTCGCCGGCCACCAGTTGTTCAATATCCTCAGACCACTCCTCCGACAACGTGACATCCCTCGCGGGTAGCCAGGCGGCGCCCTGGAATTCGGCAGGCGCGGGCGGAATAGGCTTGACGTCAACGGTTTGTGACTCGGACGTAAAGACCTTGCGTCCCGTGATGCGGCCGTCGCGTAGCACGCGCGCTTCGAATCGTGCCGGCGAAATCTCTATCTGTCCGCTTTCCTGCGGAAAGACCGCATACACGCGCTCGTTGACCGCGTAGGCCTTGCCGCCGAGGATCGACTCGTAGTTGCGCTCGTCGCCGGCGACTTCGATCACCACCTCGGCGCCGGTGAAGATCGGCTCCCTCAGCGTTGGCTGCCGCGTTGCTACAGCTCTGTAGACTTTGATCCGGTATAGCACCTGCGCCTGCACGTAGGTCTCCGTCGTATCGACTTCGGTCGTGATGAAGACGTCTGCTTCACCTGGTGGCTCATAGGTCGGTTCAATGACCCGGATCGACTGCGGCTGGCTCAGTTCGCCGTCTACGCTGATCGGCGGAATTGTAAGGTCACCGGCGCGTCTGGCCATCATGCTGTAAGACCAGCTTCGGCTGCGCTTGATCTGGCCGTTGACGATCGTCGTGTTGGACAGGTCGCGACGCTGGCCGATGATGAAGTCCACCTCCAGCGCGCTGATATCGGGGTCCGATGTCGTATTCGAATCGACAGATATCTCCAGCGTGAACGACTCGTTCAGTTCGACGCGGTTGCGATCGACGGTCACAACCACTTCAGCCTGCGCTGTAGCGCCAAACAACATCAATACGATCAAACGCCTCACCACGGTTGCACCTCGTTGTCCGGCCGTACAGAACGAAATTGCCAAATCACCACGGCTGTACCTCATTGTTGGGCCGCCCTGGACGGAAGTGTCCCATCATCAGATCTGCACCTTTTCATTAGAACGCAGGGAACGAAAATACCCAATCACCACGGCTGCACCTCATTGTCCGGCCGTACGGAACGAAACTGCCGTATCACCACGGCTGCACCTCATTGTCGGGCCAAAGATTGTTCCCGTCCTGATCCT
>JAAUYH010256568.1_pt1 | contig 16339 bp, 18 predicted proteins | sample 7278061 | NCBI WGS metagenome assembly JAAUYH01 (sample SAMN14350203, study PRJNA611818) | marine sediment metagenome | isolation source: surface marine sediment (0.6m) | place: French Polynesia: Moorea | collected 2018-08 | reverse complement strand
CTCGTAGACCTGTTCCTGACCCTCTACGGTCAGGGTCTCACGCTGTGACGGAACGTCGAACTTGGCCATGAGACCATGCAGTTCTTTCTTGGCCTTTTCTTCTTCTCGACCGGCCTTGTTTTTAGCCTTGTTGGCGGTGACCATCTCCTGCATCTTGTCTTTGATCTGTTCGGCGACTGTCTTCTCGCCACCAGTCTCAACAGTTCGGGTACGTGTGCGGATTGTCATAGTGTTTGCACCTTCCGAACAGCGACAGTCAAAACCGGGTAGGTCGCGACACCTTCGCCAAGACCCCCATGCTCAAGCGACGACGTATCTATCGTCAGCCCGAGTTCAGCGGCACAGCGCATGGCGTTATTGAGTTCAGCAGTCGCGGACTGCACGCGTCTCGAAATCGAGCGCTCGTCTTCAGTGATGTCGGGCATATCTCTCTCCATAGCGTCTGACATTGAAGCCGTGTATACCACACCCACAATTCTTTGCAAGCACTTTTTTATTCTTGAAGCACCACGTGCTGACGCTGCATCTCGCCTGTCGTGTCGCGCCACGTATACTCCGGGCAGTCGTTGTTGGCGACATAGCGATCCCATGCAGCCTCTTCGTCCACATCCCACCACTCCGGCATCCGGTTGTGCTGTGCGACTGCGTCTTGGATTGCCTGATCTGCATCGCCAAGCTCAACACTCTCTGCCATGTTCGGACCCCATTCCGGGTCGGACTTGATCGGGACCGGAGGCGTGATGCCAAACCACTCCTGAAGCGGCGGGTTCTCCATGCACCATTGCAGGACACCCATGCCTTCGATGTAGTGGTTCTCGTCAACCTCGCAGATCAACTGGTCGTGGATGAAGCCAACAGGACGCATGAACGCGGGGTCGGCCTGTGCTGCGATCCGGGTCAGGGCGATGATGCCGAGGTCAGAGCCAAAGTTCTGAACGGGGCTGTTGACTGCGTTCCGCTCAGCGCCGGTCTGGATCCCCCAGTCCTCCGACCAGATGGATGGTAGGTGCCGGGTCAGACCGTGCAGCGACTTGACGTAGCCATACTCGTGGGCGAATGCCTTGGTGCGCTCGTGCCATGGGATCAGGTCCACATACTTCTCGAAGTAGCGTTCGCGGATCAGTTCGGCCTCTTTGAGAGTGTAGTCCACACCGTAATTCGTCTTCGCGTAGACTTGGAATGTCCGTGGGAAGGCCCCATAAATGAAGCCAAAATTGACTGCTTTTGCCTGAAATCTCCGTAACTTACGCTCTTTCGCGTCCAGTTCTGCGAAGGCTTCATCGGCGATCCCCATGGCCATGGCGGCGGTGATCGTGTGGATGTCTCCATCGTCTCGGTAAATCTTCAGCATCTCGCGCTCGCCTGCCATCCATGCGGCGATGCGAAGCTCAGCCTGCGAGAGGTCAGATGCGACGAGAAGCTTGCCATGGTTCGCCTTGATCAGGCGACGGAACGGTTTCACGAACTTGCCCCGCTTTGGGAAATTCTGTCCATTCGGAGAAGTTGATTGAGACCTCTTAGTATTCGTCTTGAAGTTGTATTGAGGTAGTAACACATCTGGTTGCTCATTGGAACCCTGTTCCTGATACCCCTTGTGGACGAACTGCGGGATCGACTGCACGAAGCCAGTCAACATCTTCGTCGCCTTGGCCAGTTCGGTATAGCGCTCCACGAACTCCTGAGCCTTACCACCCACGTTCAGGAAGTATGGCAGGTGATCCTTGGTCGAGGTGGACGGGGTCTTCCTGCACAGCTTGTGCTCGCCCTCGCTACCCTTGGTGAAGACGGTGGGCTTGAGACCGAACCCATCTCCCTTGTGGAACTGGTCGTTCTCATCCCAGTACCCGAAGAGAGTGTCGATCAGGCACTCGGCCCGGCTGAACTTGAAGCCCTTGTCATCTCCGAGGTACTTGCGTCTGACCGCGGCTGGAACCATCCGCACGAGATCGCGCGTCTCATTGGCTATCCAGTCTGTCAGTTCCATCTCGAACTCTTGACGGGCCAGCATGTCCAATCCGAAGCCATAGGTCTCCACGGTCTTTGTGAAGGCTACGAGGCCCCTGTGATGGACGCGCCGCATGACCTTCAGGTTCTCACCGTCAGAGATCAGCATGGGCTTCAGAGCCATGGCCAGTCGCAGGGTGGCGTCACTATCTCCCCCGGCATAGTCGGTCATGTCCTCCGGCGGGACGTTCATCATGTCCGACTTGTCGATCGTCTCATTGAAGATATCCGCGTAGCCAGACATCTCCGGCACGTAGATTTTGATGAGGTCGTCCAAGTTGTAGGTCATGAAGTTTTCGTTGACGAAGCGGGCCATCAACTCGGTGTCCCACTCCCATCCACAGACCTCGATCCCCATGGAACGCATCGCCTTGAAGTCGTACTTACCACCCTGCATGACCTTCGGGATGGTGGCGTCCTCCATGAGTTCTTTGATCTGTGCACGGAGCCTTTGGATTTGCTCGCGCGTCACGTTCACGAACCATGGGTGGTTGGGGAAATAGTCCTCGGTCACCCGGCAGATGTAGGTCTGTCCGGGTTTGACGCTGATCTGAACCGTTATAACTTGGAAGTCGTCGGCCAACGGGTTGAGACCGGTCGTCTCGACGTCCACGCTGATGATCTTCGGACGGTTCTCGATCAGTTCATCCAGATCGGTCACCCATTGGTAGTCGGTCTCGATGTCTTGGTGCAAGGTGTTGATGTCCCAGAAGCCCTTCTTGACCCGTCCCAGCATCGCGACGTCCGCTTCCATAATCGGTCGGTTGTCCGGCTGGATCGACACCAGCTTTGGACTGAGCATCGGAAAGACCGGTGGATGAACTTCCTTGTCGCTGAAGTCGTGGAACCGGCCTCGGGCCTTAGTCACGGCCATAGCTTTACCGGCCACCGCACGCAGGGGGTTGTTGCCCATGGTGACGATAATGTGGGGGTTCATCTGCTTGACCATCTCCATCAGACGATCGGCGTAGGGTTTTATGAACTCCCATTCCTTCTTTTTCGAGCCTCCGCAGGACTTTGGGATGGGTGGGCACAGGCCGACGAAATAAAAGTCATCCCGTGTCAGGCCATGGGGCAGGGCCATCTGTGCAAACATCTTCAGCAGGTTCATCTCCATCGGGAGAGACTGCCGGGCTGCGTCGATCTGGGGGGCGTCACAAATCACTAGGATTGGAGATTGAGGGTTCCCCCGCTGAGGGTGGAGCCAGTTCCCGAGCATATCAGTGATCTGCTTGTCGTGGGCTGCATCGCCGAACAGGGGTGTCTCAATAGCCATTAGCGGGACCACTCATCTATGGCAGGGGCTTCGCCCTGCGTTCCGTCGTACTCATCGAACTCTTCTGGGGTTTCGTCCTCTTCCTTGACGACGTCCATGTTGAAGGGGCTATGCTCGAAGTAGGTTTCGAAGCCCCACCAGTCGTCACCGTGGCGGTTCTTCAGGACGGTATACCGGCGGCGGGTGTTCTCGTTTGGTGATGCCCCCTTCTTCATCCCGAGGACAAGAGAACTGATCTGTCCGATCTCATCAGTCTGGCCGATGTTGTCTAGGCTCATGTCCTCGTCTTGCTTCTGCTGCCTGTTGAACTGGACTGTCTGGATGATCGGCTTGTCCCGGCGCATCGCGAGGTCCTTGAGTTCCCGGATCGTGTCTGCGGCCAGTTCGAACCGGCGAGCACCGGCCCGTCGGCTGGTGGGGTTCAGCAGGTATCCAGCATCCACGAAGACGCCGGTCGGGGCGTGCTCTTGGATCATCATGTCCACGTCACGCACCGACTTAGAAAGATTGCCAATCAACATGTGGAACGGTGGCATGTTGTCCACCTGAGCGACCGAGGCCATCATAGCTTCCTCGCCCCACTCGGAAAGCTGACCACGCTGTATGAACTCCGAGTTGACGCCCGATCCCATCGACAGGATCCTTCGGGCCATCTCCAAGGCGTTCATCTCCATCGACACCACGACCACAGGGTTACCTTGTTCCCATGTGGCTGCGGCCATCTTCAGGATCGTGAAGGTCTTACCGGCACCGGGTCGAGCCACGATCGTGGAGACGTCCCCAGCCCTGCACCCACCTGTCTTCTCATCCAGTTCAGGCCACCCATAGGTGATCCCTCTCAGGCGTCCGTGCATGTCACGGGCAATCTCGTAGTCGGTGACTACAGCGGTGATGGCTTCCCGAAGATCGAAGATGTCCCGAACGGCATCGTTGCCTCGCCACTCCAACAGAACGGTCTCAAGTATCTCGCGAGCATCGGTCATACGTCCGGCGGTGATGGCGTGGGCGAAGTTCTCGCTGTTGTTCATCCACGTGTTGTAGGCGAGCCGGTTCTGAAGTTGATCCCGGTGATACTGGGCAGTACCGGTAGAAGGTGGGAGCGGCAATCCGTTCTGGGCCATGACCTCGAAGGTGGGAAAAGCACCATACTGGTCGGCGTAAGCACAGAAGAACCCCCAGTGGGCCTGCTCATCCTCGGTGAAGAACTCGGGACGAATGGACCGGTAGAGGTCGCGCGACCCTGACTGGATCAGCGCCGTTATGGTCTGAAGACCTGCGGACATTTACAGTGTGATCTCGCTGCTCTGGGTCATGAACGACGTCATGAAGTCTCGGGAAAAATACGCTTTGGCCGGTTGGATCTGACTGAAACATAACACGACCGAGACCTCAGCACCAATGCGGTCGAGGAAGAAGCTCTCCATGAATTCCATGGCATGTGGTTCCAGAGGGCACTCGCGTTCATTCTGGGCCGGTGTGATGATCAAGCACTTGGCATCCATGATCTCTTCCCAGCGTTCGTTACCCCTGTTGCGCATCGCCTTGTCGAGGGCCACGAGGCTCATGATGCGAACGCCGTACCCGGACAGATGGAGTTTCAGACCGAGGATGCGAGGGATGTCTAAGCCAGCGTTCTTCAGCAGCAACGATCGCTTGTTGTACTTCAGGTCGTTGCCCAGATAGTCGCTCATGAGTTCCTGCATGGCATCGCCCTTGGGGAAGTCTACGAAGTCCTTCTGGTGATATCGCTTCGCGATCCCAGCCGCGATCAGCGACTTCTCGTGGTCTGCGGATATGGCTCGCTCAGTCATTTGAACTCTCCTGCTGCACGACGCTGTTGGATTTCTTCCCACGTCGGTAGGTTGGTGATCTTCTCATCAGGGGTGGCCTCGGCGATGCGCTGCTGGGCTTCGACCCGCCGCCGGTCACGCTCTGCTGGGCTGTCAGGATGGGGGCCGGTCCATCGTGGTGCCTTTGCTCGGTCCTCGGCGGCTCTTGCCTCGGCCAGTTTCTGATCTGCAACCCGTTGCGAATTTTGCATCTCGCGCCGGAGATCGCGCTTGGCGGTATCCTCGGCCACCTGCAACACGGCTTCCTCGTGGGACAGGCCGGTAGCCATGAGGCGTTCGATCTCCGCTTGCTTGTTGGGACCTCGCCGACGGCGACGAACCTTGGACAGTTCCCCGGAGGCGTAGAAGTCAGCCATCGCAGCAAGGATACCCTCGGAAAGGAACCAGTTGATCGTGGGTTTCTCGGGTAGGTTTTCCATCTTGGCGAAGCGACGGGACAGGATCGCGGACCAGTTGGCCACGGCCCATTCGGCCAGTTCGAGAAGAGTGGGGGAGCCAGTACCGTACCGCTTGATCGCTTTGTTGACTATTCCCGCCTGTTTTATAGTTGGATCGGGGACAGCAAGTCCTTCGTGGTGATCGGCGACAGCCATTTTCCAGATCGCGTAGAAATCTGTAGCGTTCGGAATTTTCTTTTTTTTGGCTTTTTCAATCCGGGCAGATTTGTTCTTTTCGAATTCTGCCGTTTTTTCCGCTATGATTTCCGCCAAACTTTTCTCTTCGGATTTTCCGACGCCGTCGTCGCTTGCGACTAATACGTTCTCTTTCCTAGAACTCCCATTCCTATATAGGGTTCCGCCACTATGGCGGTTCTGTTCCGCCACTATGGCGGGACCGGATTGCTTTCTCTTCGGAATTGGAAGGCTCATTTCTTCATTCTCCGGCATCCATCGTAGGTTTAGGGACAAGGTCACCCCGGTCTGATGCCTCTTGCGGAACACCATACCACGCTTCACGAGATTGGACAGAGCACGCTCATATGTGCGCATCGACATGTTGACCCCGGCGAAGTGTTCGTTTCCGTTCAATATGGTCTCATGAGTAGACGTGAACGTGGGACGACCCCAGCGGACGGTTCGGTCGATGATGTGATCCAGAATGCGGAACTCTGCATTGTTGAGATGACGAGACCATACCCGTGTCAAGAACTGGGAAATTTGGAGCCGGTCCATTGGCGTAATGGCGGAACCGGAAAGCCCTTCCTCAAATTTTGAGGCCAGTTTTTGGAACGCTGACGCGTCGAGCGTCACGATGTTGGTATCGGCAGTCATCGGCAGACCTATCACTTGAAGCGGGTCAAACATGGTCTACCGGAGACCCCCCTGTCAACCCACAGGTTTTGTATTGTTTTTGGCGGTTGACCGCTAGATTTGGGAGACCCCAGCCCCAATGCAACTGGTTGCACGGGACCGGGGATGGCTTGGGGAGGGCAGACTGTTAATGCCGACCCTTCAGCCGCCACGCGTCAAGGTACGCGATCTCGAACTCCACAGCTACGTCGTATCCGTGGAACAGGAGAGCGCCGTCCTCTGTACTGGCATCAGGGAGGATTTGAGCGTCGGTGATCATGCGACGGACGGTCGGAAGAAGTCCCGCCTCTGTGGCCATCACCGTTGTGATACGCTTGCCCCTGTCGGCCTCATGGCCGGGCGCATCCAGAAGCTGGACTGCCCAAGCCTGCGTGGTTACGTCGAAGATAATCTCGGATGCCCGGACCACCTCCGCGGCCCCGAACTGGCGAAGGTCGAGACCCTTTCCCGGCTTGACCTGCAAGCCTGACATACCGCCGTCGGGGCCGATGCTGATGACTTGGCTTACCACGAACGCACCTCTGCTTCGTGGGCCGTGTCAACGCCCTGCGACCACTCGTCTTTGTATTCGCGAGAGGTCTCACCGGAACCGGCCAGAGCCTGCTCGATGGGGCGTGTTGCGTCTTCGCAGCCTTGGCCGTTGTAGCCTTCTGCTTCGACAATGGGGTTCCCGACCTGCGGGATGCTGACTTTGATGCGACGTCCGTCCATATTAGCTCTCCGTCAAGATCATCTGAACAACGCCGTCAGCGTCGATGTAGTCCTGCTCGACCATATAGCCCTGAGCCTGAGCAGCCATGCGCGTGGCGTGGCGACCGTAAAGCTGGGTGAACTGGCCGATCGCAGCGTTGCCACTCTCGCCAAGGTCCGCAGGGATGGGGCACGTCGCGCCGATGTTGTTCGACACGTCGCCCATGTATTCATCGAACACGGGGTCGTACTGGTTCGTGTCTGCGTTCCACTTCAGTCCGACGTCATAGTGACCTTTGGGGAGCGACAGAACGAATTCGCACTTTCCGACCTCTCTCTCCTGTTCCCGGTAATACATCCGGGGGGTGGCGTTGGTCTTCAGGGCGATATCGATGCCACGTGCCCGCAGGTCATTGACCGCAAGTCGGATGGCGTCGGCGTTCGTGATGTGAACACCTTTGATCGTAGTCGTGTGAGACATGTTGGTATCCTTTCTCTCTCATGTCTGATGGGGGCATACTACCACACCCCCAATTCTTTGCAAGTGGTTTTAATCGAGATCGACCGCACGGGCACGGCGGGTGGTTTGAACCCGTGTCTGTTGACCATCTTCGCTCTGGAAAACGGTTTCTTCAACACGACGCTGGGGAGCGATCTCGGCTTCCAATTCGTGGATCGTGAAGAGACTGGCGAGGGCACCGTCGTTGGTATACTCACGAGCCTGCATGGTGTTGAGTTGCACCCCGTTCCGAACCGCGTCACGCAAGGTCAGGATATCGAAGCGCCCCTCGAACAACACGCCGTGGAATGTACCCCCGCTGTTCGGTACCTGCCAGCACTCAATCCGGTTCAGAGCGGCCTGTTCACGCATACGGATCAGCATGGCTGCATTCTGATTGATGTTGCTGCTGGCATTGATGGATGACCCGGCGGTGGTCTTCTTCCCGGTGATCTTCAGGATCACGTCGGCAGGAATGTCATAGGTGGCCACGATCCAGCTTCCCAGATCAACCATGGAGCCGCTGTGGGCCGGTTGACGAACGTGGCTGGTACAGGATATGTTCGCCGCCTGTATCGCCGCTCCTGCGACGTCTGACAGCAAGGCGGGTCGTGGGAGGTTTACAGTCGTTGTGGGCATCACGTGGCAAGCGTACTCGCTGCGTCCGCCCTTGAAGTTCTCCCGGCCTGTAGTGGTTCTGAGTAGCATATCAAATCCTCTTCTAGGGTGTTTAGCACACCCCCGACGTCCTGAGAAGGCACAGAACGCCGAGGGTGTCTAGGGGTAGACCGTGCGTGTCCATGGGTCGAAAGGGCCGCACGGCGGATACCACCCTAGTCTACAGACCGCTGCCCAGCGCTGCGACGGCGACGGGTACGGCCTTGGGTTGGCGTGGGAGACAGCGACGGACGCTCACCTGCGTTGGCAGGTTTGGCGTTCTGCTCCGCCCATGTCCGCATGGCTTCGAAGTCCGCAGCGAAGGCGTCAGACAGAGCACGCATATCCGTAGCCTTCTCGGCGAGCAGAGCGTCGGTGACGTCCAGTCCGTTGCTGAAGGCGTGGATGAGTGTGTCCTTGACCGCTTGCTCGATCTCAGAAGGCACCAAACGGTTGACCGAAGCCCCGATTGCAGCCGTCAGGTCGGCTACCTCATGACCGCGTTTGCCGAGATGGATGTTGAAAATCTCACCTGTCTCATGGGCATTCGGTATCGAGACCGAGAAGATTTCATCCAGACGACCACGACGAAGGATTTCCGAGGGCAGGTTGTCCACCCGGTTCCCCGCCATGACCCAGAAGATCGGGCTGTCGCTGTCTTGCATGAAGCTCAGGATCGCACCCATCACACGCTGGCCGACGCCGCTGTCACCGCCGGACGTGGTCCGCTGGAACACCTTGTCGATCTCGTCAATGAAGGCCACGCACGGTGCCATTGCTTCGAGCATCTTCAGGGCTGCTTCGACGCGCTCTTCCGACTGTCCGACGAGGGACTGGAAGACCCGGCCCACATTGAATTTGATCAATGGTAACCCGAGCTTAAAGGCGATTGCTTTGGCCGAGAGGCTTTTTCCGGTACCCGGTGGTCCGAACAACCCGACGCCCTTGGGTGCCTCGATACCGAAGCGACGGGCCTCTTCGCTGAAGCATCCACGACGTTCCTCGACCCAATCCTTCAGGTTGTCGAGACCACCCACGTTGGCGATGTCTTCAGTCTCCATGACCTCCAACACCTCGGAGCGGTTAACGACCTCGGTCTTCACCTTCATGACAACTTCCACGACGTCGTCCACGTTGATGTTCGGAAGCTGTGACCTATGTGTCACAATCCCTCGCGACACCGCGCTCTCGAACTCACTTTCCGTCATGCCCATACCGGCAGACACGAGACGTGCCCGACCCTCGGGACCAATCTGCGGGTTCTTGGACTTGAAGATTTCATCGATCAGGAAATCGACCGACGCCGACAGTTCCGCGTAAGATGGGACGCCAAAGTCCATGACGACCACATCCTCTTGGATCTCGTGGGGCAGGGTGGTTCCTTCCGGCACCAGCAGGATCAGACGGCGCTTGTTCTCCGCGAACAACTGGACGTATTCCTTGATAGCAAACACAAAAGGTACACGGGCCGCAGCTTGTTCCCGGAAGAAGAAGTGGGGGAAGGTCATCGTGTAAAAACCTACAGGGAACCCGTCTCCGCCCTGCGGGCCGAGGCCACCTATCAGGTTGAGGGCCGGGATGATATTCGGCTCCGCTTCGGAGACCGGATCAGCGCCGGGGTTGTCGCGATCATACTTCTCCCATCCATAGGTCATGGACCAGTTAGCGAAGGCCGTGCCCTCTTTGCTGAAGGCGTATGTGCGGATGGCTTGGACCGCTCGTTGCGGCTCTCTGGTGCGGCACATGATAACGCCGACACCGGCTCCGTCCAGAATGCGAAGCTGTTCCTGAAAAACGTCTGAGTGGCGAACTGTGGCCTGCTCAGAAGACATAGTTTGGGTGTTCATAGGTATCCTCTATCTTTTAACCTTTCGACAAGGACCCTTCTACCACACCCTCAATTCTTTGCAAGCATAAAATGCAACGGGTTGCTAAAAAGCAGAAAGGGCACCCGCTTCAAAGGTGCCCTTCCCTATGGGTAATCCCATTGCTCAACCAGCCCGGAGGGTCTGCCGTCCTCCGGTGTGACCCTGATATATCCCCTAGTGCAACGGGTTGCAAGTAAAAAAGTCAGGCTGGATAGTTTTCGTCGTACCAAGCGGCACAATCTTGCGTGCGCTGGTTCTGCCGGGTCAAGGCGGCGTCGTATTTGCCGACGGCATCCAACAGGTCATCCTGATCTGTCACACCGGCATACGACTGGCGACGACAGTCCGGCGGCAACGGGATTGGATCGTTGGTGATATCTTCTTCGGCTTGCGCTTCACCTAGCGCCCGGCCCGCGTCGATCGCCCGCTGCTCTGTTTGCCCGCAGGATATCAAGCAACTCACGAGTAACGAGAGGACCACCATCGAGCGTAGTGTTCGCCCGGAAGGCTTCAAATTCGGCTTCCACATTTCTCTGCTCCAATTCGGCATCGGCCACCGCCTGCTGCAACAGCAGTGTCGCGGCCTCCGCTCGCTCTGCACGGACCAACAGGGTCGCGTTGCGTGTCTTTGCTGCTTCCAGTTCGACGGAAGCGATATAGCCCACCACGGCGTTCCTGACCGCGCTGGACTTGTCCATCTTGTGCCAAGCAAAGAGCGCCGCGAAGATTATCACGACGATCCCTGCTCTACTTGTGGCCAGTTTCCAAAGGAACGGCCCGACTGCTGCCATCATGCGCTGAACTCCGGGCTATCCTGTGGGTTCCGTCGGAGGCGCACAGGGGGTGGCATACGGTGACCTCCGTCCCATTCGTCGTCATAGTCCGGTTGGGACGACTGGTGGACGGCGTTGATCACCTCGGGTGGCGGCGGATCTTGTCGATACGCCACACGCGTCAGGGACGGGTTCAGGTTCGTCTGCTGGATCACCTTGTTCAACCCGAAGGCAATGGCCATCCAGCCCCAAGCGAAAGGCGTCATCATCGCCCAGACCGCCATGGATATCATGACTTCCTTCTCCTGCTCGCCCGGCGTACCGGCGAAGGTGAACTCGACCCAAAGCAGATACGCGGTCAGGGCCAACCACAAAAGCCAAGCGAGCACAGCGACTTCTCGTGTGCCCGTCTCGCCACCGATCACGTACTTAACGATCAGCTTCATCATGTCGTTAACTCCCAGTGTGGGCCGTCGTTGAACGCCTTCTTGCCCTGACGCTGCTTGCGCCGGACATAGGCTTGCACCCATTGATCGGGTGATCCGCTCAGGCCGTTGATCTTGGTCCAGCTTCCACCCCAGCGAAGCGGTACGCCAAGCTCTTCAGCAGCCATCTGCATATGCTCGGCGATGACGTAAATGATATCCCAGTCCCACTTCCACCGACCGTTCACGATCGGCACAAGGTCCACAGCGTGGCCGTAGCCACTGTCCTGAAGCTGGTGTTCGGACTTCCGGCGATACCCGTCACGCTGCGAGGCACCTCGCTTGAACAGGGCATGCTGCTCGGCGGCGGTGCGGATGCCGTCATGGACACCGAAGTCCACAGGGCACGTTTCCTTGCACCGCATGACTACCTTCACGAGATCCGGGTGCACCGGACCAAGCTCGGCTTCTTCCTTGGCGTCGAACAGGTCATCCGGGTCATCGAAGTCGTCCACTGTAACGGGTTCAGCCGGACCAATGCCTGTGATCTTGGCGTCGAGGACGTGGCGGGTGCCGGTCACCGTGACGCCTTGAAACCCTTGGTCCTCCAAGTACAGGCCTAAGGCCGCAGCGGTCTTCTTGCCGCCGATGCCGTCGATGTTGCCTACGCTGTAACCTTTCTCGGTCAGAAGTCGCTGCGTCAGTATCATGTCGTCTCTCCGATCTTGATACGGGTCGAAGACACTGGCTCGAAGCCTTGATGTTCCATCAGGACGCCGTTCAGTTTCTGGTAAAGCTCATCGAGCGTTCCGCAGTTGTCGATCACCGCGTCAGCCGGGAGCACGTTCCACCACGCTTCGCTCTCGTGGATATAGAGCGCCGGGATCACCTTCATCAGTGCCCGGCCCCACGCCCGACGTGCGAGCCACATGCGCTTGTAGGGGTATGCCTTTCGACTGTCCCATACCCGCACGGTCAACGTATCGAGCTCTTCCTTCAGGATGTCCTGCTCGTGCACGAACCGCATGTCATCCACCGCAACGAAGAATGGGACATCAAAGTGCCCCGCGCCCTTCTCGGCTTCCTTAGCGATGCTCTCGACCGTCTGGACGGCCCAGAGGTCTTTGCCGATCATGTTACGCCACTCGGTGCCCAGCGTCTGCAAGGCGTGGCGTGCGGTCTTCCCACACAGCAGGGCCAGCGGCACTTCCTTCTTGTCGCCGTCCACGTGATCGCGAGAACACCCGAGGGTCATGATCATGTTCTTCAGGGTGTCGGCAAAGCGGAAACGCTGGAAGCCATACCGGGTCTGAAGCTCAGACGCGATGGTGGTCTTTCCAGCTTGGGCCGGACCAATGATCGCGATGACTTTTGTCGGGCGAATGGTCCGGCGTAGGGTGGGTTCGTAAGCAGCCATGTTGTGGTCCTCCGGCGGGTGGTCCTCAGGTGATAATCTCCGGCTTCCTCCGTGTGTACCATGCCCCTCCGACGACAGCGTGATCGCTGATGGGGACGTACTCGAAGTTGGTGTTCTTGGTCTCGGTATCCACGTGGACAATCATGAAGCCCATGTGCCAGAGTTGACCATCACAATACGATGCCGCCCGGTAGTGTGCGGCCCCCATTTGATGAAACTCTCCTGCGATACCGGACGCTTGATGAATTGGCCATACCTCATGCTTGTGGTGATGTCCACCAAAACCGGGCATTCCCAGCTTGCGCCGGTCAGGGTAGTGACAAGCAAGGAAGGCCCCGTCGAAGTAGACCTGATAGTTGCGGTTCAACTCTTTCTTGATGTCCCGCTCGGTCCATGCCTTCAGGTTGGCCTCGCCGATGAAGTTCACCTCGAACTCATCCAGCCCCAAGAGCTTCGGAATGTCGAACCCATGGAGATCGGCCAGCACAGTCTTCAGGGCCGGTGTGGCCTCGCTGAGGTGCTTGAACAGACGATACTCGTGGTTGCCTTCGATGAAGTCAATCTGAGCGTCCGGGCACGCCTCACGGCAGTCACGGATGAAGTCGAGCGCGATGTTCATCTTGCGGGTGATATCCCACTCACGTGGGTCCTGTTCCCATCGGCTGAACTCAGCCAGATCGAAGATGTCACCGTTGAGGATGATGATAGACGGCTGCACCCGCTCAAGGGTGTCGAGCCAGACACGACGCCAGAACGGATCATGGAACTCGTCGTGGTAATCCGACATGGCCATCACGGTCTGGAAGCGCTGCCCCCGAGGCCGGACGTATTGCTTGTCGTTGTGGTAGCTCATCTTCTGGGTGTTGAGAGCGTCGATGACGTCGGCACCGGCATGCTTGCCGATCTGCTTCTCAACCCGGTGCTGCCATCGGCTCAGTTCGAGACCAGCCGACCGGCGGAATTCGTTGAAAGTGCCGAAGTGTCGGTTCCAAGTGGCGTCCGATATGTTCGAATTTGACCGGAACCAATTTCGGCTGATGAACATGTCGGGGTGCTGTTTCGCGAGTTCGCGGAGGTGATCAATACACGCCTGCTTGGACCACTCTTTGTATTTGCGTTCCCGTTCAGAAAGCGGGACGGGTTTCCCGTGGGAACCAATCTTCTGGCCCGGTTTCAATTCGACCTCTGGCTTCTCTTTTGCCTGTGTCTTTTTGGTCGTGGTACTCGTTTTCTTAGCCATGTGATAGGATCCTTAATGCAACGGGTTGCACTATCAGGGCGAGTTCCCTCCGCCACCTGATAGCCATCCGAGTTGGATCGCGGCTCCGAGGGCCAATGCCCCCAACAGTGCCGTCGTGATCACTTTGATTGCTTGGGTCAGCATGGTCTTTCGAGCATCACGCCAGACCTTCATCAGGTCACGCAAATCTTGCACGTCTTTCACGGCATGCTCGTCATCCAGTCCAACAGCTTTCAGAGCCTTTTCGGCCCCGCGCTGTGAAGCGGTTTCAATGATCTCATCGAGATCTCGCGGGGTCAATTCTATGATCTGTTCGCCGCTCATTGCCATTCTGCTCCAATGGTGTTGCCCTTTTATCACTCAATCCAAAAGGGTGTCAATTATGTGTAGTAAATGAGCAACGCTGCCCCATCAACACCATCGACATCCCCTGCGTCATTTGGGCCGAGGTTCAAGACGCCATATCCGGGACGGTCCACGAAGTTCGGGAGGTTGCCTGCTCCAGCGACGACATGGGTTACAGGAAACTCGATGACAAGGTTGGTCACAGCAGCGTCAGCAGAAGCCACGTCAGGCGGGACATTCGACCCTCCAGAAGGGAAGCCAGCGGTACCAACTGATCCTCCTGCCCGAGCCATCTCAGTACCGTTTAATGAGAGGATGGTCGCGCCACCCTGACCTCCGCCATAGGCCTCGTGATCGCAATCGTACTCGCCGTCCACGCCGTCCGGCCAACCACCAAGACCCACGCTCTGCGTGCTCTCCACCGCACCGCCACCGGCCCGGCCTGTCTGGATCGAGATCGTATCTCCCTCGGACACAGCGAGAGTACCAGAGACATAGGCACCGCCTGCGGTCGTCAGTGTACCAGCCGGGCTGTAGCCCTGCCCTGCCCCACCTGACGCTCCCCAGATACGGAAATCGATCGAGGTCACACCGGCTGGTATGACGAAGGTGTCGTTTGCCTCTGGACCCCCGAAGAAGTACACGGGGTTCTCCGTGATCACTGGGTCTGGGGGAGGGTCAATAACCGCGTGTAAGGACTGCGACGAAACGCTGTAGCCAAACGAGTTGGATATGACGGCGACCAAGGACTGGGAAGACAAGGCTAAACCGGTGATTGGCTTGCCAACGACCGCTGTCAATGACTGCGATTTTACGGAGAAGGTGTCAGCCTTACCGAGGACAACGACTGCACTCTGGCTGTAGACTTCGTATGCCATGGCTTACGCCCTCGCAATCAGGCCCGCCGCGACCGCGTCGATCTCCGCCTTGGTCCATCGCTGACCGGTGTCTGGGTTGATCTCCCATATCTCCTGATCGATAGACGTTGCCGCGGACAGCGATTTCTGTGGGCCTGAATAGTCAACTCCGCCTGTCCGCACGATATGCTCGAAGCCCGTGACGTTGGCCGACGCATTGTCTGCGGCACGGATCGAGTTGACCACTGCGGCAATAACCGCGTCCGATGGAATGCCAGCTTGCATGTTGGCGAACTCTACCGTGTACCGATCATTGGCAGTATCAGAAGATATGCTGGTACCTTCGTCAACAGTACCATCATCCACATTATCGAATGTACCACTCCACTGAAACGTGGGTCCGTTTGCATTGGGTCGTAGGCTAGCAACACGCTGGCCCAGAGTGCTTGTGGTAGAAGCAATCCCCTCAGAGTACCATATGGACGCGTCGAACCCGGAGAAGGCCACCGCAGCCGACCCTTCATGGAACATCCCTGTCCATTCTGTGATCTGACCACTGACAGTAGTGTCGCCATAATACTGAAGCGCAAGTACACCGTCTATGTAGACCAGAATACGACCGACGACGGGATCTAGAACTGCGTTCACTGTGATGGTGTAATTAGTGAACGCATTGTACTCCCGATAGGCGGTCTGCTGGGTGAACCCACCAATGGTGTCGGTACCGTAGAAAATGCGAAACTTCCTGACAGGCTCTCCTCCACCTGCTGGAAAATCGAGATCAAATTTCATGCCGCCGATCAGTGCAGTTGGATTGGAGTTGTCGGTCAGACAAATGACCATACCGTCCGCTGTCTGGTTGTTGATCGGGATGTGGTCCCCGATGCGCATTTTAATTTGGCACCAGACTTCTCCGCCAAGCTGTATAGGGGATGCGAACTCGGCATTTAGGCGTGCGCCTTTATCCGTGCAGTGCATCTCCCCGTCAGCATAGTCCGGGTCACGGACCTCGGTTCCCGTCTCCCAGAAAGCATCGCCCTGAGGGGCATACGCGCTGAAGTCGTTCCCTGCGAAAAGAATGGTCATGGCTTAGCTCCGTGTGATCGTGATCTCGCCATCAGGCAACTG
>JAAUYH010034496.1_pt1 | contig 16339 bp, 14 predicted proteins | sample 7278061 | NCBI WGS metagenome assembly JAAUYH01 (sample SAMN14350203, study PRJNA611818) | marine sediment metagenome | isolation source: surface marine sediment (0.6m) | place: French Polynesia: Moorea | collected 2018-08 | reverse complement strand
CTGCCCGTCTCTAAGGCAGATTATCCAGGATTGGGTGGGGCGCGTCGTCTTCTGCCGCGGCGCTTCGGCTAGTGCTTGCTCGGTCGCGCGTTCTGTGATTGAACCCCAACGAGGGGACTGAACAAAAGAGTTTAGTAATGACGGATTATGCCCAGCGCCGCACAACCATGGTCGACACGCAGGTGCGCCCGTCGGATGTCACCAAGTTTCCCATCATAGACGCCATGCTGACCGTGCCGCGCGAGCTCTTTGTGCCGGCGGACAGGCGCGAGTTGGCCTATGTCGGCGAGCATGTGCCCCTCGGCGACGGGCGGGTCGTGTTGGACCCCCGGACACTAGCCAAGATGCTGGAGGCGGCGAATATCGAAAACGACGAGCTTGTGCTCGATATCGGCGCGGGCAATGGCTATTCCAGCGCTCTTGCAGCCCATATGGCCGATGCCGTCATCGCAGTCGAAGAAACGTCGGAGCGCGTGGAAGAGGCCGAACGCGCCCTTGCCGAAGCGGGCGTGGACAACGTGGCGGTCGTCGAGGGCGCCCTGAATGACGGCGCAGCCAAGCACGGGCCCTACGATGTCATCCTGGTTCAAGGTGGGGTTCAGACGGTGCCCGGCGGCCTGACCGCACAGATGAAGGAAGGCGGTCGCCTTGTGGCGATATTTCTGGACGGCGCACTTGGGCAAGTTAAGATCGGTCACATGACGGATGGCCATGTCAGTTGGCGATTTGTCTTCAACGCTTCCGCCCCCTTGTTGCCGGGGTTCGAGCAGGAAGAAGAATTCGCGTTCTAATTTCAGGAAAGCAGGGTCATGCGCGCTTTTGAGACCATCGGAATCATCGTTTTGGCCCTCTCCGTTGCGACGGCATCGCATGCCGAGACACTGACAGATGCTTTGGTCAAGGCCTATCGGAACAGCGGCCTGATCGAGCAGAACCGGGCCGTTCTACGGGCGGCGGATGAAGACGTGGCGCAAGCCGTCGCCGCCTTGCGGCCGGTTTTGAATTACGCGGCAAGCCTGAACTACAGCGACCCGACGTTCGGCGATAACGTATCGGGGTCGGTGGCATTGTCGACCAGTATGCTGCTTTACGATTTCGGTCGGTCTCAGCTTGGGATCGATGCCGCCAAGGAAACCGTCCTGGGCACCCGCGCGGCGCTAGTCGATATCGAAAATTCCGTTCTTTTGAATGCCGTAACGGCTTATTTGAATGTACGCCGTTCAGAGGCCTTCGTCGAGCTGCGCCAGAACAACGTGCGGCTTCTGACGCAGCAGCTCAGAGCAACGCGTGACCGCTTCGACGTTGGCGAGGTGACGCGCACGGATGTGTCGCTGGCCGAGGCGCGCTTGGCGGCGGCGCGCTCGGGTCTTGCGGCCGAGCAGGGCAATCTGGCGTTGGCACAAGAGCAATACAGGGTCGCAGTCGGGGCCTATCCTGGGAGGCTCGCAACCCCGCCGCGTCCGCCACGGATCCCCGGGACGGAGGCCGCCGCCCGCGATATCGCGCGCAAGACGAACCCGGTCCTGAAGCAGGTTCAGCACCAGGTCGCGGCCGCCGAACTGAGCGTCGAGCAGGCCGCGCGGCGCGTCTTGCCGACTCTCAACGGGACCGGACGTTTCTCGGTCGATGATGACGGAGACGATGCCACCTCGCTCGGGATCGAGCTTTCGGGCCCGATCTACCAGGGCGGCACGATCGCTTCGGGTCTGCGCCGTGCGCAGGCACTGCGCGATCAGGTACGCGCCCAGCTTTACACCACTGGGCTTCAAGTCGATCAGCAGGTCGGCAACGCCTATGCGCAACTGGCCGTCGCGATTGCCAGCATTGATGCGTCCGACCGCCAGGTGCGCGCCGCCAGTCTGGCCCTCGAAGGGGTGCGTGAAGAATTTCAACTTGGCGCCCGCACCACGCTCGATGTGCTCGACCAGGAGCAGGAAGTGCTTGACGCACGGACCAGCCTCGTCTCGGCCACGGTGGACCGCCAGATCGCGGTCTACAGCGTGTTGGATGCGATGGGGACACTGACGGCCGAAAATTTGGGCCTGAACGTGCCGATCTACGACCCAGCAGCCTATTACAACGCCGTCAAGGGCGCGCCGACCGTCACCGTCAGCCCCGAAGGCAAGCGGCTCGACAGGGTGTTGCGTGCCATCGGCAAAGAGTAAGCTGAACGCTATCAAGAACTTGTAAGGCAAGTCCGCAACGGCTAGTTTCGGTCGCGGGGAACCGATATCAGAGGTGTCATGGCAGATTCCGCTCCAGACCCGAATTTTGAAGACGTGCTCTCATCCGTGCGACGCCTTGTGTCGCAGGAATTGCCGCGTCGCCCCGCGTCGAAGCCCGAACCGGACCCGGGTGCTCTTGTCCTGACATCGGCCCAGCGGATCGAGGAAACGCACACGGCCGTCCTTGAAAAACGGTCGCTGGAGCAGCGCATCGCCGAGCTCGAGGCGGCGGTCGACAATGCACCGTCTCAGGATTTCGAGCCTGACGGTAGCGAAGATCAGGCGCAGCACAGGCCGGATCGTATTGTCTATACGCGTCCGCCCAAGGCCGAGGAAGACGATGGCGGTGATCGTTCGAAACTGCGGCTGAGCGAAATCGCCCTGATCGAAACAGGCCCTGCGGAAGAAGACGAAAGCCTGAGCGCGGCACCGGTCGCCTTCCGGCACGGACGGACCGAGAGCCGCTCGAGCGAAGCAGAGGCCGAGGCTCCGAAGCCCGAGGCCGAAGCTCCGATGGCCGAAGATGTGCCGACCATACCGCCAGCCCGCGCCGATGTGATGGCATTCACCAATCCCGACGACGTGGTCGCGCGCATCGAGGCGCGCATGGACCGTGGCGCGGACGAGACGCCCGGCACTCAGGTCCATTCCGGGACCAACCCGGCCAGTGGTGGTCCAAACCAGTCCGAAAACATCCTTCGCCCCGACGAGCCCGAGGGCGCGGAAGGGGATGAAATGACGGTGGAAGACTTCGATGCGGCTCTGACCGCCGCTGTCCGCGCATCGCTCGCTGAGGATGAGCGGCTCAAGGCGCTGGCCGAGCAAAAGGCCGAGGCAGGAGCAGCGACCAAAACGGCGAAGGAACCTCGGCCGGCCACACCGGCCACCGACGCACCAAGTGCCGAGGTGAAGGTGACCGAGACACCCGAAGCGGCGCCAACCGCCGCGCCAGAGCCCGCATTCGATCCGTCCCGCGAATTCTACACCGGCGCGCCGGATGATGTTGGTGTCGAAGCGACCGATGAGGCAGCGCCCGTCGTGGAGCAAGCAGGTGAAAAACAAACCGATAGCTCCGAGCCCAAGATTTCCGAGGCCACGGAAGACGAAAAGGCGGCTCCTGCCACGGCAGAGGCCGCTCTGGCCGCCGTTTCAGATGAAGAAGCATTGCGCCTTCTGGTCGGGCGTCTGATCCGCGACGAATTGCAGGGCGAGCTTGGCGAACGCATCACGCGAAATGTGCGAAAGCTCGTACGCAAGGAAATCTTGCGGGCCCTGACCGCGCGCGATCTCGTTTAGGACGCGGGCCGCGCGGGCACATGAACACACCTGCGCATCTCCTTTTTGGTACAGCTCTTTTCTCGAAACCCGAACAGAAGGGGACCTATGTCGCCGCGCTGGGCGGTGCCATGGCGCCGGATGTGTCGCTTTACGTGATGGTGGCCGTCTCGATCTGGGGATTGGGCATCCCCGCCAACACGGTCTTTCGCGAGTATTACTATTCGGACAGCTGGCAGGCGGTCTTTGCCGTCGACAACAGTTTCATCCTCTGGGGGCTGGCCCTTGCATTCGCAATTTGGAAGGGCTGGCCACGACTGCTTGCGTTCTCGGCGGCGGGGTTTGCGCATCTGGCACTCGATTTCCCGCTGCATACCCATGACGCCCGACAGCATTTCTGGCCCGTAACCGACTGGGTTTTCGAAAGCCCCGTCAGCTATTGGGACAGCCGCGCGCACGCCGACATCGTGGGGCCTTTCGCCCTTAGCCTTGCGCTTGGGTGCACGCTCATCATCTGGCGCAAGTTCCGAAGTTGGGTCATTCGCCTGGGCACGCTGGTCTTGCTCGCGTTCGAGGCAATGAGCTCGGGTATCTGGCGCTTGGTCTTTTGATGCGATTGTTGGGCAGCTTTGGACTTCGCGCATTGCCCCAAGGGAAGACCCGCGAACAGGCACCAAGGTTTTGAGAAGAAAGGCGAGGGGTTTCAACCCTCGCGCTCCCCAGAGTATTTGCTACAGGAAGAAGCGCAAATTTGAATTATATTTCAGTTACTTGGTGCCGCAATGATGTCCCAAGCGCGCGACGTCACGGCATCACGAAACGCCGTTTCTTCTGCCCCTTGCCGACGGACATGTCGCGTCTGAGCAGCGCTAGGACACTTGGCGGCAAAGGGTGCTGAAACGTCAAGCCTGCTTCGTCATCGCGGACCCAAACCACGGCAGCCAAATGACGCTGTCCGCGAACCTTCACGTAAAGCGTCGTTTCAGGTTCCAGCGCAACACCATCGGTCCGCAGCCGGGCACCACCCGCCGTCGCATCGAGCACAACGGCTACGACGTCACCTGCTGACGTTTGCAGGGTGACTTCGAACTCCGTTGGTTTTCGGCGCTCGCGGTACCTCATGACCCCGGAATTATGGTCAAAGAAATGTTTCGAAATGTTGAACGCGGCTCAGACGTCTTCGATGCGCAGGGCCACCGGTTCCGAGGCCAGGACACCCGTGCCCGGCATCGCTCCAATTGCCGCTTCGAGCGCATCGCGTCCCGCCTTGTGGGTCACGATCAACACCGGCGCCGTTTCCGTGCTGTGACCGTACTGGCGCATGCGGTCGATGGAAATGCCTGCCTCACCGATGACCGAGGCGATGCGCGCAAGCGCCCCCGGTTTGTCCAGAAGCGCCATCCGAAGGTAATAGGCGGCGGGCGTATCGGTCGTGCTGACCGCGGGGCTCGCCAGCTTATCCGCCGGTTTGCCGAAAACGGGCAGCATCGCTCCACGCGCCAGATCGCAGACGTCGCCCATCACTGCACTTGCCGTCGGGCCTTCGCCTGCGCCCGCGCCGCGCAAAACGATCTGTCCGACGCTGTCGCCTTCGAGGACGACCATGTTGGTCGGTCCTTCCAATTGCCCCAGAGGAGAACTCGCGGGAACAAGACAGGGGGTCATCCGCGCTTCCAAACCGCGCCCGCTTTGTTGCGCCACGCCCAAAAGCTTGATGCGATAGCCCATGTCGGCGGCTTGCTCGATATCCTCGAAGGTGATTTTTTCAATCCCTTCAATCGTGAGCGCGCCGAAGTCGACCTTTGTGCCGAAAGCGATGGCGGTCAGAATGGCCAGCTTGTGACCCGCATCGATGCCGCCGACGTCCAGCGTAGGATCCGCCTCCAGATACCCAAGCTCTTCGCATTCGCGAAATACGGCCTGATAGCCCAGACCTTCCGACTGCATGCGCGTCAGGATATAGTTGCAGGTGCCGTTCATCACGCCCATGACGCGCGTGATCTCGTTCCCCGCGAGCCCTTCCAGCAGCGACTTGATCACCGGGATGCCGCCTGCGACGGCAGCCTCGTAACGGATGGAAACACCCTTGGCCTCGGCAGCTTCCGCCAGCGCCTGCCCGTGCATCGCCAGAAGCGCCTTGTTGGCGGTGACCACATGCTTACCAGCTTCTATGGCGGCCTCGGCGGCAGCCTTGGCCGGGCCTTCCTCGCCACCGATCAGTTCGACGAAGACATCCACGTCGTCGCGGCGCGCCAAGGCCACGGGATCGTCTTCCCAGGCATAGTCGCCAAGGCGCACGCCGCGGTCCTTGTCACGTGACCGCGCACCGACCGCGCTGATCGTCACCGGGCGCCCGGCACGTTCGGCCAAAAGGTCAGCGTGCCGCTGCACAATGCGGACGGTTCCGACACCAACGGTGCCGAGACCTGCGATGCCAAGGCGAAGGGGGCTGGTCATGAATGCGCTCTCCGGAGTCCTGTTCCGGCCTGTTATCTTGTCATGGCGCGGCGTGCAATTTGCTTGGCTCGAATTTCAGCGTCCAAGCCTCGCCCGCAGCGCCTCCATATCCGTGGTGCTCCCCCGCAGGACGCGGGCGCGCGTTTCCAATGCAGCGGCCCGGCGTGCCAGGCGGTCCGCCTCTTCTTCGCTTGCCGCAGGCAGCGCGCCTTCTGTGAGCAGGCTGTCGATCGGGCGAAGAACCGGCCAATCCTGTGTCACGGAGGAAGTTGGCCCCCCCACGTCCGGCCAACCGCCGCAGCCTGCCAGCAGAACGAAGAAAGAGATGAGAGCGGTGCGCATCATGCGCGCGAGATTAGAGACCCGCTTCCGGATTGACCAGCGCAGGCCGCACCCCCTTGCGGCCCGGCGCTTATTGAACGACACCTTGCGCGAAAGGAAGCAGAGCGCACGCATGACCGACGATGCCGCAGATGACACAACGCTGATTACGATCGCGCCTTCGGTGGCGCGGCGTTATCTGGGTGTGTTGAGCATCGGTGTAATCGGCGTGCTCTTCCTGACCATTGCTTTCGAGGCGGATGGTCTATGGACACTGATGTTCCTCGGCTTTGCCATTGTCGCCATCCTGGCGGCCGAGCGACTCTGGCGGTCGACGGGTGATAGCATCGTGCTGACCAGGACCGAACTGCGGACCGGCAGCGGGCGCATCCTGACGCCCGTGGCCAATGTCAAAGCTGTCGATCGCGGCGCTTTTGCCTTCAAACCGTCCAATGGGTTTCTGGTAAGGCTCCATGAACCCTGTGGCAGTGGCTGGGCCCCTGGTCTTTGGTGGCAACGCGGACGGTTGATCGGTGTGGGCGGCGTCATTCCGGGCGGTCAGGCCCGCGCCATGGCCGAACTGCTGACCGCGCTGCAACAGGGGACCGTCAAGGACCTGCTGTGAGCGGTATCTATTCTTGTGTCCGACGTGTTAACCCCCAAAGAGCCGCGCTGCCACCAACCAAAATGTTCCCTGGCTCTGATAAAGAAATCGATGAGAAAGCCCCGACCAGCGGCAAGCGAAGATGTCGAAGCTATGGGATGCCAGCAATCTGTGTTTCCATCGACCCCAAAATATCCCGGGGTCTGGGGCAGAACCCCAGCTAAGAAAAAACAAAGCCCGGTCGGACCGATCGGGCTTTATGATACTCAGGTGTTGGGCGGTGTCACCTCGGGCGCTGGCTCCGTCGATGTTGTGACGCCGACGCTGGGCGCATTGCAGCCGCTCGCATCTTCCCAGCAAATCTGGGCTGAGAACCGGGGCCGGGCCAGGGCGACCTCGCGGAATATGTACTGTGCACTTCCGACGCTGAAGGTCGGGGTCCATTCCTGGACGCCTTCCACGACGATCAACTGCTCTCCCAGCGACAGGGTCGGAATGCGGGTTTCCAGCGGGGTGATGTCGGCATGACCATCTGCATTGAAGCCCTCCGACCACACCAGTTCCAGGAACTCGTCGTTGGTATTGATGTCGCGGACGCGCGTCACGACACTGACGCGGATGGCATTCTCGCCCGCATCACCCACCATGTAGTCGAAAATCTCGTGCATGGCTTCGATGTAATTGTCATCAACTGGCACTTCTTCCCGCGACAGCATGTCGGCGACCGCGAACGTGGCCTTCTGGCTCAGGTTCAGGGTCTTGAAGGCATCAAAGAAGACAAAGGTCGCGCAGATGGCCCAGGCCAGGATCGGGATCAGCAGAACGGCTTCGACCGAAAGCGATCCGGATTCTTTCTGAACGAAGGAACGGAAAAAGCGCTGCGTCATGGGTTCGTTCCTCCGGGTGCCATTCCAAGTGGCGCGCCTGGTACATAGGGCGACATCGCGCGCGATCCGGGCTCGGTGACAAAGACGTTCGTGGCCACCAGCGCATAGTTCTGACCGATTGTCTCAGGCCGCGTCATCCCAAGGCCAAGGCCCGTTGTCGGGAACATGGGCGAGGTGACGGCACAGGCGCGCACGACAACCAGTTGGTTCGTGCCGCCGGTGTCATAGGTCGAGTATACCGATTGATCTTCGTCGACGCTCTTGTCGATGCATTTGAACGCGCCTGCCACTTCATCCGTGCCGCCCGGCGCAATCGGGATGGTCTTCATCTCGATCTGCAATTCGTCGCGGCAATCGGGCAAAACGACCATGTTCATGCAAACCAGTTCCTTGAACGCGGCTAGTTGCGGGACACGGCCGTTGCCCAGCCGGACCTCGCGCGTAGCAATGTCCAGACCACGCTCCAGCATCACGCCCCGGACCATGTAATAGCCCGACTCGAAGCCCATCAGGAAAATCGACATGAAGAGCGGGAACAGAAAGACGAATTCAATCGTCGCGCTGCCGTCTTCCCGCCGCTTGAACTTCAGAAGTCTTCCAAAACTCATCACACACACCTTACTGAGTCAGACGCAGCTTGGAGATTTCAGCCGCAATCTGGCTGAACGCATCGCTGATCTGAGTGCCCGCCACATCGAAATAGTTGCCGACTTCGGACGCGCAGTCCTGCAGGACCGCCTCGCCTTCGACCGGCGCTTCGAAGGCAACGGTAAAGACTTCGATCCAGCCGTTTTCCTTCGCCTTGTCGCAGATCGCCTTCAGGTTGGTGTCGGCATCGGTATAGCCACCCAGGTTCGGTGCCGCATCGGAATGCTCGTTGTAGGCCACCGTGTCCGAATTTTCGAAGAAGTAGCTTGCGACATTCGGGACGCTGAAGCGGCGATAGACCTCGTGGTAGGACCACTGCTCGGCATCCGCCGGCAGGTTGGCAACGAAATCGTCATCGCCCGTGTTCCAGGGAGACCCCGGGACATACCAGCGTTCATCGGCGGGGCGATCCGGCATTTCGACATAGAAGCCGTCGAACTCGTCGTCCTGGCCCTGGCTAGGCGAATACCAGATGCGCGACGGTCCCGACTTGAACGGAGGCTCCAAATCCCGGTGCTCGGTGTTCTTGCCGTCCGTCATCAGCACTATGTACTTCAGCACGTTCTGTTCCGCGTAATCGACCGGGTGGCCTGTCGCGTTGCTCGGCGCCAGATTGTCCGTGACCATGCTCGACACAATGGGACGGAAGGACGGGTCCAGAATACCGACGGCCCAATTCATGCCATAGTCGATCGCCGTCCAGCCCTGGGCCCCCAGCGTATCGATGTGATCGTGCAGAATGGTCTCGTTGTTCTGATAGAGCAACATCGAGGGGAAGTTCGGCGATCCATCCGCCTTCGCGCCACACCACAGGCCATTGGCGCTTGGACGGTTGTAGCTCCAGTCGTATTGCGCGAAGACACCGGCCATGTCGATCTCGGTCGCATCCGCCAGGCGACGGGTCCGGAAATCTTCGTCAAGGAAATTCGCGCAACGTGCGTCTGGGTTCAGATAGCTCCAGGACGCAATCGCATTCGGATTTGCCGGCGCCGGATCAAGCACCGTTACCGGGTTCTTGAGCGACGGGTCCAGACGCGCCAGCAGGTCCTGGCTCATATAAACTTGCTGGTTATAGGGGATGATCGAGATCAGGACGCGGTCCGCACCATTGTTGTTGATAATCGTGGTCACGAATTCCTTCGCGGCGGCCCGCATGTTCTGGTTCTTCTGGTTCCGGCCCATCGAGCCCGAGATATCCAGAACAAGTGCGATTTCGATCAGCTGCTGACCTTCGCGCGCCCCGCCACCGACGACGCCGGGCAGGCGGTCGATGCCAAGGAATGGCATGAAGGCCGTGTTCATGTTGAAGTCAACCGTGGCGTTGACGGTCCGGACGGTTTCGGTCGACGCGCCTTCGGGGATCTCGATGTTCGGATCGACCGTCACGATGTCCGGGTCATAGCCCGCCTTTGCGAAATAATCCTTCACCAATGCGGTGAGTTCGGCATTGGTGTCAGCCTCTTGCGTCAGGCTCGACGCTGCGACAACGGCCGTATCGATCGTGTTCTGAACACCGACGCGCTCGTTCTCATACCGCATCAGATCGACCGCCATCCCGGCCATCATGATGATCATCAGGAAGATGAACAGGCTGAAAACGGTCAGCGAGCCAGCCTCGTCATCGGCCGCCGCGCGTTTCTTCGCCGCCGCCAAAAAGCTATAGAAATCAAATCCCATCCACGTCCGCATAAGCAGCGCCTCACACTTTGAAAACCCGCGGTTCGGTGAAGAAAAGGGAACCGAAACGCACACACATCGACAAAAATTTTATAGATCGAAATTGTGGCGAAACTGGGGCAGGGTCTGCCGTAAACATCTGTTATTAAAAGGTTAACGGTTGCCAATTTTGGTCGAAATGGCTGGATTGGCCATGGATGCGGAACAATACCGGTTGCGCAAATAATTCTGGGACTGTTAGCTCAAATTTAAGATTGCGTGTTTGATTAGCACCTGACCAAGTTCGCCAAGGAGTGCGCCCATGGATGCCGGTACGATGATTGAACCAAGCTTTCGAGAAAGCGTTGATCTGATGTTCAACCGCGCCGTGGCGCTCATGAAGCTACCCCCCGGACTGGAAGACAAAATCCGGGTCTGCAATTCCACCTATACCGTGCGCTTCGGCGTGAAGCTGCGGGGAGAGATAAAGACTTTCACTGGTTACCGCTCGGTCCACTCCGAACACATGGAACCCGTCAAGGGCGGCATCCGCTATGCGACCGGCGTCAACCAGGACGAGGTCGAGGCGTTGGCGGCACTGATGACCTACAAATGCGCGCTGGTCGAAACCCCCTTCGGCGGCTCGAAGGGCGGACTCTGCATCGACCCCCGCGAATACGACGAAGACGAACTTGAACGGATCACGCGCCGCTTCGCCTATGAACTGGCCAAGCGTGACCTGATCGACCCGGCCCAGAACGTGCCCGCTCCGGACATGGGCACGGGCGAACGCGAGATGGCCTGGATCGCCGACCAATACGCGCGCATGAACACCTCAGACATCAACGCGCGCGCCTGTGTCACCGGCAAGCCGCCGCACGCGGGCGGCATCCAGGGCCGCGTCGAAGCGACCGGGCGCGGTGTACAATATGCGCTGCAAGAGTTCTTTCGTCACCCCGATGCGGTTGCCATGGCGCAATTGAACGGCATGCTCGACGGCAAGACCGTTATCGTTCAGGGCCTGGGCAACGTCGGCTACCATGCTGCCAAATTCCTGAGCGAAGAAGACGGCTGCAAGATCATCGGCGTCATCGAACGCGACGGCGCGCTGGTGGATGAAGCCGGGCTCGACGTCGAAGCCGTTTCGCAATGGATCCGCAACCACGGCGGCGTCAAGGGTTACAGCACGCACTACGTCGAAGACGGCGCCGGCGTGCTGGAACACGACTGCGACATCCTTGTGCCGGCCGCACTCGAAGGCGTGATCAACCTCTCCAACGCCGACCGGATCAAGGCCAATCTCATTATCGAGGCGGCCAACGGGCCGGTGACGGCGGGCGCAGATGAAATCTTGCGCGACAAGGGCGTCGTCATCATTCCGGACATGTACGCGAACGCTGGCGGCGTGACGGTTTCCTACTTCGAATGGGTCAAGAACCTCAGCCATATCCGCTTCGGCCGGATGCAGCGCCGCCAGGAAGAGGCGCGGCACCTGCTGATCGTCCATGAGTTGGAACGTCTGTCCGAGCATTTGGGCGACGCCTGGTCCATGACCTCGAACTTCAAGGAAAAATACCTGCGCGGCGCCGACGAATTGGAACTCGTCCGCTCCGGCCTCGATGACACGATGCGCGGTGCGTATCAGGCGATGCACGAGGTCTGGCGCTCCCGCGACGACGTCACAGATTTGCGCACCGCCGCCTACATCGTGGCGATCGATCGCGTGGCGGAAAGCTATCAGGCCAAAGGGCTCTGACGGCGCAGCGAGCAGACAGAGCGCCAAGAGGTGGCCTGCGCCGTCCTCGACGTTTTGTCGAGCCGATGAAGGGAACCAAGGCAACGCGCTCCGATCTGGTCAGGCGCGCGTGATCCGCGCATTGAAGCAGCCGGGTTTGGCGTTGTGCGCATGGATCTCGGCAATGTCCGGATCTTCGAAGAACCGATCAATGACGAAGGCGATGTCATCACCCTCCGCAAGGTCGGCGGCCCGCATCATGCCATTCGCATCAAAGCCCCGAATTGATTGCGGGCGATGGAAGAAGACAGGCGGCAGTTCGTCGACAGCATCAAACCGATCCTCGGCCCCTTCGAGAACGAAGATCGCATGGCTCGCGTGATAGGGTGACGGCGTAGCCAAGCTGACGTGGTTCATCAAAAGCACGGTATGCCCGGGCGGTGCGTCTGCCAAGGTGATGCGGTCCGGATAACCCGGACAGGACTTCGCAACCTGCCTAACCACACCCGACGCGGCGAGCGTTGCATCATCCGCGCTCCAGAAGGAGCGGTAAGGCGCCGGGTCCAAGCCTTGAATGCGATATGCCATGGGAGTACCTCTCTGCACGCAACCTTTTTTGCAAGGAAAGCCGGAAGGTCCGCATCAGGCGACCCGAAAGCTGCGAAAAAGAAAAGGGCGCCCGAACCGGACGCCCTGGGAAAATCGGCTGTGTTCCGCGTCAGGCTTGCTTGCGACGGCGCACCAATCCGAATGCACCGAGGCCGCCCAAAAGCATCAAGGCGGGCGCGGGCAGAGGTACGGCTGCGACCTCGATGTTGTCGATTGCACCTGACCCTCCGAAAGTGAAGGTCAGCGTGCGCGTGAAGATCGGAGTCGCAAGAGCAAGCTCGCTGAACTCGTTGTCTCCGTTGAACATCGAACCGCTGTCATAGCCACCATCGGCGGTGATGCGCATCGGTTGAAAGCCTTCGCCACGCGGTTCGAAATCCACTAGGGTCACACCCGACCAGCGGACCAGGCTGTCGAAGACGAATTCAATGACCCCGCCGCTCGCATTGTCATCCACGCGATTGACATGCTCATTGATGATCAGGACATTGCCAAGTCCAGCATTCGGAAACTCAAGGTCGGGGTCTTCCGTGCCGGTTTCGGTCGTATCGAAGACTTGCGCAGAGTTCGATCCGCCAGTCGTCGTGATCGTGCCCGTCAGGCCGTTACCGAAATCGAAACTGCCGTCCACGAAGGACCCGTGACCCAGCGCACTGCCGTTGTTCGTGTTGAAGTCGATCGTCGCAGCCGATGCAACGCCCGCCGACAAAGTCACGGCCAATAAAGCCGAAAATGCCAAACTTTTCATGTTTCCCCCTCAGGAACTCGTGATCGGAAAATACATTTCGAACCCTTTGTATTCCGGGCACGCCACGCTCGGCAAGTCTTTGCCATTATTTGCCTTTTTGAATTCGACAATGGGTGACCTAAAGAGGCTTTGTTGCCAAATCGTACCCAATCCCGCCACCTAGACACCGTTTCGCATCTAACGGATGATCGTTGCCATGAGTCTTCCACCCGGCTTTCTTGACGAACTGAAGTCCCGCACCTCGCTCAGCCAGGTGGTCGGGCGCAAGGTCACGTGGGACCAGCGCAAGTCCAATGCGTCGAAGGGCGACATGTGGGCACCGTGCCCGTTTCATCAGGAAAAGACCGCGTCCTTCCACGTCGATGACCGGAAGGGCTTCTACTACTGCTTCGGGTGTCACGAGAAGGGCGATCTCTTCAGCTTCGTCCAGCAGACCGAGAACGTGGGTTTCATGGAAGCGGTCGAACTCCTTGCTCGCGAGGCTGGGATGCAAATGCCCGCGCGCGACCCAAAGGCGCAGGAAAAAGCTGACCGTCGCAGCCAACTGGCGGACGTGATGGAAATGGCCGTCGCCCACTATCGCCTGCAACTCAAGACCGGCCCGGCGGCAGCGGCGCGCGATTATCTGGCCGGTCGCGGGTTGGAGGCGGCCGCCTTGGAACGCTGGGAAATCGGCTTCGCGCCGCCCGGCTGGCAGGGCCTCTGGGATCACCTGAAGGCCAAGGGCGTGGAGGATGACCTGATCCTCGACGCGGGTCTCGCCAAGCCTTCGAACCAGGGCAAGAAGCCCTACGACACATTCCGCGACCGGATCATGTTCCCGATCCGCGACGCGCGTGGCCGCGCCATCGCGTTTGGCGGGCGGGCGATGGACCCGAATGACAATGCGAAATACCTGAATTCGCCCGAAACCACGCTCTTCGACAAGGGCCGCAGCCTCTACAACCACGGCCCCGCGCGCGAGGCGGCGGGCAACCAGCCGCTCATCGTCGCGGAAGGCTATATGGACGTGATCGCGCTCTCGGAAGCCGGGTTCAAGGCCACCGTCGCGCCCCTCGGCACCGCGATCACCGAGGATCAATTGCAGCTCCTCTGGCGCATCCACGACGAGCCCATCATCGCGCTCGATGGCGACACGGCGGGCCTTCGCGCCGCGATGCGCGTCATCGACCTCGCGCTGCCACTTCTCGAAGCCGGAAAGGCGCTCAGGTTCTGCCTGATGCCCGAAGGCCAGGACCCCGACGACTTGATCCGCGCCGAAGGGGCAGGGGCCATGCAGACCCGGCTGAACGACAGCGTGCCGCTCGTCCAACTGCTCTGGCGGCGCGAAACCGAAGGCAAAAGCTTCGACAGCCCCGAGCGGAAGGCGGCTCTCGACCGAAGCCTGCGCGACGCCATCCGCAAGGTCCGTGACCCCTCGCTTCGCCGCCACTACGGCGAAGAAGTGAACCGCCTTCGCCGCGCGCTCTTCGATGGCGCCCGGCAAGCGCGCCGGTCCTTCCAGCCAAGGGGCGCGCGTTTCACGCCCCCCGCGACGCCGATGGTCGAAACCAAGGCCAGCGCGCTCGCCGCCGCCAGTGGGGCATTTGATGAGCACCTGAAAGAAGCCGTCATCCTCGCCACGCTGGTCACGCACCCCGACATCGTGCCCGATTTCATCAGCGATCTCGAACGCCTCGAAACGGGAACCCCCGAACATGACGCCGTCCGCCGCGCGCTTCTGGAAACCGAAGGCGCTGAACAGGCCAAACTGGAAGCAATTTGTGGCGCCGCCGCTCTTGAAAAGCTCTTCCAACCACGCCATGTCCGCATCTCACCCGGCGTGCGCAGCCAAGCGGCCCGGGACATCGCAACCATGACCGTCGCCGAAGAGCTGGCCAAACTGGCAGCCCGTCGCGGCGCGCGGGCCGAGATCGAAGAGGCCGCGCGTGACATCGAAGGTCTGGTGGATGAGGGGCTGACATGGCGGCTTAGGCAGGCCTCGGAAGGGGTGGTCGAAACCGCCAAGGGAAGTCGTGAAGACAAGGCGGAATATGATCTGGGTCCGAACGGGGCCCGGCTTAGACGGGACGAGCGCTCGGATTTCGAGGCCCTGATCGACCGCATCGACTACACCAAGGGCGGGCGGCGCGGATAGTCGCTAAAATCGCTCATTGGTTAGGAAATCCTTAAGCGGCGGGTTGCGATTCTGCGATTCGCACTAGATGATTCGGTGCGGGGCGAATCACCACTTTGGCGGGAGCAGTACATGGCTAAAGACAGTGGCGACGACGGCAAGACGGACGACCAGGAAAACGACGGCGTCCTCGATATGAGCCAGGCGGCGGTCAAGAAGATGATCGCCGATGCGCGGGCCAAGGGCTACATCACCTATGATCAGCTTAACCGTGTCCTGCCGCCAGACCAGGTCGCCTCTGAACAGATCGAAGACGTGATGTCGATGCTATCGGAAATGGGCATCAACATCATCGAAGACGAAGAAGCCGAAGACGACGACGCCGAAAACAAGGGCTCGACCGAAGTCGTCGAAACCTCGACCTCGCGCGAAGTCGCAGTTTCCCAGACCGAGACCGAAAAGCTCGACCGCACCGATGACCCGGTGCGCATGTACCTCCGCGAAATGGGCTCGGTCGAGCTTCTGTCGCGTGAAGGCGAGATCGCCATCGCGAAGCGCATCGAAGCCGGCCGCAACACGATGATCGCCGGGCTTTGTGAAAGCCCGCTGACCTTCCAGGCCATCACAATCTGGCGCGAAGAACTTCTGAACGAAGATATCCTGCTGCGCGATGTGATCGACCTGGAAACCACCTTCGGCCGCTCGATGGGCGAAGACGGCGAAGACGAAGACACACCGGTCGTCGACACCTCGAACGTTGAAGCCGCGCCCAAGAAGGATGACGAGCCCGAACTCGACGCCGACGGCAACCCGATCCAGAAGGACGACGAAGACGACGAAGACGACGCCGCCAACATGTCGCTCGCCGCGATGGAGGCAGCGCTCAAGCCGCATGTCCTCGAAATCCTCGACCGGATCGCCAAGGATTACACCAAGCTTTCCGACATGCAGGACAACCGCATGTCGGCGACGCTGAACGAAGACGGCACCTTTTCCGACAAGGAAGAGAAGAAGTACCAGAAACTCCGCGCCGAGATCGTCGAGCTGGTGAACGAACT
>JAAUYH010023031.1_pt1 | contig 16347 bp, 11 predicted proteins | sample 7278061 | NCBI WGS metagenome assembly JAAUYH01 (sample SAMN14350203, study PRJNA611818) | marine sediment metagenome | isolation source: surface marine sediment (0.6m) | place: French Polynesia: Moorea | collected 2018-08 | reverse complement strand
TCTTGCGCAGCCCCGATCATTCGCCGGGTCGTCTCGCGCGACTCGTCCGGTTCCTCTTTCGGCAACAACGCGAGGAGACGATGGTACTTTAGCGCATCAACCCTGAGGCGCGAGGCAAGCCGACGAAAGACGCCGGTGCGGTCGTCCTTGGTAAGGTATTCAGCCAGAGTTTCGCAGGCTGCACTCAGGTGCGGTTCGGTTCCGCGATAGGGGCGGCTGGCCCAATAGGCCGAGTTGAAGAGTTCGCCATGCGCCGCGACGGTTTTGATGCTGGCCAGCGCATTCGACGCGCGAGCCAGCCGGAGCAATTGCTGTCCACGAGGGCTTTCCTCAATCAGACTCGCGAGTTCTTCATACGAGCCATCGGCGGCGCTTCCGATCCCTGCGATCACGTTGACCGGGTAGCCAAGCTGCTGGAGGATTGAATTGTGCGGAATGGCTCGGATCTGGCGAAGGTTCATGTCGCGATCCGCCGAAAGGTCCGACTGGCGACGCGATACGCGGCTACCGGTCGAATTGAGCAAGCCCAAGCCGAAAGCCGTGACGGCGCGCGAATAGGTCGCGCTGCGCAGGTGCTGCCGCTGGTGCGCGCGAATGGCGCGATAGAAATCCAGGCTGATGTCGGTTCTTTCGTAGAGCGGGTCGGCGCAGACTTCCGATGCTTCCGGCTCCTCGGAAATGATCCGCGTCAGCGTCGCCCTTGCCAATTCGGGCGTGGCGAAATGCAGGTATCCGTCTCCGCCCTGGAAGCTGACTTCGGGTTCGAGCGTGATGCCGTTCCGCACGAAACGGCTGCGAGCCCACAGACTCATCGGCCAGGTCAGTCGATCGGCAAAGCCGCCCGGATGCGCGCCGCGCCCCATGCTTTCGCCATGCGTGTTAAAGATCAGCGCCGCGACATCGACGAGCCCATTCTTGGCCAAAGCTTGGGCAAAGCGTCCCTGCAACCGTTCGATCGCGAGGCTGGCCGGGATCTGCCCGACGAAGCGACCGGCATCGGAGAATCCCGTTTGGATACAAGCGCGGCCACGCAACCTGACATAGTCGCGGTACTGGTCTTCCGCGCAAAGGGCATCGAGAAAGCGACCACCATGTTCGAGCGCGCTTTCGGTTTCGAACAGGGGCGATACATCTACCCGGTCCTCGATCCCGAACAGTTTTGCGAAGTAGAGCGCCGCGAGGATGGTGGAAGGCTGCTCGCATTCGGCGATCAACATGCGGATTGGCGTGTCCGCATCGATATGTTCGAGGATCTGCGCCATCGCGAGGAACTGTCGGATGGCAGTCGAACTCTCGATTGCAAGGCTGGCGAAATTGGTGCGAAGCGGCTCAACTTCCTGCAGCATGCGCCGCAACGTGGCCATTGCTCCTTTGCTCGCGAGATCGAGTGCGGTCGGATCTTTGAGACGGCTCCGGATGGCATTGTGCAACTGCTTGGCATTCACTCTGAAGTGGATATGCCCCATCCCGAGACCGTCGGCGCGCATCGCAGCGGCAAGAGACTTGAGAGACACCGCCAAGGACGTGTCCGCACCACGGGCCTGTTCTTCCAAGTCGGCTATGATCGGTTCGAGCGTGGTTAGCTTCGCAGGGTCGTTCGCGGTGAGGCGGTTGGCAGCAGCGGACAGGTCGTTGGGTGCCGAAAGGTCCTCGGAAAAATGGCCAGCACTCTTGGCCGCGTGCTCCGCCCCCGCCCGCAGAACCGGGACCAAATCGTGGGTCGGATCGATCGATTCGAGATCGGCGGCATAGCGAGCCAGGCGCTCGGCCTTCTCCGAAAGCCGGAAGCGGATCGACGTGTACCACTTGATATCCGTACGACCGTCCATGTCGTAGCCGACCCAACTGGCGAAGCGAAATGGTGTCGGGCGTAATTCTTGCCATTTATCAGGGAATTGCTGCGCAGCATGCTGCAGCATTTCCCGCACAATATCGGATCGCGCATCCTGCGCATTGGCTAGCGCTTTGACGACTTCTCCGTGCTCGTAATCTAGGGTTACGGCCGGGCGTTCGCCGCTGGCACTGCAGACCGAACGGGTGACTTCGCCGGCGTGGCTCGCCGCTTCAGCGACGGCGCTGGATTGTTCCGGTGTGAGCAAAAAGGTCGGGTGCGCGGTAAACACGGCGTGCAGGAACGGCGCTTCCCACCTCGCCTTGAATGCGTCGAATTCGGCCAGTCTAGACATCGAGCCTGCCAAGGTTCCGCGGTTTGCATCCAGCGCGACCGGTGAAAGGTTCTTCTTGAGCCGCACGGCACGAGCCTGAAGCCCGGCGCATTCCAACTCCTCGACAAGTGCTTCGATTGCTCCAAGCTCCATCGAGCCGCCTTCCAGCACTCGCGAGATTTCGAGACTCAGTTGGAAAACCGGATTGAACAGCGGCGTTTCGCGCGTGCGCACGTGCAGCTGCTTCAATCGATCCAGCAGTTGATCGACGGTTGAGAGAGCGACTTTTTCGGTCATGTGCAGTGTTCCTGTGCGAAGGCCGCTGCGGCGCCGTACAGACCCGGCTGCGGATGAACGATCAGCTTGACCGGCAGGGATTCCATAAGTCCGGCGAACCGCCCTTTGGCAGCAAAACGCGAGGCGAAGCCCGACGACAGCAATGTGTCGCGGATTCTATAGCCGAGACCTCCCGCGATCACGACGCCGGATGCACCCTGGATCAAAGCGATATCGCCGGCGACCGATCCCAGGGCGAGGCAGAACCGGTCGACAGCGGCCGCTGCAAGACTGTCTTCACCTGACATTCCCGCTTTCCAGACTTCGATATCGTCCAGTTCCAGAACCGCACGACCCTCCATAGCGGCGAGGGTTTGGTAAATATCGACGATTGCAGGTCCGGACACGATGCGTTCGTCGGAAACCCGGGTGTGGCGTTTGCGCAAACGGGCGAGGACCGCGTCTTCGATCGCGTCGACCGGCGCGAAATCGCCGTGTCCCCCCTCAGTCGCCTGGACGTGCATGTCGCCGTTCGGTCCACGCCAGAAATGCGCGACGCCCAAGCCGGTACCGGGGCCGAGAACGCTGATCGTACCGGTTGCAGGCAGAGGCTCGTCCGGCCCCGCGAGATGCAGGAATTGTTCGCGAGGTGCGTTGGCAGCTGCATGAGCGACCGCAGCGAAATCGTTCACGAGCGTGAAGCGCCCACAGCCCAGCTTCTCTTCGATCAAAGGCGGACGGATGATCCATGGGTTGTTGGTAAAGCGGATGATGTCCTGCTTGATCGGCCCGGCTATCGCGATCGACACCGCATCCGGCAGGCGGCCGCCCATTCGGTCGCGGTAATCCTCCCATGCGGTTTGAAAACTCGCATGATCTTCGGTGTGGAGCGTCGTCGGTTCGCCGAGCGTGATCGCGCCATCCTCTGCGATTTCCGCCAGTGCGAAGCGAGCATGCGTACCGCCAATGTCGACTGCGACGAGACCTGTGCTCACAGTCCCGCGCTCGCCAACATAGCCGAAGCGCCTTGTTCGGCGCCGTCGGCATGCGTTTGCAGCATGCGATACATTTCGCGCCCCACTCCCCATTCGACTTGTGGGTCGGGAGCGGGAGTACGGCTAGACAGGTCCGCATCGGTCAGCAATTCGCCCTTCTCGGCGCAGACTCTCACGATATCGCCATCGTGCAGGAGGCTAAGCGGCCCACCGCCCTTCGCTTCGGGTGCGCAGTGGATCGCTGCAGGGACCTTGCCGGACGCGCCCGACATGCGGCCATCGGTGACCAACGCGACCTTGTGGCCGCGATCCTGCAAAACGGCGAGCGAAGGCGTAAGCGAGTGGAGCTCGGGCATACCATTGGCTCGAGGGCCTTGGAAACGCACCACAACCACCACATCCCTGTCGAGTTCGCCCGCCTTGAAGGCAGTGACAACGTCCTGTTGGTTCTCGAACACGCGGCACGGCGCTTCCACAGTCCAGCGCTCGCGTGCAACGGCGGAGGATTTGAAGCAGGCGCGGCCGAGATTGCCGGTAACCAGCTTCATCCCGCCATCGGGCTGGAACGCTTCGCCGACCGGGCGCAACATCGTTTCGTCCCGGGTGTCGCCCATCGGCGACCAGCCAAGCTCGTCATTCTGGAGAACCGGCTCTGACGTGTATGCCTCCATACCGCCCTCGCTGACGGTCAGGATATCGCGATGCGCCAAACCTGTATCGAGCAATTCGCGTATCACATAGGCCATACCGCCTGCGGCATGGAACTGATTTACGTCGCCGGAGCCGTTGGGGTAGACGCGTGCCATCAGTGGCACGACGCTCGACAGTTCGGCCATGTCGGTCCAGTCGATCACGATGCCTGCAGCGCGCGCCATCGCCGGGATGTGGATCGCATGGTTTGTCGATCCGCCGGTCGCGAGCAGGCCGATCACCGCGTTCACTATTGCCTTTTCGTCGACGACCTGCGCGAGAGTGCGTTCTGTTGTACCCGAAAGCTCGGCGATGCGGTGCACCGCCGCCCGGTCGAGCGCCTGGCGGAGCTTGGTCCCGGGAGTGACGAAGGCGGCGCTGGGTATATGCAGCCCCATCATCTCCATCATCATCTGGTTGGAGTTGGCGGTACCGTAGAAGGTGCAGGTGCCCGGCGAGTGATAGGAACCGAGCTCGCTTTCGAGCAGCTCGTCGCGCCCAATTTCACCGGCCGCGTATTTCTGGCGGGTTTCCTGTTTCTGCTTGTTTGAAATCCCGCTGGGCATGGGGCCTGAAGGCACGAAGACGGTCGGCATGTGGCCAAAGCGCAGCGCGCCCATCAGCAAGCCGGGCACGATCTTGTCGCAGATGCCGAGGCAGGCAACGCCATCATACATCTGATGCGAGAGCGCGACCCCGGTCGACAGCGCGATGATGTCGCGGCTGAAGAGCGAAAGTTCCATCCCGTCTTCGCCTTGCGTCACGCCATCGCACATCGCAGGCGTGCCGCCTGCAACTTGCGCGGTGGCGCCGACTTCGCGGGCATAGATCTTCATCCGGTCGGGGTATCGGCCGTAAGGCTGATGCGCCGACAGCATGTCGTTGTAGGCGGTGACGATCCCGATATTAGGCCCGCGCCGGTTTTTCATCGCGTCCTGGTCTTCCAGCGCTCCGGCAAAGGCATGGGCGAGATTGGAACAGGCGATGTCCCTGTGCTCGGGCCTGCGATCGCCTTCGCGCTTCATCAGCTCGAGATAGGCAGTGCGGCTGGTGCGCGAGTTTTCGATCACGCGCTCGGTCACCCGATGGATCGTGTCGTTGAGGTCAGTCATGCCAAGTCACCCCGTCGCGTTCGGTCAGCGCGATGGCCGAGCTCGGGCCCCAGGTGCCCGATGTGTAGGTCTTGGGTTTGGTCCCGGCCTCTTCCCAGACGGCGCGGATTGCATCGACCCATTGCCATTGCGCTTCGACTTCGTCGCGGCGCACGAACAGTGTCTGGTCGCCCCCGATGAGATCGAGCAGCAGGCGTTCGTAGGCAATCCGGCGGTGCTGCCCGACAAAGGCATCGGGCATTGTGATTTCCAGCGGCACCTCGCGCAGCTTCACGCCGTCGGTGCCGAGACCGGGGACCTTGGCCATGAAAGACAGGGTGATATTCTCTTCCGGCTGGATCCCGATGAGCAGTTTGTTGGGCTGCATCCCGGCACCCATGCTTTCGAAAATGGAGTGCGGGACGCAGCGGAATTGGACGAGGATTTCGGTCACGCGCTCGGGCAGACGCTTACCGGTCCGAAGATAGAACGGAACGCCCTTCCAACGCCAATTGTCGACATGGGCCTTGATCGCGACGAAGGTCTCGGTCGTGCTGTCCTTGCCGAGTTCTTCGTCGTAGCCAGGCACCGCTTCTCCACCGATTGCCCCAGCGCGATACTGGCCGGTGACGGTTTCATTCGCTTCCACTTTGCGAAGCGCACGCAGCACCTTGACCTTCTCGTCGCGCACTGCGGTAGCATCGAAGCTCGTTGGCGGCTCCATCGCCACCAGCGCAAGAAGTTGCAGCATGTGGTTCTGCACCATGTCGCGCATTGCACCACTGTCGTCGTAATAGGCGACCCGCGATTCCAGTCCGACCGTTTCGGCAACCGTGATCTGGACGTGCTCGATATAGTTCGAGTTCCAGATCGGCTCGAACAGGATATTGGCGAAGCGCAGCGCTAGGAGGTTCTGTACCGTCTCCTTGCCGAGATAGTGATCGATTCGGAAAATGCGGTCTTCGCTGAAGGCCTCGGCCACCGCATCGTTGATTGCGCAGCTGCTTTCAAGATCCGTGCCGAGCGGCTTTTCGAGGCCGATACGAACATGGTCGCCAGTCAGTCCGGCATGCTGCAATCCGGCAATCGTCGGACCGAACAGGCTCGGTGCGGTCGACAGGAAGATGGCGAGGCCGCCTTCGCCATCGTCGCGCGCCGACGGGCCGACCTTCTCGGCTAGTGCGTCGAAGCCTTCGAGCGTGCTGGCATCGAGCGCCTGGTAGCTCAGCTTGTTGAGGAAATGGGCCATTCCGCCCCGGCGCTGATCGGGCAGGAAGGTTTCAAGCGCCTCGCGCGCCATGTTGCGGAAATCCTGGTCCGACATTTCGCTGCGAGCGGTGCCGATGATCTGCAGGCTCTCCGGCAGCAATCCGTCGGCGTCGAGCGCGCACAGCGACGGCAGCAGCATGCGCCGGGCGAGGTCGCCAGTCGCGCCGAACAGCAACAGCCGGTCGGCAGAAATCACAGATGCGGCCATTCAACGCGTCTCCCACAGGCGCAACTCTGAAACAGTATCAACCCGTCCTAGCGCGCCGGGCAATTCTGGGCCATAGGTCGCATAGCTATTCAAATGCGCGCGCGAGGGTTCAATGCGCGCGTTGCCGGAGGGATCAGGCTTTGGACGCGCCCCGCAGGCCCGGACGGGTCACCAGTTTCGAAGTTGCCGAACGTGCTGGCGTTAGCCAGCCCACCGTTTCACGTGCCCTGTCGGGTTCTTCGATGATCAGCGAAGCGACGCGCGAAAAGGTACTCGTGGCGGCCAAGGAGCTTGGATACTTCGTGGACGAACGCGCAGCGCGACTGCGCCGGGGACACACCGGGACGCTTGCCACCGTGGTGATCTGCAAACCGGGCGGGGGAGCGCGCGACGTCAACCCGTTCTCGTATGCATTGCTCGGCGGTATCTGCGCCGCGGCAGCCGAGCGCGGACTGGAAGTCCTGGTTTCGCTCCAATCGGACGAGGACAAGCTGTTCGGTCACTTCGTCGAACGTGGTCAGGCCGAAGGGTTGATCGTGATCGGTACAACCGCCAACCGCGCAGCGTGGGACTATTTCCGCAAGATCGGAGAGACGACTGAGCCAGTCGCCTATTGGGGCTCGCCGCTGGGCGATCTCGATTGGGTGTCGTCGGACAATGAAATGGGGGCACGATTGGCGGCAGAGCATCTGGTCGAGCAGGGATGCAAGGAACTGGTATGCGTCGGGTCTCGCACCAGCGTGCAACGCCAGTTCGCCGAACGGGTCGACGCCTTCCTGACGCGAGCCGGCGAGCTGGGCGTCGAGGCCCGGCTGGCGGAGATCGAACCCGGCGGAGAACGCCGCGAGCAGGGACGGATGGCAACCGAAGCAATCCTTGCCAACGGTGAGCCCTGTGACGGCATTTTCGCAGTGTGCGACGCATTGGCTTTCGGGGTAATGGACGCCTTGCAAGACGCAGGTAGCAGCATTCCGGAGAATGTCAGGCTGGTGGGTTTCGACGGCATACCCGCGAGCGAGCTGACCACTCCGCCACTGACGACAATCGAGCCCGATCTCGATCAGGCTGGAAGGCTGCTGGTCGAAGCCGTAACCGGGGAAGGTCCACATCCAAGCGTGCGCCGTGTCCCAGTGAGACTGCTGGCGCGCGGCAGCACCTAAACTTCGCGAACTTCCACTGAGCAGGAAAGGAATCTGTTCGCGCCGAAACTGGTGAGAAAGCTAACATCGGCGGCATCGCGTCCAACGCCGATCTTCACCGTTCGAGCCGGGTCAGCCATGCCTGTCGCGTCGACCAATTGCCAGCTCCCGCGCCCATCGACTCCGGAATCGGCCAGAAACACTTCGGTCACTGCATGGAAGTCCTGCGGAGATACGCCAGGCGCGTAGCACGCGACGTAACGCGCCGGTATGGTCGATGCCCGTGCCAGCGTTACGAGCATATGCGCATAGTCGCGGCAGATCCCCTGTCGCATGATGAAGCTTTCTGCAGCATCGGTATACGGATTGCTCGCCCCCGGAACATACGAGAAATGGCCGGCGATCCAGTCACGGATAGCGTCCACTCGGGCACCGCCGGAGGTGCCCTCGAATTCGGATTCGACGAAGCTCTGGAACCGGTCGGCTGGGCAGTACCTCGAATCGAGCAGGTATTGCACCGCTTCACCGGGCAGTGCGTGCGGCGCGAGCGCAGGCCGGTTGGGCAGATCGGCCGCCTTCCGCCTGACTTCGACAGTGGCTTCATGCTTCACCTTGCAAGGGCCATCGGCATGCATCCAAATGCGCGCGCCAACGCCGTCCTGCGCAGGAACGCGCGTGCAGTGCAGCGCTTCGCCGAGAACCGTGTTTGTCGCAAGGATCGCCTGGCCAGCAGTTTCGGCCGCCTCGAACTGTAACAGCACATCGGTTGGTCGAGGCAATTCGAACGCAAAGCTCGAGGAGACATTGATTGTCATCGTCTCTTTCATCGTGCCTCTTGAAACCAGGCTGCGCGAGGTGGAGCCGCAGGTCCTATCCGTCCAATTTGCGGTCCGAAACGGCACCGTACAAGTCATGTTCGTCGGTGTCTTCGACGGTGACATTGACAATATCGCCGGCGGTCAGCGTTGCTGGCACATCGCGCAGATACACCGCGCCGTCGATTTCTGGCGCATCGGCTTGGGATCGTCCGGTTGCGCCGACGTCGCCATCCTCGTCCGGCTCGCCGACTTCATCGATTATGACGGGAATTTCCCGTCCGATCTTCGCTTTGAGCTTGGCTGCGCTGATCCGCGCGGTGACTTCCATCAACCGCTGGTAGCGCTCTTCTTTCAGTTCTTCCGGCACGGGAGAGGGGAGCGCATTCGCCGCGGCACCTTCGACGGGCTCGAAACGGAACCCGCCGACGCGATCGAGCTGCGCCTGTTCCAGCCAATCGAGCAGGTACTCAAAGTCCTCTTCGGTCTCTCCCGGAAAGCCAACCACGAAGCTCGATCGAACCGCGATCTCGGGGCAAGTCTCGCGCCAGCTTTTGAGCCGATCCAGCACCTTTGCATCGTTTGCGGGGCGTTTCATAAGCTTCAGCACGTTGGGCGACGCATGTTGGAACGGGATATCGAGATATGGCGTGAGCAGCCCCTCCGCCATTAATGGGATCACCTTGTCGACGTGCGGGTAGGGGTAGACATAATGCAGCCGCACCCAGGGCGGCGTGCCGTCTGCCGTGCGCAACTGACCGAGCTCGCGGGCAAGATCGGTCATATGGGCGCGAACCGGCGAGCCTTTCCAGTCACGCTCCTCATGTCGGGTATCGACGCCATAGGCTGAGGTGTCCTGGCTGATCACCAGCAACTCCTTCGTGCCCGCCGTGACCAGCTTCTCCGCTTCGCGCAGCACCGCGTCGATCCGGCGGCTGGCGAGCTTCCCGCGCAATTGCGGGATGATGCAGAATGCGCAGGAGTGATTGCAGCCCTCGGAGATCTTCAGGTAGCTGTAGTGGCGTGGGGTCAGCTTGATATCGGGTTGCGGTATCAGGTCGACGAACGGCCCTTGTGATGGTGGTGCATGTTCGTGGACCGCTTCAACGACGGCTTCGTATTGGTGCGCCCCAGTGACCGCGAGCACCTGTGGATGAGCGGCACGGATCGCTTCGGCCTCCTCGCCCATACAGCCGGTAACGATCACGCGACCATTCTCGGAAATCGCTTCGCCGATCGCGGCAAGACTTTCCTCCTTGGCGCTGTCGAGGAACCCGCAGGTGTTGACCAGCACGACATCGGCGCCTTCGTAATCGGGCGACATCGCATAGCCATCGGCGCGCAGCCGAGTGAGGATCCGCTCGGAGTCGACAAGGGCCTTCGGGCAACCAAGGCTGACCATACCGACGCGCTTCTGGTCGGGCAGAGTAGTAGTTGAGCTATCCATGATTGGCCGCGCCTCTACACCGGTTCGGACAATTGCGCTACTGAGACATCAGTCGCTGAGGGAGGGGATCGAAAATGAGCGATTTTGCACTTTGGCCGGTGCTGGCAGGCGCTGCCGCATTCTTTATGGTGGGCTCCATCTGGTACGGCGTGTTGTTCAGCAAGGCGTGGCAGAAAGCCGTAGGAATGTCGGAAGACGATTTGCAGGGCGCCAACATGCCGCTGATCTTCGGCCTTACATTCCTGTTGGAAGTGTTGATCGCGATGGTCTTGTGGCACTTGCTCCAGCGCACGGGTGCTGCACCGCATGTGGTAATGATGATGGCCGTCGGATTGGGGGCGGCGGTCATGGCACCCGCGGTCGGGATCAACTACCTCTATCAGCGCAAGCCATTGTCGTTGTTCCTTATCGATGCCGGACACTTCATCGTCGGCATGGCAGCGATGGGGGGAGTTTTCCTACTCTTCCGCTAGCGCTTCGCTTTTGCCGTTTCCGTTGGAATGGCCGTCGCCGCGGGAATTGCCGTTTTCCGTCGGGACTATCTCGACTATCACGTCGCCAGGCTGGAGGCTCTGGCACTCCTCCTCCCAGAATCCGATCGCGCGGCCATTGCGGTAAATGCGCAGGCCGCGTCCGCCGGTCTTTAGTTCGGTAATCGCGCAGCCGCATTCGTCATCCTCGACCACCCGCTCGACCAGTTGCACCCGGCCTGTGACCGACGCGAGATCGGCGAGGTAGTCGGCGATATGCGCACCCTGCGCCGAGCCGGCGAGCAACAATCCGGTGAAACGTACGGGGTTGATGACATTGTTTGCACCCGCCTGCCGCGCGAGCAATTCGTTGTCGTCGGCGCGCACCACCACGCTGATAGGAACGTTGGGCGCCAAATGTCGCACTGTCAGCACGATCAGGATCGAGGTGTCGTCGCGACCGGCAGATACCAGGACGCTGTCGGCCTCGTGGATGCGGACGGCCTTCAATGTCTCGTCGCGGGTCGCATCGGCAGCCATCACGTTCACGCCAAGTTTCTCGGCTTCGTGCAACCGCTCTTCGCTCGGATCGACGACAACGATGTTGCTTGCATCGCTACCGCGTTCGATCAGTTCCTCGACGCTTTGCGAACCCGATACGCCATAACCGAGCACGACGACATGGCCGCTCAATTGTTCCTGGATCTTGGCCATGCGCCACTTCTCCCAGCTGCGCTTGATGATGAAATTGTACGCGGTGCCGACGAAGATGAAGAACACCGCGAACCGGATCGGCGTGACGATCACCGCTTCTACCAGCCGTGCGCGCTCGCTGATCGGAGCGATATCGCCGAAGCCGGTCGTGGTGATCGAAATCATTGTGAAATAGACGATGTCGAGGAAGCTGACTTCGCCGTCGAAGTTGTCGACCAGCCCCTCACGATCGAACCAATGGATCATGACGACGATCATGATCAGGAACAGCGCCGCACCGAGCCGAAGACTGAGATCGCCCCACAACGGCAGCCTCACCGCCCGGCGCAGCGGCTTGAACCGGCTCTTGCGCCTGGGTCGCTTGCGGAAGCCCCGTTTTTCGATCGTCTGCCCTGCCATCTGCGATGCTGTTTAGAGCGCTAACCCTCGAAACGTCCAGCCAGCGTATCGATCGACGAGTAATGCGTCAGGTCGAGTTGCAGCGGTGTGACCGCGACATAGCCGTCATCGATCGCCTCGAGATCGGTGCCGTGATCGAGCGTGTGCTCGATCGCGTGCAGACCGAACCAGAAATAGCGATGGCCGCGAGGATCGCGCCCTTCGACAATGCTTCCGCGGGAATAATCGTGGAATCCCTGGCGGACGACGCGGATACCCTTCACGTCGTTTGCCGGGCGCGGCGGAAAGTTGACGTTGACCAGCGTCCGTTCCGCAAAGGGTGCCTTCAGCAACGGTTCGATTGCTTTCGGTCCCCATTCGCGTGCGGCACCGAATTCGTGCTCCGTACCGTTGGTGTCGCGGCTGTAGACCTGGCTGAGCGCGATGGCTCGAATACCCGCCAGCGCGCCTTCGATCGCGGCCGAGACGGTCCCCGAATAGGTGATGTCGTCGCCGAGATTGGCGCCGCGATTGACGCCTGACAGGATCAGGTCGGGTTCGCCGTCCATCACCTCGCGTAGGGCCATCATCACGCTGTCTGTCGGTGTTCCGGTGACGGCAAAGCGGCGCTCGGCGAACTTTTGCAGTCGCACGGGGCGGTTGAGGGTCAACGAGTGGCCCGCTCCCGATTGCTCCTCCGACGGTGCGCAGACCCAGATATCGTCCGAGAATTGCCGTGCGATCTCTTCCAGCACTTCGAAGCCGGGCGCGTGGTAGCCGTCGTCGTTGGTTAGGAGGATGCGCATCAGGAGGTCGGCTCCAGCCGGGTTACTCCGCCCATATACGGGTGCAATATCTCGGGAATCAGAACCGAGCCATCGGCCTGCTGGTAGTTTTCGATGATTGCCACCAATGTCCGACCTACGGCGAGGCCGGAACCATTGAGCAAATGGAAAAATTCCGTCCTCTTGTTCTCGCCTTCGGGACGATAGCGCGCGTTCATTCTGCGCGGCTGGAAGGTGCCGCCGTCGGAACACGAACTGATCTCACGGTAGGCGCCTTGACCGGGAAGCCAGACCTCAAGGTCATAGGTTTTCATCATGTTGCCCATATCGCCTGCGCACAGCGCCATGACGCGATATGGCAGGCCGAGCGCTTGCAGCAGACTTTCGGCGATTGCTGTGATCCGTTCGTGCTCTTCGGCAGCCTGTTCGGGCAATGCCGCACTGATTAGCTCAACCTTTTCGAACTGGTGCTGCCGAATGAAGCCGCGCGTGTCCTTGCCCGCCGCTCCCGCCTCGGACCGAAAGCACGGCGTCAATGCCGTGATCCGCATCGGGAAGTCGCTCTCTGCGAAGATCTGTTCCCGAAACGAGTTTCCGAGGGTCATTTCCGATGTCGAGATCAGCAAGCGACCGTCTGTAGTGCGGAACAAGTCCTCGGCGAATTTGGGCAATTGCCCAGTGCCATAGCCTGCTTCTTCGCTGATCAAGAGCGGCGGATTGCATTCGGTGTAGCCATGCTCGCGTGTGTTCGTGTCGAGCATGAATTGTCCAAGCGCACGGTGCAACCGCGCGATGTTGCCGCGCAAGAATGTGAAGCGCGCGCCGGATATCTTCACGCCGGTCTCGAAATCCATGCCCAGCGCCGGAGCGATATCGGCGTGTTCCTTAGGCTCGAAATCGAAACTCGGCTTTTCGCCCCACTCGCGCAGGAAGACATTGTCTTCCTCGCTCTCGCCGTCGGGCACGGACGGGTCAAGCAAGTTGGGCATGGTGAGCATGACCGCTTGCAATTGCTCCGACACTGCGCGGTGGCGTTCTTCCAGCTCTGGCATCGACTTCTTGAGCTCGCCGACCTCGGCTTTGAGCGCCTCGGCCTTTTCCGTATCGCCTTCGCCCATTGCCTGACCGATCGCTTTCGAAGCTTCGTTGCGACGCGACTGGGCTTCCTGAAGCTGGGTCGTGAGCTTGCGTCGCTCCTCGTCGAGCGCGAGTATGTCTTTGGCGGCTGGGTCGACACCGCGCCGCGCGAGCACAGCGTCGAAACCGTCGGGGTCGTCTCGGATCAATCGGATATCATGCATGGGCGCGCCTATGCCCGCTTCGCATGACGATTGAAAGGCTTGTTGGGGCGGGGCCGGCGCAAGGGTTTGGAGAGAGGCGCCGACCCCTAGTAGAGCCGTTTAGAAATTGACTTCAGCCGTCACAAAGAACCGGCGTGGGTCGCCGTAGAAGCCGGTCAGCGTTCCTTCGAGACCGAGCGTCGGGACGAACGGCGTGCCCGGGGGCGTGCCGCCTGCGACGAAATTGTACCCGGCGACGATGTATTCCTTGTCGAACAGGTTCTTCACGTGCCCGCCGATCGAGAAGAGGCCGCTGTCGCTAGTGTAGACGATGCTGGCATCGACCAGCACGAAGCCGTCCTGATCCAGGAACGGATTGGGCACTTCGAACTGGCTCGCGTCTCCGCGCAGCGAAGCGTTGCCGATGAAATCGATCATCCCGTCAGCGGCGGGCACGCCCAGCACGAAGCCCATATGCGCGGTCACATCCGGGGTGTTCTGGAACACTCGCTGATCGGCAACATCGACGCCGAACGCGTCGATGAAGGTGTTGAAGCTCGCATCGAGCACACCGAGCGACCAGTTGACGTTGAGACGGCTGCCGTCGCCCCAGAAATCGCGACCGACCAGGGCGCTACCCTCGAATTCGATGCCATTGACGTCGGCCGATGCGGCGTTGGACGTAATCCCGATGAAGCTGTCGTTTATCCCATCTCCGTTTGTATCGAGGCCGACAGAGCCCGGGATCTGCACGTCGTCATACGAGCCAAGGAAGGCGGCGACGCTGATATTCAGTCGATTGTCGAGCAACGAGGCCTTCCAGCCCAGTTCGTAGCTGTCGACTGTTTCGGGCGCGAAGCGCAAGAACTCGAACTGGTCGTCGAAGTCTACGTCACCGTCACCATCGAGATCGGGTGCCGCGGTGGTCTGCCCGCGCGGGTCGAACCCGCCGCCCTTAAAGCCCTGCGAATAGGTGAAGTAGATGTTGTGATCGGGCGTCGGCTGCCAGCTGATTGAAGCGCGCGGGTTAAAGTCCTCGAACGTTTCGCTGCCTTGGAAGTCGCTGGTGGTAGCGATCGCAATCGCGGGGCTGTTCGGAATGAATAGGTCCGAGAACCCACCGATGAATGTAGTGCGCAAGACCCGGCTAGTGCGTTCGTCGTTGGTGTAGCGGCCACCCAGCGAAATACTGATCGTGTCGGTCACATCGAAGGTGAAGTCGCCGAAAACAGACCATGTCTTGGTCCCGACATCGCCTAAGGTCTGGGCGTTGAGGCCGGGCAGGCTGATCAGGTCGCCAGTGGTGAACAGTGCCACGTCGAAGGCCGTGAAAGCGTTGGCGTCGAGATAATAGAAGCCCAGCACGCCGGAGAGCCGGTCGCCTTCATAGAGCAGCTGGAGTTCCTGGCTGAACTGGTCGTTCTCATAGATCGCCGGGACATCGAGATCCGCGGCGGGGAGGCTGTCGAAATCGATCGGCGTCGTCGACTTGTCCTCGCGATAGCCCGTGATCGATTTGAGCGTCAGCGTATCGGTCAGCTCGATGGCGATGTTGAGCGCGCCGCCATAGGCTTCGACCTCCTGGTCGACGATGTCGAGCCCCGCGCGCGTGTCGAACGCGCTGTCGAGCACCGGCGCGCCGGTAAACAGACCGGGAATCAGACGGCCACCCTGCCGCGCCTCGCTGTTGTCCTTCACATAGTCGCCCGACAGGCGCGCGAAGACCGGGCCGCTTTCGAATTCGATCGTTCCGCGCGCGGCCCAAACGTCCTTGTTGTAGTTCTCGGTGCCGAGATTGAGGTTTTCGCCGAAGCCGCCGCGCGACAGCCGCGCGCCGCTGGCGCCGATCTTGAGGTTTTCGCTGACCGGAACCGAGCCGGAAATGATCAAGTCAGCCTGATCGAATGAGCCATAGGTGCCGCGAATGCTGAAGCTTGGATCGTCGGGCAGGCGGGCCGTGACATACTTGATCGCGCCGCCAATCGTGTTGCGACCGTACAGCGTGCCCTGAGGCCCGCGCAGCACTTCGATCCGCTCAACATCGTAGATGTCCAGCACCGCCGCCTGCGGTCGGTTCAAGTATACGTCGTCCACGTAGAGGCCGACGCCCGCTTCGAAACCGGCCACCGGGTCCTGTTGCCCGACACCGCGAATGAAGGCGGTCAGGGTGGTGTTGGTGCCGCGACTCACTTCGAGCGTGATGTTCGGCACCTGCTGTGCAACTTCGGTAAGCGACTGCACACCCTGCTGCTCGAGCGTGTCGCCGGAAATCGCCGAAACGGAAAGAGGAACGTCGATCAGTCGTTCATCGCGACGCCTCGCAGTGACGATAATAAGATTGCCTGTGTCCTCTTCGGCAACCTCGCCGTCACCCATAGTGCCGTTTCCAGGAGCGTCTTGGGCAACCGCGGGTGAAGCGATAGCGGCAAGGCTCGCGCATCCAGCGAGCAGCAATGCGCGGCTGCGGAATAGAATTGTCATGACTGTTTCCTCTCCAAACCCTCTCATGCAGCGATCAATATTGAAAGTTGAACCAACTTTCAAGTTAGGACTTGTGCACGCTCCTCTCGCGCCCTAGGCAAGCGGCAGAGGAGTAGGGAATGGATCGGCCGGAAGGCAGCCCGA
>JAAUYH010256353.1_pt1 | contig 16348 bp, 14 predicted proteins | sample 7278061 | NCBI WGS metagenome assembly JAAUYH01 (sample SAMN14350203, study PRJNA611818) | marine sediment metagenome | isolation source: surface marine sediment (0.6m) | place: French Polynesia: Moorea | collected 2018-08 | reverse complement strand
CAGAAAGACGAGGGCGCGACACCAAGGTTCGGTTGGCATTAAACTCAACTGACCGAGATATCGGAGGGGCGAACTCGTGCTATTGACTACGGCTGGCTAATGGGTGACCCCGATCTTCTGACCCCGATCTTCTGACCCCGATCTTCTGACCCCGATCTTCTGACCCCGATCTTCGGCCCTCCGGAATTCAGGTTGGCCGGGTGGACCGCTGCAACTTGTCGTGCAGCCGGTTGATCCAGTCAATGAGTTGCATGGTCCGGGGGTGATAACGCAATTCGTACCAGCCCGGCCATTGCCAGGCGGTAATGCCCAACCATGCCGCGGCGGTGGCCAGCACGAGAACGGCCAGCTCCGGGAATCCGGCGATACGGGCACTCCAGGGAACCGCGGCGAAAACCAGGGTAGCGGCGCCCGCGGCCATGCCGCCGACCATGGTGGCCGACTGGCGGTTGCGCCTTCCCCAGCGGGACAGGTGCGCGCCCGCCAGTCCACCGGCAAGGGCCGCGATGAACAAAAGCCAGGGGCTGCGGTAGACGATCTGCAGCGGCCTCGCCCGGGCTCCGGCCAGGGTGGCGCTGACCTGTCCGCTGCTGAAACCGGACCGAAGCGGAATGGATCCGGTTCCATCAGGCCCCAGCAGAATCTCGTCCGCAGCCAGCGCACCCGATACCTGCACGGACAGAGCGAGCCCTGCAGGCTGATCAATGTCCCCGACCCTGGCGTTCAGGGTGCCGGTTCCGATGCCCCATCCTACGGGGGAAGCGGGCTCCAGCCAAAGCTCCAGGTCCGGATGGGTGACGGGCAGGGCCAGGGCGTCAAATTGTTGTGTTTCACCCACGGCAACCCGCACAGCAAAGGGTCCATCGGTGATGTGGGGTGCCGAGACAGGCACATTCTGCCAGCGCCCCAGTTGTGTGATTTCAGCCGTTTCGATAACGGCGCCGGACCGGTCCGTGACGGCAACAGGAATCGGCAACAGGAGTTGAGACTGATCCCTTGGATTATGGGTATCGGTCAGTGCAACCCGAAGCTGGCCCAGGTATCCCTGCTGGCCGTTGAGTTGCATCGCCTGGCCCTCGCTGGCCCAGGCCTGGAGCTGCACGGGCTGGTTGGTAGTGGCACTGAGGGACGTGGGCCTGTGGCTGAGCTGCCAGGACGCCACGTCTTTGCTGACCGTGCCCAGCGGTACAGGCAGCGTCGATTGCCTGGCGCCGGCGTCCAGAAGCCGCGCAGCGGACGTTTCCGCGGAAACGTGGAGCCCGTGCAGGCAGAGCACCAATGCCGCAAGCCCCCTGGCACCAAAGCTGATTGAATTCATGATTTTCCTCCTCTCCCGCGCCTGGCCCGCTGAATGGCCTGGCGCAGCTGTCGGTATAATCCGTGTGTCCCGGCAGTTTCGTGAGCTGCATCATGTTTTTCGAAGGTGGGCGTTGGACACGTCGTAATCGACGGCCGGGTGCCAGGAAGGTATCGGGCCGAAACTTTTTTGGATCAGAGCGCTTCGCAGCGATTGCGCCCTGATTTTTTGGCCTTGAAAAGAGCCTGATCAGCGCGCTTGTACACGGCCAGCGGCGTATCCCCCTGGCGAAACTGGGTGACGCCGCATGACACGGTGACGGTTTCGGGAATGCCGCGGAGCGGGGAGTCCGCGATGGTTTTGCGCAGCCGGTTGGCAATGACCATGGCGCTGTACGCATCGGTCCCGGGAAACAGGATCACGAACTCTTCGCCGCCGACCCGTGCCACGAAGTCATCAGCACGTTTCGCCTGGTTCATGAGCTCTCCGACCAGGTGCAGCACCCGGTCACCGGCGCCGTGACCCAGTGCGTCGTTTACCGCCTTGAAGCCGTCAATATCCCACAGCGATAGGGTCAGGGGTTGATCCATGTCGCGTTTCCAGCGACGGTACTCTTCCTGGACACGCCTGTCATAGGCAAAACGGCTGTGGACGCCGGTCAAGGCGTCAGTGTCCAGCCGCTGCTGCAGTTCGACCCGGTCCGCCAGGGTTTTGGCTTTCTGCCGCAGCTTCTGCAGTTCGGCTTCCAGCATGGCATTTTGCAGATTGGCTTCAGACTGACGTCGATCTTCACCTTCCCGGTAAAGCCGCATTCTCTCGGCCACCACATTCAACTGGGTCTGAACCTTGAGCTTCAGCACGGCGAGATCGGTTTCCTCGGCCATTTCGGACTGCAGGCCGGCAATCTGAGTCTTGACGCTGCTCTCCAGGTCCAGCGTTTCCTGCTGGCGATTCTTCGCCGCCTTGCTTTGCCATCGGGTCCAGGTATCGAACTCGGCCAGTTGATCGTTGACCTGCTCCAGGAACGTTTCCAGCTCGGATTTTTTGGTCTGCAGGGAACTGATCATCTGGACGACGCCGCCGGCCAAGTCGACAAAAAACTGGCTCCAGTCGGTGTCGCCGGACTCCAGTCGCCAGGCCAGATCCCGGGTCGAATCTTTCAATGCGGGGACCCCGGACATACGCTCGATCAGTTGCCCAAGCAGGCCGCGCATCTCTTCGTCCAGCTTCGAAGGAGACGTGCTCGGCGTGGGTTCGAGGTCAGTGGTGCGCAGGGCGCTCTTGAGCCTGCTCAGGCTATCGGAAACGTCGTTGGTAGCGGTGCCCTCCTGCAGGAACACCCGCAGCTCCCCCAGAGTATCGTCCAGGGCCTGGCTGCGGCCCATGGCGGCCACCGCCAGCTGGGAGCCAGCACGGCGCAGGGCCGACTCCAGGGTCTCCCATTCCCGCTCTTTCGATGCAAATTCGTTGAGAAGCTGGCGGTACTGGTATTTCCAGTGGTCCGCGGATGGTTGATCTTGCATTAGCTGGCTAATGACACGGTCATGATTTCATTGGTCTATATCGACCAACGCCGGCCAGAGTTTAGTGCAGTTGCGGGTTGTCCGGTGAACGCGCGCCCGCAGGTCCGCGTAAGCAACTACTGGAAAGGCCCTCTCAGGCCCTGCTGTCGCCCGCTTCGGGACGGCGGATCTTGCGGATAGACCCCTTGGCACAAGGATGTGCCAACGGCCGAAGGCCGCAAGCGCAGCAAAACCACGCTTTTGCGAAGCGCCCGCAAGTCCGCGTAAGCAACTACTGGAAAGGTCTTCGTCATCCCCCTCAGGCCATGCTATCGCCCACTTCGGGATGGCGGATCTTGCGGATAGACAATCTAAACCAATTCCCAACTCCCAACGTCTTAAATAACATGGAGGCCGTGGCCAAGCTTGATGACAAAGCGGACGTTGCGGCGCCTGCGGACGACGGCGAGCTGGTGCGGCTTGCTCAGGGCGGCGACCAGAGGGCTTTTGAGGCGCTCTACCATGCCCATGCGTCCCGGGTCACCAGCCTTTGCTGGCGGTTGTGCGGCGGTAATGAACAGCTGGCTCGGGAACTGGTCCAGGATGCCTTTGTCAGGGCCTGGCAGAAACTCGACACCTTTCGGGGTGACGCCAGGTTCTCCACATGGCTGCACCGGCTGACGGTCAACGTGGTTCTCAGCGACCGGCGCATCCGGGTGAGAAAGCTCGAACGGGAGCGGCCGCTGGAAGAACTGACTGTCGAACCTGGTGTCCACAGTCCCATGGGACTGGACCGGGACCTTGAGCAGGTCATTGCCAGGTTACCGGAGCGTGCGCGAACGGTGCTGGTGCTGCACGACATCGAGGGTTACCAGCACGACGAAGTGGCCGAAATGGCCGATATGGCGGTAGGAACATCCAAGGCGCAGCTTCACAGAGCACGCAAGCTGCTGAGAGAATGGCTTGAATCGAAATGAGTATCAGCGAACAACAACTGCTGCAGCGACTGGCGGCCCTGCCCCGGGAAAGAGACCCGGGCAAGGACCTCTGGCCGGCCATTTCCGCGCGGCTCGAGCGCCGGCAGGAGCAGGTCGCGGCTGACACCGGTTCCTGGCGCTGGCCCCAGGCCGTAGCGGTGGCACTGGTGGCCGCTCTCGGACTGTCGGTTCTGCAGCTGACCGGCGTTTCTGAAATGCCCGGGGCGGAGCCCGGTAGTCCGCTGAACGACTCGGCTACGGCAGTCAATCTCGAACTGTCGGCTCCCCTGCGAGGCCTCAAGGGCATGGAGGGCGCCGACAGTGAACTGACCGGGGAAATGGGAGACGCTGTGCGCATGGACCTGCTGGTGATCCAGCAGGCCACGGAGCAGGTGAAAGCGGCCCTGGAAAACGACCCCGAATCATCATTCCTGGCCGGCATGCTGGCCGACCTTCAACGAAAAGAACTGAGCGTGTTAAGAGAACTCGTATTGCTGACCGGCATGGATATCAGCGGGTTCCAGCGGAGTGCATCATGAAAACAGCATTGGTATTACTGTTGATCACCGGTTCGGCCCTGGCTGCCGGCACCATCGACGAAGTCCGGCCCCTGGCCGCGGACGGCATGGTGGTGGTCAAGAACGTGAAGGGTGAGGTCAACGTGGAAAGCTGGGACCGGAACCAGGTCTCCATCCAGGGAGAGCTGGGTGACGGCACGCGGGATCTGGCCATCAACGGCGGCGAGCGGCGGCTGGAAATCGAAGTGGTGATCAACCGGCGCAACCGGGACGTGGAAGAATCTATCCTGGAGATCAGGGTACCGGAGCGCGCCAGCCTGGCGGTGGAGACGGTCAGCGCAGATGTTTCGGTGGAAGACCTGAACGGCGAACTGATCGAGGTCAACACCGTCAGCGGTGACGTGGACATCGATTCCGGGGGCGAGCGCATTTTTGCCCACACCGTCAGTGGTGACCTGGAACTGGAAAGCCGGGCGCGTCGGGTTGAACTGGAGTCGGTCAGCGGCGATATCGACGCCCGCGCCGGCGGTGACGAGGTAGACGTCAATACGGTCTCGGGCGATGTGCTTTACGTGGGTAAGGCCCTGGCCCGGGGACACTTCGAGGCGGTCTCCGGCGATATGGAAATTGACGTGGACCTGGCCGACAGCGCCTCACTGAATATCGCCAGCCTCAGTGGTGACGTGGACCTGATTGTTCCGCGCTCCATGTCCGCTACCTGCGAAGCCGAAAGCTTCAGTGGCAAGATCAAGAGCACCCGGGGTGAAGTCCGGTCGGCCAAGTACGGTCCCCACAAGAGCCTGCGCTTCGTTTCGGGCGACGGCTCGGGCAGGATCAAGCTGGAAAGCTACAGCGGCGATCTGCGCATCCGGGAAAAGTAATTCTTCAGCGCCCGACGGGCTGCCAGCGCTGGCTGACCTGGCCGGTCGGCCGACCCTCGGCCCCAAAGCTGGCCTCGGTAAAGTGGATCTCGTCTCGGCTGATGCTCAGAATCGTGGAGCAGCGGGTACCGTACTGATCACCCTCGATGAACATCGGGGCAAGAAACGCCTCGGTGTCTGCGCCGACTCCTGTATCGGGAAGATCACCGGGCGGGCGGCTGGGATCCCGCAGTGCGGCCAGCAGCTGGCTATCGTTTCCTTCCCCTGAAAGCACCCCAATCATGCGCTGCACCTTGGGCCAGGGTGTATTCAGGCGGTCATTGCTGACCGCGTGTACCCCGGCCGGGACGCGTTCGGGCTGGCGGTGCCGGTTGCTGGACCACCACAGCGCTGACCCATCGTAGACCAGCAGGTTGAAGCCGCCATAGGATCCTCCCCGGCCGATCACTTCTGTCGCGTAGTCCTCAGCGCTGGTTTGACTGTCCAGAAAACCGAGGGGCAATTCCCCCCGGGACCGTTGGCCCGATGTGCCGATCATTTCACGCACGTTGGTGACGACGGCAAATCGGCCTGCACGGGTCACGCCCAGCCAGGTGCCACCGGATTCCAGGTCCCTGCCGGCCAGCACCCCGTCGTGATCTGGCCACCAGTGGGCGGCTCGGGTTGGGCGGTGATGAAACTCGTCCCGGTTGGCGGCTACCAGCAGGGTCCTGTCAGGCGGGTCATATCGCAGGCCGATCAGGCACACTCAGGTTGCCGCTGTAACCTGGGAGAAAAGGAACAGCATCTCGCGCCCGATCTGACGGGCCCGGCGGCCATAGCCGGCCTGTTCGATGTCCATGCCGTCGAAAGCCTTGGGATCTTCATAGGGCAGGGTGAAGCGGGCATCGCTTCCAAAGATGTAGGGACAGTTGGTGTCGGCGTGTCCGCAGGTCATTACCGCCGCGTAGTCCCCGGTGGGGTTGGGGGGTTGGTCGAAGATCTTTGAATAGACCGTCAGTGGCTGCGCCCAGCCGTCGCCGGAGACCGCGTAGTGGGGATTGGCCTGGTTGCCGTCGCCGCTGATCTCAAACCCGGCTTCCCGCATGGCACGGATGGCATTGGGGTGAAAAGCCGTGACCTCGGTGCCGCCGGAGTAAGCCTGGAAAGGCCGGACTCCCCAGTACGCTGCCGCCGCCTGGGCCCAGATCTGTGACATCTGGCTGCGCCGGGAGTTGTGGGTGCAGATAAGCGTGAGCCGGGCAGTCTCGTCACGGTTGACGCGGACGCCCACATATTCGGCAATGCCCGCAAGCAACTGCTTGCGGCCGTCATCGATGCGGTCGAATTCGAGAATCAGCTTGTCGATCTGCTGACTGGTGGACTGCAGCACGGTCCCGGACTCCGTAATTTTTGACGTCGGAAAGGGTGCGTGCCCGTCATGACAGTTTCATGACAACGGCGGGTGCGATGCGGGTATTACAGGTCCTGCTGGTAGCGAACGTAGGGCACGCGGCCGAAGAAATTTTCCACCTCGGCGTCGCTCAGATTGTCCGTGACCGGCGCAGGGGTGTTCAGCACGTTTCGCGCACCCACACTGACCGACGCGTTCCAGGGCATGCGCCAGGCGAAGTTGACGTCAAAGGCGGTCCAGCCGGTGGCGCTTTCGGTCTGGTTGATCACGTCCAGGTAACGGCTGGTGATGTCGCCACGGAACGCGCCTTTTTGCCAGCCCAGGCCAAACGATGCCGAGGTGAGCGGCTCAGACGGATCGGGCGTCAGGGTCAGGTCAGTGCCGCTGACCATGCGAGACACCTGCAGTCCAAGCTCCAGGTCGCCCCAGCGGCCAGCGTCGATATCGCAGGTGAGGCTGACGTCCAGGGCTTCGGTATTGGCCAGTCCCATGTCGCTGGATCGGTTGAGGTGGCTGGCCGCAGTGGGCATCCAGCTGACCGGGCTCGCCATGGGAACGGCATGGTCGCCGTCGGTGTCGCGGTTGAGATAATCGAAATTGAGTGAGAAGGCATTGCTGACCTGCCAGCTGGCGCCCACTGTGTAGGCTTCGACCATGGCCTGGTCTTCGTTGCTGAGTTCCACGCAGGTGGTGCCGCTGCCGCAGAGGGCCCACTCCGCCGCACGGGGATCCATCCCATAGCCGTAGCCGGCGCGTACCGACACGGAATCCACCGGCGTCCATACGCCCGAGGTTGCGGCAAACTGGCTGGCGCCGGATTCCTTGGGCAGGGTCACCTGCAGCTGCAGATCGGGTCCCACGGTCAGGTCCATGGTCTTGGGCCGGATCAGCCAGACGGGCTCAGCGGCCAGGTTCTGCTGGTTGTCCGACATGGCGGCAATGCTGGCCGGCGGGCCGCTGGCGGGCTCCTCCGCGGCGGTGGAATTCACGCCGAAGGTCAGCAGGCACACGGCGACGCCAGCGGCGAACCGTCGGGCATCGTTATGGTGCCGGTAGTGCTTCCCTGATGTAGATCCAGCAGATCGCATGTCTTCTTCCTGATTGAAGAGGGATTTGCCGATAATGATGCAAAAACCCTTTCCTCCATCTACGGATACTATCAGAAGTCAATTTCTCCCGATAGCGCAATTTTTGTCACAGATCGCCGGTTTTTCGCCGCTGGTCAGGAGTTTAGGGCGAATAACCCGCGCCCGGGAGCGGACCAGGGCCCGGAAATTCCTCTGTTTTGAGGGCCAGGGGACAAAAAAATTCAAATCCTGTGTAACCAAAACGCTGTTTTGCCCGTCTAATTTAATAACGGACGGCGAAGCGTTCACTTGAGACTGGCACCTGAGACTGGCATGAATATCCAAGAAAACCTGTTGACATTAATCCGGGCGGCGAGCTTTGCCGTACTGTCTGTGGGCCTGCTCGGTACCGGACTGGGCCTGACCACTTACACGGTGGAAAAAGCCAACGAACTGGTGTTTTCCAGCCCAGTGGTGGTTGAATCACCGGTCACTGACCCGGCCCACTGCCCCGTTGAATAGGATCCCGGCCCGGAACGCTCCGGGCTAACTGGCCTGGCCGGCAAACAGGTGGTCGATATCCACCGCGTCAAAGCCGTACCGCTCGTTACAGAATTCACAGTCCACGGTGACTTCCCGATGCTGCCGCAGATCGTCGGTCAGGGCATCGCGGCCCAGGACCCGCAGCACTTCTACCACCTTGTCCCGGGAGCACTGGCAGGCGAACTCCAGCGGCACGCTGCCGCCGTCCAGAATGGTGTGTTCCGGAAACAGGCGTCCCAGCAGGGGCAGTGCCTCCAGAGACAGCAGTTCCTCGAGGGTGAGCGTACCGGCCAGGGCGCACAATTCTTCCCAGGATTCAGGGTACTCGTGGTGACCCGGCAGGCGCTGAATCAGCAACCCGGCCGCCTTCTCGTGGTCTGCGACCAGCCAGATGCCGGTCGCCAGCTGCTCCGACCGCCTGAAGTAACCCTCGAGCGCTGCGGCCAGGGTGTTGCCCTCCAGCGGCACGATGCCCTGGTAGTTCTGGTCAGTCTGGGTGCCGTCGATGGATATGACCAGGGTGGAGGCTCGGGTGAGAGCGGAGAAGTCCTCGGATCCAGATAACTCGGCCGGGCAGCGGGCAATGCCGCGCTGGCCGCCGTCGCTGGCGCATTGGGCCAGCAGGAGCTTCAGGGGGCCTTCTCCCTGGAGCTGCAATCCGACCCGGGCCCGGATCTTCAGGTCGCTGGACAACAGTGCCGACGCCGCCAGCGCCTGGCCCAGCAGTTCCTGGGCGGGCATGGGAACCGGGTTGCGGTGACGAACCGCCAGCCAGGTCTGGTTGAGCCGGGCAACGGCACCGCGGACCGGCAACCCCTGGAACGAGAACCGCTGCAGCAGGTCGCTCAACGGTAGCTGGCCGGTTTTCCGGGTGTCGGGCTGATGAATCCGCCCGATTCCACCGGCATGCGCCCCTGACCGTCGCTGTGGACCAGTTCACCATTGATGCTGTAGGGCAGCTGGCTCCGACCACCCCGGTCCAGCACCTGGAATGCGGCCGCCACGGCCGGCGTCATGGCGGCGCTGAATTCCAGCACCTCGCTGCCCAGGGCAGGAATGTCGTAGGACACGTCGGGCTCGAAGGTGCCCAGCTCATTGCCGTCAATCTCAAAGGCAAATCTCAGCTGGTCGGCCGGCAGTTTGCGGGCGGCCGTATTGGCCAGCCGCAGCCGCACGTCCATGCTGGACCTGGCCTGGTTCAACTGGATTTCGACCACGCTGAGCTGGGGTGGCTCCAGCCGCGGTGCGTTGCCGGAACAGGCAGCCAGGGCCAGGGCGATGGGTGCAAGGAATGTCAGCAAAGGCTTTAACACAGTTCAGGTTCCATGTGAGGGTTCAGCCGGTGAGGGCTCAGCCGGCCCGGGATCTGCCGGATGGGAAAACCGGGGATCCAGTGCGTCCTGCATGGCGTCTGCCAGCAGATTCAGCGCCATTACCAGCAGGAACAGGCTGATGGAGGCCACCAGGAAATTGCTGAAATGCCCGGCCAGCAGATCGGAGGTCGACTCGGCAATCATCAGGCCCCAGCTTACCCCATCCTGGATGCCCAGTCCGAGAAAACTGAGGACCACTTCGGCCTTGACCGCACCCACGAAAGTGATGGTGAACTGAATCAGCAGCAGGTGCGAGGTGTTGGGCAGGATGTGGCGCGACAGAATGGCCGATTGACCGACACCCAGGGTGCGGGCCGCTTCAACAAAGGGCATCTGTCGCAGCCGGATGGTTTCGGCCCGCACCAGCCGGGCGGTGGTGGTCCAGAAGGCCAGGGTCATGGCCAGGTACATGGCCAGGTTGTGGCCCTGCATGGCAAAGGCCAGGGCGGCGACCAGCAGGTAAAACGGGATGGATTCTATGACTCCCATCAGCCAGCCGATCAGGCCATCACCAGCGCGCTGGTGAAAGTATCCCGCCAGCGATCCGAATACTGCGCCCAGCAGGGTGGCCCCCAGCGCCACCGACACACCCACCTGGAAAGCCACGCCGGTGCCGAACACCGCGCGCTGAAAGATGTCCTGGCCGATAGCGTTGGTGCCAAACCAGTGTTCGGCGCTGAAGCCTCCGCGAAGCAGGCTGGACGTATCGCTCCAGCCGCCGCCGATCAGGCCCAGCCAGCTGCCGCAGGCCACGCCGAAAAACAGCATGATCAGCACCAGGGCAGCCAGAGTGACCGGGTCCTGACGCACGCGTTCCCACCAGCGCTGCCACATCATCGGTTCAACCCCGCAGCCTGGGATCTACAACCCGGTACAGCCGGTCCACCGACAGCATGACCACGGCCAGGGCCAGTGAGGACAGCGCGATGACCGCCTTGAGTACCGGCTGGTCCCCCGAGGTAATGGCGTCGAAGGTGGATTTTCCCACTCCGGGAATGCCGAAGTAGCTTTCCAGCAGCAGGCTGCCCCCCACCAGGATGGCGGGCACCGAGTACAGCACGCGGGTCAGCACCGGCAGCAGACTGTTGGGCAGGATCACGCGAAAAAAGGTGCGGGTCCTGGAGTAGCCGAAAGCCCTGGCGGCCTTGACGTAATCCTGCCCTATCTGCTCAACGAATACCGCCCGGTAGAAGCGGGTGTTGTAGCCGCTGGACACGAACAGGATGGTCAGGGTCGGCACTGCCACGTGGCTCAGGTACTGGGCCGGGGTAGCCCATTGCCAGCCCCGGGCCGGGAACCAGTTCAGTCCGTAGCTGGAGGCGAAGACCAGCTGGAACGCGATCATTACCACGATGAAGCTGATGCTCATGCCGGTTCCGGACACCACCGCGATCAGCCGGTCGGTCCAGCGGCCGCGCCCGTAGGCGGCGACAGCGCCCAGCCCCATGGCCAGGATGTGGCCGAGGATGAATCCCGGCAGCAGCAGGGCGGCGGATACCGGCAGGGTGCGGGCCAGCAGCGCGGTGACGCGTTCGCCGCTGGAGTCGGAGTAGCCAAAGTCGAATGTTGCCAGTTCCTGGAGATACTGGAGGTACCGAACCGGCAGTGGCTGGTCGTATCCAAGCTGTTGGCGAATCTGTTGGATCTGCTCCGCTGTGGGATTTTTACCGGCCAGCTGGTAGCTCAGGTCCGGCGCAAAATAGACCATCAGCAGGAAGCCCAGGAAGGTCACCCCCAGCACCAGGGCAACGGCCTGCAGCAGTCCATGCCGGACCAGGCCCGAAGTGTTCACGGGTCAGGGCTCACGGGGCGGCGGCATGCCGTCAGGGTGTCTCCACCACGTCGACAAATCGCAGGAAGTAGCCGCCGACCAGTTCCCGGTCCGGAACGCCGATGACGTCCCTGTGGGTCAGGTAAGCCCGCACGCGGGTGACGCCGGCGATGGAAACGCAATCATCGATCAGCATCTGGTTGAGCTGGCGGTAAATGGCAGTTCGCTCCGGCGATGGCTGCATGGCAGCGGCCTGCTCAAACAACCGGTCATATTCGGGATTGGCGTAGTTGGTGACGTTATTGCCCGGCGCCCTGTTGGGGCCGTAGAACAGCGCAAGGACGTTTTCTGCATCCGGATAATCCATCGTCCACCCATACACCCAGATCTGTAATTCCCGGTTGCTGGCGGCGCGGGACACATCGGGAAAGGTGGCAAACACCCGTCGCGTGATCTTGTCGTCGGGATATCCCACCGCGGACATCTGCCCACGGAACTGCTCGAATCCGCGCTGCTGCGCAACGCCCGAATTGTAGGTGTATTCCAGCACCGGCAGATTTTCGGCGGACCCCAACCGCTGCAGGATCTGCCGCGCGCCCTCAGGGTCATGGGTAACCGATGAGCGGTCTGCGTCGGGGTCGAACTCCGGCACTGCCGGGGGAATCACCCCAGGGTAGATCTGGGCGATTCCGCCGTAGAACACCTGGTTTCGCTGATCCCAGTCAAAAGCCTTGCGCAGGGCACAGCGAAGGTCCCGGTTCCGCAGGTTGGCTTCCGGGTCGGGCTGGTAGCCGATGCCGGGATCGTCCAGGTTGAACACGATCTGGGTCACGCCAAATTCCGGGGTCACGTGCAAATGGTATTGCTGCTCCAGGTCGGGCTTCAGCCGAGGTGGCGAGCGGCTGGCCAGGGCCTGGTCGAACAGGTCCGGTGGCAACCGGACGTACTGTATTTCGTTGCCAGCGGTGAACGACACCCAGCCGGACGCACCGTCAACGACAAAATCGACAACGGCCCGGTCTACCAGGGGCATCTCCCTGCCGTCCACGGACTCCAGGCCCAGCCCGGCATGGCGGAGGGGATCGAAACCCTCGGCGGCAAGGTCGATCTTTTCCCGGCGATACTCGGGATTTCTTTCCAGTTCCGCCCGGGTCGTGTCCATGCTGATCAGCCGGAATGGCCCGGATCCCACCGGTGCCGTGCCAAATTCGCGGCCCCGGGCTTCCACCACTTCCCGCGGCACCAGGGCGGAGTGGGCCGTGGTCAGAGTGTAGACAAACTGCGGAAACGGCCGGGTCAGCCGAACCTCCACGGTATAGCGGTCCAATGCCCGCAGACCGGTTACCGGCTGGTCGTAGTCCGAACCCTGGGCCTGCCATTCCGCCATGCCCTGGATGCGGTCACGCCACAGCCAGCTGCCCCGGGAGCGAACCTCCGGATCAAAATGACGCTTAAGGGAGTACACAAGGTCTTCGGCGGAAACTTCCCTCCCAACGCCCTGGTCGAAAGCTGGATCGTGCTGGAAACGCACACCCTGTTTCAGGGTGATGGTGTAGGTCAGCCCGTCGGCGGAAACCACGGGCGGTCCAGCCGCCAGGTTTTCCGTGATCTCGTATGGGCGCGCCAGGTACCTGTAGCGGTAAAGGGTGTCGAACAGGTTGACGACCAGGAAGCCGGCGTACACGTTGCTGGCGTGTGCCGGATCCAGTCCGGTAGGCGTACCGTCCATGGAGTGGCGGTAGGTTTTCTGCGGTTCGGGGCCGGGTTCCGGCTCTGAAGAACAGCCGCCCAGAGCCAGCAGGGCTGCGAAAAATACGGTCAGAAATACAAGCTGCGGCACAGCGATGACCCTCATGGATTTCAATGGAAATCTCCGTTCCCTCTGGGGCAAGCCTACCGCATTGAGATTTCCGCTGTAAGGGCCTGGATTCGGGTCTGGAGATTTTCGGTGGTTCATGGGACACCGCCGGGAAAGATCGAGTAATATGGAAAATCGTCTGTGTCCCGCCGGACACCTATTGACGCTCCACAACGCAGGTTTGGCGTTTTCAATGACAAAGCGCTTGCGTTGTGTCCCTTAATGTGGGAAATGTGGAGTTTTTGCAGTGCACAAAACCATGACACAGCTTCAGCCCAGGGACCCCCGCGACAGCTGCGGGTTTGGATTGATCGCCCAGGTGGACGGCGATGCCAGCCACTGGGTGGTGGACACCGCCATTACTGCCCTGTCGCGGCTCACCCATCGCGGCGCCGTGGCCTCGGACGGGCAATCCGGCGACGGCTGCGGCCTGCTGATGCAGTTCCCCACCCGGTTCCTGGAGCAGGCGGGTGCCCAGGCTGGTATCCGCCTGGCCCCTCAGTTCGCCGCGGGCATGGTGTTCATGCACCCCGAAGAGCATATCCGCAACCGCAGTAAGAAACTGCTGGCCGATGCCCTGAAGCAGGTGTCCCTGTCCATTGCCGGCTGGCGCGAGGTGCCCATCGATGTGGACGCCATCGGGCCCCAGGCCCAGCGCTGCATGCCGCGTATCGAGCAGGTGTTCGTCAACTCGCCGCCAGGCTGGAATCCCCACGACCTGGAACGGCAGCTGTTCGTGGCGCGCCACCGCGCCGGTGAAGCCAACCTGAGGTTTCCCGACCCCGATCCGTTCTGGTACGTGGCCAGCCTGTCCAACCTGGTCATGGTGTACAAGGGCCTGATCTGTCCGGACCGCCTGGCCGACTTTTACACTGATCTGAAAGATGAGTGCATGCAGTCAGCCATCTGCGTGTTTCATCAGCGCTTTTCCACCAACACGCTCCCCAACTGGAAGTACGCCCAGCCGTTTCGATTCCTGGCTCACAATGGCGAAATCAACAGTATCGCCGCCAATCGCAGCTGGGCCGCGACCCGGGCGGCCAAGCTGAAAACGCCGCTGCTGCCGGCGCTGGAAAGCTTTGAATACCTGGTCAACCAGACCGGCTCCGATTCCTCTTCTCTGGATAACATGCTGGAAGTGCTGCTGGCGGGTGGCATGGACGTGTTTCGAGCCATGCGGCTGCTGATGCCGCCTGCCTGGGAAAACCGCAAGGATATGGACCCTGATCTGCGGGCGTTTTTTGAGTTCAACTCTACGCACATGGAGCCCTGGGACGGCCCCGCCGGCGTGGTCATGACCGACGGCCGCACCGCCGCCTGTACCCTGGACCGCAATGGCCTGCGGCCCGCCCGCTACGTGCTGACCCGCAACAAGGTGCTGACCATTGCCTCTGAGGTGGGCGTATGGGATTACGCACCCGAGGACGTCATTGAAAAAGGCCGGCTGGGTCCGGGCGAAATGCTGGCGGTGGATATCGACCAGGCCCGCATCTGGCGACCCAAGGCCATCGACGATCACCTCAAGTCCCGCCACCCGTATCGGGAGTGGTTGTCCGAAAACGTCATCACCATCCATAACAACGACGAGCAGGAGATGGCCGCAGCCGACCGCTTCATGCGCACCGACTACGGCCGCCTATTGACCTTCGAAAAACTGTTCGGGGTCACCATCGAGGAGAAAAACCAGATCCTCAAGCCCCTGGCCAAGGACTCCGCCGAGGCTGTGGGGTCCATGGGGGACGACACTCCTATTGCCGTGCTGTCGCGCCAGACCCGCAGCGTCTACGATTATTTTCGCCAGCAGTTTGCCCAGGTGACCAACCCGCCCATCGACCCCCTGCGGGAGTCGGCGGCCATGTCGCTGGGGACCAGCTTCGGCCGTGACCACAACGTGTTCAGCGAAACCACCACCCACGCCCACCGGGCTCTGGTGCCCTGGCCGGTGCTGAACTACGTCAAGTACCAGCAGATTCTCAACCTGGATCAGAACCATTACCGCAACCTCACCCTGTCGCTGAACGTGGACCATGCCGCCGAGTGGAAATCCGCACTGGAGGCGCTGTGTGAACAGGCGGTCCAGGCGGTGCGCGAAGGCGTGGTGATCCTGGTTCTGACCGACCGGGACATCGATCCTCGCCGGCTGCCGCTGCCGGCGCCCCTGGCCGTGGGTGCGGTACACCAGGCCCTGATACGGGAGCGGCTGCGCTGCGACTGCAATATCATCCTGGAAACCGCCACCGCCCGGGACCCGCATCACTTTGCGGTGCTGATGGGACTGGGCACCACCGCGGTGTATCCGTACCTCGCTTACCAGATGCTGAACGAACTGCACAAGGAGGGCCGCCTGGAAGGGGACCTGCTGCAGCTGCGCAAACAGTACCGTCGTGGCATTCGCAAGGGCATGCTCAAGATTCTCAGCAAAATGGGTATCTCCACCATCGCCAGCTATCGCGGCGCGCAGCTGTTCGAAGCCGTCGGCATCAGCCGCGAGATCACCGACCTGTGCTGCCCGGGAGCACCCAGCCGCATCGGCGGATCGGACTTTGCCGACCTCAAGGCGGATCAGGAAATCCAGTCGCTGGCCGCCTGGAGCACGGCCCGGCCGTCCCGGGGTGGTCTGCTCAAGTACGTTCACGGCGGAGAATTCCACGCCTACAACCCGGACGTGGTGACACTGATGCACGCGGCCGTGGGCAGCGGGGAATACGCCGACTACGAAAAATACCGGGACGCGGTGAACTATCGCCCGATTTCCTCGCTGCGTGACATGCTGCAGCTGCGCAGCGGCGATAAGTCTGTGGAGGCCGACCCGGTCGAGACGGTGGAACAGATCGTCTGGCGGTTCGACTCCGCCGCCATGTCCGTGGGCGCGCTGTCGCCCGAGGCCCATCAGACCCTGGCCGAGGCCATGAACGCCCTGGGCGGTCGCTCCAATTCCGGAGAAGGCGGCGAAGACCCCCAGCGTTACGGCACCAACCGGCGCTCCCGCATCAAGCAGGTGGCATCGGGCCGGTTCGGCGTGACCGCGCCGTACCTGATCGATGCCGACGTGCTGCAGATCAAGGTGGCCCAGGGCGCCAAGCCCGGGGAGGGCGGGCAGCTGCCCGGCCACAAGGTGACCCCGGAGATCGCTGCGCTGCGGTTTTCACGGCCCGGCGTGACCCTGAT
>JAAUYH010009669.1_pt1 | contig 16349 bp, 12 predicted proteins | sample 7278061 | NCBI WGS metagenome assembly JAAUYH01 (sample SAMN14350203, study PRJNA611818) | marine sediment metagenome | isolation source: surface marine sediment (0.6m) | place: French Polynesia: Moorea | collected 2018-08 | reverse complement strand
TTCACAGCCATGGCACATCCTCCGAAATTCGTGCTGTTTTCCCTCTCATTGAGGACAGACGGCAGCGGCGACGGTAACGTGCCTGGCACCGAGCGTTTTTTTTATTTTTCTCGCGAAAAAATAGCCCTAGCACCCTCTATGACGGCGACACTCATCACATACAAAACCATAGTCTCGCCGCATTCCCTACAAGCCATCCCCGCAACACGGCCGCGAGCCTCAACTCGACATCAACTCGATATTAGGGCGGCCACGCGTGCCCCCATCGACGACAGACGGCAAGCCTCAACTCCAGCCAAGGCTGCGGGATCCAGATGTATCGCATCGCCAGCGTTCGCACAGCGCGAGAGGTAGACGCTCTTGAGCGTATGGTACGCGCGGGCAAAATCGTCGTTGACGATCGCATAATCGTACTCGTCACAGTGACTAATCTCATCTTTGGCGCGCGCCAGACGGCGCTCGATCACCGCTTCGGCATCTGTGGCCCGCTTGCGCAGTCGCGCCGCGAGCTCCGTGAGACTCGGCGGCAGGATAAACACCCTGAGCACATCCTCGGGCCACAGCTTGGTGAGCGAACGCGCTCCCTGCCAGTCGATATCAAAGACCACGTCGCGCCCGGCGGACAGGGCTTCGGCAACGGCCCGCCGCGGGGTGCCGTAGAAATTGCCGTGTACTTGGGCCCACTCGGCCAATTCGTCACCCTCGATCATGGCGCGAAAGGTAGCCGAATCGACGAATCGATAGTGCACGCCCTCCACCTCACCGGCGCGCGGCGCTCGCGTGGTGCTCGATACCGATAGCGTCAGGTTGTCGAATTCATCGATCAGCTGCCGCGCCAGCGTGGATTTGCCCGCCCCCGAAGGTGAGGACAATACCAATAAGATCCCGCGCCGCCGACCCGCAGGGCCCGCCTCGGCAACATTGGCGCCCGTAGATGTCGTCCCGGCGCTCGGTCGCAGTCCCATCACAGTAGGTGCCCCGTCTTTGTTCATCATCTACTCAAGATTCTGCACTTGCTCGCGAATTTTCTCCAGTTCGCCTTTGACTTCGACCACACATCGCGCGATCTCGGCCGACTGCGACTTGGCACCAACGGTATTGATTTCACGCCCCATCTCCTGCACCAGGAATTCCAGCCGCCGTCCCACCGCGCCCTGGCTTTGCGACATGAGCTTGTCCGCATGGGTCACGTGGCCGCGCAGGCGCACCAGCTCCTCGGTGATGTCAATGCGGTCGCATAAGAGCGCGACTTCCTGTCCCAGCCGATCTTCGCTCAGCGCGATCCGGCCGTCGGCCAGGAGGCGATCGAGACGCTCGCGCAAACGCGCCTGCATGAGCTCGGGCGCGAGCGCGGCATGGCCCTCAATGGTGTCGACCGCGGTCGACACCCGCCCGAGCCGGGCCTGCAAATCGCTCTCGAGCGTGTGGCCCTCACGGGTCCGCATCTCGACCAAGGCATCTAGCGCCTGGTTCACCGCGGCGGTGATGGCGCGGCGCCCCGCAGCCTGCACCTTGTCGATCTCGTCGCCCTCGCTGGCCACCATGACCCCGGGTTGGGCACAAACCAGGGCCATGGTCACATCTTCTCGCCGCCCTCCCAGGGACACTGCCAATTCGCAAAGGCTGTCATAGACTTGCCGGGCCGCCGCGACATTGACAACGGGCGCTGCCGCCGCCCCTCCTTGGCTGATCCGAATCGACACCGTGACTGCCCCGCGCTCCAAGCGCGCCCGCACTGCCGCCGTGATCGCGGTCTCGGTCTCTGGATCCAATCCCGCTGTGCGCAACTTGAGGTCGAGAAATCGATGATTGACGGCGCGAATCTCGGCGGCGATTCGCATCCCATCCGCCTCGGCAATTCCGCGACCGTAGCCGGTCATACTACGCATTGGCCCCCTGATACCACGGCTGGCACGACAGACAAAGTCAGATGGAAAGACCCACCCATTGCAAGATCCCACCGCCCCATTGGCGGACGCGCGCTTTTAGTTGAGTTAGGCTCATGGGGTGGTTACCCAGGATCCGCCCCAACCGCCAACCCAACGGCCGACCCATGCGCCGTCAGCAACGCCTATGCGATGTCGCCAAGGCTGCGGCGCAGTGTTGCTCGCGCTCGTCTGCGCCACCGCTTCCATGCACTGCTCGCAACGCGATACGACCCAAGCCCCGGCGTCCAAAGAGGCGATGCCCATACGCGTGTGGCATACATTCAACGCCGCCGAGACCGAAGAGCTCAATCAGGCCCTCGATCAATGGCCCGGCGCCACCATCGAAGCCACCATGACCCCGTTCTTTTTGGGCCAAAACAAATTGCGCGCCACCCTCGGCTCGGACAAGGACATCTGTCCCGATCTCGCACGCGTCGACGCAACATGGCTACCGGGCCTGGTCGCCGACGATCTCCTGCTGCCAGTTCCCGACGATGTCGCCGACCAGCGCGCGTGGCTGCCCGAAGCCGCGGCGCTGACCACCATCGGCGGCAAGCGCTATGGTCTACCCCAGGCGCTTGACGGCCTGGCCATCATCTACCGCACCGCTGCAGTGACCGATGTTCCCTGGCCGCCCAACACGCTGGACGAGCTCGAGAGCACCATGCGGACCCTGGCCGAATCCGGTGATAGCCGGCAAAACGACAATACCCGCCAGCTGGGATTGCGCGTGGATGGCTATTGGTTTGTCCCATTCTTGCGCGCCTGGGGCCCCGGTCTGCTGCCCGCCCTGGACGTAGATCGCGGGGCAGAGATCGAACTCGGCATCGACAGTCCCGTCGCGGCGCAAGCGCTGGCCCGTTTTGCCTCTCTCTTTGGCCCCGACGGCATTGTGCCGCCGATCACGGCCCCCGATCGCGTCGACCGCGAAGAGGCCCAGCGCTTCCGCCAGGGCGATCTCGCCGTCGTCATCAACGGCCCCTGGTCCATCGCCAATCTCACTGGCGGCGGCACCCGCGGCATCGCCGTGGCCCCGCTGCCCCAAGCCCCGCGCGGCGGCCAACTCTATGTGGTCCCCAGCTGCGCCAAGCACACAGATACGGCCTGGAAGTTGGCCCTTTTTCTCACCGCGCCCACGCGGCAAGCGGCGTGGTCCGAACGGCTCGGGGTCTTGCCCACCACGCAGGAGGGTCTCGAGCGCACCGGCAGTTTTGCCAGACAATTCTACGCCGCCCTGCGCCCCGCGATCCCCCTACCGCAACATCCGATTACGGCCGAGCTGTTCGACGATTTAAGCCCCGCGGTCAAAGCCGTCGTCGACGGTGATGCCACGGCCGACGAGGCCCTCGCCGGGGTGGCCAAGGCGTGGAGGCGCCTGCTGAGTCGCCACAACATCGGGGTACAGAGGTCTCAGTCTCCGACGGAGCACGCCTCTCCGACCTCGCCTGCCAGCGCGTCCTCGACCGCCCGTACCGGCACGGCGCCTATCGCCGAGGAGGACGAGCGAAACGAGCGCACGGTGGGAGAGAACTGAATCTTGTCGCCGACTTTATCTGTGCAGGCGGCAATGGTAATGACAGGGCAAGCGAGATGATCCGCAGTACCCTCACCCTCCGCGTGGTCGTGGTCTTGGCCCTAGCCGCCCTGATCCCCACAGCATCCCTGGGCTATTTGGCCATCTTTCACGCCCGCCAGGTCCTGGAGCGCGAAGTTGTTCGCGGCAATCTAGGTCTGATACGGGCCCTCGGAGCCTCCCTCGACACCACCTTGCAAGATGCCCGACGCACCCTCAAAGTCACCGCCGACACCTGGGCCGATATCTACGCCTCCGGCATGATCGGACCGATTTCCGCGGTCAAAGGCGTCCCCGCTCGGGAGCCCATGCCCGAACGCATGCTCACGCGCGTGCGCCGGCAGATGCCGCTATTTTCCAGCCTCACCATCGTCGACGCCGACGGCGAGATTCTCGCCGGCAATCGCAGCATTCCCGATCTGGGCACGGGCGCCCATACCTTTGGCAGTTATATCGGCGATGTGGTCTTCGACGGCGGGCGGCCCAGTGTGTGGATGGTGGCGCAGGCGCGCAGCCGCACCGGGGCGCTGGTGGGGGCGTTTTTGGCCCGCATCGACCTGCGCTTCATGTCCGAAGTATTGGCAGAGTCGCGTCTGCCCGAAGGCGCCGAGCTCATGGTGGTAGACGGCAACGGCATTCCCATCGCCCGCAGCAGTGGCGTGCCCACCGCTGGCAGCCCGAGCGTGCGCGGGCAAAATACTGCCGTGGACCGGGCCTTGGAATCGGTTGTCGAAGGCAGCTACAGCTCCGACAAAATCGTGGCCGTGTATCGCAATTTATCCGGCTATCAAAGTCTGCGCGGGGTGCGCTGGGCCATCATTCTTGAGCAGCCCACCCGCGACGCCTACGCACTGGCCCGGACCACCCGCAAAGAGACCATCCGCATCTGTTTAGCAGTTCTGGCACTATCGCTGTTCATCGGCGTTTTTCTCGCCCGCCGCCTCACCAAACCCCTGCGCCAACTGAGCACCCGCGCCGACGCCATTGCCGGCCACGGCATTGGTCCCAGCGATCCGGGCCTCGAGCTACCGCCAGCGCCCGTCGATGCCCCCGGGGAAATCGGCATATTGGCCAAGCGCTTTGAAGAGATGGCCCGCCGCATCGGCGAACGAGAAAAGCTGCAATCGGCCCTGGCCCGCGGCGACCGCTTGGCCACGGTAGGAACCATGGCCGCCAGCGTGGCCCACGAGGTTAATAACCCGCTCACCACCGTCCTCGGCTATGCCAAGCTCTTGCTCGAAGATAAAGACGAGGCCCATCCCGACCGCGTCGGCCTCGAACTCATCGCCGAAGAAGCCGCGCGCATGAAAGGCATTATCGGCAACCTCCTCGATTATTCGCGCAGCGAACGCGCGCCCCGGCCCGATGGCCAAGCCGACGTCAACGCCACCTTGCGCCATACCGCTGCGCTGCTGGTGCCGCACTTTCAAAGCGCGCATATTCATCTGGAGATGAAGCTGGGCGACGAGTTACCGGGCGCTGCCGCCAACGCCCACGCCCTGCAGCAGATTTTTGTCAATTTACTGCAAAACGCAGCCCAGGCCATGCCGGGCGGCGGCACGGTCACAGTGGAAAGCACCATGGCGCCCGGAGATGTCGCCATCGAAGTCCACGTCGTCGACCAGGGCAAAGGCGTGCCCACGAACGTGCGCAAACGCATTTTCGATCCCTTTGTCACCACAAAACACACTGGTACTGGCCTGGGTTTGGCCGTATGTAAACACCTGGTCACGAGTTTTGGCGGCAGCATCGACGTCGCCGACGGCCCGAGCGGACGAGGCGCCCGCTTCCGCGTCGTCATTCCCATGGAAGAGCGCCTACCCAAACGCCCCATCCCCGGCGACGGAGAAGTCCGTGAGTTCTGACGAGGCCACCCCCAAGCGCAAAGCCCGCATCCTGATCGTAGACGACGAGCGCGGCATCCGTGCCCTGTGCAGTGACGTGTTGCGCCGCCAAGGCCATGCGGTCGAGGTCGCCGATTCCGGTACTGGCGGCATCGCCGCCGCGGTCGCCAAGCCGTTTGATCTCATTTTTTGCGATATCAACCTCCCAGACACCGACGGCATCTCCATGTTGCCGCGTCTCTTGGAGCGCAAACCGGCGCCGACCGTCATCTTGATCACGGCCTTTCCCTCGGTCGAGACCGCGGTCCGGGGCATGAAACTCGGCGCCCGCGACTACCTGGCCAAGCCCTTTACCCCGGACGAGCTACGCATGGTGTGTGATCGCGCGCTGAGTGAAGACGCCATGCGCCGGGAGAATGCCGAACTGCGCCACGAACTGGCCTACAGCAACCTCGTCGGCACTTCCGAGCCCATGATGAGACTCAAGGAGACCGTGGCCAAAGTCGCGGGCGCCGACATCAACGTGCTCATCAATGGCGAGAGCGGCACAGGCAAGGAACTCGTGGCCCGCGCCCTGCACTACCAGGGCTCGCGCGTGGGCAAACCCTTTGTGCCGGTCAACTGCGGCGCCCTGGTGGACGCCCTCTTGGAAAGCGAGCTCTTTGGCCACGTACGCGGTGCCTTTACCGGTGCCGAACAAGCCAAACGCGGCCTGTTTTTGGCCGCCAATGGCGGCACCCTCTTTCTCGACGAAATCGGCGAGTTGCCGCTGGTCCTGCAACCGAAATTGCTGCGTGCGCTACAAGATGGCGAAATCAAACCGGTGGGCGGCGTCGATGCCCAGCGGGTCGATGTACGCGTGGTCGCGGCCACCAATCGCGACTTGGCCCAGGGCGTGCGCGACGGCACCTTTCGCGAAGATCTCTACTATCGACTCAACGTCATCACCATCGACGTACCGCCGCTGCGCGATCGGCGACAAGACATCGCCGTACTCGCCGAGTACTTTGCCGCATCGGCCGCGCGCCGCGCCCGGCGGGCATCGCCCGAGATCAACACCGCAGCCCTGGAATGGCTGAGCGCCCAGCCCTGGCCCGGCAATGTGCGTCAGCTCGAAAATGCGGTAGAGCGTGCCGTGGTGCTGGCCAGCGGCAATGTCCTCGGCGTCGAGGATTTTCAGCCCCGCGATGCCGTGGCGCCCGCGCCCGCCGCCCCCGATCCGGGTATCAGCCCGGCCGAAGACATGCTGTCCCTCGACGAATTGGAGCGCATCCATATCCTGCGCGTACTCGACGCCTGTTCCGGGCAAAAGACCAAAGCGTCGGCCATTTTGGGCATTAACCGGACCACGCTGTGGAAAAAGTTGCGCCAGTACGGCTTGGAATAGGCAGTTGACTGTCGGCGTACCCTCGTTATTGGACATTTCATGCCACCATCTGCATCCTACCGCCCAGCGACCCGCGTGCTGGCGCTCGAATCGGGGGTATTTCACGACGAGGCCACGGCGGCACCGTTTCCCGCGCTGACCCTGCGTTTTCGCAATCAGCGCTGGGCCGAGCGTATCGGTCTGGGCCAGCTCGACGACGGCGAGTGGCTCGACGCCTTTGCCCGCTTTGCCCCCTTGCCCGACAATCTCGCCAAGCCCCTGGCCCTGCGCTATCACGGCCATCAATTTCGCAACTACAATCCCGCCATTGGCGACGGTCGCGGCTTTGTCTATGCCCAGCTCTACGACAGCGATGACCGCCTGCTCGACTTGGCCACCAAGGGCAGCGGCAAGACTCTATGGTCGCGCGACGGCGACGGCCGCCTGACCCTCAAAGGCGGCGTGCGCGAGGTACTGGCCACCGAAATGCTCGAAGCGCTGGGGGTATATACATCGAAGACCTTTAGCTTAATCGAGACCGGGGAGCAGCTGGTCCGCTACGACGAACCCTCGCCCACGCGATCGAGCGTGCTGGTGCGCCTGGGCCATTCGCACATTCGCTTTGGCACCTTTCAGCGCCAGGCCTACCACCGCCAGCACTCCGCCCTGGCCGCCCTGGTCGAGTTCTGCATGGCCCATTATGCCCCCGAGCTGTGCTGTGCGGGTGGTGCCGCGGTGCCCATGTTTTTGCAGTTAGTCACCGAACGCTCGGCCCGACTGTGCGCTTCGTGGATGGCGGCCGGCTTTGTCCACGGCGTGCTCAACACCGACAACATGAATGTAACCGGCGAGAGCTTTGACTACGGCCCCTATCGTTTCTTGCCGACCCTGGACCCAAAATTCACCGCCGCCTACTTCGACCACAGCGGCCTGTATGCCTACGGCCGGCAGCCGGCGAGCGTGTATTGGAATCTACATCAATTGGCGGGCGCGCTCGAGCCGCTCAGCTCGCGCACTGAACTGCAGGCGGCGCTATCGCCGTTCATGGACCGCTATGGCGAATATCTCGACGCCGCAGTGATCGGGCGTTTGGGTCTCGAGCCGCGCAGCGCCATCGAGGACCGGCTGTTGCGCGAATGCGTCTTTGCCTTTCTCGCGGGTTCGCAAGTCGGCTTCGAGCGGTTTTTCTTTGATTGGTATGGCGGCTCAGCGGCCGAGAAGCGGGCCATGGCCAGCCCCGAAGCGGCCAAGTATCGCGACGCCCAGGCCCAGAGCTTGCGCTATAGTCTGGCCCAATATCAACCGCGAGCGTCGGCGAACCTAGACCACGCGTATTTTCAGCAAGACGGCCCCTGCACGCTCTTGATCGACGAAATCGAGGCCCTATGGAGCATGATCGCCGACCACGACGATTGGGGGCCCTTTGAGCGCAAAGTGGCTGATATTCGCACGATGGCGGACGCCCTTATGGGATAATGGCGCTCAGTCCGCCGATTCGGCTTGGCTTGCGCGCGTGGCCAAAAAACGCAAAGCTCCTGTGACGACGGAACTGAGCGCTGCCAGCGGCGGCTGGCCATTTGCACATAAAACGATGTAGTCACGCGCACTAGCGTCCACCTGAGCGCGATAGCGCAGGTGCCTTAGCGTCATGCCCGCATCGAGCGGCAGTGCGGGTTCAGACATCACAACGTCGTCGGCCAAAGGACGGCCATAGCGCTGCATCACCGCCACAATCACTGGCGCCGTTATCATGGTCCGCAGGCCGTGATTGTCGCTCATCTCGAATCCGTGTTCGCGCGCGATAAGGCGAGTCTGGCATGCGCTGCCGTCGTCGCGAATGTGCTCGCCAATCATGAGCTCGGTGAGCGAAGGGTCTTTGCTGTCGGAGGCTGGGGCTATCACTGCACGATGCATCCTGTCTGATTCGGCCGAGATCTGCAACAATCGCCTCCGGTACATAGCCGCCCCTATGCGCTCGGTATGGTAGTACGATAAGCCTCGTATTGCCCGCCTTGTCCGTCAGCGCAGGAGCTCCCCATGTACCATCGCGCGATTATCGTCAGCATCGTCACCGCCATGCTCTGCGCGCTAGTGACGACTGCCGCAGCAGCCACCGATATCTACATGCGCCCAGCGCCCCTGGGCAATGACGCCAACGGCGGCCTGTCGCCGAAGACCCCGGTAGAGACCCTGCAGGGCGTCAAGCGCGTAGCCGCCGCCATCACAGTCGGCGACATCGACGTGCAGATCTTTCCAGCCACGTACCACAGGCAATCTGTGCTCTGGGACAATCCCATTGTCGCCAGACAGATCATTACCTTTCGTCCATGGTTGGGCACCAGCGGGCGGCCGCGCTTCGTCGGCCCCGGTATCGCACCGGGCAGTAGTCCGAGCGTTGCCCACAATCGCGCATTCTTCACCCTGGCCACATCGAGCTCGGTGGGCGTAGCTAGTAACCTGCGATTTTGGCATCTGCACATCGAAGCCTACAAGGACGGCATTCTCTTGTCGGGCAAGGTCAACGACGTAAACGGTTGGAACGGCCGCAACCAAATCATCGATGTGCACTTTCTCCGTATCGGCAGCAAATGGGCCGGCGACCGCGGCGCAATCGGCTACAAGGCCCTCGGACTCACCAATTCGAGAAACAACATCATCCGCTACAACTACTTCGAACACATCGAGAACCAGGGTGACACCGCACCGCTCATCCACGGCATCTACATGGCTCATTGGTCGTCGCACAACAACATTCGCTTCAACTATTTCGCGTACAATTCCGGCGATGCCATCAAGACGCGCGATCAGTCGAGCAATAACGTCATTCGCAACAACGTATTCTGGCGCAGCGGCACCAAGGGCGCCATTGTGGGCGATTGGTATCGAAACCCGAAGAAGGTTTCATCGCAGCGCACGCGGGCGAAATGGGAACGGTTTGGCAACCGCTGGGAGTGTCCGTCCTTCGCCAACGACGTTCGCGGTAACAACTACGGCAAAGATTATGCCGGCACCGCGGAGCTGCCCCCGGTCGCTGCGGTCCGTCCCGAAAACGACCCCAACTATCACGGCCCGCGCTTCGACCCCCACGGTTGGAGCTACGATTGTCCACTTCGCGGCTATCGTTTTTTGACCGCCCGCAACAACTACAAGAATGACTGGGCGGCGATTGCCACCATCTTGAGCGCGTGGCGGGCTCCCGGCCAGCCCATGACTGTTTGGCGCGCCGCCCGCGGTATCGAGCAGCGGCGCGAGCACGCGCTCATGAAGGTCGCTCCCGGCGGTGTCTACAAATGGGGATGGGAGTGGGAATGGTCGCCGATGATGAACGGCTGCGGATTCATGATGAAACCCGAGAAGGCGGCTGGACTCTGGGGCATGAGGTGCGCCGTGTCCCGGTATGTGTTCATTCCGTCCTTGTAAGGGCAGCCGCTAATTGTATAGTCCCGCCAGCTCGGCCACCCGGCTAGCGTGCGCAATCAAACCGGTTTCGTCTCTATTGTCTAGCGTGTCACCGAACCCGTCGGCAAGATTGTCGCCGCGTCCGTCGTGTAAACCGATCCCATGGTGACGCCTCTGCGGCTGACCTCGGTACCGGCGGCGATACGCGCTGGGGCTCTCGCCGGTCCAGCGCTTGAACGCCCGGCGAAACGAGCGCGATTCGGCAAAACCCAATCGGTCACCCAATTCTTGAATCGACAGCCCCTCATCGCCAATCAGAGACACGGCCCGCTCGCGGCGCACTTCGTCGACCACGTCTTGATAGGCCAGATCGCGCTGTTGCAGCCGCCGCTGCAGCGTTCGCGAACTCATGCCCATCATGCGCGCGACCCGGTCGATGTGCAGATCGCCTACAGACATATGGGCCGCAATCAGCTCGCGCAATTCCTCTTCCATCGACTCTGGCCCACCGAGCTCGGAAAAGGCCTTCTCCGCCACTTGCTCCAAATAGCCCACGAGCATTGGTTCCGCCCCGATCAGGGGTATGTCCAGCGTGCAGCGATCGAAGAAGATTTCGTTCTGCTTGGTGCCGAAATACACCGGCGCAGCGAAGAAACGCTCATACTCGGCCCGCGGCGCCAAAGGCTGATGCTGAAATTGCACCGATGTCGGCGCGATGGGCAATCCCGTCCAGCGCCGGGCCAGGGTCACGTAACTGGCGAGAAACATTTCGGTCGCCATCGCCACAGCCCGATCGAGGGGGGCGCCGAACTCCTTGACCACGGCCCCACCCCATTCACTCTCCAGAAAACGCGTGTGACCGTACCCTTTGACTAAGCGATGATAGCGGATGGAACGGCGCAGCGCATTGCCCACGGTATCAGAGGCTTTGGCCAAGTAACCGACGACACCATATGATGTGTCGCTAATCTTCTGTTCCGCGAAATGGAGACCAAACCCACTATCCGCCTGACGAATCATCTGCCGCCATATCAGCAGGTCCAGCCCCATGGGTACCCGTGCTTGCGGATCGCGCAGCTTTGCCAGGTCGATGGAACTATCGCCTTGGAACTCTCGGCCAAATTCGCCGACAATCGTTTCGGGAGTCAATCCCAAGTCGCAGGCGCGTTCCAGCAGCGTGCAAACCCAAGTCGCCGGTACTGTCGAGACACGGGGCATAACACGATCAGTGTAGCCACGATAAAAACCCACAGCAAGGTTAATATCTTACATTGGTCACAGGCCTGGATAGGCAAATATATCGGAGATATTTCCTGTTCACGTCGGTCAATATCGGTTTGGGACGACGCGGGGCCCAGGCACCTCGACGCCTAAAACTGGAAAGTGATTTCCGCGCAAGCCCTAACGCGAGGCAAACGACCATGCATCCACGCAAAGTTGACAACATCATCACCGCTCACCGCCAGCGCGAAGGTGGCGGATTCATCGTCCGGCGCCCGTTTCCGTCTGCGGGCCTGGCGTACCTAGATCCCTTGCTCTTACTCGACGAGATGGGCCCCATTGAGTACCAGCCGGGTGAGGCCATCGGCGCCCCCGACCATCCCCATCGCGGCTTTGAGACCGTCAGCTACATCCTAGAGGGCGAGGGCGCCCACGCCGACAGCGCCGGCCATGCGGGCACCATTGGGCCCGGTGACGTACAGTGGATGACGGCCGGCGACGGCGTGGTCCATCGCGAGATGCCCTCGGCCAACATCCTGCGCAACGGCGGCCGGGTGCACGGCTTCCAGCTGTGGGTCAATCTGCCGCGCAAGGACAAGCGGGTACCGCCGCACTACCAGGAGATTTCCGCGGATTCGATCCCCGAAGCCACGAGTGACGACAACCGCGCCAAAGTTCGCGTCATTGCCGGACAGGCCCTTGGCGTCTCAGCCGTCATCGCAACCCACACACCGGTCCTGTACCATCACTGGACCCTGGCCCCTGGGGCCGAGATCGATCTGCCCTTGCCCGAGGACCATAGCGCGGGCGTATATGTCTTCCGCGGTCGTGCCGCGGTCGCCGGCCAAACCGTTGCTGACGGCCAGTTCGCCGTCTTAGGCGACGGCGCATTGGTGACCCTGGCCGCGAGCGAGCCCGCCGAACTCCTCGTCCTCGGCGGCAAACCCCTGCGCGAGCCCGTCGCATGGGCCGGCCCCTTCGTCATGAACACCGAGGCCGAACTCCGAGAAGCCTTCGCCGACTACCGTGATGGTCGCATGGGCCGAATCCGCGCATAGCGTCTGTACATGACGTTGGCATCCATGACGTTGGCATCAAAGGACCTCTCTGGTCAGATTCCCTGGCTACTAGACCGCCGGAATGCCAAAATGGATGATGACGCCGATTTGTCGGATATGAAATCTCGGCCAACATGTCCAATAATTCCCGTCATCCATATCTGCGCGGACATTGTTCACGCATATACACAAATCAGCAGCGGGCGGATCCGTGACAATTATACGCACGGTAAGCAGTGTTTCCCCGCTAACGGGTAATTTGACGATTTATCCTCACGAGGGTCTGCCCGACACTGGGGCCCCCGAGCATCTGAAAGACAGATGTGGGTGGTACGCGAGTTTGCAGTTGAAATGAACCCCGCCACGTAGACTAATACGACGCAGACATGGCTCAGAGGTTGATGTTGGCACGTGTACCGCGAGTCTCTCGCATGTGCGTCGTTGTCGTTTTGGCGTGGCAGATATTGATGGTATCCCCCGCAGCTTCCGCCGAGAAAGTTGTCTTGCAACTGCGCTGGGATTACCAGTTCCAGTTTGCCGGTTACTATGCGGCCTTATGGCAAGGGTACTACGAGGATGCAGGTCTCGATGTGGAAATCCGATCGGGGATTACGGCCGACGGGAAAATCGTAGATTTGGCAGAGGCCATCACCTCTGGCGACGCCGATGTCACGATCATGGGATCGGAGGTGTTCAGGCATCAGGCCCAAGGGGCAGAGTTCACCATTCTGGCGACGATTTTTCAAAACAGCCCCATTGCCCTTTACAGCCGCGAGCAGAATCAAAAGGCGATGTGGCCAGAGTTGCCTGGTACACGCATTGCGGTCCCCAAAGAGCGCTTTGCGTATATAGAGATCCTCGCCGGCTTGGACGCGGCCGGGATCGCGCCCTCAGAGGTGGAGTTTGTCGATTATGCCTTCAATTTTGAACCACTGCTGGAGGATACGAGCGACACGGTTGTGGGGTATAGCATCTCGGATCCTTGGATCGCGATCGAGCACGGGCTCGATCTGACCGAGCTGCAGGTATCGGCGAGCGGGACCGAATTTTTTGGCGACACCCTGGTGGTCACCAAGGACATCGCCATCTCGCGAAACGATGCCATGGAGCGATTTCGTCAAGCCACGATCCGCGGGTGGCGCTATGCGATCCTGCATCCCGACGAGCTGATTGCGAGGATCAGCTCGGACCTAAAGCGCGTGATTCCCCTGACAGACCCGCAGGGTTTCAACGAGTTCCAGGCTTCGCGCATTCTCGCCTTACTCAATTATCCTCACACCCCCATTGGACATGTGGACGTCGAACGCCTGTCTCGAACCTATAACCGCCTCGCCGAATTGGGACTGCTCGACGGCGTCTTCGATCCATCTTTGGTTTATGTCGACCAACGAATCGCCCAGTACCAGCAGGAGAAACAAGTCCGGGATCTCCAACTGCTCGTGGTGGCCAGTATCAGTGTATTGTCCATTGGCGGCATCGCGGTTTTGTGGTTGCTATTGCGGCGCGTCAAAGCGGCAGAAGTACAAGCGCAGTCGGCGCGCGCGGAAGCCGAGCGCGCCAACCAGACGAAATCTGAATTCTTGGCCGTGATGAGCCACGAGATTCGCACCCCGATGAACGGCGTGGTCGGTATGATGGAATTACTGAAGGACGCCGGCTTAACACCAGAGCATGAAGAGTTTCTCGATATCGCCCGGCGCTCAGCAGACGACTTGCTAACGATTATCAATGACATTCTGGATCTCTCGAAACTGGAAGCCGGGAAAATTGATATTGTTCAAGAAAACTTCAATCTCAAAGAGTTACTCGAGAGTGTAAGCGAATTATTTCTGCCGCAGGCAACATCAAAAGGGCTATCGCTTGCCATAGAGATCGACTCTTCAGTCCCGATGACGATATACAGCGATCCCGTGAGGATGCGGCAAATACTGCTCAATCTACTCGGAAACGCGGTTAAATTCACCGAATCCGGTAGCATCACGATCAGGGTAGAGCTGAAGGAAGCGGCCCAGCATGATCGAAAGGACAATGTGTTGTGGGTATCGGTAACAGATACCGGCATCGGGATCCCCGAGCAGGCTCAGGCGACATTATTTGACAACTTTACCCAAGCAGACAGTTCCATCGCGCGCCGCTATGGCGGGACGGGATTGGGGCTGTCGGTGTGTCATCGTCTGGTATCCCTCATGGATGGGCATATTGGATTTTCCAGCAAAGAAAACGTGGGAAGTTGCTTCTGGTTTAGTATGCCCTGCCAAGAAGGCAGAACAGAGGGATAGGGGGACGGAGCGAAGTTTTTCTCGACCACCTCCGTCCCCTTACTTCTACAATCCCAGCGCATCGGCACACAGGTCATGATAGCCCGAACCGCTCCGTCGTTGGACCCGCCACCGTCACTACCGGCGCGGCCGAACGCGTGACAGATGTCTTCGTAGTCCGAACAGCAATTGCCGGCCGACACACACGAAGCGCTGCACGAGCATCCGCTGGGCGCCGTTCCGCCGCAATGATCCGAGCACGACGAGTTCCTGAGCCAGTAGCTCCAGCTCCACTCCCTACGGTGCCTGCGCTGGCTGTCAAACGAAGCTGGGGTGACGGTGGGAATCGGCCTCGTCGTTGGTGACCTCGAACACAGTTGGCCGCGCGCTCTCGTCGCCGGCCCGGTCGGCGCAGACAAATCACGCCTCGCCACCGAGTTCATCCACCGGCTGCGCCAGGCCCCTAAAGGCAACGGCGGGGTCGGTGGAGTCGATAAAGCGCCCGAGCCCGCCGTCTGGACCGCCAATGGCGACGCCATGCGGGCCGGCGCAGCCCTGAGCCTGCTCGCCGAGCTCATTGCACGAGCGCGATGAGCTGCTGGCGCCACAGCCCGGGAGTAGCGGCGGAGACGACGGCGATCCCTGGACCGACCGCGTGCGGAGCACGTACCGGGCATTCATCGCGCTCCTGCGCGGCAAGCCCGACCTCGCATTGGCCGAAACCGAGGACGTGGCGAGCGCCGCTGGGCGGACATTGACCGCCAAAAGAGAAGCTGATAGGCTCACGTCCCTGAGCGCTGCGCAGACCTGAAAAGGCTGCTTTTCCACTCAACGTAATGGTTTCTAGTTATGTCACAACCCACGAATTCCTGGAACACGTTTGAGGGTGCGAGCTTCCCGCTTGGTGTCACGTACATCGAAGACGAAGGAGCCTATAATTTTGCACTGTATTCCAAGCACGGCTTAGGCGTTGAACTGTTGCTGTATCGTCACGAAGCGGAGCCCGACGATGCCGGCAGCCCCGAGCACCAGACGCTCTACACCCAACCGGTCGCGACCTTTCTACTCGATCCGCGGGTACACCGGAGCCATCGGATCTGGCACATCCGCGTAAAACAGGAGCAATTGGCCGACGCGCGCTATTATGCGTATCGGGTCTCGGGTCCGCCCGAAGGAACCCATATCTCGGAGTTTCACGCGTACGACGCCGAGAAGATCTTGTTGGACCCCTATGCCAAAGCCGTCTTCTTCCCACCGAACTTCTCGCGCGGGGCAGCCACGCAATTTGGACCCAACCATGGCAAGGCGCCCCTCGGAGTCATCCCCAACCCGACTCCGTTCGACTGGGGCGATCAGGTTCATCGCTTGGTTGGGCAGCATAGTATGGTCATCTACGAGATGCACGTACGCCAGTTCACGGCCAATCCAAACTCAGGCGTGGCTGCGGACCATTGCGGTACCTATCAGGGCGTCATCGACAAGATTCCGTACTTGAAAGAACTGGGCATCACGGCAGTCGAATTGATGCCCGTCCATCAGTGGGACCCGCAGGAGGGCAGCCATTGGGGCTACATGACCCTCAATTTCTTTTCACCCCATAGCCAATACGCCAGCGACCAGCAAGCCGATGGCCCTATTCGCGAATTTAAGGCCATGGTCAAAGCACTGCACGAGGCCGGCATCGAGGTGCTCCTCGATGTCG
>JAAUYH010098198.1_pt1 | contig 16352 bp, 3 predicted proteins | sample 7278061 | NCBI WGS metagenome assembly JAAUYH01 (sample SAMN14350203, study PRJNA611818) | marine sediment metagenome | isolation source: surface marine sediment (0.6m) | place: French Polynesia: Moorea | collected 2018-08 | reverse complement strand
GAACTCGCCCGCGCTCATGGAACTAATGTGCTCAGCACGTCGGAATGCTTGCGTTTGCAACAGCTCGCTCGTGATCGAAAGAAGAAGAAGCTCTTCTTCTTTAACGGTGAAGAAGGATGGAAGTTGCGCAGGCTTGTCAAAGCTCACCCTGTAAGACTGTATCCCAAACAATTCTGCGCGCTCTGTGGAACCAACACTGGTAACCCACAGAAACTTCGCCCGCGCCCCAATTCTCGCTGCGGCACATGTTCTGTGCACCTGTGTACTGTGCCAAACAAGTACGAGTCTGGATTATCCTGCTTTCAGCACTGGCACCAGAATGATTGCTTGAAGGCGCGTACCTATTATTCGAGTTTCGCACGATCAAGCAATAGAAGATCAACCGCGTCGACGGATGGGGACTCAGAACGAAGACAATCCCCACCTCCACGCACACCACCACAGACGCCACCGAGAACATCGCCACCGTCACCTCCTCCCTCACCGAGAAGAACTCGAAGCCGAACTCGTCGTCGTGTGTCGATTTCGCCTGAGTCATCAAGCGAGTCACGTCCACAACAGCGCCGACGAACAGATTCTCCAGGGGTGAACCGTTTTCGACACCAACAGGAACAAGAAGAACGCCAGCGACAAGCGCACGAGAATGTGCAACATCGTGCGGAACGTTATGTTAACTCGTGGAAGGCTGGTAAGAGTCTCAGGCAATTGATTGAAAATCTCAGCCGAGTTCTCCCTCCCAATGCAAATGCGCCAGTGTTTGGTACGTTGGATACCCAGCAGAAGATCAAAACAGCCAGTCGTCAGGCACGTGCGGCGGTGCATTCAGACAGAATGAGGCGTTACAATCCCACGCCTCTTCAGCAGAAAATTGCTGACTACGCCTTCATTGCTTTGCAAGAATCTTTCGATAGCGTCTTTGGTAGTTAAACTTAGATAGGCATTCTATGGATTGGGAACACAATCCATGGTGATATTGTCTTACCTCGTTCAAAGGGTGTTTTAGGGGGATTCAATAAAGTTTGTAAGTAAACGTTTATAAATCATAAAATGTAAATAGAAACCTAACTTTCTCTATGGATCATAAATGCAATCCATGGAAAAATCAGATCGATTTCTCGGATAGAACGCGAACAAGTTCAAAGTCACTTACGGATGCGGACAGACTTTTCTGGTCAATAACCGGGATGCGGATGTTCCGCGGAAGCCAATGAAAATATAATTACGGACAATTAATCCGCTGAACGGATTTTTCAAAAGAACGGACATTTGGCGGATTTAATACGTTTCCATTTTCGCGGATTCGTGCGCTACGGAATTTGTCCGAATACTCCCCTGTTCTTATCCCATACCGAGACATGACGACGAAAATCCCATGAGTTTTGAGCAACACTCACGTTGTACTACTATACAAGTCAGTAGGAACAAGATCAGCCACACTATCTTCGATATCAGTACAGGCACGTCACGGACATGCACCTATCAAGAGGTACAGGTATACCTAAAAAGGATGAAGACGACCCTACGTCGCTAGGAAGTTCACTCGGTCGATTCATTGAGTAAGTGTGGCATGAGCATCCGGTTAATTCAAAGAACAAGCGTACATCTGAATATTTGTAGGATCACTAGGTAAAGCATCGGTATCTGTATTCAGTCTTCAAATATTTCCTCAGTTTTGTCAATCTTCTTCCCAAATCATTCTAAAGAGAGTGAGCAAGTTCTTGAAAATTAATTTTTGCAACATGCCATTGTTTGATTATCGCACATAAATAACTAATTCTTATAGAATAGTAAATCTAATGTATTATTAGTTAGCTGTAGTGCAACAAACATTGGGAGCCCACGGGTGGGAATTGTAAGAGGTCAGGTGCTGGGCGGTGGCACCTCATCCTTACACCAGGTGCAGTGTCACCCCACTGGGGGAAAGAATGGTGTAGTACCCTTGGAGACTTTTCAATTTTAGGTTAGTATTATTTGTTATTAGTGTTCCTTTTTTTAGTAGTTTATTATTTCTAATCGGACCACTATGAGTAGTCCGGGGACTCCTATAATTAAATTAAAGATTGTTTCGCCCCAAACCTGCCCGCTTGCGGTGTTCGGTATCGTCTACCACTAGTGGTGCTGTGTTTGCTGCTCCTTGCAACGGGTTCAGGTGGCCTCGTGGACAATTTTCTTGTCGTATCCGCCCTCAGGAGGGTTACTGAGGTGCCTGATCTCCTTCGGGGTGGTCCTGTTGCGTTGTTGGCGATCCAAACCAATTCCCTTCTCCTCGTTACATCCCCCTTCGGGGCAAGCATCCCTCACTAGGGTGGTGCTACTGTTGTGAGTGAGTTTCTACAGTCGTCTCATTCCCTTTTGGAGTGTTCGCTACACTCCCCCATCGGGTGGCTGTCTACTTTCTGGGTTTGATGGTGGTACCTGTTCACTCCTAGGAGGATTGCACCACATGAGCCGACGCATTGAAAGTATTCAAGCTCATTATTGCTTCAGGAGACTGAATTCAAAGTCCGGGGTCTGTAGCATCGCATTAGCTATTGAAATTCTGAGCTATTCGCCGAAGAGATGTTGATCACTTAGACACAATCTTATGAACAGTGCAGTTTGATATAATTGGACTCTTTGAAATATAGTTCTAAAGTTGATCTTCTGCCATAGATGTTCGCGAACCTCAGAGTAAAAGAGAATAGTTGTAGCTGTAGAACAGAATCAAACTGATTTTCTGTATTTTCGATTTAGATTTAAGAACCGGACCAAATTCATTTTATATAATGTATACGGAAAACTACTCTAACCTCTTCAACAATTATAACCTATTTTATAATTAAATACTGTGCTGCAAACTCTTAACTGTGCTTTGCGCCAATAAAGCTATATGCAATTGAACTTACAAAAGAAAGGGCATCAGTTCTAACGAATACCTAATTACTCAATGGCTTGCTGAAACATAACGAAATTGAATGTACTCTCCTTAGCCAGATTTATAAGTTTCTTATCATCGAATGTCGACTATTTGCGCAACATTATTTCCTCTGTATTATTCATTTTTGCATTCTAAGTTATAACCGCATGTAAGAAGTGAATACTTTTGTGCTCTAGAAAACATTATCAGCGTAAACTTAGAAGTCAGTTCGCTAGATGTTTATACCTTCACGTTCTTAGTTAGTTTCCTGTACACTTTGAATAGTTCGGTTGTTTGCAGAAGCATTAATACTGTAGTTTCCTATACTTACGATATTGAGCCAACAAATTTCCATAGCAACCATGCCTACACACACAAAAGAACTTACTTGACTATCTGCAGACAGGTTGTACTGTTTCTATCTTGCAATCATATGCTCTAAGAGCTATTCGTGTTTCCTTTCCTAACGGTTTTTGTCGCGCCGGCATCTTTACATATTCCGGTTGTGTCCTCGAGATGTTTGGAGAAGAAATCATGTGTGATTGCACTAAGCACTTAATTAGGATTGTTGTCGCTTATGCTCGTGGAAAGAACGTCGAGAATTCTTTAACAAGTAAAAGAAGTACAAAGCTTAAGATGAGTCAGCTGTCTGAAAAGTAGCCATACTACTTTATCAGGTATCTCGCACTTATATCGTCTCAACTAAAATCATTATATTCCAGATTCCCAGATTCCCCATATTCTGCTTACTCTTACTACATAAAAGGATTATTCATCAATAAAATAAAAGGCTAAAGTGGCGCCAAAGTAGCTTATAGGATTAATTGCAGATCTCAACAATAATTAACTGAGGGACTAAAATCTGTTAACTGTAAATCACATCTCGAAATATCCTCACCTCAGAATTAGTATCGCTTGAGAAGCATTATACGAACTGTGCTTTGACTGAATCTAGTATCGGTTTGGTGTGCGATAATATACACTTATGTTGCTGTTTTCGTGAAAATATGACGTTAAAGACTATCCTATTATGCTGGAATTCATGTTAGCAAACAACGCTGCGCCCTTCCCACATATTTCCCATCTTATACTGCTTCCAACCCATCAAATTATTGTTTTACGAATGTGCAATAGGACGTATTCTACCCTATTCGGTCATTATTCTCAGCGTATGCTACGCGATAAGCGGTCAGAAGTGTTAAGTCACAGTCAAGCAAGAAGATATGTGAAAGTACCTATCAAAGAAGTTGAAGAAATTACTTGTATTTTTATGGAGCGTAACTATTCGAAAACGGAGGGCCTCATTGGAATAACCGCTAAATATAGTGAAGACAATTCGATTATTCAGAGTAGTGGGTAGCTCGGGCACGCCCAATATAGCCACATAGACTACGAGGAATACCAGATGAGGAAAATGGTAGTCTGGCGAGTTCGCTTTGTCCACAACGAAGAAAGGCACGACAGGCGAAGCGAGTTGGAAGTGCCTTATCGCGGTCTCTGCAGATCACACATGCTTATGTGCTGTTCGGCAGCAAGAGAAGAGATATTTTGCCTTGTAAATCTCGATTATACTCTTAAAGGCGCCTGCGTAGAAGCCTTCCTAGATCCCGTGTTAATATCTTACTTCTATAGCGCCATTAGAATGGTCGAATCAAACAAGGAGGCCTCGCTTTACCAATCTGTAGTCACCTACGAGTACGCAAATAAGATGACTGCAACAATGCCGTTCAGTCAATTTGGAGTCGATTTATTGCGAATGAGCTAGATTTCCGATGATGCTGCACTAGATTCTAAATGATGTTCCGCTTGTTCAATTCTCATCGACTCTTTGTAGTCACCGGGTTGACCACTGAAAATTGAGTGATGTAGACAAAACCAGACAAGCTGGAATCAGTTTCATAGCATTGCAGGATTTTTGCCAGTTTCCATTTTATTCCTTACACGCCCGTAGATGATCCCATTAGAATGCAAGCTGTGCACGAGGAACAGTCATACTAGTTCCAGAGGACCACAATAGATCATACTTCAATGTTGATGCATTTTAACAATGTCCCAGGCAAGTAGAAAACGAAGAAGTGATTGCATGGAAGCTCATTGACGTCAGAAACTGATCGAAATGAATCAACACCAGGCAACAACACTCAGAACGAAGTTGCAGCGCAGAACGAGCCAGAGATTGCATTTAATTCATGGCAGAGGAAAGAAACTCCTCAGATCGAAAAGTGATTAGATCAAGTGGAATGGCATGTGAAAGACAAGTATTAAGTCTAACCGCAAGCTTGACAGAGCGGTAACATAGCGAGAAAGGAAGAGCAGAGGAACTAATATGTAGTAGGGAAGGTTTGACTACGGTACACCGTGAGACAGGCTTCGAAAGCGCACTGGAGCCAAATGTTGATTACCTGATGGCCGATTATCGAGGCCGCAGAAATAGGGTCGCTGATTCGGCGAGATTGAGGTGTCTCGTGGACAAATATAAGAGGAGCAATATTGTGCAGTATGAGGATGGGGATTTCAACGGAGAAAATGGCACGCTACCGGTAAATACCGTACATTGTAGGCGATAAAAATGAGGAAGATTGAGACAGCTCATAATGTACAAGTTAGGTAGAACATAATAAGTGTACGCAAGTTTAATACGGTACAGGAGGAGGCGACTTACAACTCGAGGGAAAAGGAACGCCTCGACGAGGACAAACAGTCGCAAGAGTCATGTCTATCACAAACATGGCAATAGTAATGTTCATCCAGCGCATCACTAATCGATCTGTCAACACTGCGCAATTTTTCGCTCAACGAAACGATGTACTGAATCGTCGTCCACCCGGTATCCGCGCTCAATATGACACGATATTTCGAGATACGTGTGAACATCGACACGCCAATTCGATTCCCCGTCGGACGTTCCCATATCGTCGTCATTATTGTGCCCTGGTATGGTTCGCGGTTCATTACACGACGCAACCGGACTGGCCCTTCCCATTTCGTGATAGCAGTAGGCAATGCCGCACGTCGTCGCATAGGTCCTGGACAACAACAAATCGGCTCACCGCGTGCATGACAAAACAGACATAAGGCCTGCATTTTCGTGTCATACCCCGCAACGTCGTAGCACACACTCTTCTTCGGTGCCATGCAAGGCAGCAGGGCGGCGAGGTATGTGGATATTGAAGACTCGCAGAATGCTTGTGCCATTTTCAGTATGAGTGAGGCATCGGTACAATCGTAGCATCGCGAACGAAACGATGTTATTGTAGGCGCGTTCAAAGTCGAATCGGGCGTTAGTGTATGGGCTCGTATCACCAACGAACCCGAATGCTTCCACATAAACGATAGTAACGCGGCGCCATGCTTTTCAGTCGGTGGTACGAGTACAGTACGATAAGAATTCGTTTGTTGGTCGGCAAGTCCCGGATGCCTCGCTATGGCACCCACCGTTGGACCAACAGGATCGGGCAACGAACCAAACCCGGCTAGTAATGGGATACACCTGTTCTTCACAACAATCAGCACATCACGAACACTCGGCGGCGACGGGTGATCCCTGTAAATTTGCTGCGGAGTGAAGTTGACTTGTAGCAGAGCGGGTGGTTCGGACGATGCGTGCAATGTCACTGGCGCGCTAAGTTCGGCGTTGTTGAACAACCAGCGTCGTGCGGGTAAGTCGTGCGCAATGCGAGCGATTAGCGAACACAACCAGTCATCGGCTAGTTTCATCTGCATGCGTGCGGGATTAGCTAATATCAGGTGGTGAAGGTGGTGAAGGTGGCGGTAGCACAAGACGCCATGTAAATTTGTACGCAATTGGCATGTGTACGACTCGGCTCGCGACTCGAATCGACTCAAATGATGGGCATGTGTTTGATAGCCGCGTGGTTGAATTGGGTTGGACGTTGGATGTACGTGCAGCCCGTGTACGGTGCAACGGAACTGTAAAGAAAAGAAAATCAATCTGATTGGGCAATGTAAGATTGAGACTGTAAGTGAAATCGATCTGAGATATTGTACGCAAATAGGCATCGTGCGTCCATTGTGACCTACTCCGTGACTGCTTCCTATTGTTAACAGTACTTCTGCAGCCCACGCTTTTGGTCCGTTTTGAGATTCTGCTCTCTGGATCAAGGACACTGGTTGCGGTTTCGGTTTCGATCCGCAACTCCGTATTTCGCGCGACACAGCTGGTATTATGAATTGTAATGAGCCCTCTATTCTTGAAACTTCGAACAGTATCACTCGTATCTTGTGCCGGTAGAAGCGTAGCATGTAGAAAAGTGTGATTCACCCAACCAGGATCACAGTACTATTGCTACTGCCTGTGAAAGATTTAGGAGAAGGTCGATTCAGACTCACTTTGGCGCTAACGGAGAATTTCGGCGATTACTGTGGATGTCGATAGATGCGAATTCACTTTCATCGAATGACACCTGTTGGGTATTCCAAATTCTTGCTTTTTAAAGCGTGGAGATTTTACATTAGACAGTGTGATTTGTGTCCAAATTTCCAAATTTAGTTTGGTTCTGTCACCGTCTCGAGAATCATTCAGCTTTGAAAATGTTGAATCAGTCGAACACTGCACTTCTCAGTTAGGTAGAGCTCGTTTTCCTCCTATCCAAGATTACTGGAATGAAAAATAGTGTAATGTTCTTGTGTCGCTGTATCCGGAGTGCCACATATTAATTTAGAAAAAAGTTTGCTTCTTGAAATTATTGAAAACAACAAAAGTATTCTTTTCGATTGAAACCTCCTATATTTTATGTAGCTTATGCAAGGACATCATGTAAAATTGAAAAGTCAGACAGGGCACCTATCCATTCCAATTTCTTCACACAACATATTTCACTGTGAATCAGTCATAGGGTGCACAGCTCTCTCGTCTTAACAAAAGAAAGACGTACGCGAAATTTTAGAACATTTTTCAAGCTACCCCAATGCCAATTTCCCTAAGTTCTTTTGTTCCGTGTCATTCTGTTGATATTTTTTGAGTTTTGCAATACGGTCTTGTCTATTAAAGTACTCAGATCTGACCGAACAACTTAATCAAATCCAGACGTAAGCTGCTCATATTTCTACTTCTCGTTTCTTTCGATTATCAGACATGAAATCATTAAAAATCTTTCTGTTCGAGTTACGTCATCAGTTGTTTTTCGGTTTCATTAACAGACAAATTTTTCCGCAAGCTGTGAGAAAGAAAATTTTTGGAATTTCGTGATATTCCTGTAGAATTAAAATAACTGCCCGAAACCAATTCATTCCTGCTATTCTCCAATTATTTTCTCTATGGTGTACATTTCCAGCTGGTGTCCTACAGTTAACTTATCTCGATTTTATGAAGAAGCCAAGCTATCCGACAGTTTCGAGATAGTATGTATTTAAGAGGTACTCCAGAATGTGTTGATCAATTAATCTGGTATAGAGAATACTTATAGGATATGATACTGTCGCAAGACCTGGAATGGCATTGGTTGCAACCAAATAGGATTTCGTTGTGTAGCAGGGAGACGGCGAGCCAGGCACCGTCAACATGGTTGCGTCGCTGCCTGTCAGGAAAAATACTAATAACAGGCTAGGAACGGACCCTAGGCTTTCATCTTGTACAGGTGGTTCACGTACTTGTGGACACACTCGAAAGAGTTACCCCGAGATGAAAGGCTCAAAGATAGAATCTTCTCGGTACTCGAAGAGTCAAACACTGTAGTCATAGTTGTTGATAATCGTTTTCCGCTTCAATGAAGGGGTTCCTATGTATTCATAGACTACTAAACGTCACATAGTTCATGGAAAAACTGAACTAAAACATAAAGAAGGGAACTGTGTCGCATCTGTCTTAGCAACTATCTAACCATAGATACAGAAGAGCACATTTATAGAAAGCTCATACACCAGAGGTGAACAAATCATTAATAAGTGTGAAAACATGCAATATTTTTACGTGAATCCAAATTTCGAGCGTATGCGACAGTGAATGTATCGTATCAAATCAAGCGAACGCGGCAGCTCAATTATTATTTTTGGTGTACGCAAAAGAAGACACTTCAAATCAAGTCAAGCGCATGTCACAGCATCTATCTTACACAGTTATCACTGCTTCGCACTGCAAAAATCTATTTCATTTCGCTTGGTGGATCAAAATGCATTTAAGGTAGGTAGAAAGTGGAGCGGATAGTACGTGTGAATTTTTCTGCAATCATGGCATTTCAAAGGTAAAATAACAGAAGAAATATTACAAGAAAATTCCCAAATCAGGCTAAAGTGGGGATAGTGGAGTACTAGATCCATCAAGGGTATGATGATACTATTAACGCAAGTTTCATCCCTTTCTACTAGCAATTAATGTATCGCATTGACCTTCTTGCAAATGTCTATGGCCCCTAGAGGCAGCGTTGTGCATGTCTTCCTGATTTTCCCACTCTATTAAATGGGAATGAAATATAAATATTGCAAATTGGTGAGAGTTCTTTCTTTTGGTTCAACATTACATAGAAAACCACGCCCATTAACGCAATGGATGTTCAAAGGAATCCTAGTTTACTGATTGGCTGCGCTTAAACTACTATGCAGCAAGGATTCGACCTATGAATTCTTATGCTGTGTGTAATATAAATCCAAACAATTAATCTTCTCGTTCATTTTAAATTAGCTCATGCTAGCTACGACTGACCTTCGAAAGAACTCCAGAATTGAATTATGGGTCTCACTAAAGCTTTCTTGCTTAGTACAATGTTGAAGAGACCGATCATATATCTAAGGAGATATTTTTAATGACAAAACTAGTGCGGGATTCTGCTCATCTTGTCGCTTGAACTTAGTATCGAGTAACTCTTGACCACGGGATCAAGAATCTCACGATTCTTCAAGATCCCTCAAGTTCTCGGGCGTATCAAAGATGATATCGCCATCCAATCAAAGTAGTGATCATTGGCAGTACTCTCGATTTATATTCAAATGCCGATTTGCTTACTGGAGACTTCTAATCCAAATGTTGATGCGAATCCATAAGTCGACGCCTTAGATTATCTGCCAAAAATCATCATATGTGTGCATAAAGATATGGGAATCCTTTTTAGTAAAGATACAAGTCCACCTATTTCGAAATGACGATTTATCTCACTGCCGATGATCACATTCCTTCGAAACTCCAAGAAAAGACGGGCGAAGTAAGAGATGAAATAAAATTTCGAATATTTCAGTATGTTCGAATATAGAGACGTGAGATTCAATATATCGCCGAGAAGCACTTTTAATATTCAATCTTGCCTATATTTCAGCATCTTCTGAATGATTGGCATAATTCCAAATAATAATACTGCACTCAGTGAGACATTTAAGTCAAGATTTTACGGTGAATCGTGAATGATAGAATAGTAGAAATAGAAAATTTAAGTTTCAGATAGAAAGAACTTGGGCAAGTTAATGTTTTAAATTTCTGAATCCGAAGCAATTCACTGTGACTGATTAGAATGACAAAGAGTTCAAAATTTGTGGTTAACTGAACGCTGTCTCGGTGTAAAAGGCTTCAGGCAACCGCTCCAAAGTACCTGTCTAAAAACTCTGGAATGAACTGGGAAAATTCCATCAGTTAAAGAGCGGCAGCGATAAGACTACCCTAATAGCAAATCGAAACATTTCTCCTTTATAGAAGTAATATTCCCTCGTAAGACTATCTGTAAATTATAATAAGAAAGAATTGGCAGACAAAGACGGTACAGAGCTGGTATCGGCCGTTTTCCAATACTCATAGGACTCTTCTTCGAGAATTCGACTACTCAGAACTCAATCTCTTATAAAAGTTTCTCTATCTATGGTGTACAGCAATCTAGCTTATCCAAGCCTCATGAAAGTTTCGTCGGGTTGGTGGTCATCATCATTGGTACTGAAACATTTCAGAATTAGTCAAAGGAAATGTAACAGATCCTGCATTCTTCAGTGACGGCGAATCATTAGCGAACTCAGAGGTAGAGAAAATCACGCGATCAAGTAATCATCAATTTTAAAGCAGAAAATAGAACTATACAATTTGATGTTTTCCACAACAAGAAACTAGATCCGGACCAGAATAATATACATTTGACCTATTAGATTAGATCTTTGGTCACATCTAGACAATCTGAGAACAATATTCGATGATACACAACTTGGCAACAAGCACTGAAATCTGTGATAAAAATATCTGCTAGTATATTTGGTCTCTTATTCTTACGCAGCACGGTTACGATTTCTATTCTTCATGTCAAATGCTCGATGTTGTTTCCGTATGCATTATTGTGTAACCCAACCATATTTTTGTGCTTTTCTATACAGTTTGGAGCCTTGTGTGTAAAGCTATTTGCTTCTGATTTATTTCGCTGCACTATTTATGGTCGTGCACGGGTGATTTAAGGACAATTTTTCCACTCTTGAACGTCATCATTCTGAATTCTAGGCCTCCTGCCCCCTTTCGTGTTATGATTTTCCGCGACATTAGAACGTTCTAATCTACACGCATATAGAGGTCTGAATTAAAAACTTCTAACGCAGACATTTTTGTATCCTAAGATGCGTGGTTATAACCGTTCTCATCCAGCGAAACTCAGGGTCTACTTGCGCTTTTCTTGTGATAAGAACGACATTTTTGGCTTCCCTTCCTCTACCATTTCTCTTAAGTACAAGACGAGGTTTACTTGGAATATGCACAAGTACTTATCCAATACTGAGTATAGAACAATATGACACAGTCAAATTATTCCCGCTTGCAGGAGGCTCACATAAGTTCCAACGAAAACAAGACGTGATCGTGGAACTTGGAGAAATTTTTTAAATGCTAACAATACTACTGCATTATGAAATTCGACAAAAAAGTTTAAAAATATTATATTGCTTTAAAAGCACAACTAGTACATTGTCCATAATAATGAATCATAGCCAAACTCTCTTTCTTTTGATCAAGTTGTCTTTGTCCACCAGCGGATGAATTTCGTACTGAATATTTTTGATTCCGTATATCCAATCTTACTCTAGATGATAACCTCGGTTTTTGAAGCTATTTAATTCATTGTGCAACTCTAGAGCTGTACTTCCCGAAAAGCATCAAGTAATTCAGCAACAGTATTTCTGAGATCTTCTCTTCTCCAAGTACAATTGAATTTGTCTTCTGTAACTATGTTTCTGTTACATCAGTGTGCTCTATCGCATTTCTTCAAACTTTCTTGGCATTTTCAAGACATTACACTGCTTTGAGCTTTTCGGGATCTCGTCTGAACATTGAATCTATTCTCTGAAAAGTTTTGAGAAAACAGATGGAATGCTTGCAAAGGTTTCGAGGATCAAAATCTTGCCTGGAGCAGTAAGCCGGCAACATACCAGTAATGCTGATTTCCGAATGCAGTGATACAGACTGATCTTATTATTAGGGTTTCAGGACCATACTTTCCCGGTAATATCTGAATATAATTAGAAATTTTTTGGTCTTACACTCTGAACGTTGGTGCTACGATTGGCATTCGATTTATATAGTGATCATCTTTGTAGCTGTGGTAGCTGAAGTATACGTTTTATATTAGATCATAGACTGCTGAAGCGCATCGGCTTTAAAAAAATCTTAAGAATGTTTGAGTAATGAAGCAGTAGTATAAAGTCTTGCTAAGTACTCTATAATGCAAACTTTTGCAAGAATACTTTCCAGCTCTATTCGGCGGAATGTGAATAAAGAAACAGATGAATAGTTGTGGTGCGAAATGATGTGCTATGTAGCAGTGTCACAAGTAATGCGAAAGGAATCCGACAGAAAACATGTAGAATATCAATTAAAAATAAGAAGTGATAGTGCGAAGTTATTGCAAGAGAAGTTCCCTCTTAAGTGCAATATTTTTTCTCATTAGTCTATTGATGTTTCCTTAAAAGTGATACTGTAGCGATTCTTTAAGGAAAACTCATCAATGGACCTGGGCCATTGATGTCTGCAGAAGTTAGAATAATTCTCGAGAAAGTTGTGCGGGAGTTCACGAGGTGTGTGTGGAGCATATGTAGGAACGCACTGGTTTTATTTCTATTGATCGGATATTTGTAGCCTGATATCTCTACACTGGTTTGTAACTGTTAGGGTATTCTCATTAGATAAGCTCATTAGGAAGCACTCGAAAAATCAGAGATTTCAGTGTCGACTGGCTATGTTAGAAGCTTAGCAAGCTAAAATTAAATAGTGCGTATTATTTTCAGAGTTCTGTATGAAACATATGAAAATCAAAAGATTATAATTCCTGAAGCTTTGCGACTGAAATAATTTAATCGAGAACCATTTCGAACCGATCATAAAACTGCGAGTGTTTCGCAACTCTACCATTGAATTTTCTATTTCTAGTGAGCTTTTCTTGCTTCTTGTAATATATGATGAACAAGTGTAGATAAAATAGATTCGAAAAAAGTACAGTACTGAGCAGATAGAATCCGAATTCCACATTCACTTTCAATTCATTATTTGAAAACCACAAAAGAAATTAAAATTTTATCATTCAATAAAAGACTATTGTCCAAGAAATTATTCAGTACTAACAGAAAGATGGATAAGAGTATTGAATCTACCATTACTAACCCTCTACATTGTGCTTGGATTTCAACATGTAAGCAATAATTTGTGCATCGGTATTCAGTTACCGTAGAGCATCATACTACCTGCCCTCATATTATCTGATTGAAAATTCCTCATTTTTGATGAAAATTACTGTTTCAGAAACGAGATGTGTATAGAAAATATTAGTAAAGTAGGAGTCACAGCTCATGAAAAAATTGCAGAACTATTTCATTGTTCAAAATCAAATAGTGTAAGTTTGTTGAGTAGCGCTATTTAAAGCACTAGCAACAAATTTTGTTTCACAGATTTAGAATGAAAATTTGATGCTTTAATATTCCAGTAAAACATTTAGTAAATTTAATTTATTTCCAGAAATATCGTAATTTGGATAAGAATTTGCGGAAGGTCCCGAATACAGATCTTGAGACTTCAGATAAATCTTCGGATTCAATTAAAATAGATTTTGACAAATTCTTTTCTAATAACACTATCAAGCCGTGATCATCAAATTTTGGCGACTCAGTTGAGCTTAATTTCTTCAAAATATGTAAGAGAGCACAGGAAATTCTATTAAATTTCGAGGAAATCTGATATTTAATCGAAGGTATCTGAACTGGGATGTTGTAGAATTACTGAAGGCTACTGCATAATTTGAACTGGGTTTTCGTAATCTAATGAAAGTAGCAACCCTTAAAGGAATGTTATGCACGTTATCATCGAAATCGTAATAGAAGGAAGTCCAGTAATTTCGTAATCGTACCGAATTTTGAGACTCACATTACCGAAGTAGTTTTCTCTACCTATGCGTACGGATCACGGTGTGAGTAGATGTAGTAAGATAGATTTCATATCGCGTACGTCTCTGAATAGGATGTCCTAGAAACTTGCTCTCGTCTACATTGCTACTCTACGTCCACTTCTATAGTTTTGAATAGTTTCGGTAGATTCCAAGTACAATTATTGCAAATAAACAAAATCTTCTTCGCTAGTAGTGCGTAGACTTTTTAGTTGGTGCCTGCGGGCGCTTGGGCAGCAAGCCAAAAGATATTTTTCGGAGATCGCGACTGTATTCTTCAAGGCAGCTACGTAGAAGCCTTCGAAGATGCCTGACGAAATATGAGACTCGTACAATGCCTACTCCCATAAGAATGGCGAAATCGCGTAAGCAAAGCCTATTTTTATCAATCAGTTGTCGCCCGCGAGTCCGGCCAACAAATTGACTGCAACAATCTACGGTAGTTCAGTCAGTTGCGGTCGATTTCTGCGAACTAAATTGATTTTCGGCGAGTAGTCGATATGATTCAAACGACGTTTTGATCGACCATTGTTCCACTACTCTTCGTGCGCTGCGTCGACCACTGGGGATTGAATTGACGCGGATGAAAACGGAGGAGTTGGAATCAACTGAATAGCACGGCATGATTTATGCGCATTCGATTCCTTACAATTCATGAGTCAATGGTGACGTCAGGAAGAAAAGTAGCAGTAGACGATTCAATCGGAACGCGAGCTATGCACAGGTACGAATCGTCTGGTGAATGAATCCTAAGTCATCCTAATTGTGTACGCGTCAAAGCTGTTGGAAAAAATGAGGTCGGCGCGTTGAGAACGGAAAGTGATTGCATGAAAGCTAATTGAGGTTAGAGAACGATCAGAGCAGGTGATCACAAAGGAACCCCCACCACGCAGTGCAGCGTAGAACGGTGTAGGCAAATTGCATTGCATTTACCGCAGAAGAAACCCCTCAAATCGCAGGGCGCAGAGATCATATGGACGGGCCTGTGCCAGACAAGTTCTGAGTCCGGCCGAGGGCCCGACGAAACCGCAAGACAACGCGAAAGAATGACGACAGCGCGCTATGAGAGGCATGCACGGGCAATGCGCGGGAGCACTGCGGATTATCACGGCGAAACGAGCAGGTTGGCGCGGTCACGCAAACACGCGTCGTGATTCGACGAGGTCGGGGTGTTGAGTGGACAACTTGCCGCGGGATTGTACCGCACGAGTACCGGCCGCGTGGAATTCAGCGGAGAAACTGTGTCCTGTTGTCGGAAAAAATGAGGAAGATTGAGGCAGGATCGTGCGGCGCGGGTTTGGTGGAATACAATAAGTGGGCGCGCGTTTAATACTGTACAGGTGAAAGTGACTTACAAGTCGATGGCAAACGAGCGTTTCGACACCGCCGAGCAGTTGCACGAGTCGTGTTTGTCACACACATGGCAGTAGTGATGCTCGTCGAGAACATCGCTGATAGACCTGTCCACACTCCTCAACTTCTCGCTCAGTGAAACGATGTACTGAATCGTGCTCCACCCGCTGTCCGCTCTCAGCACCACTCGATAGTCCCACGCACGGGTGAATATTGTTACCCCGATTCGATTCTCGGTCGGCCGCTCCCATATTGTTGTCATAATCGTGCCTTGATACGGCTCACGGTTCATCACTCGGTTCAACCGCACTGGGCCCTCCCATTTCGTAGTCGCACACGGTAACATCGCACGCTGCCGCATGGGCGCCGGGCAACAGCAAACCGGCTCCCCACGCGCATGGCAGAATAAACATATCGCGCGCGTTTTCGTGTCATAGCCCGCGACGTCGTAGTACACACTGTGCCGTGGGGCCAGGCACGGTAGCACGGCGGTGAGGTAAGCGGGTATGGAGGACTCGCAGTACGTCTGGGCCATTTTCAATATTCGCGACGCGTCGGTACTATCGTAGCAGCGCGAGCGGAACGACGAAATTGCGGGCGCGTTGAAGGTCGAGTCGGGCGTTAGCGTATGGGCCCGTATCACCAGTGCGCCGGAGTGCTTCCACATAAATGAGAGCAATGTGGCGCCGTGCTTGTCATTGGGCGGGACGAGTGCGGTGCGACAAGAATTGGTTTGTTGGTCGGCGAGTCCGGCATGTTTGGCG
>JAAUYH010120902.1_pt1 | contig 16356 bp, 14 predicted proteins | sample 7278061 | NCBI WGS metagenome assembly JAAUYH01 (sample SAMN14350203, study PRJNA611818) | marine sediment metagenome | isolation source: surface marine sediment (0.6m) | place: French Polynesia: Moorea | collected 2018-08 | reverse complement strand
CCCCGGGCCAAGTCGGCCCTGCTGGAGCTGGCCGAGCGCTACTTCGACTTCGAGCCGGTGTTCATCGGCCCGGGTGTTCGCACCGGGATGCCGATCCTCTACGACAACCCCAAGGAGGTCGGCGCCGACCGCATCGCCAACTCGATCGGCGCCTACGAGCTCTACGGCGGACCGGCGATCGTCGTCGACTTCGGTACCGGCAACAACTACGACATCGTCTCGGCCGATGGCGAGTTCATCGGCGGCGCCATCGCCCCGGGTATCGAGGTCTCGATGGACGCCCTGACGGGCCGGGCCGCGGCCCTGGGGTCGATCGACCTCGTCGAGCCGCGCAGCGTGATCGGCAAGTCCACCACGGAGGCTCTCCAGTCGGGCGCCGTCTACGGATTCGCCGCCTCGGTCGAGGGAATGGTCGACAGGTTCCAGGCCGCCCTGGGGGGCGGGGCCGTAGTCGTTGCCACGGGCGGTCTGGCTCCGGTCATAGCTCCGGTATCGTCGTGCATCGATCACGTCGACCCCTACCTGACGCTGCACGGACTGCGCATCGTCCACTCCCGTAACAACCCATGACAGAAACCGATCCGGCGGCGCCGCGCCCGCCCGCCGACATCCCCTATCGCTTCGAGACCGACGCCCGCGCTGGTGAGCTGCACGAGCGCTTCAGCGACCTGGCCGACGGCGACGAGACAGGGTTCGAGGTGACAGTCGCCGGCCGGCTCATGCTCAAGCGCGACCAGGGCAGGATCGTCTTCGGGGTGGTACAGGACTCGACCGGGCGAATTCAGATATTCGCACCGGCCAAGACGACGCCCGACTTCGAGGGCTTCTCCCACCTCAACCTCGGAGACTGGATCGGTGTCACCGGCGAAGTGATCAAGACGCGCCGGGGGGAGCTGAGCGTTCGACCGTCGTCATGGACGCTTCTGGCACCGACCCGCCGCCCGTTCCCCGACAAGTGGCACGGCATCACCGACCCCGACACCAGATACCGACAGCGCTATGTGGACCTGTGGGTGTCCGAGGACTCGGCGCAGACGCTGAGAGCCCGCAGTCGGTTGATGTCGCTGACCCGCCGTTGGTTGGAGGCCCGCGATTTCGTCGAGGTGGAAACCCCGATCTTCCATGCCATCCCCGGCGGTGCCCTGGCCAAGCCGTTCACCACGCACCACAACGCCCTCGGAATGGATCTGTTTCTGCGGATCGCCCCCGAGCTCTACCTCAAGCGCCTGACCGTCGGCGGATTCGAGCGGGTGTTCGAGATCGGCCGGGTGTTTCGCAACGAGGGCATCTCGACCCGGCACAACCCGGAGTTCACGATGCTCGAGCTGTACTGGGCCTACGCCGACTACGGCGACATCATGACCCTGGTCGAGGAGCTGGTCGAACACCTGGCCTGTGAGCTCACCGGCGGCACGCAGATCGAGTACGACGGCCGACCGATCGAGCTGGCCGCGCCGTGGCGCCGGGCGAGCATGCTCGAGCTGATCGCCGAGCACACCGGCCACGAGGTCTCGATGGACATGCCGCGGGCCCGCCTCGCCGATCTCGCAGACTCCCTCGGGGTCGAGGTCGAGGACCGCTACGGGCCCGGGAAGCTGGTGCTCGAGATCTACGAGAAGGCCGTCGAGGCCAATCTGTGGGGTCCGGTCTTCGTCACCGACTATCCCAAGGAGGTCTCGCCCCTGTCGCGGGACCACCGGACCGAGACCGGTCTCACCGAGCGCTTCGAGGCGATCGTGGCCGGCCGGGAGCTGTGCAACGCCTTCAGCGAGCTGGTCGACCCCGATGACCAGATGAGCCGCTTCGAGGATCAGGAGGCCGACAAGGCCGCCGGCGACGCCGAGGCCATGGGCATGGACCTCGACTACATACGAGCCCTCGAGTACGGGCTACCGCCCACCGGCGGGCTCGGCATCGGAATGGACCGGCTCGTGATGCTGCTCACCGGAGCCACCTCGATCCGCGACGTCGTTCTGTTCCCGACACTCCGCCCCGAGGTGACGGCCGACGTCGGCGACGACGACGTCGGCGACGACGAGTGACGGACGACGACCACGGTCTGGCCCACGATCTGGCCACCATCGCGGGCGAGTTCCTCGTCGACTATCAGCGGCGCTCGGTCGGAGGGGGCCGGTGGGCCTCCGACGTCGGGGCCGAGGCCGACGCAGCAGCCCACGTTCTCCTCGAAGAGGAGCTGCGTTCGAAACGACCGGCCGATGCGCTGCTGTCCGAGGAGGGCCCGGACGACGGCAGCCGCACTCTCAACGCTCGCACCTGGGTCGTCGATCCGCTCGACGGAAGCGAGGACTTCGGTCGGGGGGCCCGGGAGTGGGCCGTGCATGTGGCGTTGACCGAGGCCGGTCGGGCGACGGCGGCTGCCGTGGCCGTTCCCGGGCTCGGGGCCACTTTCTCCACCCGCGAGTCCGACGGGGCGATCGCGCCGGACCGCGAGAACCTGCGGGTGGTGACGGGAAGGTCGCGAAGTTGGATCGACGGCGAAGTGGTGGCCGGAGCGCTCGACGCCGAGCTCGTCGTTTGTGGCTCGGCCGGGGTCAAGGCCATGCTCGTGGTCTCCGGTCACGCCGACGTCTACGTCCATGCCGCCCCGCTCTATGAATGGGACGTCTGTGCTCCCGCCGCCGTGGCCCGGGCTCACGGGCTCGTTGCGGTCACCCCGACCGGAGGCGAGCTCGTGTTCAACCAGGCCCGGCCGGTGGTGCCCGGGGTGGTCATCGCCCGACCCGAGCTCGTCGACAAGGTGATGGCGGCGATCTGAGCTCGACCGCATCGAGCGTCGACCGGGCCGGTCGTTCCCTACTCAGAGTGACATGTGGCGATTCCCGGATCACTCAGACGACTGCCTACACTCGAAATGCGTGATGGAGCCCAGGCAGAACCGAGGGATGCGCAGAGCGTTGGCGATCGGCGATGCCCTGCTGGCCGTTGCCGTGGTCGCCGCGGTCAGCCTCGCCTCCGATGGAAGCGAAGCCTTCTCGTCGTTCCACCCCCTCTATTCCGGGCTGCTGTCCGCCGCGGCCCTCTCGGCCACCCTGTGGTGGCGCAACGCCTACGTGGTGACCAGGTCGATTCGCTGGACCGGCGACATATCCCTGCTCGTCAGCTCCGTCGTGCTCGTGTCGGCGCTGGCGATCGTCGGCGCATGGATCGCCGAGGTCGATCCCGCTCGGATGTGGCAGCTCTTCGTGACCACGGGTTGGCTGGTGACGCTCACGGCCTTTCGCCTCGTCCTGGCCCGCCGGGGCGACGACGCCACTCGGGCGGTGCGGGCGGTCATCGTCGGCAACTCTCTCGATGCCCTGGCGGTTCGGCTCGCGCTGCGCGCCGACCCCCGCACCCGCTACGACGTGCAGGGCTTCGTCATGGATCGGCTCGACGAGCACATGCCCGACGTCGTCGCCCAGCTGGCCCTCGGGTCGGTCGAACAGCTTCCCCACGTCGTCAAGAAGACCGAAGCCAATCTCGTTGTGGTTTGCCTCGGCGCCCTCGAGGCCGACCGGTTCGCTCCTCTGGTGCGAGAGCTCAACATCCTCGGCGTCGACGTGGCCCTCAGCACCGGCCTCGGCAAGGTCGCGCTCCGACGCGTCAACCTCGGCCACGTATCGGGCCGTCCTCTGGTCCGGATCACGGCTCCGCCCCTCGAAGGTGGCCACATGGTGGCCAAGAGGGCGGTCGACATCGTCGGCGCCACCCTGATGCTCATGCTCGCGGCCCCCTTCATGGCCATCGCCGTCATCGCCATCAGGATCGAGGACGGGGGAGCCGCCATCTTCAGGCAACGCCGGGTCGGCCAGGGCGGACGACCCTTCACCATCTACAAGTTCCGCACGATGGTCGTCGACGCCGAGGAGCGGGTCGTCGATCTCACCAGCGATCACGAGGGTCCGGTGTTCAAGATGACCGGGGACCCTCGCATAACTCGTGTCGGTGCCTTCTTGCGCCGCACCTCGATCGACGAGTTGCCGCAGCTGGTCAACATCATCCGGGGCGAGATGAGTCTCGTCGGCCCCCGGCCGCTACCCGTGCACGAGGTCGAGGCCGCACCGTCTCGCTTCCTCGACCGTCAGGCCGTGAAGCCCGGCCTGACCGGACGCTGGCAGGTGTCGGGCCGGTCCGACACCGGGTTCGAGGAGCTCGACGAGCTCGACCGCTGGTACATCGACAATTGGTCTCTCGGACAGGATCTGGAGATCTTGGCCCGCACCGTGCCGGCGGTGTTGTTGGCCCGCGGTGCCAGATGATCGGTGGGAGGCGAAAGAGGACCCGAGGCGGCTGTGGCACGAGCTAACGGCCAACGTCCACCCACCTTCAACGTCCGAAACCCGGAGTTCGACGTCGGTGCCGCCCAACTGGCGGCTCGCTTCCGATCCCGATCGACCGACACCTCCGCCCACGCTGTTCTGGACCTCGCCCTCATGGGCCTGGTGATCGTCGTCGTTACCGTGCTTCGCTGGGACGCCGGCCACCTCCTCACGAGCGCCAGCGTGCGGCTCGGCCTGCTCACCATGCTCGTCGTGACGTTCTTCATCGGCAGCGAGGGTCTTTACGCTCGGGTCCAGGCCCGCCGCTGGCCGGCTGCGGTTGCGGTGGTGGTCAGGGCCGTGGGCATCGGCGTGGCCTTCTTCTCGCTTGTGGCCTTCTTCGGAGCGGTCGGCGACGGCGCTCGGCGCTGGCTCGTGGCAGTCGCGATCGCCTGGGTGGCGCTGTTGTCTCTACATCACGGCTGGCGGGCCACCCGACGGGGCGGTGCGGGCCGCAACCAGGTGATCGTTGCGGGTAGTCCCCGAGCTGCCGTGTCGATGCGCGCCGCCCTTCGATCGGACCGGTCCCACGCATACGAAGTCGTCGGCTTCGTGGTCGACCGGCTGACCGACGACCTCCCGGGAATTGTGGCCGAGATGGCCCTCGGCACGATCGACGACCTCCCCCACCTCGTCGATCGTCACGGAGCCGACCAGGTCATGTTCTGCATGGACGGGCTCGACGGCGCCCGGTTCGGCCCCATCACCCGTCTGCTCAACAGGGAAGGGGTCCACGTCTCGCTAACCGGACTGGGCGACATCGCCCCTCGGCGGGTAGGCGTGAGCCGGGTCTGGGGCCGACCGGTCGTGTTCATCGCCCCCGCCGTCCGTTTCGGATGGCGCATGACGGTCAAACGGGTCGTCGACCTGGTCGTGGCGACGCTGCTGTTGATCGTGCTGGCGCCGGTGATGGTCCTGGTCGGCCTGCTGATAAGGCTCTTCGACCGGCAGGCGGCGATCTTCCGCCAGGAACGGGTGGGCAAGGCGGGTGAGCTGTTCACCATCTACAAGTTCCAGACGATGGTCGCCGATCAGGACGAGTTCATAGTCGACCTTCGCAACGATCTCGATGGTCCCGTCTTCAAGATGGAGGGCGATCCTCGAGTGACCCGCCTCGGTCGGATCTTGCGCAAGACGTCGATTGACGAGCTACCTCAACTCTGGAACGTGATTCGGGGGGAGATGAGCCTCGTCGGGCCCCGGCCGCTCCTGGTCCACGAAGTGGAGGCTGCTCCGGCCCACTTCCGCGATCGGGAGCTCGTCATGCCCGGTATCACAGGTCGGTGGCAGGTTTCGGGCCGCTCCGACACCGACTTCGACGAGCTCGACGAGCTCGATCGCTGGTACGTCGACAACTGGTCCCTCGGCGAGGATCTCGAGATCCTCGCTCGCACCGTGCCCGCAGTGCTCTTGGGTCGTGGCGCTCGCTGACCGCGGTCAGTAGGTCAGCTGCTCGACCCGATCGATCAGGTGCAGGGCGGCGCCTCGCAGTGCCGTCCCGCCGGCACTGCCGGCGACGCGCTCGAGGGACGTAGTGGCCTCGTCCGCGTAGCGACGGGCTTCGGCGTGGGCGAGCTCATAGCCCCGCGCCGACCGCACCAGCTCGCGGGCTTCGTCGCGGGCGGTGACGTCGATCGGCTGCCCGAGGAGCTGCCGCAGGCGAGGTCCGACGGCGTCGTCCTGCAGCGCGAGGATGACCGGCAGCGTGTAGACGCCTTCGAGCAGGTCGTTGCCCGCGGGCTTGCCGAGCTGTTCCTCGCTGGCGGTCAGATCCAAGATGTCGTCGACGATCTGGAACGCCAGCCCGTAGCTGCGACCGAAGGTCGTCAGATCGTCGACGACCCTGCGGTCGAGCCCGCCGACGACCGCTCCGACACGGCAGGCGGCCGAGAGGAGGCTGGCGGTCTTGCCGTCGATCGAGCGCAGGTAGGACTCGACGTTGCGTTCGACGTCGTAGACGAACTCGAGCTCGCGGACCTGCCCGTCGCAGAGCTGACTGATCGTGCGGGCGAGGAGGCCCGCGACCTCTGTGCTCAGCGAGGCGGAGATCTCCGAGGCTCGGCCGAGGAGGAAGTCGCCGGCGAGGATGGCCTTCAGGTTCCCCCATTTGGCGTTTACGCTCTCGACGGTGCGACGGGTCGTCGCCGAGTCCATGACGTCGTCGTGGTACAGCGAACCCTGGTGGACGAGCTCGACGGCGACGGCGCCGAGGATCACGTCGTGTTCGGCCGGGGCGAAGTCCGGGCTCTCGGCGGCGGCCGCCGTGATGCAGAACCCCGGCCGGACCCGCTTGCCGCCCGCGGCGATCAGATGCGAGGCGATGTCCTGCAAGAGCTGATTGTCGGTCTCGACCGACGCGTGCAGTTGCGCCTCGACCCGGTCGAGATCGGCCACGAGCGCCGGGATCTCCTCGAGGGGATTACGGGAAGCCACGTCCCAAGGTTACGGAGCGCAGTCGGCCGGCGCGCAACCGATCGAAGCTCGATTCCTCGTCGATCCTCGGGAATGAATCGGGCTCGCCCAGCGCTAACCATGTTTGCGTCCGTGCCGACGAATTCGTATGGAGCGAATCTGAGATGGGCCCCATGGGCAAATCTTCGGTGGGACGTGTCCTGTCGGGCCTGCTGGATAGACTCGACTGGACCTGAGGTCGCAAGGAGAAGTCGTTGTTCGAGAGATTCACGGATCGTGCTCGTCGAGTGGTCGTGCTGGCTCAGGAAGAAGCCCGCCTGCTCAACCACAACTACATCGGTACCGAGCACATCCTGCTCGGATTGATCCACGAAGGTGAGGGGGTCGCCGCCAAGGCCCTCGAGTCCCTCGGCATATCGCTCGAGGCGGTGCGCAACCAGGTCGAGGAGATCATCGGCCAGGGCGGTTCGTCGCCGAGTGGGCACATCCCGTTCACGCCGCGGGCCAAGAAGGTCCTCGAGCTGTCGCTGCGCGAGGCGCTCCAGCTAGGCCACAACTACATCGGCACCGAGCACATCCTGCTCGGCCTCATTCGCGAGGGCGAAGGCGTAGCCGCCCAGGTTCTCGTGAAGCTCGGCGCCGACCTCTCCCGGGTCCGCCAGCAGGTGATCCAGCTCCTGTCCGGATACTCCGGTGGAGGCGGGTCGTCCGCCTCGTCGACCTCGTCGGGCGAGAAGGCCGGTGCCACCGCCGGCGGCAGTGGCGCCGACTCGCCGTCGGGTTCGCTCGTCCTCGACCAGTTCGGGCGCAACCTCACCCAGACCGCCCGCGAGAAGGGCCTCGACCCCGTCGTGGGGCGCCTCCGCGAGACCGAGCGGGTCATGCAGGTGCTGTCGCGCCGCTCCAAGAACAATCCGGTTCTCATCGGTGAGCCCGGCGTCGGCAAGACCGCCATCGTCGAGGGTCTGGCCCAGGCCATCGCCGCCGACGACGTGCCCGACACCATCCGCAACAAGCAGCTCTACACGCTCGACCTCGGCGCCCTCGTGGCCGGCTCCCGCTACCGCGGCGACTTCGAGGAACGCCTCAAGAAGGTCCTCAAGGAGATCAAGACCCGCGGCGACATCATCTTGTTCATCGACGAGATCCACACGCTGGTCGGCGCCGGCGCCGCCGAGGGCGCCATCGATGCCGCCTCGATCCTCAAGCCGATGCTCGCCCGCGGCGAGCTGCAGACGATCGGAGCCACGACGCTCGACGAGTACCGCAAGCATCTCGAGAAGGACGCCGCCCTCGAGCGCCGGTTCCAACCGGTCAAGGTCGAGGAGCCCTCGGTGGCCCACACGATCGAGATCCTCAAGGGCCTGCGGGAGCGGTACGAGGAGCACCACCGTGTCACGATCACCGATCAGGCTCTGGTGGCGGCCGCCAACCTGGCCGATCGCTACATCTCCGACCGGTTCCTGCCCGACAAGGCGATCGACCTGATCGACGAGGCGGGCTCGCGGCTGCGCATCAAGCGCATGAACACCCCGCCCGAATACAAGGAGATCGAGTCCGAGATCGCCGACGTCGTCCGCGACAAGAAGGCGGCGGTGGAGGAGCAGCAGTTCGAGGAGGCCGGCCGACTCCGCGACCGCGAGAAGGAACTTCTCGCCAAGCGCGACGAGATCGAAGCCGAGATCAAGGCATCGGGCACCGACCTCTTCGACGAGGTCGATGAGGAAGCTGTGGCCGAGGTGCTGTCGCTGTGGACCGGCATCCCGGTTTACAAGCTGACCGAAGAGGAGACCCAGAAGCTCCTTCGCATGGAGGACGAGCTCCACAAGCGGGTCATCGGACAGCACGACTCCATCAAGGCGGTCAGCCAGGCCATCCGCCGTACCCGGGCCGGGCTCAAGGATCCCAAGCGCCCGTCGGGGTCCTTCATCTTCCTGGGGCCCTCCGGCGTCGGCAAGACCGAGCTGGCCAAGACCCTGGCCGAGTTCCTGTTCGGTGACGAACAGGCGCTGATCAGCCTCGACATGTCGGAATACATGGAGAAGCACACGGTGAGCCGCCTCGTCGGTTCGCCTCCCGGATACGTCGGCTACGACGAGGGCGGTCAGCTCACCGAGGCCGTTCGTCGCAAGCCCTTCTCGGTCGTGTTGTTCGACGAGATCGAGAAGGCTCACCCCGACGTGTTCAACACCCTGCTCCAGATCCTCGAGGAGGGTCGTCTGACCGACAGTCAGGGTCGATCGGTCGACTTCCGCAACACTGTGCTCATCATGACGTCGAACCTCGGAACCCGCGACCTGCGCAAGGCCAACCTCGGCTTCACCAAGTCCGACGAGGCGGTCAGCTACGAGCGAATGAAGGAAAAGGTCAACGACGCGCTCAAGCAGCACTTCCGGCCCGAGTTCCTCAACCGGATCGACGACACGATCGTGTTCCACGAGCTCGACCAGGGCGAGGTCCGCCAGATCGTCGACCTCATGATCAAGCGGGTCGCCGACCAGATGGCCGGGCAGGGCATGGGTCTCGAGCTGACAGATGCGGCCAAGGACTTCGTGTCGAAGAAGGGTTACGACCCGACTCTGGGCGCCAGGCCGCTGCGCCGGGCCCTGCAACGTCTCGTCGAGGATCCTCTCAGCGAGAAGCTGCTTTACAAGGAGTTCCGCGCCGGCGAGATAATCATCGTCGACGTCGAGGACGACCCCGAGCACGAGGGTGAGTTGATGATCGTGTTCCGGGCCATCGAGGGCTTCGAGCCACCTCCTGTCGAGGAGCTCGAGGAGAGCGACATAGCTCAGGTCTGAGCCACCCGGAGATCCGGTTCGCCCCTCTGGGGCGGGTCTCGTAGCGTGGGCGGTCGTGAGATTCCGGCTCTTCGTCGCGGCTCTGATCGCGCTCGTGGCTTCGGCCTGCCAGGTCGATGCTGCCGTCGACGTCGTCGTGAACGACGATGGCAGCGGCACGGTCGGGCTCACGGTCGCCTTCGACGACCAGGTCATAGAAGCTGCCCCGGAGCTGATCGACGATCTGCGGGTCAGCGACCTCGCCGGGGCCGGATGGCAGGTGGAGGGTCCGAGGACGGCCGGGACCGGCGGGGGCGTCGTCGTGACGGCCACCAAGGAGTTCGCCGGCCCCGACGACCTTCCGGCCGTTCTCGCGGAGATCGCCGGCGACAACGGCCTGTTCAGCGGGTTCGAAGTGGCCCGCGAACGCAGTTTCGCCCGTACGACCTACACACTCACGGGCCAGATCGATCCCGCCGTCGAGATCGAGTCGTTCTCCGACGACACGGTGACCGGTCTTCTCGGGGAACCGCTGGGTCGGCCACTGGCCGAGCTCGAGGCACTCGCCGGTCGCCCGCTGTCGGAGACACTCAGTCTCGTATTCACCGTCACCCTTCCCGACACGGTCGAGGACACGACCGGGACCGCGGATGCCAACACCGTCAGCTGGACGGTGCAGCCCGACGACCCGCTGCCCACCGACGTCACGGCGTCGGCCAGCGTCGAGGATCGGGAACCGCGGCTGTGGGCGGCGGTTGCCCTGGTAGCCCTAGCGCTCCTGGCGACACTTCTGGTCTTCCGAGTGCTGGCAGGTATCGGCGGCCTCCGTCGCCCCCCCGATTCGGACGAGCCGCAACTGCGGCGCCCGGAACGCAGACCCGGAGACGCCCAGGCCGTGACAACCGTCCGGGAACGCCCGCCGCGTCTTTCGTTGGTCGTTCTCGACGCCCGGGGCGTGCTCTACGACGAGGCCAACGACATCGGTTCGCGTCTGGTGCCTTTCGTGCGCGAACGCGGTAGCAAGGCTTCGCTCCAGGAGGTCAACGACCTGGTGCGGTCGGCCAGCCTCGGCCGCTTGTCGACCTCCGAGCTGTGGACCGAGCTCGGCATCGAAGGGGAGCCGGCCGAGCTCGACGAGGTCTACACCGCCGAGTTCCGCCTGCGACCCGGCGTTCTCGAGTTCATTGATCGCCTGCACGAACGAGGCCTCCGCGTCGCCGTGATCACCAACAACGTGCTCGGCTGGTCCAAGGCGCTTCGGCGCCGCTTCGACCTGGACCGGTACGTGGACACGTGGGTGGTGTCGGGCGAGATCGGCTCCCGCAAGCCCGATGCCGCCTTCTTCGAGGCGTTGAGGCGCATGACGGGGGTCCCCTACGCGGACTCGCTCCTCATCGATGACCAGCTCGACGACCTCGACATGGCCCGCTCGCTGGGCATGTCGACCGCGATGTTCGTGCCGCCCGATGCGACGCTTCCGGCATCGACGCCCCACCCCATCGTGCACGGCTTCGAGACGTTCTTCGGGCGCCGCTCGACTTGAGCTGTACAACCCCGGCGCCGCATCACGTACCCAGCTTGGGCCCTAATCCTCGGTCAGCACCGGCGCCGCATCACGTGCTCGATCCGGGCCCTGATTTTCGGTCAGAACCGGCGCCGTATCACGTACCCAGCTTGGGCCCTAATCCTCGGTCAGCACCGGTCGGTCAGCTGGTGGAGAGCTCGGCCTGAGTGCCGAGCTCGGGAAGGCGCCCCTTGCGGAGGAGCTGCCAGAGGGGCGCGCTGACCTTGGGCGTGATGTCGAACCACATCGATGCGCCGTAGCGCCCCGGCTTGTTGTCGGCTGCGCTGGCCAGTACCCCGACGTAGGTGGCTAGACCGGGCTGGCGATCCGACTCGACGAACAGGTGGATCGTACGGCTTCCGTGGTGATCCATGAGATTGTTCTCGAGCATCGTCTGCTGTTCGGCATCGGCATCCCAGCGGTATCGGCCCGGGTTCTCGAAGGGGGATGGTTGGCGCCGCCGCTCGGGCAGTTTGTCGACGAGCACGAGGTGCCCGGGTACGGAGAACATCTCGTCGCTTATCGAGTCGAGGGCCTCGTCGTCGGGATCGAACAGGTAGGGCAGAGTCTCGATGGCGTAGGTGCGGCCGGAGATCACCGGCGGTGAATCGCCGCCCGTTCCATCGGCCGGCGGCGGAGGGTCGTCGGCGAGCGGCGAGATGTCGACAACAGGAGGCGGAGTCAGGTCGATCACCGGCGCCGACAGATCGATCTCGGGGTCGTCGGACGACTCGGTCTCGACGACGGGGATGCCGACCCCGCCGTCCGGTCCTTGTTCGGCCTTGTCGGTCGCTGTCGAGTCGCTGGCGGCCTGGGCCAGCTCCTCGGCCTCGGCGGCCGACGCCACGGCGCTGAAGTGGAGCGTGTCAGCAGAGGCCGCGGTCTCGGGTCCGGAGGTGGGGTCGGCCAGCGGTCGGCCGCGGTCGGGTCTCCATCGAATGATCGGGTCATCGCCGTTGTCGGAGGTGAATACGTCGAGCTCCACCACGTCGAGATCGATGGATCCGAGGCTCTCGGCGAGAGCCGCCGCGGCTTCGGGATCATCAGATGCGGTGACCACCACGTACCGACGACGCTCCTGCAGGGCGATCGTGGAATTGGGTGACATGTCCCATAGGCCCTCGTAGAAGGCTCCGGGTTCGGTGAACAGCTGGCTCAGATCACGGAGCTGCATCGGAGCCAACCAGGCCTGGATGGCTGCGATGCGATCCGAGAGGGTTACCTTGTCGCCGTCCATGTTCTCGACCACCACCGACACGATCGTGCCGCCGGCCGTGAAGGACATCGTGGCGGGACGGTCGTCGTGCACCGTCTGGTCCCAGCTCCCGATCGTGAGCCCGGGCTCGGCGACAAAGGCTTCGAGGTTGTAGGAGACGGCGCTTCCGATTCCCCGCGGAATCACGGGGCCTTGCGTCAGCGCCACGAGCTTTCCGCCATCGATCGTGAACAGGGTCTCTGCGTCCATTCCTGGGTCCTCTATTCGTGTTCCCGCGAGCCGCAGCGGGGCTCGCTCCGCCGCGGGCCTACGTTACCTCGGTCGATCCCGGCCATTCCATGCGGGACGAGCGGAGTGTCCCCCTCTCGGCGGAGGCCAGCGACCAGAATTGGTCTCATGGGCTCGCCGCAGTACACGGAGACTCTGCACGCCATCGATGCGGCCGGCCGACGCTGTCACGACGGTGAGCTGACCGCCGGTGATTTCAGCACCGAGGTGGCCGATCTGTTCTACGGCTATCTCGCCAACGAAGACCCCCGCGACGACGTTCTGGCGTTGGTCGACTACTGCGTCGAAGCCGCCCGTGAGGTGTGCGAGCTGACGTTGTTCGCCGACCGTGTTCTGCCCTACCGACTCGAGTACCACCTGCGCTGGATGCTCGATCAGCAGGGCGACGGCGAGACACTCTCGCAGATCGTGCGCCGACTCCGGTCCCGGCTCGAAGCCTGTGACGAGCTGGCGAAGATAGAGCTGGTCGAGCTGTGCCAGTCCGGCTACGACACCCATCAGTCGGTGTTCTCCTCCGTCGACGCCGAGCAGGAGTTGATCGACCTGGCCCACGAGTTCCGGGTCGTCGCCGCCCTCGACGCCGCAGTCAGACCGACCGCTCCGGGCCGGCTGGCCAATGAGGACAAGAGCCGGGGGATGGCACTTCCTCGAACCCTCGACCTCTTGTCTCACCTGGCCAACGACCCCCGGCACCCGTCGGGCACTCTCGCGCGTGACTCGCTCGTCGAGCTCTGTGCCTACAGCGAGACCGCCGGGCTGGCCGCGCTGCGCTTGCCGGTTCACCTGCTCTCGGCCGACCAGCGGGAACGCCTACATGAGATCTACGTCACCCACGAGGATGCGCTCGGGCCCGACGTTCTGAAGATCTTCGTCACCGAGGAACAGATACGCGATCGCGAGATCCTTCGCAGCGCCCTGTGGCAGGCGAACGACGCCCGCCACTTCGCAATGGCGACCGACCAGCAGGCGCCCGCCGACGAAGCCTGAGCGTTCGGTCAGGCCAGGGCGACGCCGACGACCGCAGCGGCATCACAGGCCAGGAGGGCGACCGTCACCCAGCCCGGCACGTTGCGAGACTGCGCCAGGCGGGGATTGGTGGCAGCTCCCGGGCGATAGCCCGAGGTGATCGTCCTACGCGCCAGGAGACCGGCGACGAGGGTCAAGGCCACTATCCCTGTGATCTTGGGACGAAGATCCAGATCGGAGTCCTGGAAGATGGCACCGACGGCGAGCAGCAGCAGTATGCAGTTGAAGATTGCGAGCTCATAGGGATAGAGCGGCGGCCGCTCGGCCGATGCCGACTGCGTCATACGCCGATCGTACGGCAGCTGACCTGGCTAGATTGCGGCGGTGATGGCGCCCTGGATGATCATCGCCGCGATCGGGCTCGTGGGGCTGGGCCTGCTGATCGTCGCCCCCCGCCTGCATCGTCGATCGTTGGCACGAGCGGAGCGGCGGGCCGAAAGCCTCCGCCGCGTGCGCAGGCAGGAGCTGGAGGAGAGGGCCACCGTCGAGACGGTCGTCATCGAGCCACCGCTGGCCCGGGCCATCCAGCGGCAGCTGCTCCTTCGCGGCGTTCGTACCTATCTCGACGTCCGGGACGGCCGGACCGAGCTCGTCTATGACGCCGAGTACGCCGATCTCGTCGACGAGATCCGCCGGGCGAACGAGAATTCGTGACAAACGCGAATAATCTCGGTCCGCTGATGGTTAGAAGCTCCATGACCCTCCGACGCGCTCTGGTATCGGTCGCCGTGGCTGCGCTGCTGGCGACCGCGTGCGGCAGTCAGCAGGATGTCGAGACGACGGCGACCGAAGACGCCGCAGCGGCGGATGCATCGGCTTCGGTGGTGGAGATCGGTGAGAAGAACCAGGAGCTCCTCCAGACGGCTGACGACGCCCGCGACATCGAGGTCCTCGATGTGGGCGACGGCTCGATTGCGACGCTTCGCGACGCCGTCGACGGCGACCGGCCCGTGCTCCTCTGGTTCTACGCGCCCCATTGACCGACCTGCCGGCGAGAGGGGCCGGATGTCGAGCAGTTCGCTCGAGACAACATCGACCGGATTCAGGTGATCGGGTTGGGCGCGCAGGACGACTTCGACTACGCCCGCCGCTTCCAGGCCGACACCGGTGTGGAGACGCCCACGATGCTCTGGGATCCCAGCCGGGACACCTGGCGCGCCTTCGGGGTGAGGTTCAACTCGCAAATGATCGTCATGTCGGCCGACCTCACGGCGGGCACGGAGCTGATCTACGGCTTCGAGGAGGGTCAGAGGCAGGCGATCCTCGACTTCGTCGACGAGCTCTGACTCCGACCGGGCCCCGACGGCCCGATTGTTACATTTCGATGACGGACTGCTACGGTTTGCGGCCAGTTGTGCCGATACCCGGCGGGATCGCGCTGCGACGTACCTCCCCTCATGTATCGATTCCTTGCCCTCGTCCTGTTCGCCACCGCGCCGCTGCTCGGCGGTGCTGCTGGGGCCGGCGCCCAGGATCTCGCGGCCGACGAGGTCTGTTTCGACATGACGGCCGAGACCGCTGCGGCCGCGGGATATCGAGTCCAGGTGGGGACAGCCGGCAACGACCAGCTGTTCGGCGGTAACACCACCAGAGACTTCATCATCGGACTCGGCGGCGACGACGTCCTGACGGGGGCGGGCGCCGGCGACGTCATATGCGGCGGCCCGGGCGACGACATACTCACCGGAGGCGATGGAGACGATCGGATCGACGGCGGGGCGGGTGATGACGAGATCACCCTGGGTCCGGGCGACGATGTCGGTCATGGTCGGGCCGGTGCCGACCGGATCGTCGGTTCAAGCGGAGACGACGTGCTGACCGGCGGCGACGGTGCCGACCGGCTCTCGGGTGAGGTCGGCAATGATCGCCTGAACGCCGACGACGGTGACGACATCGCCTTCGGAGGGCCGGGCCACGACAAGATCAGCGGAGGCTCGGGCAACGACAAGGCGTCCGGAGGTCCGGGCCGGGACCGCGTTGCGGGAAACCGTGGTCATGACATTCTCTCCGGCGACGACGGCCGCGATCGGGTGATCGGTGGCGGCGGCAACGACGTCGTCGACGGCGATGCCGGCCGCGATCGCCTCCGCGGTGGCCCCGGTCTCGATCGCTGCGATCCGGCCGATGACCCCGGAGATCTCGACTTCATGCGTTTCTGCGAGGCCGACCTCGCCGGCAACCCCTTCCCGGAACCTGAACCGGAGCCCGAGGTCGAGCCCGACCCGGAGCCGCCGGCTGGTCCGCCAGTGCCGGCCGACCAGGCCCCGCAGGGTACGAACCGCTATGGCTGGCCCCTGCTCACCGACACCGGTCTTGAGGCACTGCTCCAGTGCGAGTCGAACGGAAACCACGCGATCAACACGGGCAACGGTTTCTACGGGGGCGTGCAGTGGCTGCCGAACACGTGGGATGCAGCGGCGCGGGGCTCCGGCTACACCCAGTACGACGGAGTACTGCCCCACCTCGTCCCGGCGGCCGACCAGGATGCCGTCACGAAGTGGTGGTGGGAGGCGACCCGCCCCAACACCCAGTGGCCGCACTGCCACGTGCTCGCCATGGAGGCGATGAACGTCCTCGCTCCGTGACCGCCCCGCTCCGAGCGGGAGACCAGGGCCTGCGTGGCCTGAACGCCCCGAGCGGGGCGGGAGACCGGGCCTGCGTGGCCTGAACGCCCCGAGCGGGGCGGTCACGGAGCGAGGACGTTCATCGCCTCCATGGCGAGCACGTGGCAGTGCGGCCACTGGGTGTTGG
>JAAUYH010232098.1_pt1 | contig 16365 bp, 20 predicted proteins | sample 7278061 | NCBI WGS metagenome assembly JAAUYH01 (sample SAMN14350203, study PRJNA611818) | marine sediment metagenome | isolation source: surface marine sediment (0.6m) | place: French Polynesia: Moorea | collected 2018-08 | reverse complement strand
TAAACGACATGCCACCGGCTAGCCGCGAAGTGGCGATGGTCTTTCAGAGTTACGCGCTTTATCCGCATCTGAGCGTTTCGGAGAACCTCGCGTTTTCGCTGCGTCAGGCTGGTGTGGCCGAGAGCGAGATTACCAGCCGCATAGACGATGTGTTCGAGATGTTGTCCTTGCAAGAGTACGGTGACCGGAAGCCAGCTGCGCTTTCTGGTGGGCAGCGGCAACGCGTGGCATTGGGGCGCGCCCTTGTGCGGCAGCCACGACTATTTCTTTTCGACGAGCCGCTTTCCAATCTCGATGCCGCGTTGCGGATGAACACGCGGATCGAGATCGCGAAGATCCATAGGGAGTTGGGCACGAGCATGCTTTATGTCACGCACGATCAAACGGAGGCCATGACGCTGGCCGACAAGATCGTTGTCATGCGTGACGGCCGCATCGAGCAAGTTGGTCCGCCGCTAGAACTATACAACAACCCTGCAAATCAGTTCGTCGCCGGGTTCCTAGGCTCTCCGGCCATGAACTTCATTGACGCTGACATTCTTTCAATCGAGAACGCGAATTGTGTCGGCCTCCGACCTCAGCACTTTCGCTTGGACGAAGAGGGCAGAATACGCGGGAAGGCAATTCACTTCGAACGGCTGGGGAGCGACACGCATCTTGTGGTCGATATCGACCGGGAGAAGCCGCTTATTGCGCGCCTTGTCGGGCAGTTAGAGTTCAATCTCAATTCGAACGTGACGCTGGATTTCGACGATGCGGATGCGCTTTTCTTCGATCGCGAAGGCGAGCGCATCTTGATCGACGAGACGGGCTAAGGGCATCAGGTCGCGCGTGGCCGTCTTCGCCGGAGGCAGCCGGCGAAGACGTTGAGGGTCCAGCGTTCAGGCGTTTTCTTTCTGCTGCTCCGCTGCGTCAGAGGTTTCGCTTTCGTCGACTTCGCGCTCGACCACGATCCGGACCTTGGTGACAAGTCCCGCTATGACCCCGAGGATGGCCAGCCACGGTGCGGCAAGCGCCACGGCGCCGCCCATCACGAGGCCGACATTGAGCGGTGTTTCGAGAAACACGTCGCCGTCATCCGCGATGATCTTCAGATTGCGCACGCTGGCCTCTTTGGCGAGTTCCTTCACGCGCTCGACCAGCTTGTCACCGGCGACCTCGATTTCTTCGACCAAGGTCTTCCTTTCCTTTTTCTCGTCTTCCACTGTCTTACTCCTTTCCTGATCAAATGATTTTGTGGAAGAACGATAGCGTTGCCTGGCTGAGCCCAGTTGATCTTGGTCAACGCGTGTGGATCGTTAGCCCCAGTTGTCCCGCATCGCGCGCAGGGCATCGGCGCGGCTGATCTGGCCGACGAGTTGGCCGGCGTCGACCACGGGGAACCGACGAAACGTGCTTGAAAGGAAGGCGTTGGCGGCGGCCATGATGTCGAGGGTCGCATCGAGCGTCTGGACACCTTTCGACATATGCGCCTCTACCGTGGCGCCCCAGTCGCGGTAGTAGCTGGCCTCGATGGCGGCTTTCAGGCAGTCCTTCTTCGAGAGCACACCAACGAGCGCGCCGTGTTCATCTACGACGGGCGCGCCCGAAATACGGTTGTCGAGCAACACGTTCATGGCGCGGTTGATCTCGGTCTGGGGTGAGAGCGTGATGAGATCGCGTGTCATGTAGTCGGCAACGGTCGCGACAGGTTTCATGGGGACTCCTCCGACGCGCGCGACGCCTTGCAGGCACCACAGTCCTTTTGACACGCCAGACCACCGCAACTGCCCTTGATCGGGGCGCGGCCGGCAATCACGCCGACGGCAAGGCCCGCGATGGCGAGGATGAGAATGATGAACGTCAGGATGAAGGTTTCCATGGTGCGACCTTAAATCAGCAGGTGTTGTGAGAAGCGTCCAGTTGTGACTTCGGAGCGACCGCAATCAGCGTTGCAAAGGAACAGGGCGGAGATGTCGAGACGACGGGCCAGCCCTGCGCCGGCCTCGGGGCCGAGGGCGCAAAGGGCGGTGGCAAGGGCATCGGCCTCGGCAGCCGTCGGGGAAAGGACGGAGACCGACAGGAGCGAAGAGGATGCCGCTTTTCCGTGCGCCGGGTCAATGATGTGGCTTGTCGAGATCGAGCCAGCGAGGCCATTGACCGCGGGACCCGAGGTCGCAAGCGCGAGTTGTCCGGGCGCGACGATGGCGAGGGCCGATCCGTTCCGAACACGAGGGTCTGCGATTGCGACACGCCAGTCGCGCCCATCGGGGTGTGTTCCCGTGGCCCTGACCTCTCCGCCGACCTCGACCAGCGCGTCGGAGACTCCGGCCCGGGTCAATTCACCGACGATGCGGTCGAGGGAGTAACCCTTTGCAATCCCGCAGAGATCCAGTGTCAGATCGGGCGTGTCCTTGCGAAGTGCGGTCGCGTGCGCGTGAAGGCCCGAGTGGTGCCCTGCCCGCCCCTTGATCGGCCCGAAACCCAGACGCGAGACGATGGGCCCGACCGTGGGATCGAAGGCGCCCCCGGTCCGGGCCGCGATGCGCAGCGCTTCGGTCGTTACATGGCAAAGCGCAGTCGGCATGGGCTGCCAGTCCAGGGTGCCCGCCCGGTTGAAGCGCGAAAGATCAGACGCCCTGCGATATGGCGACATCTGACTGTCGACTTCAGCGATAATGGCTTCGATACGCGGGCGGAGGCGGTACATCGGTACGGCGTTTCCGACCGTGATCCGCCAGCTTGATCCGAACGCGTGGCCGCCATCGACCTGGACCCCGGCCTTTGCGATAGCAGGCGCACACAACGTGCCGAATAATCCGAGCATCAAGGATCGTCGCGTTGTGGTCATGGCTTACACTCCGAAATCATCATTGAAGATGCGGTCTTCATCGACACCCAGATCGTCGAGCATCGACAGAACCGCGCGGATCATCAACGGCGGTCCGCAAAGGTAGTACTCGCAGTCTTCAGGTGCCGGGTGGGTGCGCAGGTAACGCTCGAAAGCGACCGTATGAACGAACCCAGTCGCCCCGGTCCAGGCGTCGTCCGGCTGCGGTTCCGACATGGCGACCGTCCAGTTGAAGTTCGGATGCCGGTCCGCCAGCGCGTCGAACTCGTCTGCGTAGAAAAGGTCGGATCCACTTCGTGCGCCGTACCAGAAGCTCATTTTACGGTTGGTTCCGAGCTTCTCCAGTTGTTCGAAGATCATGGCTCTGAGGGGGGCCATGCCGACGCCACCGCCGATGAACACCATTTCGCGTTCGGTGTCCTGTGCCTTAAACGTGCCGAAGGGGCCGGAAACGATGACGGGATCGCCTTCCCGCAACGCGAAGAGCCAGGACGACACGACCCCCGGAGGCGCGTCTCGAACCGACGGGGGCGGCAGGGCGAGCCGGATGTTGAACACCAGCCTTCTGGCCGCGCTATCCTCTGGTCGGTTGGCCACCGAATAGGCGCGGGTCACGTGGTCCTCGCTGGTCAGGCTCAATTTGCGGAGGACCTGCCAATGCTCGGCGAAGTCGGCAGGCACATCGATGTCCGCGAAGTCGAGCGAGAACGAGGGCGCGGTGATCTGGAAGAAGCACCCAGCGTGAACGTCCATTTCCACTTCTTCCGGCAGATCGAGGACGATTTCGCGGATCAGCGGCGTCAGCTGACGAGCCGAGGCGACGCTCAGGACATAGCTTTCGGCACCGAGAAGACCCTCTTCGATCTCTAGCGCCATGTCACCCCGAACCTTAACCTGACACGCAAGGTGAAGCCCCTCACGGAGTTCGGCGCGTGTGAAGCGTGCGGCTTCAATGGGAAGCGTTTCGGGACCGCCGTCGCGGATGCAAACACGGCAAAGGCCGCAGGTTCCCGCGCCTGCACAGGCCGAAGGTATCAGGACGCCGTTGTCGTGCAGTGCTTCGAGCAGCTTGTGCCCGGTTTGGGTGTTGAGCTTGGTGTGGCCGTTGAGTGTAAGTACCGCGGCGCGCTCGGGCATCAGCAAGGATCGTGCCAATACGACAACGACGGTCAGCGTCAGAATGAGCGCGACCATGAGCAGTATGCCGAAGGCGATGCTCATCATGGCTCGATCCTTGCAAAGGCCGTGAAGCCAAGGGACATGAGACCGGTGACAAGAAATGCGCTGCCAAGCCCCTGCAATCCAGCCGGAATATCGCTGTACTTCAGTCGCTCACGGATGGCCGCAAACGCGACGATGGCAAGCGCCCAACCGGCGCCGCTGCCGAAGCCATAGACGATAGACTCAAGGAAGCTGTATTGGCGCTCCACCATGAAGAGGCTGCCGCCCAGCACCGCGCAGTTGACGGTGATGAGGGGCAGGAAGATTCCAAGCGCGCGGTAAAAAGCAGGCGTGTAGCGGTCGAGAAACATCTCTAGAATTTGCACCATGGCCGCGATGGTGCCGATAAAGGCGATGAGCTTCAGATAGCTCAAGTCCACCTCTGGCAGGCCGAGCCAGGCCCAGGCGCCATCGAGCAGGAACCCGTTGTAGATCAGGTTGTTGATCGGGACCGTCATTGTCTGGACGACGATAATCGCCAGCCCTAGGCCAAGTGCGGTTTCGAACCTCTGGGACACCGCCAGAAACGTGCAGATCCCTAAGAACGAGGTCAGTGCCAGGTTCTCGTGGAAGAGCGCAGCGAGCAGGAGGTCACTCATCGGTGCGCCTCCGTTTGTGTCAGGGCAAAGTCCGGCACTTCCGTCTGTTCAACCCGGACGGAACGGATGGCCCAGATCAGTATGGCTATGACGAAGAAACCGCTTGGTGCGAGTTGCATCAGGCCGATGGGTTCGAACCAACCGCCTTCGGATGTGGGTGTCAGCACGGTTATCCCGAGGAGCGAGCCCTGCCCCAAGAGCTCGCGAACGATACCGACGACAATCAGCACGAGGCTGTAGCCAAGCCCGTTGCCCAATCCATCAAGGATGGATGGCCAGACGGGATTGTGCATGGCGAAGGCCTCGGCACGGCCCAGCACGAGGCAGTTGGTGACGATGAGGCCGACGAAAATTGAGAGTTGTCGGCTGATCTCGTAGACGAAGGCCTTCAGCACCTCGTCGATGACCACCACCAATGACGCGATCACAACGATCTGGACGATTAGTCGGATGACATTGGGGATGTGGTTCCGGATGAGGCTGATTACGGCGGACGACATCACCAGCACGCAGGTCAGCGCGGCCGACATGACAAGCGCCGTTTGCAATGACGTCGTCACCGCAAGTGCCGAGCATATGCCGAGGATCTGCAACGTGACCGGATTGTTGGCGATCAGCGGGCTGACGAGGCGGTTCCAGGATGACGCCATATCAAAGACCCTCCGTGCGCAGCCGGTCGAGAAACGGGCCGAACCCTTGTTCGCCCAACCAGAAGCGCAACATATTTCCAACCCCGTTGCTGGTCATGGTGGCACCACTGATGCCATCGACCTCGTGCGGGCCCGTAGCCTGACCGCGGACAACGGAAATGACGATGCGGCCCGTTTCGTCGACGATTTCCTTGTCGGACCAGAGGGACAACCAGTCGGGGTCTTCGACGCGCGCGCCAAGGCCCGGCGTTTCCGCTTGTTCGGTGATCGTCAAGGCGGAGATCGTCTTGAGATCGGCGTTCAGTGCAACCATGGCGCGGATCGTCGACTGGTAACCTTTTCCGCTGACCGGTAGGACGACCACCAACAGCTCGCCATCGCGTTCGAGTAGATGCACTGGTGCGAAATTCGCGCGGCGACCGAGACCCGCAATATCCTCGTCGGGTGGAATCGCGACGCTCAGTTCGGGATCAGACGTGGCTGCCGCCAGATCGAAAGCATCCGGTGTAACGTCAGTTGTAAAGGACCCTGTGGCAAGATCGACCATGCGGGTTTCCAGCGCCTCTGCCCCGATTTCAGCCAACACGTCGCGCATGCCCGGAAGCGTGTCGAGCATGGCCTCCATCCTGGCGGCGCGTTCTGCTTCCAGGTTGGCCTCTTGCAGGGGCTTCAGCATTACGGACGATGCCGAGACCAGAATGGCCGAAGTGAGTGCGACGAGGAAGGCCACGCCAAAGACCTTCACGCGATCGTCGTTCGGGCGGGCGAGGAACCCGCGCCAGGCTGCGATCGGGTTAAGCACGGTGACGCCTCTGCCATCGGTAGGCATGGGCAAGGACGGCAAGGTGATCGATGAGCGGGGCGAAGACCCCGGCCATGAGAGCGGCGAAAATCACGGCTTGGGAGGTGATCTCGCCCGTGGGGGAAAAGATGGCAATGAGGCCGCCGGCCAAGGCGCCATATGCCCAGCGACCTACGTTGGTTGCAGCCGCGGTCACGGGATCGGCGACAAGGAACACCAGACCGAAGGCGAGTGCGGTTGCAACGGCCAGCGGCTCTATCGCGTGCCCCTGCAAAACGAGTGCCGCGGCGACGGCCAAACCGGTTGCCAGCAACACCCGGCCCGAAATCAGGCCAAGCGTGAAGAGCAGAACTCCGCCCGGCAGCGTTGCAAGCGCGAGAGCTTGTGTCGGGAGCGGCAACTGAACTTGGGGGAAAGAAATCATCAGCAACGCCAAGGAGACCGTTGCCGGGTGGATGAAGCCGAAGCCGCGCCCGCCGAAGACCAGTTCGCCCAGGATGACGCCGAGCGAGACCGAGACGAGCACCTGCCAAAGCGCGATGTCAGGCGGGCAAAGCGTTGCGACGATCAATGCGGTGGTCACTCCGTGGACGCTGAGGCCGCGTTTGCGCAGGGTGCCGAACAAGGCTTCCCACCCCAGGGCCGCGATGAAAGCGGACAGCAGGATGAGGGCGTGTCTACCGACGTCGCTTGATGCGACAATGGCGAAGGGAAGAACCAGCGCAACAGTTTGCGCGAGTGTGATACCCGCCGGTCTGGGCGCTCCAGTCCAGGTCATGCGGCGTCTTCCATCAGTTCATCCAGAACCCGTCGCAAGAGCCTGGGATAGTCCGCCCCGCTTGTGCAGTGGCGGGCAAGCGCGGCAACGTCCTCTTCGACCAGTGACAGGCAGCCGAGCTGCGATGCCGCCTCGCTGTCACCGACGGCGAGCGCGCGCAGCAACGGTACCGCCGGAATGTCGATGGCGAGTGCGCGCTCGAGCTGCCTGGTTGGGACCAGGGGCCTTGGGTGGTGGCTGAAACGGTCTGCCGATGCGAATCTGGAGGTTCTGCGACCCCGGGAAAGAAGTGTGATCTGATCGTCGAACCGACCCAGAAAGGCCGCGCGGCGACCGGAAATCCGATCACCAGACAGTGCCTCGCCGGTTTCGCCGACGCACAGATCTGCGATCCGGGCGCCCAGGCAAGTGCGCAGAAGGCGCGGACGCTTCGCCGCCGGGCCCGAAATGGCGACCACGCGATCCGGGCGGTATTCGCCGGTCGCGAACAGGTGCCCGATGGCGATGACGTCCTGGTAGCCAACCGTCCAGACTTCGCGTTGGGGAGAGGCGGGGCAGAGCCGATCGATCTGCGTACTGGCGAGACCGGAGGCGCGCGATCCGCTGAAGGCGACGCAGGTCGTGCGCGTGTCGTCGGCAGCAAGTGGCGGGCCGGGGGACTGGCAAACGAAGACCGTGCCTTCGGTCAGGCGGCGCAGACATTGCAAACCGAGCCTGAACGCGTCCTGTCGATCCGCAAGAACCACCACCGGGTTGGGCGCTTGTGGAACGGCGTGGACAGCATTCACGACGATGGCCGCCGGACTGGCAGACGGTGCGGGCATACGGCCAAAGGGACGCGTGCGGAAGGCTGGCCAAACTCCCTTGGCGAGCAGCGTTTGACGCGCTGTACCCAGGTCCGGTTTGTTGGGTGGAGTGGCGCCCGGGTCGGTATCCTCTGCTTCGATGATGCAGGCAGACAGCGTTCGGCGGGGACCAAAGTCCAGCGACGCGACCCTTCCTGCGATTGGCGATGCGGCGGCGACTTCGGGATACTTGCGGTCCCGAAAAAGCACCTGCCCCACCGCAACGAGGTCCCCCTCTTCGACTTCGAAGCGCGGTCGGAGGCCGGGTAAGTCGGTCCCGAGAACCGCCGCCGAACGAACAAGCGGAGCATTGGATAGCGTCTGCGGCGGGGCATCCCTGCTGGACGGCCATTCGCCTTTTCGGATCCTGAAATGTCTCACGAGTGCAAGCCCCTCTTGCGGCGCGCCCAGAAGCCAAGACCGTGCCGACAAATCCGTCTCATATGACTTTAGCGGCACTCCTGCATCCCGCGTTTGATCTCGATCAAAGCAAAGCGCCACGACGGCATTATGCGTTGTTCAAGGCCTCCCCGAATTCAGGAAAGGACTTCGCTATGAAACGTCCAATCTGGCTGACGACGGTAGTCGCGCTTTCACTTTCAGCCGCACTTCTTGGAACGCATGCAAAAGCACAGGATGATCCTCCGACGCTGGCACAGATCGTCGAGGCATGGCTGGCCTCTCCGCACGCCGATCGCATGTCGGAAGCATTCACGCATTGGAACGAAGACGGGGAAATCCCCGGGACCTGCGCGGTCTGCCATTCAAGTCTTGGTGCCGTCGACTATGTGAAAGGCGCGATGACCACGCCGGGTGTAATCGATCACGCGGTTGCACTAGGCACCACGGTGGACTGCGCGGTCTGCCACAACCAGAGTGCGACGGATTTGCGTGCGGTGCCTTTCCCTTCCGGAATCGTGGTCGACAGTTTCGAAGCCTCGGCTGTTTGTACCGTTTGCCACCAGGGACGTGCTTCGAGCCAGACCGTCGAGACACGGACGGCAGGACTGGAGGATGACGTTGTCGCCGGAGATCTGGGGTTCATCAACGTCCATTACGCGCCCTCGGCGTCAACGATGATGGGTGGCGTCGCGCGCGGCGGATTCGAGTATCCGGGCAAAGTCTATAAAGGGCAGTTCACCCATGTGCCGGAATTGAACACCTGTACCGACTGCCACAGCCCGCATCGACTCACGGTCCGGCTTGAGGCCTGTACCACGTGTCACAAGGATGCCGGGGCCTTCATGGATATCCGGACGTCGTCGGTAGATTTCGACGGCGATGGGGTAACCACCGAAGGTATCTCGGACCCGATCGCAACGCTGCACGCGCGGCTTGGCGAGGCGATCCAGCTATACGCCGCCGAGGTGATTGCCGCTCCGGTCGTCTACGCGGACGCCTACCCTTATTTCTTCGCCGATAGCGACGCCGATGGCGCCGCCGGGCCGGGTGAGGCGATCTATCCGAACCGGTATCAGAACTGGACACCGCGCCTGCTGAAGGCCGCATACAACTACCAATTGGTGGCCAAGGACACCGCAATCTACACGCACAATGCACATTACGCGCTGCAGCTTCTCTACGACAGCCTAGAGAGTTTGTCCGAGCGCGTGGACGTCGATATGAGCGGTCTGGTCCGACCCTGACAGCAAAGCACTGGCGCGCCTATGCCTGCTGGTTCGAGAGAGCTTTCAGTTGGTCAATCGCGGTTGGATAGCGACGCTCGATCTCTGCTTCAGTGCAGGGATTGCCGTGGATGTCCCATCCGCTGACGGTTTCGCCGCGGTGCACAAGGAACAAGACCGGGCGCTTGTCGCCATGACCGACCACAGCGCGGCATGTTGGCAGGACATTGATACGGGTCTCGACGATTGCCGCGAAGATGTTGGTGCCTGCGCGCACCGGTTGATCGATCCGCCACGTCATCGGGTTGGCCCAAAGGCTGACCAGCCGAAACGCAGGATAGGGGCGATGAGCCGGGCTGGGACCACCGATAAGTCGAGAACGGCGCGCCCCGTCAGTGTTGCTTCGTCAAAGACCGGCTCTACTTCCATGCGGACGCGTGGGCAGCGCGTGGTGCTGTAGACCAGCGGTATCAGCTGGCCATAGAGTTGTCCGGTCTCGGCGGGATCACCGAGACCGAACCTGACGTTCAGAGAAGCGGTTTCGAACCGAACAGTCGCCAGCAACTCCGTTACGAGGCGTATGGCGGGCTGGGCGATTCGCATTGGATTACTCTGCCGTTTCTTCTCCTTGCGTGCGGGGGATTTCTTCTTTGGCTTCGCTGGTTTGCGGCGACTGGACATCGGAATCCGTGGTCCAATGTGCCCGAAGGGTCGGAGGGCTGCCGAGAATTGCAGCGCCTCCGCCCGTGTCAGTTGCAACTCAAGACGCAGCGGCAGAATCAGGAGCAGCACGATCAGGCCGATCACCAGCGCGAGCAAGACAAGCAGTATTCCGAGGAAAAGGCTCATCTGCGGGCCTTAGGCGTCTTTCCCTTTTGACGCCGTCCGTTCTGCGGCCTTGTCGATGGCCTTGCCCGCGGTCTTGCCAATAACCTCGGCAATGGTCGTCATCGCACCCTGGACGGACTCTACGCGTGCACCACTGTCGTCGATTATAATCGCGCCGAGCGGTTTGATGCCGCCACCGGCACCCGTACCCGCGCCGTCGCCGGTTTTGGCGCTTGCGCCGCCGCCCGCCCCGAAGCCGAAGCCGTAACTTACGATCGGAATGACGGTGGCCGAGCCCTTTTCAATCGGGTCGCCGAGGACATTCTTGGCATTCAGTAGCCGGTCAAGTTCTTCGACAGTGCCTTTCAGAAGGCGTTCCACGTTTTCCATGAGAGAAGTCCTTTCTTTGAAATATCGAAACGTCTTCGCGGACCCTGACACGCGGAATGCGCAGCCGCTTGACATCGCTCAATCGTTTCAGCTCGCCAGATTGACCCACGTCAATGCGCCGTCGTCGAAGCGTGCGAGACTTCCGGACAACAATTCGGGAGCGGCCCCATGACAGCACATGCACTTTCCAGCCTTCGCCATTCGCCACAAGTTGTGACGGAGTGGATCAACCTTCTTTGTGAAGACCTTGATTGGAACGACCAGGGTCGGGCTTACATGCTGTTGCGCGAAGTCCTTCACGCTGTGCGGGATTATCTGGGCGTGGATGAAGTTGCTGACCTTTCGGCGCAATTGCCGCTTTTGGTACGCGGCATCTATTTCGACGGTTGGGTCCCATCGCGAACGCCCGCGCGACCACGGTCGAAAGCGGATTTTCTTGAAAGGATCTCGAAGCCGTTCGGAAATACTCCGTTGGAAGACCCCGAACGCGCGGCTGCGGCTGTGTTCGATGTGTTGCGCCAAAAGATTTCTGAAGGCGAGTTCGAGCAAGTTGCCCACGCAATGCCGAAGACTTTGCGCGATCTTTGGTTGTAGGTATAGGTGCATGACAAGACCCAAAAGGAGAGACGTTTCGTGGGAAACAAAGACACAAATTCACCGTTCACATGGATGACGTTTGATGCCGAAAATCTTTTTGCGCCGCACGTCACGCATCTGATTGCTGCGCAAGGTCAGGTTTTTACAGATACCGCCGACTACGCCCAGCGATGGATTGATCGTCAGAACACCTCGGCTCAGGCCACGATTGACATGATGAGGCAGATGAGCGGTGCCAGCGACATTGCTGCCGCCTGGACCATCTTGCGGGACTGGCAAACACAATCCATGGAACTGGCTGCAGAAGATGCGCGCGAATGGGTCGCCTTATGCAAAGATTGCGTCGATCGCTTCGTGACCGAAGAGATCGAGGCGGAAGCCGAAGTGGTCGGCGTCGGCAAGACCGCGAAGCGCAAGGACAAACTCCCGACACGCATCCCAGTCTAGGCCATGCTGGCGTCTACAGATGGGGCTCGGATTCGTTGTCGTCGCAATCTGCGTGAGTAGACGTCGATGACGGTCGAAGGTGCAGGCGACGGCAGCGAATTAGCTATTGGGTTCCTTTACGCCACTCTTGGTGGGATTTTCCTGGTTGGCCTTGCCCTCGACGCATTGGGCCGCCGCGTACATGTCCCCCGCGTCACGCTCTTGATGCTGTTTGGGCTGGTCATGGGCCCGGGTGTTCTGGACCTCCTGCCGCGAGCCATTCTGGAACTGGGGCATGCTTTCTCGCCGTTGGCGCTTACGATGATTGCGTTCCTGGTGGGCGGTAAGTTGGAGGCGCGCAGACTTCGCACGGAAGGCCCGGAAATACTCACCCTGTCACTTGCCGTGGTGTCGACGTCGGTCGTTGTGGTCACGGGCGGTCTGTGGTTCGTCGGCGTTCCGATTGCGTCGGCCCTGTTGCTGGGTGCGATATCCGCGGCCACGGCCCCGGCGGCCACCCTGGATGTGATCCTTCAATCCGGGCGGCGCGGACGGTTCGCCAACAACCTGCAGGGCATCGTGGCCATTGACGACATTTGGGGTCTGCTTTTGTTCTCGCTGGCGTTGACGCTGGTGGGTGTGACGACCGGAAATGAATCAACCGCGCTGCAGGACGGCCTTCGGGAAACCGGCGGCGCCTTGTTGTTGGGGCTTGCCATTGGCATTCCAGGCGCGGTTCTGACGGGCCGGCTCAAACCCGGGGAGCCAACCTTGATCGAAGCGCTTGGTCTGGTGTTTCTGACAGCGGGGCTGGCGCTGCATTTTGAATTGTCGTTCTTGCTGGCAGGCACATGTGCCGGGGCCATAATCTCGAACTTTGCGCGCCATCATGAGCGTCCCATCCACGAGATCGAGAGGATCGAATGGCCCTTTCTTCTGTTGTTCTTCATGCTGGCTGGTGCAGGGCTTCATCTTGACGGGTTTGGAGAAGTTTGGTGGATCGCCGGTGCTTACGCGGTTCTTCGCACCGGTGCGCGCCTTGCCGGTGGCCAGTTGGGCGGCTGGCTGGCTGGAAGCGCGCCGGGCGTTGGTTGGAAGACCGGTATGGCCCTGATGCCGCAGGCAGGTGTGGCGATCGGCATGGCGCTGGTGGCAGCGGAACGCATGCCAGAAATCGGCGCGACCGTTCTTTCCATAACTATCGCGACAACGGTCATATTCGAACTGATCGGTCCCCTGATGACGCAATTTGCACTGAAGCGCGCGCCAGAGGCCTGATCAAGCCGAAGCTGCGGACATCGACATGATTTCGAAGACAGCCCCGAAGGGGTCCTTGACCACGGCCATGCGTGCGCCGACGGGCAGATCGAAGGGCTCCGCCTCGACGCTGCCGCCCGCATCACGGACGCGCTGTACCACGGCGTCGACATCTTCCGCGGCGAAGTAGACATCCCATGTCGCGCCTTCGACTTTCATCTCGGGCTTCATTTGCAGAATGCCTGCAACCGGGTCCTGTCCGATCTTGAGAAGCGTGTATGGCCTTCCGCCTGCATCGATGACCTCTGCATCAAGTCCAAAGACCTCGCCATAGAAGGTGCGTGCCGCGTCGGTGTCTTCGGTGCAGAGTTCGTTCCAGATCATTGCGCCGGGTATGTTGAAGGTCTCACCGCCCTGATCCTTGGCGGGCACCCAAAGTCGCAAATACGCGCCAAGGGTATCTTGCACGACCGCCATTTGCCCCACGCCTGGCTCATCGATAGGACCGTCCAGCAGTTTGCCACCGGCGTCCGATAATTTGCCGAGACTCTCGCTTAGATCCGAGACCTCGAAATAGGTCGCCCAATGTGGTGGCACGCCCATTTTGCGCAACTCGTCGTCAAGTGCATAGATGCCCGCAACTCGCTTTCCATCAAGGCGTTGGACAGAGTAAATCGCCCCGTTCGAATCCGTTTCGCGTGTCGCTTCCCAGCCGAACACGGCAGCATAAAACGCCTCGGCGGCTTCGAGGTCCGTTGTTGCGCAGTCAGCCCAATTCGGCGCACCGGGTCTACGTGCTTGCGTCTCGGCCATGTGTCTTGCTCCCAAATCGCTCAAGGGAAAATCTAGCAAGCTGGCACGCCGGCAGGATTGACGGAGGTCAATGGTGAAGCCGGTAACACATGTCATGAAAGCGCATGAGAACCACGTATGACGGCGCTTTCCTTTCCTTCATTCTGGCGCTTTTGATGGGCGCGCTGCTTGCGGGTTCGGCCTGTTCCACAAGTACCGTTTCGGATGTCTCGCGGGCAGACACGGCGCTTCAACGGCGTCTCGACCTTCACGGCATCGACCTCTCGCTGCCGGCGAGGGGTAAGCTCATTCTGGTCAACGTTCCCGCGTTTGAGCTTGTCGCCATCGAAGACGGACAGGAAGCTTTTCGCAGTCGAATAATCGTCGGCAAACCCGCGACACCCACACCCTTGATCGACACAAGGGTGACGGCTGTCCGGTTCCGGCCGTCTTGGCGTCCCACGCCGTCCATGGTTGCCTCTGGAGAGTATGAGGATCGGGTTTGGCCGCCGGGAGACAACAACCCGCTTGGGCTGGCGGCCATTCGACTTGAGCCGCCGCTTCTGGTTTACTTGCACGACACCAACCAGCGTCACTTGTTCGAGCGGGACTATCGCGCCATCTCGCACGGGTGCATTCGGGTCGAGCGGTGGGATTGGTTGGCCGCCTGGGTGTTGGATGTTCCGTTGGCCAACGTATTGGCACGCGCACATGGGTCCACCACGCATGATTTGACGGCGCCGGGCATTCCCGTGGTGATCCGATACTACACACGATTTCCCGATCCGAATGGGCAAGTTCGGTCTTTTCCGGATATCTACCGCAGGAATCTGATCAGCAAAAAGGCGGATCAGGACGCCGTCTGCAGGCTATCGTGATATTCGCAAAGGTATGACTGAGCACTTTCCAGCACTTCTGCGACCGGTTTTGATGCATCGATGCGTTGCCATGCCATGGCTCCAAGAGGAGCTTGAAGCTGTTTCCGAAGAACGGTCACATCCGCGTCTGACGCCCCCGTTTCCCGCATGCGCAACCGCGTTTCGAGGATTTCTTCCGAGGCGTCCAACCAAAGCCCGTGGAACGGGACACCGGCGCGCTCTGCAAGGTTTGCCGCTTCGTCGCGCCAGGTGGTGTTGATGAAGGTGGCGTCCAGAAGCACCGAATGCCCGGCACTGAGGAGCGTTTCGGCCCGCTCGAACATCGCCTGATAGACCGCACCGCGCCGCCCTTCGGAATAGGCTGCTTCGGGCAGGTGGATTTGCTTTGGCAGACCGGCCTTGCGTTCAAGGTCGGACGACACAATAACCGCACCCGGCATAGGCCCCAGGGTTGGCGCAAGCTTGGCCGCGATCACACTCTTTCCGCTGCCCGAGTAGCCGCCAACGGCTACGAGCACCGGTTGTTTTGGTTTGAGCACCTCGCGCGCGAGGTCGAGGTAAGCACCGATTTCCTCTGATGACGCGCCGGGTGCTTTGCGCGCCGCATCTGTCTGGAGCAGAACCATGGCCCGGATGGCGGCGCGCACGGACAAGAAAAGCGGCAGGGCCTCAAGACCGGCGTCTTCATTGCCACGCGCCTCGCTCAACCACGTATCTAGGACGCGGCAGGCCTGCTGCGCCATGCCTTTGTGGCAGAGGTCCATGATCAGGAAGGCGATATCGTAGAGCACGTCACAGGTGCCGAGTTCCTCATCGAATTCAAGAGCGTCGAACAGGACGGGCGCACCGTCGATCAGCACGAGGTTTCGAAGGTGCAGATCGCCATGCGCGCGCCGGACGTGACCATCAAGGCCACGTTCCGCCAGAATAGGCTGGGCAGAGGCAAATGCTGTGCCGACATCCGTGAGCCAGGACCCGACTTGTTCGGTTCCGGCGGCCTCGGGAAACTCGGCGAACACCCGTTCCAGCTCGGCAAGAATGTCTTTGATCAGGCCGTCGCCCTCGCGGCGGATCACCGGCATGGCTTCATGGTAGGCGGCGACCGCCGCTCCTGTTGCCGCCGCGAGCTCATCATCCAATTCGTCGCGAGCTGCGATGTACTCGAACTCGTTTTCGGCCGGGAACCGCCACATGCGCAGCACCCAGTCAAGGGTTGGCCCCTGCCCACCCAGCGCGAGGCCCGAATCTTCTTTTGTGATCGGAAGCACGTCACGGTAGATCATCGGCGCTTGCGGTGCATTCAATTCAATCTCGCGCAGAAGCATCAAACGGCGCAATTCCACTGTGCTTAAGTCCATGTAGTCGTACTTCACGGCGCGCTTCAGCTTGAGCGCGGTGTTGCCGCAGAGAAAGACGATAGCACCGTGCGTTTCGATGATCTCGATGTCTCCCCGGCCATCGAAGGCGGCGGGCGACGACAGAAATGCAATGACGTCTGATTGTTCGGACATAGGCACCTCGCCGCCTGTGTAGAACCAAACAACCAGAGGCCGATTGACCCATATCAAAAACCGGAATTAAGCTGATGGATATCCTGACCGTCGGGTGGAAACCGGGCTCCGCAAAGAGCGTAGGTAATGGGCGATGTGGGAACTGCTGCTGAATAGAATGCTCCGTCTGATGATCCTTGACGGGAATTTGGCCGTCGAGATGCCAAGCGGTGCGGTGAATAGCTATGGCAATGGCGCAGGGGAACTGTTGAAGGTGCGTCTGCGCGACAAGGCGTCGGTGCGCACGCTGGTCCTGAATCCCGAACTGGCACTCGGTGAAACCTATATGCGCGGCGG
>JAAUYH010011946.1_pt1 | contig 16369 bp, 15 predicted proteins | sample 7278061 | NCBI WGS metagenome assembly JAAUYH01 (sample SAMN14350203, study PRJNA611818) | marine sediment metagenome | isolation source: surface marine sediment (0.6m) | place: French Polynesia: Moorea | collected 2018-08 | reverse complement strand
CATTTATAAATATCAATTGAGAAGTATAACTTTTTCTGGTCAAGCAATGGAGTTATTTAATCCTTGTTCAAATTAACCTGAAATAGGTAAGTTATTTTTGCGCGACTCCTTGGAGAAATTATCTCAAGAGAATATTGGATCTACTACCTAAAAAATATCCTGAAACTATTATCTATTTTCAGTTTCAGGATATAATTTTTTGAGCTTACAGCTAATAGCTAATAATATGAAATACTTTGATGCCTGCTACAAATGCTTGAAGGTTGAGATAAGTAATGAGTAATGAGTAATGAGTAATAAGTAGTGATTTGTAACATTCTTTTTTGGATTTCATATAGTTAAGTACTTAAGCAAAATTAATTACCTACTACCTATTACCTACTACCTATTACCTATTTACTTTTACCAAAGACTTTCGACCAGTATTGGTTGTTCTAGGGAAGAAATTTGTACTTTTTGCTGTTGATCCAGATCGACTAAAACTCGATCGCCATCTTGAATCTGACCAGCCAGAATTGCTTCTGCTAAACTATCCTCTAGAAGTCTCATGATTGCTCTACGTAAAGGTCTAGCACCATAACTGGGATCGTATCCTTCAGTAACAACTTTATCTTTAAAAGTAGGAGTAAATTCTAAAGTTATCTCTCTTTGTTCTGCTATTCTAGTAGCAATTTCAGCTAAGAGAATATCAGCGATTTGTTGAACTTCTGGTTTAGTCAATTGACGGAAGACAATAATTTCATCGAGTCGATTGAGAAATTCAGGACGGAAATATTGTTTCAAATCTTCATTAACTAAGTTACGGATGCGATTGTATTGTGCTTCTGCTCGATCGTCAGCGAAAGCAAAACCAAGTCCTGTACCACCTTTTTCGATTACCTTAGAACCAATATTAGAGGTCATAATAATAATCGTATTTTTAAAGTCTACAGTACGACCTTGAGCATCGGTAAGACGACCATCATCCAACACTTGTAAGAGTAAGTTAAAGATATCGGGATGAGCCTTTTCAATTTCGTCAAAGAGAAGAACGCTGTAGGGTTTACGGCGTACTGCTTCAGTTAACTGCCCTCCTTCATCGTAACCAACATAACCAGGCGCAGAACCAATTAACTTAGAAACAGTATGAGATTCCATATATTCAGACATATCTAGTCTAATCATGGCATCCTCTGAACCGAAGACTTGAGTAGCTAAGACTTTGGTTAGTTCAGTTTTACCTACTCCAGTAGGACCAGAGAAAATAAAACTAGCGATAGGACGTGAGGGATCGGCTAAACCAGCCCTAGTGCGACGTAAAGCGCGAGAAACCGCTTTAACTGCTTCATTTTGACCAATGATTCTTTCGTGGAGATTAGCCTCCAGATTGAGTAAAGCTTCCGATTCTGTTTTTTCAATTTTATCTACTGGTATGCTCGTCCAAGCAGTAACAATGTGAGCAATTTCTTCTCTATCTACTACAGGAGTTAAAGCTTGGGGATCGATTAGAGAAACTGGAGTAGATTCTGCATCCTCCCCAATAACTATTGCCTCATTATCTATGCGCTGTTGCAGAGAATGTCTTAAATGCGCTCTTGAGCCTGCTTCGTCGATTAGATCGATCGCTTTATCAGGTAAGAATCTATCATTAATATATCGATCGCTCAACTTAGCTGCTGCTTCTAAAGCTTGGTCAGTAAATTTGACTTTGTGAAAGTTTTCGTAGGTTTTACGTAAGCCTCTAAGAATAGCAATAGTATCTTCTACAGAAGGTTCGCCTACCATTACTTTTTGGAAACGACGTTCTAAAGCTGCATCTTTCTCTATATACTGACGATATTCATCGAGAGTGGTACTGCCAAGACATTGTAATTCTCCTCTAGCTAAAGCTGGTTTGAGGAGATTAGCTGCATCCATTGTACCTCCCATAGCTCCAGCACCGACCATGGTATGGATTTCGTCGATAACTAAAATGATGTTACCTGCTTGCTTGACTTCATCGACGATCGATTTAAGTCTTTCTTCAAATTCCCCTCTAAACTTAGTTCCTGCTAGCAGTAAACCCATATCCAGACTAATTACTTGTTTATCTTGGATTAGTTCGGGTACTTCTCCTGCTACAATTCTTTGCGCTAATCCTTCAGCAATTGCAGTTTTGCCCACTCCTGGTTCACCCACTAAAACTGGATTATTTTTTGTCCGACGACCTAAAATTTGGATAGTTCTTTCAATCTCAGTTTGTCTACCCACCACGGGATCGAGCTTTCCTTCTGTTGCCAGTTTGGTTAGATTAGTGCTAAACTGCTCTAGCTTTGGTTTTTGTGAGGATTGATTACCGAAGCCGAACGGATTTTCTCTAGGGGTAGCTGCTACAGCTTCTTTTTCACCTAACTTTTTAATAATTTCGATCCTCAATTTTTCTAGATCGACATTTTGTTGAACTAAAATTTTGGCAGCTAAAGTGTTTGCATTTTTAGCAATTGCCAAAAGTATATGTTCTGGGTTGATATATCTTGTGCCGAGTTGACGTGCCTCTTGGAATGCTTGCTCAAAAATATTTTTGACTTTGGGAGTAAAGGGAATATTAGCTGGACTAAATCCCGCACCACGACCAGCAATTTTTTCTGCTAACTGGCGTGTATTGTTAATCGTAACCTGAAAGTCTGTGAGTATTTTTGCTGCTGTAGATGTGCCCTCCTCCATTACCCCTAATAAAACATGTTCACTACCTACCAAATTATGACCAGTTCTTCTGGCTTCTTCTTGACCCAGGACTACACTCTTAATCGCTTTATCGTTAAAGTATTCAAACATAGTGAGAATAATTTCCTATAATTAACAATTCTTTACCTTATAAACTTAATGTACCGTTTTTAGCTAAAAGGTTATAGTCGTGAAATCCGTAACTTTGAAGAAGATTTTACGGCTACTTATATCGTCAGAATTAAACTTTTGTAGAATTTAAGGCGAGACTAATCAATTTCCCTAAAATATTGATTTTAAAAATAAGTCATGGAGCAAATAAAAATCTTGATTGTGGAAGACGAACCAGTACTGGCTCTTGATTTAGCTTCCAAATTGAGAAAACTTGATTATGAAATTATAGATATAGTCTCTACAGGAGAAGTAGCAATTAATTTGGTTCAACAAACCCAACCAGATTTAATTTTTATGGATATTAAGCTCAAAGGAGCGATAGATGGCATTGAAACTGCTACCCAAATTTTGCAGAGCAAAGATATTCCGATAATTTATCTTACTGCTTGTGCAGATGAAGAGACAGTGGAGAGAGCAGAACATACAGGCTGTTATGGTTATATGATTAAGCCCTGTAAACAAATAGAACTTAGTGCCAATATTAAAATAGTTTTAAAAAAACACAAAGAACTGGCTAAAGCGAAAATCTCTATATCTAAATCTAACAAGTCTCGCTCTGTTGCTGTTCAAGAATCTAACTATAATTTGATTACTCAATTACCTAATCGATTAGATTTACAAGCAAAATTTACGCAAATTAGTTCACAATATACTAAGTTAAATGATTTTAAGACTGCAGCAATAATTTATCTTAATGTAGATCGTTTTTATCGTGTTAATAACAATTTAGGACACGAATACGGCAATCTCTTGTTACAGCAAATTGCCCAAAGACTACAAACTCTTCTCAGGGATGATGTTTTAATTGCTCATTTAAATGCTGATGAATTTGCTTTGGTTTTTTTAGGGATTGAGAATAGACAGCAAATTCTTGAGCATATTAGCCAAGTTATCCAAAAATTTAACCAACCTTTTGGGCTCGATCGACGAGAAATTTTTGTCACAAGTAGTATGGGTGTTGCCGTTTACCCTTGGGACAGCACAGAAATAGAACAATTATTACAAAAAGCTTATCAAGCTATGAGCCAAGCTAAACAACAAGGAGGCAATCAATATAATTTTTATCAAGCTACTGTAGAAGAAGAAGAATCCGATTTGTTGGCTTTAGAAACCGATCTTCGTTATGCTCTCGATCGACAAGAATTACAACTGCATTATCAACCACAAATCTCTTTAAAAACAGGTAAAATAGTGGGTGCAGAAGCACTAATACGCTGGTATCATCCTCATCAAGGGATAATATATCCTGCTACTTTTATTCCCTTAGCTGAACAAACAGGCTTAATTAGTGCGATCGGTGAATGGGTTCTAGCTCAAGCTTGTCAGCAAATGAAAATTTGGCAGCTACAAAATTTAGATATCGATCGCATTGCCGTTAACCTTTCTGCTCGTCAATTCAATCAGACTAATTTAGGCAAAACTCTGATTAAAATCCTCAAAAAAACTCAATTAGATTCTCATTGTCTCGAATTAGAATTGACAGAAAGTACCTTAGTTGCCGATCTTGACTTGACTATTCGTCAACTAAATACCCTCAAATCTCTAGGAGTTAAGATTAGCGTAGACGACTTTGGTACAGGTTATTCATCTTTTAGTTATCTCCAAAATTTTCCTTTTGATATTCTTAAGATAGACCGTAGTTTTATTAAAGATATTGGCACAAATCCTAAAAATGCAGCTATTACTAAAGCCTTAATTGAAATGGCTCATCAGCTTAACTTGAAAGTAATTGCTGAAGGAGTAGAAACTAACACCGAACTAAATTTCTTAGTTAAGAATAGATGCGACGAAGTTCAGGGTTATTTTTTTAGTCCTCCTTTATCAGTTAAAGAATTTGAACAGTTACTTCAAGAACATAACATAGTTGAAAAAATTCCTGATTGTCAGATTGTTTTTGAGTGATAGTAGTTAGTAGTTATTCAAATAAAAACTAGAAAATTTATAAAATTCATGCTTATAATTCCGCATCGAAAGTTTGGCAATCCTGTGGAGGAAGAGAAGTTGTGTTGATTTCTATTTGATTAAAACCAGTATTAGCTAATAATTGAATAATTACTTCTTTAGCTTTTTCATTAGCAATGTTTAATGCACCGTCACGACAAGCACTATAAACAATTTTGGCTAGAGTTTGTTGTTGCGCCAGCGTCTGCAAGTCAGGAGCAACATCAGGTCCTAAATTTAAAAAACCTCGATCGTAATCATAGACATAAGAATTATTGACATCAATTTTACTATCAAGAATTTGTGGTGGTGGTAAATTAATGGCTATTTTATCGTTATTAACTTTGATATCTTCAGTAGTAATTTGACTTAAATCTATTCCTGCTCTTACTTCTCCGTGACCAATATAAAGAAGTTTGGTAGTAGCAATAACAAAGTCTCCTAACTTTCTTTCTGCCGAAGTAGGGACAGTTGCTTCCATGGTATATACTGTGGTGGTTAACTCTTCGACTCCTTGGATTTGCTTCACTACTAAAGTCGGAATATCAATTTGTGGGTTAACAGGCTGAGGATAAACAACTTTTTCTACTATGTTGAGGATTCGATCGCTTGTTTGCCAAATACCGACAAAAAACAACAGCATTACCATACTTATGCTTCCTGTTGCCCAAAATAATATGTGTTTCAGTATAAATAAAGGCTTATTGGATGGGTGCATTAGTTACTTAAATAAAATTAAAAATATACTAATTAAAAAATATTAAACTATTCGTGTTTATCTTATCGTCTACGAGAAGACATTAACAGTAGTTGAGCTAATTGTAAAAGTGCATAAAAAGCAGTAGCAACATAAGTCCAAGCAGCAGCTTGTAAAACAGCTTTCGCTCCTCGATTTTCTTCGCCTTGTAAAATCCCTAATTGCTCGATTAATTTTAAAGCTCGACTAGAAGCATCAAATTCCACAGGAAGAGTAATAATATGAAAAGCAATTACTCCAAGAAACAAAAAAATTCCTAGATTAATAAAGATTGCAGAAATTGTTCCCATTGTACTGAGAAAAATCCCTACAACTACTAACATAGGACCTAAATTTGAACCAATATTTGCTGCTGGTACTAAGGCAGCGCGAAAATTCATAAAAGCATATCCTTGCTTATCTTGCAAAACATGACCACATTCATGGGCAGCAACGGCAGCAGCAGCCAGAGAATTAGAACCATAAATACCTTGAGATAGACGTACTGCCTTAGCACTAGGATCGTAATGATCGCTTAGTTGCCCTGCCACTGGTTCAACTCGAACATCAGTAACTCCCATCTGCTGTAGGATAGATTTTGCCACATCTGCCCCGGTCATTCCCATAGTAGAAGGGATTTGGGCATAGCGATGATAGGTACTCTTAATATTATTCTGCGCCCATAAAGTTAGCAGCGTTCCAGGAATCAAAATTAGATAAGACCAATGATAAAACATCTATTAATCTCCTTGGGAAATACTTATTAATCAAAAGAGATATTCCTATTTTGGCAGATAGATTTTACTAATAATTGATTCACAGTCTACATAACATCAGAGCAGTAAAGCGATCGCGCCCTTAAGCTTCGATAAGACATTCTACCAAAGCGCGATCGTTCCTAATCTTACAATAATGCGATCGAGTATCGAGATATGATTCTACCTGTCTGTTCTGAAATACTTTCACTTGCTAGGCTGCCTCCGTTTTTCTGAATTACACGAGCAGATGCCAGATTATCTTCATTACAAGTGACGAGAACACGGTTTAGTCCAATCTGTTGAGCTTTTTCTAGAGTCATCGCCAGCAGCTTTGTACCATATCCTTTACTCCTCTCTGTCGGACGCACCATATACCCAATGTGTCCGCCTCGATCCTCCAGCATTGGCGTTAACCTGTGACGTAATCGACTTTCACCCAAAATTCTATCACTCTGGTTGACTAGCCAAAAGGTCGTTGCAGGCACAAAACCAGGCTTGAGTTTGATTCCCTTTGAGTTATTTTCTAACTGATGGAGGTAGGCTAAAAAATTTTCTTGAATTAAGGGCAAAAGGTCTCGATCGTGAATGCGGGTTTCCCCCACTTCTTGAAATTCTCTCACCATACTAATAAACTCTGATTGCAGTGCTGGTGTTGGTTCAATTAGCTGAAGTTCTTCTAATTCCATTATGTCTCAACATTCAGGTACATAGCCAACCACTGACGAATTTGATCGATTGTAGCAGTCGCACCACCGCAAACAATAAAGAGTATATTGTCAAATTTATCCAGTACAGGCGATCGATCGTAGGCTAAGGCTAAAGCTGCACCACAGGCAGGCTCTACCAGTATTCTATGATCGTTGAGAAATTTTTCACAAGCTATCAAAGCAGATTTGTCTGACACCACAACACTAATAATTTGATGGTCCCTAGATATTTGAAAAGCTCGGTTACATATTTGCTTTGCCCCTAGAGAACTAGCTACACTTGAGATACTCTCCAAGTTAACTATCTTCCCTGCTAGCTGAGATTTGTGAAAAGACTCTGCTCCTTCGGTTTCCACAGCTATTACAGGAACAGGATCTAGCTGATTACGAAGCAAACCTTCCACCACACCACAAAGTAAACCGCCTCCTCCCACTGACAAGACAATAGCATCTAGTTGCAAGCCTGATTCGGCTACTTCGTCAATCATCGTAGCGTGTCCTTCCCAAACGAGAGGATCATCGAAAGGATGAATAAAAGCATCATTTTCTTCAAGCATTGACATTGCTAATTCATTTGCTTCATGCCAAGATGCCCCATGAATAATAACGTTTGCTCCTTCTTGTTTTAATAATTCTTTTGCTCGCTCGGTTGTGGTTTCTGGCACAACAACTGTTACGGGAACAGACAAAAAACGACCTGCGTAAGCCACAGCCATACCTGCATTACCACCGGAGGATGAAATTAAGCGTTTTGCTCCTTTCTGGATATAGTATTCGCAAGCAGCACCAATACCCCGAATTTTAAAAGAGCCTGGCGGTTGCAGTGCTTCAAGTTTTAGCCATGCTGAACAACTACTAGCAAGACTGAGTGGCTGAGATTTAATCAGAGGAGTTTCAATGTGAAGCGACATTAAACTTATTAAACGCTTGTTATTGGGTGAATTTGATTTTTTCAAGCTGGATAAGTTGATAATACCAAAGACTATTATTAAAAACTAGCCTGTTGGCGTAATAATTCACCAATAGTCAAACTATAGACAGATTCACCCCCAAAAACTGTACCGACTTTTCCTCTTTGAAAATGAATTTGAGTGAGCAAATAACCATCTTCTGGCAAAGGAACATAACCAACTTCGCTAACGACTTCTGAGGCTTGTTCTAGATAAAATTCCACAAATTCTTTGAGAATTGGATTTTTTTGTGCTGCACTGGAATTTACGTAGATAAATAAGGGACGGGATAAAGGTTGATATTCTCCAGATTCTACCGTCTCGCGAGTAGGTAAAACCGCCCCCTCACCCTTATCAATAGCAACCGCTTTCATCTCATTTTGACGAGCTTCATAATAAGCTAAACCAAAATAACTAAGGGCGTTAGGGTCTTGTCTAACTCCTTGTACCAAAATATTATCATCTTCGCTGGATACATAGTCTTTACGACTTACTCCATCTGTACCCATGATTGCTTCAGTAAAATAATCGAAAGTGCCAGAATCTTCTCCAGGAGCAAATAAATTAAGCGGTCGATCGGGAAAGTCAGGTCTAACTTGATTCCAGCGAGTTATCTTATTTTCTGCTTGAGTCGACCAAATTTTAGCTAGGTCTTGGATAGTTAGGCTTTCTACCCAATCATTAGCTGGATTCACAACTACTGTCAAGGCATCAAAAGCGACGGGTAATTCAATATAAGCAACTCCTGCTTCTTTGCAAGTAGTCATTTCTGTGGTAGAAATTGGACGAGAGGCATTATTCATATCTATTTGTGCTGCACAGAATTTTTTAAAGCCTCCTCCTGTACCAGAAAAATCAACGCTAATATTTGCTGTTTCTTCTCTGGTTTGCTTGAATTCTTCGGCTATTTTCTGAGTAAGAGGATAAACTGTGCTAGAACCATCTATTTTAATTGAGAGATTTTGCTCTGAGTCAGTCTGTCCACAAGCAGTAACAGAAATTCCTAGTATTACACCTAAAATCAAATTTTTTAGAGAATGAGCTAATTGCTTCGTTGTTTGTTTCAATTTCTTTCCCTCTCAACTCTCTACCCTAAGTTTGGCTTACTCTTATTGTTTCAAAAAAAGCTGATATTTACGGTTAAGAGGGAGTTAAGATTAAATACTCTCCAAGATGTGAAAGACTGGTATTCTCCAGTTAATCTTCACAATTAGGACGAGGTGAGATAACAGCATTTTGGCTTATTTGAGCTAAATAATCTTCTAAATAAGCAAATTGCGGTAAATTCAAACTGTAATAAATCCAGCGTCCTTCTTGACGAGGACGAATAAGATTAGCTTCTTTCAAATTTTTAAGATGAAAAGACAATTTTGATTGATTTACTTCTAGGCGAGAACAAAGATCGCAGACACACAACTCTTGTTTGGTTAATAACTCAATCACGGCAATACGCAAAGGGTCAGACAGAGCATGAAAGCCTGCCATAATAGTAGTTAAATCTGTGGGTGAGGAAATTGACATCTAGTCTAATGGATGCGACATTCCCATTGTACGCAATCAGGATCGAGCAATAGAGCTTAAATTTTATGACTGTCAAGAAAAAAGAACAATTTCAATATAGCGAGCGCACTTACACTAGAGCAGAAAGAGCAATCTGTTGCACCTCTTTTCAACTGGATTTATTTACAGCAATGATTCATCAAAGTGTTCCTTTACCTACTATTGCGGGGCAAAGGGGAGTGGAAAATGGTTATAGCCACAAGCCTTTAACCGAATCAGCAGCAGAAGTACAGTTAATGTGGTTAATTCAGGTTGGTCTTTTGCGTAGAGAGGTAGACGGACAAGGTTTAACCGATAGTTTTCGCCTTACTCCTTTGGGGAGAGAAATTATAAATAAATTCAAAAAAACACACAAATCTTTACCTAAACCCTCTGGGCTCGATCGATTTAAAAACTGGCTTAGTCATTGGTTGAGATAAAAACCCTAATTTTGTAAAAGTAATTGCTATAAAGGTGATGTATTCCAGCAACAAATTAAGCGATGAAAGCGATTATGGTAGTGGGGACGACCTCCCATGCAGGAAAATCTTTCTTGACTACTGCTTTGTGCCGTATTTTGGCAAGACAAGGTTGGCGAGTAACTCCTTTTAAGGGACAAAACATGGCACTTAATGCCTATGTAACTAATACAGGGGGAGAAATTGGTTATGCTCAAGCAGTGCAAGCTTGGGCAGCTAGAGTAATCCCGCGAGTGGAGATGAACCCCATTTTACTCAAACCCCAAGGTAATATGACTTCTCAAGTAATATTGAAAGGTCAGGCAGTAGGTGTGACTAGAGCTACAGAATATTATGAGAAATATTTTGATGTAGGTTGGGAAGCAATTCAAGAATCTCTTTATCGCTTATCCATTGAATTCGATCTCGTTATTTGTGAGGGGGCTGGTAGTCCAGCAGAAATCAATCTCAAACATCGTGACCTCGCTAATATGCGCATTGCTAAACATCTAAATGCCCCTACTATTTTAGTAGTAGATATCGATCGCGGTGGTGCTTTTGCCCATGTAGTGGGTACTCTAGAACTGCTAGAGGCAGATGAGCGAGCGCTTATTAAAGGCATAGTAATTAATAAGTTTAGAGGTAGTAAAGAACTATTAACTTCAGGAATTAAATGGCTAGAACAAAGGACAGGAATTGCCGTAATAGGTGTTATTCCTTGGAGTGAGGAAATGTTTCCGGCTGAAGATTCTCTAGATTTACTTGATCGCTCTTTCAGTTATTCTCCTGAAAATCTGAATATTAATGTTATTCGTCTACCCAGAATTGCCAACTTTACCGATTTCGATCCTCTCGAATCTGAACCTACTGTATCGATTAACTATGTTGATATCAACAAATCTTTAGGACATCCTGATGCAGTTATTCTCCCTGGTTCAAAAACTACTATCGCCGATCTCATTGCCCTCAAGAAAAGTGGTATGGCAGAGCAAATAAAAGAATATGCTGCTGCGGGAGGAACAGTATTCGGAATTTGTGGTGGTTTTCAAATACTTGGTCAGCGTATCATCGATCCTGAGGGTTTTGAAGGAGAAAGCGGAGAATATCAAGGATTGGGGCTTTTGCCTCTAAGTACGGTATTAACTTCCAGCAAAACGGCTCGCCAAAGACAAGTAACCTCTAATTATCCCCAAGGAGGATTGCCAGTAGATGGCTACGAAATTCATCAAGGGCGTACCCGTCTAATTACTAGCTATAAAGGAAGAGAAGTAGAAGGAAATTATCATCCTATTTTTGACGATCGCGGACTAGGATTAGTTGATAATAGTCAATCGATTTGGGGATGCTATCTCCATGGTTTGTTTGATAACGGCCCTTGGCGACGCGCCTGGTTAAATCATCTACGTAAGCAAAGAGGTATGGCATCTTTACCTACTGGTATTGCTAATTATCGAGAACAGAGAGAAGGAACTTTAAATAATATCGCTAATCTGGTAGAAGCAAATTTGAATCTAAAATCGCTATTATCGAATCATTACTACTAATTTTTGTAATTTTTGATTAATGAGTGTTAAGATTCATTTTCTACCCGACAACATCACTATTGAAGCAGAGCCAGGAGAACCCATGTTACAAGTAGCAGAACGAGCAGGAGTATTAATTCCTACAGGCTGTTTGATGGGTTCTTGTCATGCTTGCGAAGTAGAGTTAGGGGATGGTAGTACTATCTGTGCTTGTATTAGCTCTGTCCCGATTGGCACAAAAGAATTAACTATCAATCTCTATGATGATCCTGTTTGGTAGATTTTAATCCCCATTCGTCAGCACCACAGATGAAGCATTAAATGAGTAATAGATTGAGGAGAATGAGCATCTCCTAGAAGTAGCTCATTATCCGTAGACAAAGAAATAATGCCCATAATTTTCTTGACTAAGAGCTAGGGACTACTGTTTCTTAGCTCAGCTAAAGAAGTAAAAGAGTTAAAAACAATAAAGGAATCAGAGCGTGGATAGTTTCAGTCTTCATTTGATTAGTTTCCTGGGATAGTATTGAGCATAATCACCTTTAATTTATAAATAGCTTTGAAACACCCACTAAATCATCAGTCATACAGCTTAAATATAGGTAGAATTATTCAGCTATTTACCAAGATTTTATGAGAATGTCTTGCTCAGACTGCGTTTTGTAGTTGAAGAAGTAATTGTTGGAAATTATTCTTGTCGGGGTTATCGAAATCAGGAATTTGATTGAGGAGCTTGACGACGGTATCCCCCAAAAAAAGAAGCAGCAATTTCGATCGCCTTTCGACCTTCTCGCTCTGCTTGCAGGGGAGTGGAGAAAATGTCCTTAGATTGGTAAAAAAAACCATCTGGTGTAATAAGGGAGAATTGATAGCAAGAGCCTGGGTTATAAAAGACAAGAAGAAGGTGATGATTAATCGAGATTAATTGTAAAATTTTCATATCGAAGAATCAAAATTAATATCTAGGGGTAAACCTACATTAGAAAGGTGACAATCGAGAAACCAGATAAAATTATTTCTAAATGGTTAATGGTTTTTTAGTTATTTACCAGCAGACAGCCTTAACTGATAACTCAAACTGAGTAACTTTAGCCATAAGCTAGGATATTGTTTTTCTAGCCAGGGTTGAGATTGTTTTAGCACACCAGGCAACCATCCTTGTAGTACCAGTTTTTTGCCTGAATCCCAACTAAAAGCCCAATAGGAACCTAACCAACGCAATAAATCTTGAGTTCCTGCCATTTCCCAAATCCAAAGTAGTAAAGCGGGGTTTTTTCTGGCTGCCACTAAAGCCAATCTCGTAAAAGTTAGCCAGTTAGTACGGTCTTTAATAAAAGTATCAGCTACTTCTGGAGGTTCAGCTTCCAGGATACCAAAAAAAGTATTTAACATAGAGTTAATACGCTGTGGCTGGAGGATTTTATGAGTAGGAACCATCATTCCTTTAGAAAAGAGCCAAGTAACCGAAATATTGCTTTGATAGGCTCTAATTTGGTTTAAATTTTCTTTAGTAAGTAAATCGTGTTTGAGTGCCGTATCCAGTAAAGTAGTTAAACGTTCTAAATTCCTTACCAGTGAACCAAAACCAGTAAAAATTAAGGGAGATTGCAAAGAAGCAGCATCGCCAAGAGCCAATAAACGATCGAAAGCTACAGTGCGATCGCTACTACTGGTACTATAGTGTCCAGGGATATAGCCAAAGGTAGCTTTCCCCCACTGCAATGCGTTCATGTCGCAACGGCGATACTCTGGCAAGATCGTAAAAAAGTCTTCGTACATCTCTAATAAAGAACCAGGGTTATCAGGATGGACTTGGTGGTAGTGAAACAGATAGATAGTTAATTCTTCCTCTGCCCCTGGAAATAATTCCCAGATTAGTTGTCTACCTCTAGAGATATCTCCGTGAGAGTTAAGCACATCCCCATATTGAGAATCCCAAACTGCTGGTGCGAAACCTTTTTCTACTACTGCCCCTACTGTCGGACAAACACTATCAAAAGCATGTTTTCCATTTAATTGCCAAGCAATAGGAGACGCAGTACCCATGGCATCCATTAATAATCTACCCTGAGCTTTTTTCTGCTCTCGAGTAGGTAGATGAACTAATTCCACAGTTACCTCCGTTGGAGAAATATCAGCGCGCGTAAATTCGGTTTCGTCCCAAATTTCTCCTCCTGCTTGTTGTAGTTTTTCCCCACATAAAGCCAAAAGTTTATTCGTATCGATCGCCACATTTAAAACTTTAGGGGTATGTAAAACTGGTGCTTGAAGATGAGTGGGATTATTAGCATCGAAAAACTTGCTAAAGCCATCTATATATTCTCTAGCAATTACATATTCAAATTCTTTAGGAGTAAATAAACCTAAATTAATTAAACTCTGAAACTCATCACGAGAAATGTTCCATTCTCGATTCATTCTGCCAAAAGGTAATCTCTCTACCAGCAAAACTCGATATCCTTTTTGCGCCATTACCGCAGCATGAATTACCCCTAACGCACCACCAACATAAATTAGATCATAATTCTTCTCGTTTTCTTGTCCCCTGGTTTCCCCCTCAAAAATAACTTGTTTGGGCTGTTGAGGATTCTTAACGCTTTCTCGCCACCTTTTCTCCCACCAATAAACACGCTTGAGATCGTATTCACCATTAGGAATTTTTTGAAAGAAATGAACCGTCTGAGGATAGTCTTTAGCTAAAGCATCAAAGATAGATTGTTGGCTTAAATCTATCTCTGGAGGGACAGGATATTGAGGAGGAAATTTTTGACGAATAGCTTGGAGAAATTTTTCTTTGAGGGAAGTAACGCCTTTTATCGGGTATTTACCCCATTGAAAAATTTTCAGATAAGTTGTACGCTGTACAGACCAAACAAAAATTGATAGTTCGCTAGAAGTATCTTGGGCGGTTTGTGGTTGAGAATATTGCCAGCGAACACCATCACGAGTCAGTGTTTTCTCTCCCCAACCTGGCTTCCATTCTTGTTGTAACCAATGGCAGACAGCAAAAGTGTCTGGAGTAGGAACTTCAATATAAAGTATTTCTTTCATTGACTAATCTTAAATAAACATTAAATTAAGCAAAAAGACTGATTTGGATCATTAGAGAATACGTTAAACTTGCCGAATAACTAAATTAGACAATTTGTCAAATGATTTATTTGCATAAAATTATGAATTTTCATTTATTTTCCTATAGATTATGACTTACACTATGAATTATCCCATCCCAGCTAACACGGAAGAAATTTTAGCTTTACGCGATCGCCCCATAGATGAAGAAATTATCGCTACTGCGCTCGCTGGAGTAATCAAGATTGCCCGTCACCAAGGTCAATCTTTAGAAGAGGTAAAAGCCCAAGTTTTAAATGACGATCGCGTTCTGGATAAACTACAACGTCAAAAATTAAGCAATTTAGTCGCTCAAGCTTGGGAAAAGATTCCTGCCTTTAATTCAGAGTTTGAAGAGAGAGAAAAAGAGGAAAGAGCTTTTGAAGAAAACTCACAAGACAACCTTTCCCATCTCGCGTCTGCATAAAGATTAAATGGTTTACTATTTAGTCTGTGGCAATTATCAACGTTTAATGTTCAACACATCTTTTACTAAGATAAATTTTTGCTCGAAATTATTAACTCGCTACTTGCTACTTGTTACTCTATTAATTAGAGTCTTTGAGACTGATACAAGAGAGCCAACATTCACACCTCAAACTAGACAGGCTTGAAAATTTTTACGTAACTGTTCTGAGTTAAGATCTCGACCGATAAATACTAATTCATTCTTACGAGTTTCTGTTGATTTCCAAGGGCGATCTGGTCTACCATCAAAAATCATATGAACTCCTTGAAATACAAAGCGATTATCTTCTCCAGCTACATTGAGAATACCCTTCATCCGGAAAATATTAGGGCCCTGAGTTTGCAATAAATTGGTCAGCCAATGGTTTAATTTTTCTAGATGTACTTCGCCAGGTTCGACGATCGCCAAAGAAAAAACCGATTCATCGTGTTCGTGAGCATCTTCTGCAAGTAGTGCTGGTTCAATTTCTAAAGCGCGATCGAGATCGAAAGCCCTAACTCCCAAAATCGAATCCATGTCAATGTTAGAATTTTGGGTACGATAAACTTTTACCATACCGTTCATAGCTCGAATTCGTCTTTCTAACTCTTCGAGTTGTTCTAGTTCAACTAAATCGGTTTTATTAAGCAGAATTACATTAGCAAAAGCAATTTGTTCTTGAGCTTCGTCACTATCCCAATGAGACCAAATATGCTTAACATCAACTACTGTAACTACCGCATCTAAATCCAACTGAGTTTGAATTTCTTCATCGACAAAAAAAGTTTGAATGACTGGTGCAGGATCGGCAAGTCCTGTAGTTTCGATAACTAAATGATCGAACTTATCGCGTCGACGCATCAAATTACCGATAATCCGAATTAAATCTCCTCTCACTGTACAGCAGATACAGCCGTTATTCATTTCAAATATTTCTTCATCTGCATCAATAACTAGTTGATTGTCAATACCGACTTCGCCAAACTCATTAACAATTACAGCTACTTTTTTGCCATGTTCATAAGTCAAAATGCGATTGAGTAAAGTAGTTTTACCCGCACCAAGATAACCAGTTAAGACAGTTACAGGAACAGTTTTATTTTCAACAATTGCCATCATAGTTTTAGGGAAGAATCGATCGAAGTTGTTTAATATCTACTTCAGTAATTTGAGCTACTGATTTATGGATTTTATATTGTTCTGGCGGATTTTTCATTACGGCAATGATGGTTTCTAGAACACCAATTCATTAATCCCAAAAGTCTTGGAAAAAAGGGACAAGGAGGACAAGGAGGACACGGTAGACAAGGAAGAAATTACCTTGCTCCTCCCTTTTCTCCCT
>JAAUYH010158979.1_pt1 | contig 16372 bp, 11 predicted proteins | sample 7278061 | NCBI WGS metagenome assembly JAAUYH01 (sample SAMN14350203, study PRJNA611818) | marine sediment metagenome | isolation source: surface marine sediment (0.6m) | place: French Polynesia: Moorea | collected 2018-08 | reverse complement strand
GGAATTCGCGTGCATACTGTTTGTGGGAAAGTGCTGTCTGTTTTCAGTGCTGTGCGCCAGCCTTCTCTCGCTACTGTCTCTTCGGCGCTCTCTCGCCCCTGTTTTTGCTTGCTCGCTCTTTCGCCTTTCTCCCGCTCGCTGCCTTCTGGCGTGAACACTCCTTATTTATTCAACTCGTTATCGGTGCCCTATTGCGGGACTCGCGAACCTTTATCTGTTGTTACTATCTCCCAGGCCGGTTCTTGCACGTCGTGTGGTCTGGAACCTGGCCAGGGAGTATTATTCACAATTTCTAATTAGTTCTCACCTTTTACTCTGAAAGTCGTCAACAATAACTACTCAGAATAATACCAATAACAAGAAGAGCAAAAAGCTGACATTCTCAATGACAATACACTATTTGATATTGTTCGCAATTTCATGTAAGTGAAGCAGAATCGACGATTCAGTGAATATGCACGAAGAGTGCTGTTATAAGAAAATTTTCCGTTTTGAACCAAAAATAAAGATAAGGCACACCATAATACGGGTTCTGAATCGGAATTGAGAGGAGTAAGACATTGTTTGCTTTAAAAGCTTTTGAGAGAGGAAAGTGTAGCAGAGCATCGAAAAACCAGATAAAAGGCGGTACAAGCAAAGAATTATTTGAAGCAATGACAAATATTGCAAATAAGAAAAAGGTGTTTAGGTTCTGTCGACTTCTAAGAAAAGAAAAATTTTGATCAGCACACTCTGTTTATCTATTTGAACTACACTTCTTTCAAATTTGTTTAATACTGCCAAGCAAGCTTGCTATCAAAAGCAACAACCTTTATCTACCCTTTATAAGAAATGATGTTGACCATTATCACAACATATCTATGGAAAAAGTTCGATAAATACTGAAAGCGCAGTGGAACAGCAATGGCACCTCAGAATGTGAACACAATGCATTTTCGCTACTCCCTGTCATGATGATCTTCAACGAATTGAGTTTAATGGTCACCAGTGAGATAATTGATAGCTACATCGAAGTCAAAAATACAACTCAAGTATAAGTAAGAAAAAATTAGAGCAAGAGTTTGCTGTATTGGGAAGAACGGATAGACAACAAGCAATTGAAGGCATGATTGACTACATGGAGAAGTTAAGTGTTAAATTCTAGATAAAGTTTGTTCGTCACGAAAAAATAAAAGAGACTGGTACAGTCTAGTTCATTATTTGATTCTCATCTTATATTGGCATTCTTCGCAGCTGGCAATTAAGTTTACAGGGTTCTTTATCTATCTCTGTTGAGAATGAAACTGATGGTATTTTGCACTTCAGCTAAAACAATCTCTTCTCTATTTTGACGTTAATTCATAAAAGAAAAGTCCTGGTCCAGTGAGCCTCGGTCCAGCTTCGGGGCTATCCTATACATGCTTGTATGAATATTGTTGTACAAAACCAACTATTTTTTGGCAAACACAATACAGTAGAAGATGGACCATTCAAATACACTCAAGCAAATAGGAGAAGCCCTGAATTAATAAAGATTCAATTTTGTAATTACAGAAAACCTTTACAGTACAATAGTTAACTCGTATATAAATTTTCATCGCATGCACACCTGCCGTCGTCGAACATCAACGACCAACAATGGCGGCGCTCAGTTGTTCCAGCCGTAACCTCGAAGGTTAGCACTTTGTCTAGTGCTTGTGGCGACAACATTCTGCCCTGTATTGTACTGCGAGTTTCAATGATGCTAACCTTTAGAATCACCACTGAATCCCTTCACGGGTTCTGTTGAAACATTCGGCAACATGCACTACCAAGCTGAGATTCTCGCAGTATAAGTGTTCATCATGAATTTAATCTGTAGCTTAGCCTTATCAAAGCGTTCTGGTCGGTGGAGCTCAGCAAACATTTCACCCACGTAGGATAGCACACGACATTTATCATGGCGACTCCGTTTCCGTGAATACCTAGATGTAGTACTGGCACTAGCAGTAGCACTCGCGAATCATGATGCGTCTTACGCTTTTGTGGGCGATATTCCTACAACAGACCGCCGTAGGATTAGAAAAGCCTGAGTATCAACCACTCGAGGCCTCATCATTAGTGAAGGTAACGTGGAGTGAAAGCCTGCGAGTGGCTGAGCATGAGAACTGTCTGAGTTCGAATGTGAGGTATTCGCGTTTGTTTCCGACGGACACGAAGTACTTGTGGAGGATTCCCCATTCCACGATTACCATGGACGGCAAACGATGCGGTTCGCAGCCAGCGAACGCGACGGACGAAATGCTCGAAGGGGATTCATGGACAGATTTGTTTGCATACGAACTAGTGTCGACGAGGAGGAAAGCGAGTCGAGCGCAATTGACTAGCGCATACCTAGAATTAACGAGCAAAGTTCATCCAGTAGCCGATGTTCTCGCAGCGTTAAAAAGGGCGCTCGGTGATGATATTGCGAGGAAACATGTGTTCATTGCACGTGAAGGGGATCGAGCGAGGGTTTGTGACGATATTCGGGTGCCATTGGAAACATTCACGATACTAGCTCGCGTGGGAAGCCAAAGTCTAGATGCGAGTCGGTTTCTTCGCGGAATAACTGGCGCTTCTTTTCGACTAGAAGCACAAACAGCATACCATATTACGTTTGTGCCTGTGAAAAAAGGACAGCATCGATTTTGTCCTTATGTTGTGAAAGCCCAAGCACGAACGTATCCTATTCGTCAGTGTCTGCCCGGAGACGCGATGGTGCGAACCACGGAAGGCGATATTCGGATTGATGAAGTAAAGATTGGTGATTGGGTTGCATATGTTGATACCCACGGCAAGAAAAAGTATTCGCCAGTATTGATGTTCACGCATCGCGACCCAGACTGGGAGGGTGAATTCGTGGAGATTACAATGGAGGGGGGAGAAGTGCTATCAATTACGGCCGGGCATTTCATCGATGAGATTCTGACGGCACGCGACGTAGAACGGGGGGATCGGATTCGAATTGCAAACGGGTGTTGGGCGGTGGTCAACTCGGTAGAAAGAGTGACGAAGAAAGGTCTTTACAACATACAGACGGCAGCGGGAACGATGGTGGTCGATGGGGTTGTCATCAGCGCTTATACCGAATCCTTTCGCCCATCTGCGGCGCACGCGGCCCTTGCCCCCGTACGGGCAATGGCAAGAGTTAGTTTCGAAAAAGTGGTCGACTTTCTGGCTCAGCTGGTCATCGACTCGATTGAATCGGCCCATGCCGCTTCGAAACAACGTATCATGTGCCGGCGCGCCATGTGTTGGAAGATTTCTGCTATTCAATCCGCGTGATAGTTCCTCATGAGGAATTGGTAATCTTCATGAGGGCGGCGGAACTGCTAGGCCAAAGCGACACTAAAGAGAGGAAGAACGGGCCTTTCCACTTACCCCATTCTTCTCCAACTTGCTCAGTTCATCGAAACAGCGCTGCCAACTCTCGATCTCCGCCTTGCACTTCTTCTCGTCGTAGTCCTTGCGCCTCAGACACGTCTGTATCGCGCACGCCAGTGTCTTGCATTCGCGCTTCTTGGCACCGATTTCGTGAGCGACGCCGTCCGACATCTCGTTTTCCGTTGCGCTGGTCCGATGGCAAAAGGTATGAGACAGCAAATATGGGACGATATTTGGACAGACACAAAAGACGGTTGTAGGGTGGCCCCAGGCCCGTGGGTTGCATCACGAAATATGGTGTAGGGAGAAATGACGGGCGCGACAAGTACGAAGCCAGCGCTGGTCGGCGCGATGCAGCGTTCGAGCAGCGGCATTGTGCGTGCGAGCCGCAGCGTACTCAACGTCGGCAAGCCCAAGTTCTCGTTCGTCTTCACCCTCGGGTTTCAGCGACTCGAAAACTTTGCGGCGCCTCCCGGCGACATTGTGATAGAATGGAAGCGCAACAAAGCGAGTAAATGTACGCGTCCCATACCCACGTCGACTTCCTCGAGAACCCTCATATTTAGCGAGCGTGAACGTATCGTCGGTCCGGTTGAAATGGTTCAAAAGAAAAACGGGTTTGTGGAAAAAGAGTACAAAATCTCTGTTCGTGCTGGGAGTCAGAACGGTCGTGTATTGGGTTACTCATTCGTGGATTTCGCGAAATATGCCGAAGTACCTTCTGGTCGACAGGTCGCGGAAATCCGACTGAGTAACAATTCCGTTCTGGTTGTCATCATATTCAGCAAGTTTCTGGGCAAAGCGAAGCAGAAATCGAAGAGTAGCGTGCAAAGTGGCATGAAAGAGACTGCACCGCTTCTCGATCCACGCGACGAGTTTGACCCAATTGCTGCAGCTATTGAAGAATTGGAAAGGCGCGAAGTAACCGATGATATGAGCTTGGACGACCTGGGAATAGATATTGAAGATGATAGCGAATTTGAACCAGGACCACCAATCACGATTCGAAGTGGTGGTTCTAGTTTTATCAGGAAGCCGAAAACAATGGAAGATGTATCAAGTCCAGTGTCCACTGTTACGGATAGACCGTCTACAACAGAGGCATATGGGAATGGCACGAAGATGGGATCACTTAGCTTTACACAGTCAGTTAGCGCAAGTACTCTTGAGGACGAAGCTACTGAGCGAACTGAGGATGATGAAGAAATGGAGATGCGCACGATGGGACGTCGAGTAGCGAGTGATGTGAGTGGAACAGGAGCAAAGACGGATTGGTTGAAACAACGGAACGCGACGTTGCATTCGGAAAACGAAGAATTGAAGACGCGCATTAATGAATTGGAACAATGGAAGAATCGCGCAGAATGCACAGCCGCTGGAGAGTTGTTAAAAGAGAATGAGAAGTTGACAGCGCAAGTTGCAGAGTTGAGGTCTCGACTTGAACGCGAGCCCATCATGGTTGATGTGCTACACGAGCTGAAGCAGACGAAGATGGCACTTGCATTGATGACAATGGAACGAAATGGAACTATTGCTACGTCGTCAGCAGAATAGTTAAAAAACGAAGTTTACTTGTTAGCATGGCTCGTAAGTATTGTGAAGTACGACTATTTCACCTCGCATCGAACCCGACACCACACTGCCGTTCACGATGCTTCCCATGGAAGTAATCGCGGTCGTAGGAGACAACACGGCGCTATGCAGTCGGGCGTTCATCAGTTGAAGTGAACCGTAGTTATTACAAAACACCAATAAAGTTCGTGCTGCGTTGAAACCGGTCATTTTGAAGTCTTTGAACGAAGCGCTGCGTCCCGTCACCTTGATAATGAGATTGCGAGTCGAATTTCCCTCGTATCTCCACTCCTTCGCAGTGATGAGATCATCTGCATCCACGCTAAATACCGAGTAACAGCTGTACGATCCGTCGGCCGGTTTGAACAAAGTCGTACTTGCGTTGAATTTCTCGGTGTTGGCGGTTTTCGGCAAAGAACAGGTCTCCCTCGAGTCGCGTATCAACGAAATTTCCAGTTCGTCCAATTGCTTGACCTGGGTGAACTTGCTCACTCTGGGATTGCACGCTCGACGCACACTGTGCGATACCATAGTACCACTTCCTCCCAGCACATACCCGTTGTGCACCTGGCCCATGCGCGCGGTAAGCGACCCGGTGACTGAAAGCGATGGGGCATTGGGATTGCACTGGGCTACATCGCGTGCAATATCGAACTCTTCTAACGTCGCTGTGCCAACAACGGCAGCAGTCCCGCGAATTGCGCTTTTCGTCAAACGCACAGTGCCGTAAGCCAGAAGTGAATAAGCGTCGAATGCGCGCTTGTGCGCAGCAGTCACGAAGGCCTGCAGGGAGGACTCATGTCCGACTTCCCCACGCGCTAGCGCGGTCAACAAGACGAGTAGCAGAAACAACCGTAGTTGCATCACAACCTAAAGTGAGGACTGTTGGTGATGACGGCGGGCATGATTGAGACTAATCTACGCCCCGCTGGCACACAGCATAAATCGTGCCCCGCATCTTCTGATGCGCTACAGTTGTGATTCATCTTCTTCCAAAACTTAATTCGTGTGAAACCTGAACTTGATGCTTCCAATCTCGACATGTGCGAAAGGGTAACTGCTTGTTCCCAAACAATGTTGTGGGATTTAAAATCACCAAGTTTCATCAGAGATTTACCAGTATACAGAAATACCGTATTGGACTGTACTTTCACATTTGTCGTGCCACTCGTAAATGGCGATTATCTCCTCGATAATTTCACTGAACTGGAATTGACTGTGACTCGCACTCAATCATATTCAGACGACACGTTGAGCGGATACGCAGATTTCGCTGTGCTCTACTTGTACAGTACTACACGGTACGGCCTGTCGCAGACAGCTTTCTTACATTGTTCGTAAATTATTGGGTCATCGTTAAATCGAATATTCACATTCTTGTTAGGGAAGTTCATTGTTACTTGAATTCATTGGGTTCCACCCGTAAGAAACCTTGAATAAACTTTTTTGATCTCAGACAACACAAACACAAAGACATGAAATCTGACATTGTCGTCCTCGCATGCGATTTGCGACAAGGCTTGCCGAATTGAAACAACTGCACAACGAGTAAAACAATTTCACAAGACGGGTAGTACAATATATTCGCCTGCAGGAAATAATCGCCAAAGTAGAGCAAAAGGAACTATTGATCCTACTCCGTCCAATTGCAGTTTTATGACAGCCACTTTTCCAGAAAAATCTCGCCAGGGTGAAGCGCCACCACGATTCCATAGGTTGCGCTTTTACACCCTAACGCTGCATTTTCACTTGTTGAGCATCCACAATGGCTACGAGCTTCATCGGAGCGCTTCCGCTACAAGCCAAGCCCGCGTACGTGCGGCGAACATGCCCGGTTACTTTGCCGTGTGGCGATTTTGCGATGCTTGCGCGACGAAACACTTTCCTGAAATACGATAACGATTCGGACAATCAAGACTTCGGGTCATCCGCACCTCCGCCACCTTCACCCGAAGTAAGTGAGAAGTTCAAAGAAACAGCGAAAGCGTTCGGCATCGATACATCGGGACAAGTGAGACGTGAAGAAAAAGAAGAGAGCGTGGAGACGACTTTCTACAAAATGACGGTGAAGAATCTTGGGCAAGATGCGATTAACATTATTGAAGGATTTCTCGTGGTCACTGCGTTGGGCTCATTGTCTTTCATTCTCGCTGTCGGTACGGCAATCGCATTTCTTGCTTACTACAAAGCGACAGGTAAACCAGTGCCGGAACAACTAGACGCATTTTGTGCAGCAGGAGAGCCAGCGTTCAGTCCGTTGATGGGGCTATTTCTGACATGCACGACAACTTATGGGCTATGGAAGTTTGCGGAATACGATGCAAAGGAGGCGGAGCGTGGCGAAGGAGGGAAACTCTGAGGCGAATCGGAGATGGAGGAGAGCTCTGAAGTAGAGCGTGGAAGAGGATGCCAATAGTTTTAGGCGGACGGCGAAGAAGAAGGAGAGCTCAAGGCGGCGGTGGTGAAAGAGTGAGATTCAAAAGATGAGAGGGATTTTGCACTGCTGCAGCACCACGCAAGTTTGTACTTTAGAATGCTCATACATGGATTGTACTGTGGTGTAAAGGGGCGGATTATTGGCGGGGATGAAAATTAGTAAAAAACAGGAAGCGAAGTCGCATTTTGGCACTTGGCACAAATCCAAGTCGCCGCCTCTGTGCGTGGCAACTTCAACTTGAGTGTGTACCACACGCAGTACCAGCTTCCCGTGTGAAGCTGTTCTGCTGCGGCGCGCGTACGGATGTCCGCACGCGCCATCAACAATCCTTCGGCCCCGGTACTCACGCCACGCGAACACTCTACCCAGCAACTCGTCCTGTGCGCCACGCGCCGCGTTCGCCTCCGTCAGATGGATCTTGATGATGCGCCGCCTTGCCAACTGCGAACACTCGCCAAAGCCGCCGCCAGGAACACCTACAACGACCTCAAGCGCATGCTCGAGCACGAGCTGCCCGCCGCCGCCAGCGAACAGCGCCGCCAAATCCTTCTCGATTTCGCCGCGAGGTCCCGATTATTACTCGCCCGCCTGCTCGGCGCCACGAGATGGGCCGCCACCTACGGCGCCGCCGCCGCGTCTGCCGGCAATGTGGAAGAGCGTTGCCTCGCACGCACGGCTCTGCTCGACGATGTAACCGATGACCTGTGGGCTGCGAGAGCGCGCGCCGCAAACCGATGCATGCTTCCAAATGCTACCGGCGTAGCCGTGGACGCACTTGCCGATGGGACTTTTACCCGCTTTCCGCGCATTGTAAGTTCCGCCGCCGGTATACCGACGCGCTCAATCTCAAATCGTAGTCAAAACCTACAAGGAGACACCACGACACCTGCCGCTCGTGTTGCCCTCGCCACACGCCGTGCAGTTCGTGACGCGCTACCTGGACTTCCACGTTTGTCCGTGGTAGATTGGCGAATCCCTCCCATCTGTGTTCGTGTTGGGGTGAAAGGTTTATGGACTGCCGATTTATCCCTCGATGGACTTGACTTGAAAACTGCCAAACTTCGATGCCATCGAGTAGCGGTTCTCGTCGCACCTGACATGGATGTCAACTCGAATACACGCTCTTTATCAGGAGAAGAACAAGCCATGCTATGTGGACTCGCTGATGTACGTATGTCTGCAGCTGTTAAACTGATTCCAGCTGACGTGCATGTCGATCGAGCGCAAGTCATGTTAGGTGCGCTTTGTGATTTGCTCACTTCCGAAGTTTGTGCACCGCTCGTCATGTCACATCTTCGAGGTCAGGCAGAAAAGCTGAAAACGGGACCATGGTGCAATGTGCTTGATGTCAAGGGCGACGCATTGGATAGTCAAAGAGATACCCCCATTGTTATCACCTACTGGCCAGACTCACGCAACAAGTCGTCGCTCACAATCACCGAGTATCATTCGAAATCATCAACCGCTGTAGGAGGAAGTGCCGCACAACTATTTGTACTCACGCACGAACCGCCACTACCCGGATGTGCCGGAGAGCAGTTCTCTACCTTTGTAGAGGAGAACACATCGTCACTCAACTTGGAAAAAATGGTTGAAGGGTGTTGCAAAATTCGTGCAGCTGAACGGTTACTCGGTATTGCAGACTCCATACTCCGCAGACGCAAGGATCTGGCCGTTCATCCAAGGTGTCTAACGATTTGCACTTCGTGGAAGAGCAACGAACAACGTATCAGCCCCTTGGGCACCAACGTGACCTTCTCCGAAGTCGGAAATGAAAGTCTGGTTGTACATTTACACCAAGATAGATGCCTTGGGATTGAAATCCGTGTTAGTACAAGAACTGGAGGATTGCGTGTGAGACCTTTTGGTGCGGCAGGCTTGGTGGAACCATCTAGAAAAAATAGTGATGGCGATTCTTGGCCTGGCGATCGGCATATTTCCAGTAATTCGGAAGAAGAACGAATAGTTTTCGCCATCCTCAGAACCGTACGCAGTGCGGTCAAACTTGACAGTGCTGCTCGCGCAGTATGTGCTCTCGATATTGGCGTCAGCAATACGTTACCGCCTGGAACTGCGTCGGTGGCTGCCACAGCACCTGCGGAAAGAAGCGCTAGCCAATTAGTACCACCGTTCGCTCCTCTTGAACGAAGAAGTCCGAGGAGATTCCTCACTTTGAGCCCGCCACCTACGGTCAAAGACGCTGTTAATGGCGTGAATGGATCCTTCGTTACCGCGCTTCCCAAGGAACATCGGAACTCTTTCAGCAGAGAAGGGCCCACTTCGAAGAGACCTCGGCTCACGTACGCCACTACAAGTGATGCGCTGGTGTTTATTCAAGAAAGTTCATCCATAGGCAGTGAGACGTGTGCGCTTGACCGCCCGCAAAAAAGAAGAAGGTGCGGAAATCCGTTTCGACCTGGGGTGGGTGACATGGAAGATGGAGATAGATATAACGGGACCGCTGCAGCCGCAGCTGCTTGGGCGGTCACCCGTGATGTCGTGGAGAGAAGACTTCGTAGAGATTCTTTGCTGCGAGCCTTCGTGGCGGCGAACGTGGCTTCTGCGGCACATACACACCACATGAAAAGCGGTGATGACGGAGCGTTACATTTGGAAAGTGCGAGCCGTGTTTTATTGAAAGTTAAGTGTGAACCACTCCCGGTACGTCGGGCGGAACTGCTGTTACGTGGTAGTGATTCATGGCAAGTTCGCCTTTCTTTGTTACCTCCTATTTTCGACTCGACTGATGCGGCGCTTGTTCGAAACGCAGTGCATGGTGATGGAGGCGACGGTAACTTATGGACAGTAGGAGTGGCATGCGGCGGGTCACAACTTACTTTCACTTATCCTTCAGCGAATGCGGCTTCCGTACGCTCATTCTTCCGAGACCTGACGCGTGCGCGTACGGCGGCAGCACTTGCAAGAGGAGTGCCACCGTCCTTGTTCTACAAAGTACTGCGAAGAAGTCCTGTACGTATTGTGGTTGGGGTAGGACCATTCCATCAACCTGGTGAGCCGAACGGTGTTGTCCAACCGACAAAGCACCAGTATACAGCGACGGTTGAATATGTGTATTCAAAAGGAAACTCGGGCGGGTTCAGCCTCACTTTCTCGCCGACAAAACCGACAATGGAGATGCTTGCGCCGCTGATCGAAGAGGCATTGGATGCTTCAGGTGGACAGGTTGGTGGCATACTGGCGGGTCTACTTGAGCGTGCATGTCCGGTTGCGGCAGCTGCCGAAAGTGCAGTAAGAGAGCGAGGAAATGGAAGGATTCGGTTTGTTACGGCATTGAGAGTTCGTGCGGTGTTTGCGGGAGTTGAACAGGGCGCTGCGGAAAATGTTGCTGAAGGAGGCGGTGAAAAACAAAGAGGCCAACCCCCTCCTGGTCAAGTCGCGCACGCCGTTGATGTGGACGCACGTAGCGGAGGTGGCGTAGTCACAGTAATTGATGTTGGACGCGCAACAGCGGTAATGATTCAACAAGGTTTCGCTAATCGAGGAGGTGGAGGAGGAAGCAGCGGATCGAACACAGGAGATGGAGCTAAATCGTCTAGCGGAAGAAGATCTGACTTCGTGCTTGTACCAAAATGGGATGACATCGTGGCTGAGTTCTGCAAGAAGGGGTATGCAGAGGCCCAAAGAGCGGGAAGTACGGTTGTATTGCGAATGAGCATGTTGGAACGATTCCTCACAGAGCTTGTTTCTAGTGTGAGACCGCCACCGAACGCCAACGCCAACGCGATGTCAAATCAAGCGCAACAACCTAACGCTCAGTCGCAGAACCCACAGCAACCAAATGTGGCGCCACCGCAACCGCAATGACGAGTTCAAATAAACACTAACAACCTGGTCGAGTGTATTGTTTCGTTGTGTGAGCGTAGTAGCAGTGGGATGGAGCGGATATCCGCGGCGGAGATGCATGATTGCCCATTGTTGGAGCGGCTGGACAGACATTCTCCCACTACGATTCACTACCAGACGGCGATCTACCCCCGTTTTGTAGTCTGTCCGTCGTATCAATATAATCTATGCCGGCCGACAACAGCAATTCCAGAATTCCTGCCTGCCTACTGTTGTACGGTATTACCAACTCCTACTCGAGTACGCTCCGTATCACCTTGGCAGACACGACATTCAAATCTCGGCTGGAAGATTGGAACAACTCATTCAAATAGTTCCAATCATTGCGAAGAAGATGCACACTGTGCTAGGGATTTAAGGTATCTATTTTCGAAAAATAAATTTGGTAATGGGAATCATCTGTGTCGAAATCGTGTTGGTGGAAACGAACTTCGGGAATTGAGAACAGAAATTATAGTTTTCATTTTTATTATGGGTACAAACATTTTAGTACCCAACATGGTCTAGGTGATTTAAGGCGGCGACAAGTAAATGGTACTATTTCTAAACTATATCTGGTGAATAACCTATAATCATCGTTTTTACTCTGATTCGCATTGTTTCCTGAATGAATATACACATGACTAACAAGGTAAAAGTTACCCGTTACTCATTTCCAGCTCGAAATTCACTTTCCCATTCTTACCAGTCCTGGTATCCTATTTTACCTGCAAGCACTCCAAAATATACTGTAGTGGTCCAGTTATAACAACCATGTCCCGTTTCATTCCCGAGACCGCAACAGATTTATCTAGAAGATGTTATTTAGCACGACGTGACAATTATCATTCAGATATGGCTGCATTAATCCAATCGAGACGCGTTTTGTGTATCTTGTGATACACTGCGAACAATACAGATCACTGCGCGCTCTCTCTTTTGTAACTAGGCTGCTAGAAAAATAGACTACGACTTCAGATTAGTTTCGTAATTCGATATACCACTGTGAATCATCGTAATTCGCAATGTAACTTTGGCTCCTAGTAATTGTTATTTCCTAGATGAATCCTATTGCATCATTCCTATCCACTTAATCGAATTCCTATTGAGCTATCCTTCTTCATCATGTGAGACTATAAGTAGCTAGCGGTTCTAGTTCAGTAAGCCATCCAACTTTCACTATCTAACCATTCACTACCAATTTCATTGTTATGGACCTAGCGCTTCTTATTTTCTAGTGTTGAAATCAATTTGCCTGACACACTCTACTTTCCGAGTTCCAATCTTGTTGGATCATTATTCTCTGAACTCGAAACTCTTCCTCTTCGACTTTCTTGTCGGTTTTATTCTTGTATTCGAAATCGCTTGTTTGTGCGACTTATACTTGGTAATTGTGTGATCGTCTGTTTTGTGCGATCCCTACTTGGAATTCGAATTGCCTATATGGTAATTTTTGTCAACTAACCTTTCTTTTTTTATTTTTTGCGTGTGTTCTTATATTCGCTTTGTCTGTGCTTATTTATATGCTCGTGATTTGATATACACAAAATTTTTCTGTATAGACACCTGGACAAAGTTGTGTCCGTACGATAAACTTAGTTTATCGTAGTTGACACACGTGCAGCTAATTTTTTTGAAATTGACTGCATTTTTTGTTTTTAGTGACGTCTCTCAGATAAGCTCGAATACAATTTGTTTCTATTCACTTCTGTCTGTATCGTATTCAAAGAAGAACTTACAAGCTTAGGGCACAAATTCGCCACAGAAGGACTGCTACGTGGCACGCTTAGCCAGCAGCTACTATTGGAGTAACAAGTTCCTGTCCGGAGTTCTAAGTGTCTCTAAAACCAAGTTAGACCAAGTTCAAGTTCTTTCACCAACCGGACTCCATGGTTCGTGAATACTAATGATTTGCCAAAGCGCCCCTGATCTTCTTGCGACACGCGCTCAGTCCCTTGGACCAACGGCAAGGGCAACCAAGAAGACTATGTCAATGCAGTACGAAGTTGGTCTGCTTTTCATGAAATGTTGCCAAATACTAATAGCAATAAAATCCTGAAGAAACATCGTGGAATTATGCTTCACTCACATCTCTATAGACGTGCTAAGGATCTTTGGCAAGAAATCTCCTTCGATCAAATTGCAACAGAAGATGAGTGTGACAAGATTTGTAACACCTTGGACAAACGAGATTCTTTATCTGTTGTCAGTACAGTTTATAGCGATTTTCTGAACTTACTGTCTACGAAGCGTGGCTTCAATGAGGCTTTTCGCAATTTCGAATCCAGGTTCGCGGCAGCTATCTCTGAGTTTAAATCTGACTCAGCATCTGCTCTGGCTGAATCTATTATGGGATTTATGCTTTTGGAGATCAGAGCTATTGAGTCCAATCAGAGAACATCAATTCTGGCTGCTCCAACTACTCCTTCAATTGGATTTCATGAAGATTTGACCAATAGCGATCTTCTGAGTACCATTAAGTATGACTCAATTGCTTCTGTCCTACGTCAATGTGATAAAGACAAGCAAAATGATATTATTCATGCGAACAGTGCGAATACTTCGTGGTGAAACAACAGAAATCCAAAGTACACTCCACAGCAATTGGGTCAGGTCAAAGCTCGTTCTCAATCTAGACGATGCAAAAATTACGGCCATTGGCATTCTGATCACAATGAGGATGGATACTTGCAGCCAGCTGTTAAGTCTGTAATAAATCCGCCATCTGTGAACAGCTCGAAGTCCACTCAAGAAGACGGCTCCAAGCAGTCAAAACAAACTGATAAGAAAACAATAACTTTTCATATGGCCAGGTTCACACCTGAGAAGTCTGAAATGAATCCGCAGTTTTCTGGACCGTGGCTTGATGATGGCGCACCCTACAGTGGAATTGGAATTCAATAGCTTTTATCTCCGTTCTTCGTATCAATTGGAATGGAGCACTCGAACCTCTCCCTGAATCTTTATCTGGCTACTCATTCTGACAATATGGCACTGGTAATCATGCCAGTCGTGCGAGACGCATTTTGGGATCTATTTTAGTATCTGCTTGCATGGGTGACGGCTCAATTATCAACATCAGACACGTTGCTATTGAAGGTTCCTCTCAGTGGGCTGTTGGAAGAAAAGTGACTTCTAAGTGTGACCTTGTTCATTAGAATGGGAATTACTTGAAGCTAACAAACAACGTGAAGATTACTATAAAAGATGTTCACATGCATTCGTTCTTGCCGTCACGTCGCTTCAAGACTAATACTCCGAATAGCAAGCCTAGTTTTGTGGCCAAATTTTTTTTGTGCTACTGCTGATATCCAAGAGACTGCGAGTGATCGTGCTTGGTCTGATGTTAAAAAAGTCGTTGACAACGTCCACAAACATGTGTGTGGTCATGCAACATTAAGCGATATGCAAAAATTGCTTGAACGTAACAATCTATGGAATCGTGAAGTTGGAACATATCTTAAACGAATAGTGAATTCATGTTCCAATTGTGCTCGATTTCATGTATCAAAAAAGGCTAGGAAAGAATCGCTAAGTACAGTTAATAGATCTTTCAATGAGTTTGCTTGTATTGACTATTTCCATCTCGGAAACATGCGAATTTGTCTTATTATGGACGCGGCCACATGTTACTCTGTTGGAGCTGCAGAGACAGATATTGGGATGGAATCTTCCATCAATGTATTTTATTCTCATTGGATCTCTCATTTTTGGGCTCCTAATTCCATCCAATTCGATCAGGCTTTCGATGATGACATTTTTAGGAACTTCTTCAACTTGTACGGAATTGAATTTCGTCCGATTACAGTTCGTCGTCACAACAAAAACGTAACGGAATCAAAACATAAAATTATTCGGGATATTTTCATTCGGCTTGAATCTGAATTTTACCGTCTTCTGAAGCTATGCGTGCTAAACAGGCAATTAGAATTTCAAATGATTTGTACGGAAATTAAATTTGTGCTGCATATGAGCTAGCGAAAGGATTTTCGAGGCCTATCGAAACAGGAACTACTCCCAAAATCATTGCTGTAGAACTTTTGAAGGCAGAGATGTCATAATGGCGAAGCGAAAACTTAATCTGATTTTAAGATCTAAATCCACTTCTGATATTCCTTTGAAAATCGGTGATTTAGTTCAAGTTTTCATAAAGCTTCAACATGAAAAACCTGGGAAATAGTCAAGTCCTAAAACAGAGCTTAGCTACGACAAAGGATCTGGAATAGTTTCAGTAGCAGGTCAGAAAGATCGAAAAATCAATGCTGCGGTTGAAGACGTCCGCTTTGCAGTAGTCCATGATGAGCTTGCTACGAAATACTAAGGAGCTATCGATAACTTAGATATTTGCATTAAAAATTTGCTCGACGACATTCCTGATGAATCACATAATATAGTTTCTATTGCCTTAACTGAAACTGATGATCATGAAAATGGTGAAACTCGCACTCTAAACGTTGGAGATGAAATGTAAGTTTATTGGGAAGATGATGACAAGTACTACCCTGGAACTGTGGCATCCTACTGTGAGCAGTCCGGTAAGCAAAGTATTCACTATCATGATGGAGGCTAAAAAAATTGGACATGGGAAATGAACTGTGGAGAGCTCTCAAAGCAAATCAAGCAACTATTGCAGACCTTTTCTCAACCAACAAGGAAGCCTTAGAAATTTACTTTAAGGTGTTTGCACATAAAGAATTCATGCTACACCAAGCTGAAGGACTCCCACTACATCCTGTGTGGAATGCCTATGAACACGAAGAATCGAAGTTCTGAAAACAGTTCGTGAAGCTTGTGTTTCGAAAGTCCCAAAGGATTACAATATCATTACAATTCATGTTCTGTACAAGGTTAAGGCGAATGATGATGGAACTCTGAAGTTGAAGGCCAGAATTGCTCCTCACGGCAACAAGGATAGAGACAAAGTATTTCTTAAAACAGATTCTGCTCAATGCCGGCCAACTGGAATTAAAATTTTACTTTCCTTCTCTACCATGATGAAATGGCCACTTCCAAAAATTGATTTCACAAGCGCATTTCTGCTGACAGGTGACGCAAAGAGAGATTTGTATGTTGTACGTCCTCGAGAATGTACAAAGCGATCTCGCTATTGGGTTTTGCTCACTTCTGCGTATGGTC
>JAAUYH010111534.1_pt1 | contig 16372 bp, 15 predicted proteins | sample 7278061 | NCBI WGS metagenome assembly JAAUYH01 (sample SAMN14350203, study PRJNA611818) | marine sediment metagenome | isolation source: surface marine sediment (0.6m) | place: French Polynesia: Moorea | collected 2018-08 | reverse complement strand
GACGTGGTGATGGAATGCACCGGGCTGTTCCGCACGCCGGAAAAAGCCGGCCTGCACCTGCAGGGCGGAGCCAAGAAGGTGCTGATCTCGGCACCGGCCGGTACCGACATCGACAACACCATTGTCTACGGTGTGAACCACGATACCTTGAAGGCCAGCGACCGCATTGTGTCCAATGCCTCCTGCACCACCAACTGCCTGGCGCCCCTGGTTAAGCCGCTTCACGACAAAATTGGTGTGGAATCCGGCCTGATGAATACCATCCATGCCTACACCAATGACCAGGTGCTGACTGATACTTTCCACAAGGACCTGCGGCGGGCGCGCTCGGGCACCATGTCCCAGATCCCCACCAAGACCGGTGCCGCCGCGGCCGTGGGCCTGGTGCTGCCGGAACTGAACGGCAAGCTGGACGGTTTCTCGATTCGGGTTCCCACCATCAACGTGTCCCTGGTGGACCTCAGCTTCGTGGCCAGCCGCGACACCACCATCGAGGAAGTCAACCAGATCATGAAGGACGCTTCCGAGGGCGATCTCAAGGGAATCCTGGGCTACAACGATCTGCCTCTGGTCTCCATCGACTTCAACCATTCGCCCATGTCTTCGACCTTCGACGCCGGCCTGACCAAGGTCATCGACGGCAACCTGGTCAAGGTCCTGTCCTGGTATGACAACGAGTGGGGATTCTCCTGCCGCATGCTGGACACCGCCACCGCCATGATGGCAGCCGGCTGAGTGACGCCATGACTTTTCTTCGCATGCAGGACCTGGACCTGGAAGGCCGGCGGGTGTTGATCCGCCAGGATCTCAACGTCCCCATCGCCGATGGCGAGGTCGGCAACGACAAGCGCATACGCGCGGCGTTGCCCACCGTGCAGATGGCGCTGGAACGGGGCGCTCGGGTCATGGTCATGTCCCACCTGGGACGGCCCACCGAGGGTCAGCCCGAAGAAAAGTTTTCTCTCAAACCAGTGGCGGCCCACATGGGCCGCCTGCTGGGGCGGGAGGTGCCCCTGGCAGGCGACTGGCTGGACGGGGTTGAGGTCGAACCCGGATCGCTGGTCTTGTGTGAGAACGTGCGTTTCAACGCCGGCGAGAAGAAAAATGATGAAGCCCTGGCTCGCCGCATGGCGGCTCTGTGCGACATCTTTGTGATGGATGCGTTTGGCACGGCTCACCGCGCCCAGGCGTCCACCCACGGCGCGGGGCAGTTTGCACCCACTGCCTGTGCCGGTCCGCTGCTGTCGGCGGAGCTGGATGCCCTGGGCAAGGCCCTGCAGGACCCCGACAAGCCCATGCTCGCCATTGTCGGGGGTTCCAAGGTCTCCACCAAGCTGACAGTGCTGGAAACCCTGACCCGGAAGGTGGACAGCCTCATCGTGGGCGGCGGCATCGCCAACACATTTATTGCCGCGGCCGGCCATGAGGTGGGCAAGTCCCTGTACGAACCCGACCTCATGGACGAGGCCCGTCGCCTGATGGAGGCGGCCAGGGCGGCAGGGGGCGAAATCCCGGTGCCCGTGGACGTGGTCGTGGGCCCGGCCTTTGATGCCGGGGCACCAGCCACGTTGAAGTCGGTGGAAGAGGTGTCCGCCGACGACATGATTTTCGACATCGGGCCGCGGACCGCCGAGCGCTACGCCCAGGCCATTGCCGGAGCCGGCACCATCGTCTGGAACGGTCCGGTTGGCGTGTTCGAGTTCGACCAGTTCGGCGCCGGAACCGAGGCCGTGTCCCGGGCCATCGCCGGCAGCCCCGGCTTCTCCATCGCCGGCGGCGGCGACACCGTCGCGGCCATCGATAAGTACGGCGTTGCCGCTGACGTGTCCTATATTTCCACCGGTGGCGGGGCGTTCCTGGAGTTCCTGGAAGGCAAAAAGCTGCCGGCGGTGGCCATGCTGGAAGAGCGGGCCGCCGGTTAATACCGTCTTGATGAGCCCGGTCAGGAATCGTCCCTGCGCTTTTTTTGACCTGGATGGAACCCTGACGAATCCCCAGGTCGGTATCGTCAACTGCATCGAGTACGCTTTTGAACGGCTGGGTCTGACGGCGCCTGAGCGAGAAACCCTTACCACGTGGATCGGACCGCCATTGCAGGAGAGCTTTCAGCAGTTCCTGGGCGATCGGAACCTGGCCAGCCAGGCCCTGGGATTTTACCGGGAGCGATTTTCCAGTCGAGGGCTGCTGGAGAACGAGATAATCCCTGGCATGGGTGAACTGCTGGAGACGCTGTCGAGCCGAGGGGTTGAATGCAGCGTAGTGACCTCCAAGCCGCGGGTGTTCGCCCGCCGCATTGTTGAACACTTTGGATTGAATCCCTGGCTGACCCAGGTGATTGGCAGTGAATTGGACGGCACCCGGGGGGACAAGACCGAACTGATCCGCTACGCCCTGGAGCAGATCGGCCGACGCGCTGCCGACACCATCATGCTGGGGGATCGCCATCACGACATCACCGGCGCACGCAACAATGGCGTCGCATCCATCGGCGTCACCTGGGGTTTCGGCAGCATCACGGAGTTGCGTGAAGCGGGGGCGGACGCCATTGTGAATGAAGTTCCACGGCTGATGGATTACTGGGATTTGGCTGAAACGGCAGGAGTCAACTGAAATGAATGTAGAGAAACTGGCGCAGACCGCCCAGGCCATGGTGGCTGAGGGACGCGGGATCCTGGCCATTGACGAAAGCTCACCCACTATCAAGAAGCGGTTCAAGCAGGTTAAGCTGGAGAGCACCGAGGAAAACCGCCGGGCCTACCGCGAAATGCTGCTGAGCACCGCCGGGCTGGGAGAATTCATTTCCGGCGCCATCCTGTTCGACGAGACCCTGCGCCAGTCCACCAGTGACGGCGTGCGCTTCGTGGACCAGATGAAGGAGGCCGGTATCCTGCCCGGAATCAAAGTGGACAAGGGCGCCCACCGCCTGGCCGGCCACCCCGGCGAGAAAGTCACCGAGGGCCTGGACGGGCTGCGACCGCGCCTGGCCGAGTACGCTGAACTTGGCGCCGAATTTGCCAAGTGGCGGGCGGTGATTACCATCGGCGACGGCACCCCCAGCAGTGCCTGCGTGGAGGCCAACGCCCACGCCCTGGCCCGGTACGCCGCCCTGTGCCAGGAAGCTGACCTGGTGCCCATCGTGGAGCCCGAGGTGTTGATGAACGGCGAGCACGACCTGGACACCTGCTTTGAAGTCACCGAGGCGACCCTGCGGAGCGTGTTTGCCGCCCTCTACGAGCAGAACGTGCTGTTGGAAGGTGCGGTGCTCAAGGCCAGCATGGTGATATCGGGTGACCGCTGCCCGAACAAGGCCAACCTGCAGGAGGTGGCCGAAGGTACCCTGCAGTGCCTGTACAACTCGGTTCCCGCGGCCATGGCCGGCGTGGTGTTCCTGTCGGGCGGGCAGACCGAGGTGGACGCCACCCGCCACCTCAACGCCATGAACCAGATCGGCCCGCATCCCTGGCCGCTGTCGTTCTCCTATGGCCGTGCCCTGCAGCATAGTGCGCTGAAAAAGTGGGGCGAGAATCCGGCAGACAATGTTCAGGAGGCCCAGGAGATCCTGCTGCGCCGGGCCCGCTGCAACGGTCAGGCCGCCATGGGTCAGTACGAAGCGGCCATGGAATCAGCCTGATCGATCCGGGGACAGTTTACTTAATTCACGCTCGCGTGAATTAAGTAAACTGTCCCCCCTTTCTCAGGCCTTGATGCCGGGGAGTCCGTCCAGGCTGGTTGAGTTGTTTTTCTTGCGGTAGTCCAGCATTTCCTGCTCGGTCTTGCTGGCCACCCAGTTTTCCATGGCGTCGCGCTTGCCCTCGTGCTGGTAGCGGGGCACGCCGTAACCACAGGAATCGGCGATGCGGGTGATGGAAAGGCGTACGACGGCCCGCGGCATGGCAAATTCCGGAAAGTGGGCCAGGAGGTCGTCGAACCCATCGTCACCCGGCTCCACCGCGGTGCCCGTGCCGTAGAAACGGAATATCTTGGGTGGCCCTTCAAAGGCGCACATCATCAACACCATGCGCCCGTTCTGTTTGAGGTGGGCAATGGTCTCCACCCCGCTCCCGCCCAGGTCCAGGTAGGCGATTTCATGGGGTCCCAGTACCCGCAGCGTATCCAGGCCTTTGGGCGAGCAGTTGATCAGGCCTTCGTCACCGCTGGGGGCCGTGGCCACAAAAAACATCTGCTGGCGGGAAATCCAGTTTTCGATTTTTGAATCGATGGCTTCAAACACCTTTCCCATGGGTGGGGTCTCCTATTGCGGTATGGGGACAGTTTACTTAATTCGAGCACGCTCGAATTAAGTAAACTGTCCCCTTTGACCGAGGGGAGGGGTCGTCATGCCCGAAGAGATCAAGCAGAAGGCGCTGGACTACCATCGCCAGCATCCACCTGGAAAGATCACCATTGCGCCCACCAAAGCGCTGACCACCCAGTCTGACCTGGCCCTGGCTTATTCACCCGGCGTGGCGGCCGCCTGTGAGGCCATTGTTGAGGACCCGGACGAGGCGCTGCATGTCACTGCCCGGGCCAACCTGGTGGCGGTCATCTCCAACGGCACCGCGGTACTGGGTCTGGGCAACATCGGGCCTCTGGCCTCCAAGCCGGTGATGGAGGGCAAGGGGGTGCTGTTCAAGAAGTTCGCGGGGGTCGACGTTTTTGATATCGAGGTGAACGAGTCCGACCCGGAAAAACTGGTGGACATCTGCGCCGCCCTGGAGCCCACCTTCGGCGGCATCAACCTGGAGGACATCAAGGCGCCGGAGTGTTTTTTCGTAGAGCAGGCGCTGAAAGATCGGGTCAAGATCCCGGTGTTTCACGACGACCAGCACGGCACCGCCATCATTGCAGGCGCAGCCCTGGTCAATGCCCTGTACATTGTCGGCAAGGACATCGGCGATATCCGCATTGTCACCTCCGGCGCCGGCGCCGCCGGCATGGCCTGCCTGGACCTGGCGGTGAGCCTGGGGGTCAGGCGTGAGAACATTACGGTGACGGACCGCAAGGGTGTGGTTTACCGTGGCCGCGAAGATCTCAGGGACGGCGACGCCAAGTCCCGCTACGCCCAGGATACGCAATGGCGGACCCTGGCCGACGCCATCGACGGCGCCGACGTGTTTCTCGGCGTATCCGCGCCCGGCATCCTGACCCGGGATATGGTGCAATCCATGGCACCCAGCCCTCTGATCCTGGCCCTGGCCAATCCGATCCCGGAAATCATGCCGGCCGAAGCCCGCGAAGCGCGGGAAGACGCCATCATCGCCACGGGCCGGTCGGATTTCCCCAATCAGGTGAATAACGTCCTCTGCTTTCCATACATCTTCCGCGGCGCCCTGGACGTCAGCGCCACAACCATCAACGAAGAGATGAAGATGGCCTGCGTTCACGCCATAGCCGAACTGGCCAGGATCGAAGCCAGCGACGTCAGCGCAGCGGCCTACGGCGGCGACTTACCGCAGTTTGGCCCGGACTACCTGATTCCCCAGCCGTTCGATCCCCGACTCATTGCCCAGGTGGCGCCGGCGGTTGCCAGGGCCGCCATGGACACCGGCGTTGCGCGGCGGCCCATCGAGGACATGGACGCCTACGTGGAAAAGCTGTACCAGTTCGTGTTCCGCACCGGCCTGCTGATGAAGCCCCTGTTCCAGGCCGCGAAGTCCGACCCAAAACGGGTGGTCTACGCCGAGGGCGAAGAGGAGGTGGTGCTGCGGGCGGTGCAGAACGTCATCGACGATGGCCTGGCCAGCCCCATCCTGGTCGCCCGGCCCAGCGTGCTGAAGATGCGCATCGAGAAACTCGGGCTGCGGCTCGACCCGGAAAAGGATGTCAAAGTCATCAACCCAGAAAGTGATCCACGCTATAAGGATTACTGGCAGCTGTATCACCAGAAGATGCGCCGTAGAGGCGTGACGCCGGATATTGCCAAGACCGTGGTACGAACCCGCGCCTCTATCATCGCTGCCATCATGGTGGAGCGGGGCGAAGCAGACGCCATGATTGCCGGTGTGGTGGGAAATCACGAGAAAATTCTGGAGCGGGTGATCAACGTTCTGGGCCTGAAGCCCGGCGTGTCGGCTGCATCATCCGTGTCCGTGCTGGCCACCGAAAAGCAACGCGTTTTCGTCTGCGACACCCACGTCAACGCCCATCCCAGCGCGGAGGAAATCGCCGAGGCCACCATCCTGGCCGCAGAACGCGTGCGCGAATTCGGCATGACACCCCGGGTGGCCCTGGTCTGCCACTCGGACTTTGGCAGCCACAACGACGAATCCGCCGCCAAGATGCGCCAGGCCCTGGAGCTGATACACCAGCAGGCTCCGGATCTTGAGGTGGAAGGCGAAATGAAAGCCGATACCGCCCTGGAAGAACACATCCGTGACCTGGTTTTTCCCGATTCCGGCTTCAACGGCGCTGCCAACCTGCTGGTCATGCCCGACCAGGCGTCCGCCCACATTGCCTACTCAATGACCCGGGTAGTCTCCGGTGCGGTGTCGGTGGGGCCCATGATCAACGGCCTGGCCAAGCCGGCGCACGTGTTAACGCCGACGGCTACGGTGCGGAGGGTGGTCAACATGACGGCCGTGGCCGTGGTGGAGGCGCAGAAGTAAGGGAGTGGCCGCCCTCGAACTGAGATAAGGCCTTCGCCGGCCCGGCGGCGCTCCCCTGAAATGTGTCTTACCGGATCCGGGTCGTCAGCCTGAACGGCGGCCAGGGTGATGGAACCTTGGTGCAGATGTGGCGGATGAGCTGTTCTCTGAAGGGTTCGAGTCAATTCGCAGTGGTGTTGCGGTACCGGTTGCTGCTTGACGCCCGTAACGCCTGGGTTTACGGTGATCCGCGGTTGATGTGGGGTAGCGAGTAATCATGATTGCAGGCAAGAAACAAGGCATGTCCCGGCGCAATTTGCTTGGCGGTGGCATCGCGGGTGCAGCGGTGCTGCTGGGATCGGGAGTTGCTCCGTCGTTGGCGGCACCTGTCGACATTGAACCTGACTTCGGGCCTGACTACTCGGTCAAGGACGTTTACCGGATTGGGCGACACACCTATGTTGAGCTGGGGTTTGAGGTCAACGGACTGCCCTTTGACATGCGTCTGCGATCCATGGACGGCAAAACCTGGTGGACGGTTTGAAACCCTGCCGCTTTGAACGCCTGACGGCACCTCGCTAAAGCCTCGACACCCGTTCCATTTGCTCGAAGCAGCTGTGAAGCCAGCGATCGGCGGCATCCCGCTGGGCTGTCGTTGCCACAGTCTGTTTTTCAGGCGAATCGGTCTGAAACAGGGCCCCGGGGTCCTTGCCGCCAAACCGTGCCCGCTCCCGCATTGCATCCAGTTCGACGTCGGAACAGGCAAACCCGTAGAAATCCGGCAGCAACGTCCACGCTGAATCCGGCAGCTCGCGGTAGTTGATAAACAGGGAAGATCCGGACCGGCGGCTTTGTATCGCCATATCGCAGATGCGTTTCAGCACCCGCGCGTGGTATTCCTCTATCGGAATGGCAGACACCGTCGCAGGTTCCAGTCCCAGCACGGCCGAATCCATCGCTCCGGGCACCAATCGCCCCGGATTCCGAGCCAGCGAGACCAGTACCTCGACCGGCTCCCGGTAGAGAAACACCCAGGGTACGGTAGGAAATGCGCGCTGGATCAGCGGCAGAAAAAGCGTGTTCCAGCCCGCGAACTTGACGAAGTACGGCTGGCCCGAGGTGCGGGGCGGACGTCCCAGCGCCATCACGATGCCCCGCAGCCAGGTGATCCGCTGTTGTTCCGGGACGGGTGCGCGCAACAGTGCATCGATCAGGCTGGCTTCGGAGACGACGTTGCCGTAGGGCAGGGTGGCCAGCATCTGGGCCAGCAGCGTGGATCCGCATCGCGACATGTGGAAAATGAAGCCGCTGGGTTCTGCCGCCGGCACCGCGGTTTCAGTCAGTGCATCGACCGGCGTTTCCCGTCGAAACAGCAGGCAATACGGATCCCGGAAACAGTTTTCGATGGCGTGGTCGAAAAACGGCTCGGTGAGACGGCGGTCGCCCAGCTGGCACCAGTCCAGCCAGGGGCGGTCCTCCCGCCAGAAAAGCCGAATGGGTACCCAGCCTTCCAGGTCCATGGCTACAGCCATCGCTCGATCCATCGCTGGCGGGCCTCGCGCAGGGCAGCCTGCACTTCTTCCACGGTGAATTCGTACCCCAGCTCCGCGCCCATTTCCACCACCCGGGCAGGAAAGTTGGCGGGCTCGGACGCGCCGCGCAGGCGTTGCTGCAGGTCCGGGTCGTCGAGCACCCGTTGGCGAAACCGGGTAAAGCTGTCCTGAGTGTGTGACATGTTGATGGGTCGCCGCCTCTACAGATCGTCGCGTCGGGGCAGATTGGCACGTTAAACGCTACAATGTCACGCGGTACCCGGCAGAGCCACGTTCACAGGAGTCTTTACATGGCGGAGGGACGATCAACCGATGAATCCAATGCGCCGGAGGATGTCCGGGATTCCGCCTGGGCGCTGGGTCACCTCACCGCCAGCGTCTTCGATGCCCATGTGGGCAGCAGATTTTCCGTCGATCTCAATACCGGCGTGGTGTCGCAGACACTGCAGCCCGATTTCGACCGCCTCGATAAGAGCCGCCCGGTCAGCCTCGAACTGGTGGAGGTCACGCGATATCCCGGCAACAGATCGCGGGTCGAAGCCGAAGGCCGGGAGCCCTTCTCGCTGCTGTTTCGCGGGCCCCACGGGCGGCCCCTGGTCAGCGCCCTGTATACCGTTTCCCACCCGGTATTGAAACCGGCCAATCTTTTTTTGAATCCCGTCCAGGTCTCGGCCGGCAGCCGGCCTGGAGAAAACCCGGATGGCCTGTTTTACGAGTCCTGCTTCACCTGAGGTCGACATTACGCGGACTTTTTCGACGCCCGGAGTGGATTTTTCCTTGCACCGGGTTTGTGCGTGCCGCCTCCGGTGGTTTACCATCTTCTGATTAAATGCCATTCAAAGATGACTTCATTGACCATTCAATTCGCCCCGGGGGAGAAACAGTCATGATCACGAGAACTTGCCTGCTGGCATCGCTGCTGCTGGTTTTCAGCTCACAGGACGCATTCGGACAAACTTTCTGGATCGATTCGTTCGAGACGACCGGTCCCACCCTTGGCGTTGGCGGCACCCGCGCCGTATCAGTTGGCCACGCCAACAGCACTGATGGCACCAACTGTGCGGTCGGCGACTACTTTTTCCGGACGACCATGACCGGTGCCGGGGCCCTGGGCAGCGGATTCGATGCGGATTTCAGCGCCGGTGCCGACGGCAGCTTTATCTGGCGGGGCGAAGACCTGGATGCCTGTATCGTTAACCCGGACACCATCACCTGGACCGGAATCGATATCATGGGCATGACGGGCCTGTTGTTCAGCGGTCGTTTTGCCGCCCGCGATACCCAGCCGTTTGAAACCACGGACCGCATCACTGTGCAATGGCGAATTGATGCCGGCGCGCTTAACGACGGCCTGCAGTTCGCGCCTGACGGCTTGGGTAACCTGGCCCTGGACACCAATTTCGACGGCACCGGCGATGGCGCGGCACTGACCACCACCCTGACCGAATTCACCTTCCTGATGGGGGCCACGGGAGCCAGCCTGGACCTTGTGGTCACCGTCAGTATCGATGCCGGATCCGAAGAGTTCGCGCTGGATCTTTTCCAGGTTGCTGGCAATGGCATGGTGCCGGTGGAACTGAAGAGTTTCGACATTGAATGAGCTTAATCCGTAGCGTTATCTGACCGCAGGAGGACTGCAAATGGCTTCGCCTTTCCTCGCCGAGATCGTCATGTTCGGGGGCAACTTCAATCCGCGACAGTGGGCCTTTTGCGATGGCCAACTGTTGGCGATTTCCCAAAACCAGGCGTTGTTCTCCCTGCTGGGAACCACCTATGGTGGTGATGGCCGAACAACGTTTGCCCTGCCGGAAATGCGTGGCCGGGTCGCCATGCACGCCGGTAGCGGACCCGGCCTCACTCCCAGGACCCTGGGTGAGCGGAGTGGTTCCGAGACCAACACCCTGAATACCAACCAGCTGCCGTCCCACTCCCATCCGCTGGTGAATAACGCCGTCGACGACGATGCCAACAATCTAAACGTATCGGGTAATGCCCTGGCCAACGGCGCCTTCTACAGCACCGACACGCCGGACACCAGGTCGCTGCCCGCCGCCACCGGGAACACGGGTGCCAACCAGGCAGTGAATAATCTCCAGCCGTACACCTGCGTCAACTTCATTATCGCAACCCAGGGGATCTTTCCTTCGCGCAACTAAGGCCTCGCTGTCAGGAGAAAATCAATGGCATCACCGTTTCTTGGGGAAATCGTTATGTTCGGTGGCAATTTTGCGCCCCGAAGCTGGGCACTGTGTGATGGGCAGCTGCTGGCCATCAGTTCCAATTCGGCCCTGTTTTCGATCCTGGGGACCACCTATGGGGGAGACGGCCGGACGAGCTTTGGCCTTCCGGAAATGCGCGGCCGGGTGGCCATGCACGCCGGCAGTGGACCCGGGCTCACCCCAAGGCCTCTGGGCCAGCGCAGTGGTACTGAAACCAATACCTTGAACACCAACCAACTTCCCGCACACTCCCATCCGCTGTTGAACAATGCCGTAGACGACGATGCCAATAACTTGAACGTGTCGGGCAATGCCCTGGCCAACGGGGCCTTCTACAGCACCGACACACCGGACACCAGGTCGCTGCCTGACGCCACCGGGAACACGGGTGCGAACCAGGCAGTGAATAATCTCCAGCCTTACACCTGCGTCAACTTCATCATCGCGCTCCAAGGGACCTTTCCATCGCGAAACTGATCCGCCGGGAGACTGCGCGTGTACCGTCGCCCGGCTGGCGATGACGGCAACGACCGAAATCCAGTTTCGTCCGATCGCCGCTGGCGACGGAGAGTTTTTGCTCGAGGTCTACGCCAGCACACGGGACGATGTGGCCGCAGCAATGCTGGACGGGGCGGAGAAGAGCCAGTTCCTGCAGATGCAGTTCAACGCCCAGCACCAGTATTACCAGGCCACCTTTCCTGACGCCAGGTACCAGATCATCCTGTTCGACGACGTCCCGGTTGGGCGACTATACGTGGACCGGCCCGGCAACGAGATCCACGTGATCGATATCGCGCTGCTGCCCCGGTATCGGCGCCAGGGTATCGGCACCCGCCTGATGTCCGACATTCTGGAAGAAGCCGCCCGCACCCATTTGCCCGTCCGCATCTACGTGGAGCACTACAACTCTGCCCTGTCCTGGTACGAAAAGCTGGGATTCGTGATGGTGGAGGACCTCCAGACCCATTATCAGATGCAGTGGCGATCCTCCCCGGCCACAGCATCCGAGTGAAGCGCGACCCTGTCCGGCAGGAATCGCCTGGTGACACAACTCCGGCCCGGAGGCTTAGCGCATGTCTGCGGGGACCGGGTAATCGTCCGTTTCGACCGCCCTGTTGCAGTAGAACGCAGGAATGGGGGGTTCCCAGCGGGCGACAATGGTGGCCGCCTCTTCGGCGTCGGATCCCAGGTCCACTGGGAGATCGTCCAGCCAGGAAGTGTCGAGGCCGTTATTCCGGGCTCGCCTTGCCACCAGGGCCATCCAGCGCCGGCGTAATTCAGACCATTCGGGGGATTGTCTGCGGCTCTCGGCAATCCCGGCTACCGGGCGCAGCTCGATATAAACCGTGCGCCTGACACCTGGGCTGCGTTTCGGCGCGGAGCCGTGCAGGATCATCATGTCCTGGACCAGGATGTCGCCGGCACAGGCAGGCTGTTCGACTACACCCGGTACATCCCAGCCGTGCGCCTCGGACAAGGCACAGATGTCTTTCAGATCGTGCTGGCTGCCCGGGACGTACTTGAGACAGCCGTCGTCGCCGGCCGCGTCATCGAGGTAGACGCCAACGTTGAGGTAAGGGTACCCGCGCGGGTGTGTGGCACCCTGGTGCCAGGCAATGACAGGATGCGGATGCTGGTGTTTGTAGAGGATATCCAGCTGCAGCGGCACCACACCGGGGCCGCACAGGTCCCGTGCAACCGCCAGCATCGCCGGGCAGGCCAGCAATTCCAGCACGGCATCGGGGTCTTCCCCGAGAATGTCATCGAATCGCATCAACCGCGGACCGACCGGGTCCTCAATAACACAGGCGCCGTGGATTCGCTCCGTCCGGGCATGAGCCTGCAGTGCACGGCTTTCCAGCGTTTCCGCAAGTTCCCGCCAGCGACGCAGCAGTTCAGGGGGTAGTGCGTTGGGCAGCCGCGTATAACCGTCTTGCAGTGAAGCGGCCTTTTGCGCGTCGCTGATGTGGTATTTTTGCAAGGGGTCAGTTCCAGTTGGCCATGGTCCAGGAATTATAGCCTTGCGGTAACCTTTTCTTGCCTCACATGGGGAGGAACATTTGTCTGATCATTGGCCCAGTCGGCCAGCTGTGTATTCTGTGTAGGTCGTGAGACTCCTCGATCGATCAGCTGGAAAGAGCGCCGGACGCCGTCCCGGACTTTCGGTGCTCATGCTGGCCTGCCTGTTTGCTGTTCAAGGTCTCGGCACGACACTATCCCCGCACGCGCCCGTTGGCGACTCCGACCCCACTGTCGGGGAATTTTTCTCGGTTTACTGCCGCGACTGCCACGGTGCGGTTGCACAGGGCGGCGGTCTGAACCTGCAGGACATTGACCTGACCCGTGTCGATCCCGAGGCGCTGGAGCAGTGGCGCATGATTGATCACCGGCTGCGTTTTCACGACATGCCTCCGGCCGGCGCCAGGCAACCCCAGGCCGCTGAGCGCCAGGCAGTGCTTGCCTGGATCCGCGCCGGCTTGCTGGCAACCCAGCGTCCCGGTACGCCAATGGACAGCAACCGGCTGCTGCCGGAATACGGCAACCATGTTGATCATGACGCGCTGTTCAACGAGCCCGCCGGCCCGGTAATCCCCGCCCCGGCGGGCTTGTGGCGCATACGGCCCGGAATATACAGCGCTGAGGCCGGACGAAACGCCGACACCGGTTCGCTGTCCCAGCCCTTCACCCTGCACGGCAAACCCGGACTGCAGGACTATGCCCCGCTGTATTTTGTCGACGAACCGGCCGCTGATCAGTTGTTGCACAACGCTGGGCGGTTGGTGTCGGCGCAGTCCGCCGATCAACGGTATGGCCCTGTTTTCCAGGCGCTGCAGCCGGATCGAGTTCCTGACCGCGACCTTAGGAACCGGGCGCTTGTCAGCCAGTTTCAGCTGGCGCTACGTCGCGCTCCCGGGCAGGAAGAGGCCCAGCGGTATCTCTCGCTTTGGCAGCGCAACGTTGCCACCAGCGGGCACCCGGTGGGTTCCAGCGCGACGCTGATGGCTGTGCTGTTGCATCACGAGACGCTGTTTCGCAGCGAACTGGGCACGGGCGAGCCGGATGCCCTGGGTCGCCTGCGGCTGTCCCAACACGAAATCGCCCGCGGGATCACCTACGCACTGCGCGACGAGTTCGAGCCGGTGATCTGGGAGGCGGCCGGGCAGGGCAAGCTGGCGACAAAATCACAGATCGCGGAACACCTTGAACGGCTGCTCAGCGCGCCGGATCGGAAAAACCCCAGGTTGCTGCAGTTCTTTCGCGAGTATTTCGACTACGCCAGGGCCCTGACCGTCTTCAAGGATGCACCGGCCCGCGGCAGCCACGATGCGGCAATGCTGGTAAACGACCTGGAGGCCCTGATTGGATACATTCTGGCGAGTGACCGGCAGGTCTTGCGCAGTCTGCTGACTACCGACCAGGCTTTCGTCAACTGGCATGTGGACGAGGATGGGAAAACAGCGGTTCCTGCTCGCAGGGAAATTGGTGTCGAGACCGTGTATGGACTGTCGCCCGACTGGAAGTGGACGGACATCCAGCCCATCACACTGCCGCCCGGCCATCGCGCCGGCGTGCTGACCCATCCCGCCTGGCTTGTAGCCTGGTCGGGGAACTTCGACAACGACCCGGTGCGGCGGGGGTGGTGGATTCGTTCACGGTTGCTGGGGGGCTCGGTGCCTGCCGTTCCCGTCGGGGTAGACGCCCGGATTCCCGAAACCGAAGAGCAGACCCTGCGCGAGCGCGTGGAATCGGTAACCCGGGATCCCGCCTGCTGGCGCTGTCACGTCAGGATGAACCCGCTGGGCCTGCCGTTCGAGCAGTACACGCATTACGGCTATTTCCGGGAGCGGGAGATTGGCAGGGCGGTGGACGCCAGCGGCATCATCGACCGCACGGGCGACCCACGGCTCGACGGTATCAAGGTCCAGGATCCCATGTCGATGGTCAGGGCTCTGGCCCGGTCCGAACGGGTCGAACAGGTATTCGTGCGGCACGTTTTCCGCTACTTTCTTGGCCGCAACGAAACCCTGGGCGATGCGGCCACCCTGCAGCAGGCCTGGCGGGATTACCGCGATAGTGGAGGCAGCTTCAAGTCGCTGGTTAAAAGCCTGCTGACCTCCGACTCTTTCCTGTACAGAACCTCATGACGACCCGGCGTTCATTCCTGGCCACGATGGCTGCCCTCGGTGGTGGGCTGTCGCCGCTGGGGCGATGCCTGGGTGCGGCCGCGCGGCAGTCGGAGGCGGGACGGCGCCCCATGCGATTCGTATTCTTTCTGCAGGGCAATGGTTTTTATCCTGACGAGATTCAGCCCGAGGGCATCGCGCTGCCGCTCGAGCCGACAGCGCTGGAGGATCGCGCGCTGGCGGGACATACGCTGCCCAGGGCCATCGACCCGCTGACGCCGTATATAGACAGGATGGCGATGGTGCACGGTCTGTCCGGGCGGGTTACCGGGCCACCGCCGCACTCGGCCGATTTTGGCGCGCTGGGCTGTTATCCCCAGCGCAAGGGAGCCTTTGCCGAAACCGTTGACGCTGCGCTGGCAAAGGCGTTTCCAGGGATTTTCGAGCACGTCGGGCTGGGCATCTGTGATATTCCCGACGCCTCGGTGATCTACAACGTGTCGGCCAGGGGCCCCGGGAAATACCTGCCTACCCAGTGTCAGCCTTTATTGGCCTACCAGCGCCTGTTCGCCAGTATCGCCAATCCCGGGGCGCGGGCGGCATTCGATGCAAAAACCAATATCCTGGATTTTCTCGCCCAGGACGTCCGGCGCCTCAGCACACAACTCAATGCCGCGGAGAAGGCCAAGCTGGACTATTACCTGCAGGCGCTGGAAACCATGGGCCACCGCCAGGACCGTCTTGCCGCGGCGGTGGTGGCGGCTGCCGGGCAACGGCGAATTCCCGTTTCCGAGAGCCTGCCCCCAGGTACCGGGGGCTTCAAGCATCTGCAGGCCCAGTTCAGCATCGCAGCCGGCGCGCTGATCGCCGGTCTCACCAACGTGGTCACGGTATCCTCCGGCGGCGGTCTCGGATTCACAGGTATCCAGGTGGACGGTGCCGAGCTGGGTTTTGCGCCCGGCGCCATCAACCTGCATGGCGTCGGCCACGGCACCGGTTTTTGCGGACAGGACTGGAAAACCCTGCATATCGCCCTTCATCATCACAACGCCCAGGCCCTGGCCGGCTTCCTGCAACAGCTTCACGCGGTCCCCGAAGGGGACGGCACCATGCTGGACAACACCCTGGTGATTTACATGAGCGACATGGCGGAGAAGCACCATCCTCGCTGCTTCGAGTGGCCTTTCATCCTCATCGGCGACCTCGGCGGGCGCCTGAAAACGCGGGGCCGCTACCTGCGATACCCCTGGTACCGGAAGCCAGGCCACCGCACCATGGCCAACCTGTATACCACGCTGCTCCACGCCGCGGGTGCGCCCCGGGATCGCTTCGGGCTCGCGGACACCTCGCTGGCCGACTTTGACCAGGACGGTCCACTGCAAGAGCTGCTGGTCTGAATCGTCGTGGTGCGCACTGTTCTTCTGATCCTGCTGTTGACCATCAGTCTGTCCGCTTCGGCCGCCAGTATTCACGGCTCGGCCCTGCTGGTGTTTAACCATGATTACGGGGGCGCCGGAGACCCAGCGGCGGCCCGCTCAGAGGTCGAGTCCCTGGCCGAGGAACTGGCCGCCCTGGGGTTTACCACGACCCTCAAGGAAAACGTGCCACAGGGCGAGCTGCGATTCACCATCGAGGATTTCGCCCGGCGGGTGCCGACCCATGGCATTGCGCTGGTTTACTTTCGCGGTCGAATGGGGGTGGCGGATGGAGGCGTGAACCTGCTGCCGGCAATCAACCGGTCAAAGGCCGTGACCTATCCTGAAACCGGCCGGGCGTCGATTCAGCCCCTGCTGGGCGCGTTCGCCGACCAGTCGGGCGCGTCGCTGTCCATTGTGATGCTGGAGGGCGCTGTTGCCGACAATTGGCGGTCTGGCCTGGCTGCGTTGGCGGTC
>JAAUYH010004975.1_pt1 | contig 16372 bp, 8 predicted proteins | sample 7278061 | NCBI WGS metagenome assembly JAAUYH01 (sample SAMN14350203, study PRJNA611818) | marine sediment metagenome | isolation source: surface marine sediment (0.6m) | place: French Polynesia: Moorea | collected 2018-08 | reverse complement strand
GATCTTGCCGAATTGGAAGTGCACGACGACTCATCCATGGCCTTCGACGAAACACGAATTTCTTTGGAATTTGACTTATAATGCATAACACCCAAAGAACCGAAAAGCTCAGTCCCGCAGCACGGTCATACCCAAGCGCGTACAACGTTGCTGGGGCAGTAAGTGAAATTTCAATAGCACTGAAAAATGTTAGACTCATTACGAAGACGTGAATCGCGCCGCTCGTGTTTCTCTGCACTACACGAACAACTGCATCGTCAAGAGGTGCTAGTGCACGCTCGAAGGATTCAGGAAACGGGAGCTGATACTTTGTCGGCGTCGGGATCGCCATTGTGATGCGTGGGCCATTCGGAGTTACGGTTGGTGCCGATGGTAATGGCCTTTCAGGAACTGATGGCGATTGCTCCAGCAGTGGCGGTTTTGATTCCTTTTCCAGAGTCATAACGCGCGCTTTCCTCAGCGCACAGACTCCCAAAGGCTCATGCGATGGCGCACCGAGCGCAGAGGGAAGAGGAGCCGATTCGAACGCTAACAACGTGCCAAGTATGGTGCGATTCGATGTCGAGCAACGAACATTCAAGTGGTTCGTACTCGCCAACGCGTCCAATATTAGCAAAGCAGCCACGAAGACTACCCTGGAGATGTTGGAATGGATGGAGGTGCGATTTTCACAACAACCACAGTAGTTGAGTCGACAAGAAAATCAGCCTCTTGCTCGTACTCACTCAGGCTGCAAAGTTACAGTCAGTAACGCTCGGCCGATACACGATAAATGCTTGTGTTACGTTGTAGTTGGCCGATCGAAAATGCGACGGCCTCTCGTAACGTAAGATGGGAACGGGCGCGAGGCACGCAGCAACACTCCAGCCCGTTTGGAAGAGTCTCTTGTACAGTGATATCCGCCGCGGCCCAGTAGTTGGCAGGTCAAGGACTGACCATACGTGGAGCAAGAACTCATATGCTTGTTTTTAATTGTTTTTAAGGATAACCTAGATGTTCTATTTTTAGCAATACAACCCATCAAAATACTGCGCTTAACATCGCTTTACAGCTCTTATTTTTTATAGAAAAATTATGTTTCTTTCAACAACAGATTTTGGAAATTTTTGATTTCCACATATGATGGCAAATGTAACGTAATATAATAAATATTTGTTCACTAATTCGGTTCGGTGCACGAAAAATAAATTTCAAACCTCCATAAGACAGCGGCGAGGCTTTGAATCATTTTACTTTGGATACTCTTTTAACTGGCCTTGGTTTTTGGTCACGCAAATTCATTGGATTCCATATTTCTTATTTTCATACGCCAAAGATTATGTTTGAATTTAATCCAATCAAAACTAATGAAAAGATTTTCCGTTTTTTTCCACAGAAGCTACTCTGATGTTACAGGTATTCGAAAATCATCGAAGTAAGCGAGCAGAAAGTCTTCAGACTAAAAACTAAGATCTCCGTTTTCTTATTTACCAAAAATTAACCGTAAAACAAGTAAGAAGGGATAGAGACTTACCTGGGAGGGGGGTTATCAACGACACTAACTCTTGCCTTATTTATTGAAATACAGAATTAAAGTGATAGAGTCCAAATTACCGCTCCTATTTCAGGTGAAATTAAAAAAGCGAGTCATTGTGAGGAGTGGAATCATTTTCCAGCATACCACAACCTAAAAATCAATTTCACAGGGCTAGCCAATCCCATCTTTTTTATTCGTTGTTAGGTCGAAATTTTCTTGGACAAGCTTGTTGAATATTTCACAGTCTTTTTACCCCTTTTCGATTTACATAACTGCTATTGCTGTGATATTACCTCTCTTCAACACGAATAATAAGAGTAAAAAACAAAGAAATTATTCTTCGAGCCTGCCTTATTCGTTCACCATAATGAAGTTTGCTTAAAATAATCTTCGTATTTATTCTGTGGATGAGTTAGAAAATTGAATAATTGATCAATTAAAGAATAATGTCGTTCTAAAGATCTTCTATTTCAAAAATGTCGAGTGGTTTGCACAAGTGTGAACTGATAACATGCCGATACGAGCTTTTCCTTCTTCAAAAACACGGGCAGAAGATATAGCTAGAAGGCATAGCATCAATTTTCTGAATTTTTAATCTAAATTCTGAGTAGAAGGCTCAAATAAATTGCTTGGCGAACTCAAAAGTAAACAGCAGGTCGAAATATCCAGTAATATGTCAAATTGTTTGAGATTCCGTATTAGGCTGATGAAATATTATTCCAAGTATTTTCACCTATTACTGCCTTGAATTCTATGCAGTATGAAATAATCGTCTTTGTATGATACCGGAATGTTTGTACGTATAGGACAATATTTAAAAAGGTTCAAAACTATAATTAATTCCGTTATGTCTAGGTTTCTTCCAACGTAATGCCTATGTACTCACATATGATGTCGAATATTGTGAAGCACCGATCATCGGCACTAGGGGTCACGAGCTTGCATTGCTGCTGATCTTATAAATATTCCTGATTCACAATTAGTTTATGAGGAATTCTTAATTTTAACTTAAGGAAACCTATCCTACCACCGTGTGTGTAGGATGGACTGGTGTTTTTCATTACAAAATCAAAAATTCTTCGGAAAAATACCAAACATAAGGGCAGTTTATAACCTTTACTGTTCTGGATCACCCTGTCTATCAGTGAGGATAGCTGTAATCAGCAGTCCGCGTTGTTTTCGTACCAGGACCAATCGCAGTTAAAACTACAAAATTCTTGGATGCTGAGCAGACTAAGATGTACAGTTCCGAAAAAGTGCAGTAGAGAAATGAAAACTTAATTTTACAAAAAGATAAAGATCTAGCTCCATACCTTAGCCTTAAGCACTCAAAAAATAAGTTTCGGTGAGAAAAGAAATCATTGATCAGAAAACACATTGGCTCAAGAATATGTAAAGCGAATTGCAAATGAGACCCGACATTTCACACCAAAAAACAATACAGCAGACTTGCTCAACAAAAAATTCTGGCTACCGAAACAGTACCGTAGTAACACGAAATACACTTTTTCTGCCACTGCATTCTGTCTAAGCTGTCCATGCCCTGAATTTCTATGCACCAAGAAGATTCTTACTTCCGTACTTCGCATGATGCCGGCAATGAAAGTATCGCCGAGGCTTTCGTGCCTCGTATGCTCGGATGTCGCAAAGGCTTGAAAGGTACATGCTGTATTATAATGCATACATATCAAAGCTCTGACATCTTGGCACCATCCACAAATTCCATATCCCATTGCGGAAATATACGACCTTTAAAGTATCCAGTGGAGGGTGGTGTTCAGATTCTGCACTACGCACTCAGATAATATGCAGGGTGTGGCGTAATCCCAACAGGAGGCAGGACAAATCCCTCCACCAAGCCCAGACGGAAGATGGACACCTAATGGGGAAGTGAAATGAAAACCCAAGGAGGAGTGAGGCGACTGTAGAACTTCAACCACAGCAGGAGCACCTCCCTAGAGAGTGATGCTTGGCCCAGAAGGAGGTAGAGAGCGAAAAGCGGGAGAAAGAGTGCGCCGCCGCCGACGTAATAAGGCCACCTCGAAAGAGCCAGACAGCCTCAAGAGCCCTCCAGAGTGTTGATCTGGGGGCAAGAGAGCGCTTGGAGTCCCTTAGAACTACTATCTAGAGACAGAAACGCACCACCACTAGTGGAAAATAGTTGTGGAATACCGCAGGCGAGTTAGTATGGGGCTAAATGCTCCTTGGTTTATTCTTTGGAGTCCCCAGACTACTGATAGTGGTCCGATTAGAAATAATACATTACCTAAAATAGTAAAACAAATATAGTACTGAAAACAAATGAACAAGGCCAGTACCTGAAACTAGGATCACTTCGGGGCAGCTATGCACCCAAAGTAGGGAAACTCCTATCTATGAACCTCGTGTAATGTAGGGTACAGGCACCCTGTCCTCCCGTTCTACAGAGTCGGCCACCAGTGGGATGTAACATGCCTTGGAGCTACACAGAGTGAGCTGGCTTGCGTCTTCATTTCTTACAACTTGCCTTAACCTGGGCTTGAAGCGCTACTGTACGAATCAAGCTACTCCAGCCGGAGTAGATATACCGTCGCCGTGTAAACTCGTACCAGGTCTACTCCATTCACTAAATCAGAGACAGGAGATTGTGCAACATCCCAAGTGCTATTCTAGCATTGCAAGTAGTAGTGTATAGCTTGAATTGAAGAAGAAACCTTCGGTCTGTGAGGTATTGTATCTTAAATTGTTGTATTTTCATCAGTGTACTTTAAACTTCGAGGACGTATGGATCACTCGTGACGTCAACAACAGAGCGGCATCGGGTTAGAAATGTAACATACATGTTCAGCTAGTAGCATATTAGACAGCAGAATCGATCTTCACTTCTCTTGAAAGGCGTATAAAGTGTATTGCGCATGTAACACCGTAAGTCAATCATGGAACCTTTTGCCGTAGCTCATTTCATTAAGCTTTTAGTTGCTCTATGATACTTGCTGATATTTGTTTGACATTCGCTGTTGGGTATCCATTATGTTTAATCTAAATAAGTGGTACACTGATGAGAAAAAACGATCAAAATTGTAGCAAAAGTAGCTAACTATAGCGGTAAAAGAAAGATCTGGAAAATGACGGACGGGATTAGATCAAATACAGCGCAAGGTTGTATTTTGAGCGGAATGAATATTTTACGGACCAGAACAGGAAGAGAATAAAGTAAGAAGTGGCGTCACAGTCGCAGTTGTATTCATGAATCTCTCTCTAGACTTGACAGTTGTTGAATTTTGTTTTAGCTCCCGCTAGAGAATAAAGAGTATATCAGAGATTTACCCGTTTTACATCCCAAGCATTGGTAATGTTCGATACTTCATACTTTTCTAAGGCACCAGGCAAAGCTCTCAAAGAAGATCTACTCCCAAAGGAGTTTCGTCTTTCAACAAACTTCCATAGGAAAATGTAAGCAAATCGAACCAAGAAATCAATTGGTTTGAATCTAAATTAAAATTAGCCTGCAATGACTGAAATGATGGTGAACAAAGATATATTTCTTTGATAAATTTTCAACTGTTGAGGGAACATAAATCGATTCTATCAAAGTTCATGGACTTCACAATATAGATCGGCGAACATGACCATGTTTGAATATACAATCTATCTGCACGGTTTCCCGTTCTTTCATCGAGAAACTAATGTGTGGGTGTATGTGAGGGAAGCATGGGGCGGCTCCTGGTAGGAGTATCGGTGACCGAAAAATGCGTGGCCGAGTTGGCCCATATAGACTAAGAGATGTATGGTTGGGCTAACTGCGTGTCAGTACATTACACAGATGGTATTTAATGAATTGGATTACGCCTGGAACTGTAGTCAGTTTGGCAGTGTATGGTGACACGTCGACAATGGAATGAAGTCTCTCATAATGGAATGGTGAATGTCGACGTGGCATCCAGCAAGGTAGCTGCGATAATATCATACGTACCCATACATTGTATACATAGTAGTAACGTACCTAATGTACACAATATAGTCTGTTACAATACGAAATAAAAGAATATATATAGTGCGCAGTGTCATGATAACGCTTTGTGACACTGTCACTATCAGTAAGGTGTAGTAATCGGTGACACTTCAGAAGAATGAAAGAAAATGGTGACAACAATGCATTTCGGAGGTCCTTGGAGAAAGCAGTTTTGCCAAAAACACTTTTGATTTCCTGTAAATTCTTGGCAATTTTAAATGAAGAACAGTGATCGATTGAAGTAAAAGGAAATAAACAAAGGAAATAGAATCGTATGAGTGCGCAATGGAAAGGAAGTCATATGCGTTTATATATGAAGCCATGCATCTGGTGTCAATTTAAAGGTGTGAAAGACTGAGCGCAGATAAAATGCTGAGCTGAGTAGAAGGATGCGCTGAACGGCTTCATGCATTGAAAGTGAGTACGAAGCTACAAATTTATCAACGGCGGCGATGGACAGGCTAACTAAAGCATAAATAAGATGAACTTCTGAATAAGAGATGAGTGTTAGTGGCCTCAACCAGGAACCATCGGGCGAGAGGAATTTCGCCGGCAGGTTCAGCTGGCAGTGGGAATCTTGAAGCTTGGATACAACTATCTAATCAGCGACGCATCCGAAAATGTTGTGCGTGCCTCTTTGGTCATTTCTAAGACAGGTTGATGGCGTTGAGTTGAGTGCATCGAGCTGAAAAGGTAGAAAAGACAAAAAATGGGTAAAAAACCCATGATGAGATTTAAGTCTTTCAGTGACGAAAGAAAGGATTTGATCGAAGCCTTACGAGGTCTGCGTGATCGTTGGAAACGGGAACAATGCAAGCCTCCTGAAGTACACACAAAGAAGAGTGGTTGCATAACATACTTGGCACATGCCCTGTTTGCTGCGGTGCCTGTTTAGAGCATTAAGTACCATAACTAACAAAATGAAATTCATATCATGAACAAGAATCACATTCCGTTCATTAGTCTGAGAATTTTCGTTTTTGTTCTCCATTCCAAATTGAAATGTTGAATATCTGTTGGATTGCGTTGCAGCGAAATTTCTCATCTTATGCGACAAATTAAAATTCACTAGAAAATAGTTAAATAACCAGAAAAATAGCAGTATCCGGGTTATTACTTTCGTAAATGCCTGATAGAGACTCCTCGAGGGAACAATTTCTCACTGGAAGAAAAATGGAAGTGTTCCAAGTCATGCTGAGTTTTCTAGACGGCAGTCAGAGCGAAATTGAAACACGAAAGGGAAGAAATTCTCTTTGAAGTAAAAGGTAACTGGTTGCGACAGGTCAAGTTGTTTCGGGGTTAAGATCGCTATAATTGTCATCTCGGAAGAATCAAAAAAAGCATTTAGTTCAAAAAACTTCCAAGGCTTACCTTAGACTAAGGTCTTGCTCAGATAGAGGAATGCATAAATATTCTGCATATTTGTCTTTTATACAGTTTTTGAATTGATCTCACTATTATTATACTCTCATCTGGGATAACAATCTGTTCAGGATGACGATCAAAAATGTTATTGTAAGGCAAAGTAATCTAATCTCTTTAGAACTCTGGTCAGATTTCATTCTCGAAGGCCTGTAATTTTCATGGCTTAAAAATTGTGAATTAATTAGTATATTTTTCAACATCGAAGCAACTAGCAGTATTAATTTCAAGATACCATCCTAATCTACAATTGAGTTTGTTTTTCCGTCGAAATATCTTAGAGTAGAAGTAGAGGGAGTTTTCCAGCAATCATTTCTATTTGATAATCTCGACTATAAATAAAGTTCCTTTAGTGCATTACTCCGATTACCATCGAAAATAATGACCACGAATTTCGTAAGAAAATGTCTGAACTATAAGATTGTACTCTGCTTTGCCAACTTACGAACCTGATTCGGGGAATAATACCAAAATTTCTGCTTATTTTTTATACATAGCAGAGGTGTTACTCACGTAGCAGGCCTAGATCCATCATACGCGGAATATGAGCTGTTTCAGAATCCATGTTAAATTTAAAATACTGAAATTTTTGAAACCCGAGCGTAGATATTTTGGATTGGTTTCGACGCCAAAGAATCAGAACACGAACCTTTTTTCTTCTTTTCTGACTCATTTAATTTGGAGAAGAATAATATTCCGTCTTCTAGTTAAACCGCATTCAGTCTAAATTTGAACGAAACATAACACACTCTGAATCTTTGTGCGTTTATTCGAGGCAAGTTTCTTTAAAAAATTTAACATAATGGAGTATTTATTGAGTCACAGTTTTCGAACTCTTGTGATCGGTGGATACCCGGCTTATCTAGCCTTTCAATGCTAGTCTACGTGCAAAGAAAAATTAGATTTCAGCACAAGCTTAGTCCTGTTAACTGATTAACAGAACTTGTGTTGCGTAGAGCTCGATTCAGTTAGCCAGGTACCAATTCCTATTTCTTTAAAAAAAATTACTCGGAAAATTCGGGTTCTCAGATTAAACTATAAATGCGTAATATACGTTGCAAAACTGCTAGAAATTCAAGTAATTAGACTGGATAATAAAGGTCGGGAGCAGAAAAGTCATTCTCCTTCTCCATTGTCTTCGGTGAAAGTGGCGCAAATGTTTCAAGAACAAAATTTAAGAGATTCTCTTTGGAAGAACCGAATCATTGCCACTGCTATAGTTGGATCTTTTTGCTCTGTACGAGGCGATCAATTTTTCTCACTGAATTTATTTCAAGTATTCTTGAATTTCATTAATTTCAGACAGATATCGTGGATTATCTTGATCCATGAGTGCATCAGATGGTGCGCAGTGACCAATGACGACAGAATATTGATAGAAGTAGAGTGAAATAAACTCTTACCTGTTGAAGTGACTCAAGTGAACAAAAATTCGAGTCTTTTAGAGTTTAGAATTGTGTTCAAGGAAAATTTAAGGCTAACAATCAGTGTAGCGCAATCTTTACATGAGAAGAGTCGCTAGCTGTAGCCTATTGGATGAGTAAAAGTAATTTGCGAGGATCGTGACTGTAGCAGATCCCAGTGCTCGTTAACTAGTATCCGTACTAAACAACCAATCACATAGACGTCGCTTATGAATTGGCACTAAGTTGGCAGGAAATGAATATGTAAGTAGGTAACACTGAATATAGTCGGTGAATGATTCAACCGCATGTTAAAAGCTCACTCCTGAAACGAAGACCGCTGCTCAATCACTCTCGACAAAAACACGAAGGTAATCTCGTATCCCCGAAGTTTCCTGACTTTATTGAGGGATACTAGGAATAGAAATAGTTCCTTATAGGAAACACCAAGAAATACCTAAATGGAAATTGGCATTAACAATTATGCAACTATCGGCCAGTGATCCATGAAGGAAACTTCAAGATAGATAAGTATAGCTCAACAATCAGCTAGAAAATTTTGAAATCGTATAGAAGGAAGAGAGTCCATAACAGCCCGTGGTTTGAAAATCTCTATCGGAGCTAAGGTTCTAGTACCATATTTCACGCGGAATGCGTATCAATGCTCCCCGTTTGTGTTAGAATGGCAGAATCGGGAGCAAATTTGACTAAGAAGTCGACCTCAAAATCAGACCGTACCAATTGGTTTAGTCAGAACAGGAAATCTCTGACACCCTTTACCCTGTCTAAAAATATTTAAAGTTTGTTTTCACAGCTTCAAATCTGAACGAATCGGGATGCGGAATCAATAGCTCTGCTATATTTCGTTCCGAAGGTGGCTTTGAAGATTGAGACTCCAAGTGGCGCATAGGATGAAAACTTATGCAATCTAGCGTGCCCAGTAAATCCGTTTGAAATTTCTGATATTTCAAATAAATAACTTTGACTGAAAATGATTTCCTCTCCTCATACTGAATTGAAAAACATTGCATCTTGTTCTTTAGGCTTGATCTGTGAAATTTAAACTCCGCTTCAAGGGTTTGGAAATGTTCTAAGCTTCGGCAACAATATCTGGTGGGACCTGCAAGCCCTAAACACTACAATACATCGCGGACAACCGAATCTCAGTGGTAACATTTTCCTTTACACATAATGTTTGCTTTTCTTCGCAATAATATTCGGAAGACGATTTAGTCACTGGCGTCTCGTGAGTGAATCTTGTTCGCTCATATTTCGACTTCGGACCACCGTTGCTCGAATCCTACTTTCGAGCTCACTGCTTGTTCACAAAAAATAGAAAGAGCATTCAACGAACCAGTTCGTGTCGATCGGAACACATGTTCTATGAAAACTACTTCGCATTCAGAATTGTTTTGGCATGTAAATTACAGGATCAATGAGCGCCCATATTATGGGTAAAATAGAATCAATTTTATCAAGTTTAGAGCGATTTTTTTGCATACTTCACTCTGTTACATGCTCTACTTATTAGTATGTATTTCGAAAGTGACGGAGTTTTCTGTAGAACGAAACAATTTAACAAGTAAAGGCTACATTTCTGCGTGATAATGGGTGCAGAACTTCGTTTCTCACAGTTCTTTTTGGATTTATGCTTTGATTCTTCGTACGATATTTGACAAAAAGAACGGATTTTCAATTCTCTGCCGTGTTTGTTTTTTCTACGGTTTAGGAAGTCTGCGCGAATGCGCAAGAGCAATGTACGTTTCGAATCGCTGTTCTAGCCAACTGGTGCTGCTGCTTCTTCAAGTGCGATAATTCGACATATTTTGGCCTATGTTCCTCGTAGTAGTTTCATATTCAGTGATAACACGAGGACTTCGATGAAAAAGACACACCGCCGTCGTCTAGAAACTTAATTTTCGATGGTTATTTGCTACAGCCTCTAGAGAAATGCTCCGCGAATGTTACGAATAATCGATGGGCAACCTTAAGAACAGCCCGTATATCGGTCATAACAGCTGCAAACACGAAGAAGGCGGTAATCTTGAGCAACATGTGCATCCCGTCAATTGTTTTGAAACGGAGGGAATACATAGTTTTTCTGTGTATAATTCTCGTACTATTTGAGATAAATTCAAATAATTTTAGGGATATAATTCAGGAATAGGGTGTATACTTCAGTTGTATTTGTTTTGATTTAAAAAGAACTTCACTCGGAACATGAAATTCGGACCTGAAATATCAGAACTTCATAGTGATGAAGAGATTGACAGGACTGGGGCCACTTCTAACGCAGTCAATTCGATAAAAGCATGACTTTTCATATTCTCAGAATTCTGTTTCTGCTTCTTGTACGAGTCTTCCTTTTCTCGTCTACAACTCTACTTAAACATCTTATTTTAATACATGATCTAGAATTTATTTTGCTCCACTACGCGTTCAATGCCATCCAGTAACTACAGCATATTACAGAATCATCATCATTCTATTCTATGACATAGAACGCTAGTTTGTATTTTACGTTTTGCTGGCTAATTATTACTCTTTGATTCTTGCTCCTTTGCGGGACTTGAGTGTCAATGCATAATTTTGTGCCTTTCGTTTATATAATTCATACTTACCACAAAACTACGGCAATCAATTTGTTGAAAAACGAAGATGAAGCACTTTCGTGGAGTTGTTGATTCCCCACTCTTCCAGAATTCTTGCGCTAAGTAATACTTCACGTTCAAGAGGCACAACCGTAACGAAAGTGAACAACTCTTTTTGCGACGACACCTTCGCGAATTATACACGTCACCGAGTCGCATTGTATTGAAAAATGGCAACGAACACTTGAGACAAGTATACACGAAGGAGAGTGATAGTCATTTGCGCTTCCATCACAGGATATGGGCGAAATATCAAGAAGAAAGCTACCGTAAGGAAACGCAAACAAAATCGTCCCAGTAGTCGACATACAGGTTAGTATTTGAAGCATATGATCGAATGGCTAGAACCTAGTTGGGAAGAAGGGAATTCTGTGAGGCAAATTAACTGCAAGTTCTGGAATGAGTGGGAATTGGATATCAAATCGTTACCATCAATTTCACATTGGATTTATTGCGCTAGCGCGGTACCCTTGGAAATCTATATCACTGACCGCCTGTGTCGGGAATGAGCAACCCATTGATTGCATGTACGATATTGCCGTTCACAACACGGATGTCGGCCTTGACAATGACTGGATTCAGAACTAAAGAATCGCCGTCAACAAGCTCGGGCGACTTGGTGAGTAGAATATTCTTGCCCTCGAGAAGCGTAGGGGCGAAGTAGGAGTTGGTCACAATGTGGTTCTTGGTCATAGGGTAAGGGACAACATGATACAGAAGAATCGCCTCCACTAATGCAGGTCCTTTCAACCCGGAACTATTTTCGACTTCTCGCTTGATCGCCTGAAAAGCTAAACTCTCGTTGCGACCCTTGAAAGAGAAGTACTTGTTCAGGAGACTGATGAATGCCTCATCGGTGGGTGCGAATATCGTGGAGTAGTGTAGCTCAAGGGCGCCTTTGGTGAGCCCAGCGTAGTCCACGAGAGCGGCGAGAATGTTGAAGTTGTTGGGATTCTTGTCAAATGTCCCAGCGGGTACCAGTGCTTCATTCCATTCGAGAACTTTTGCGTCGATAGGGGTCATACAAACGAACAAGACGAGAGCGATCGTTACGAAGTAACGTGGGATGGCCATGCTAAGTGTTGGAGAAGTAGATGAGGGCAGTAAGTTACACGATGAGAGATGGGCTGATAATTATAGGGAAATAGCGAGTGCTGCGTTCGGAGAGCTAGATGTAAGAATTTGAGATAGTGTACGTCTCTCTTGCGTGAGTTGGTGGTTCTTCTGTTGCATTTTCGTTGCGATTGTTGATGATGATTTGATTCTTTACGGAGACAACAAGGATAATGTGTACGAACGAATGCTGTGTTAACGAAACTCCGATTATATCTACACCACATCGGATTTTAGTTGAGGCCTGATGAAGCCAATTGTCCTTATATTCATCTTTGCGATGACGTGATTTTACGTTACGACTTGTTGACCGTTGTACAACTGTACAGTATAGTAGGATTCAACAAAAGCCAAATTCAAGTCCACCTTGTTGTTGGGGTCAGCTTCCGGTGTTGAATTGGTTGTGAGGAATTCTCATAAATTGAACGAAAAATGAGAAACATATGCGTAATCGCAAATCTACGGTGGTGTGATCTTGGGGTTGGGCATATTATGAGAGAGCCTTGAAGCGAGGTTCTACACACTAAGTCGCAACCACCGGGCAAAGCGGCCGGAAAATTTTCGATCACCATTGTGTCATTTTTAATAAGATTCTAGCTGTGGCATATCTGAAACTAGCAGCTTTGCTTTAGTGCAGTAGTGCCGCGAACCAGTAGAGAAGCGAACAAATTCGTCCCAATCTTTCGCAGTGTCTTGCTTCACTGCACTAATCAATATAATTCATCGAGATTTCGACCTAATTTTGGCTATCAGCAGGCTTTTCCCCTGTTTCAAACAAATTAAGGTTCCCCAACTACTAACCATAAAACTTCTCCTAGAATCTCGGACATAAGCGCAGCGTCACAAGCAGCTTGCACTCGACCACAACCGCCCAGGATGGAAAGTCTCGACAATAATCAAATAAATCGAAGCCTACCGCAGCGTGTTAACAAGTAGATGCTGTAAAAACCGCCGGTAGCCCATATTTACTTTTTTTATGGCTAGTATTTTAAATTATTCTTATTTATTACGTTGCCTGGACCAGGAGCAATGATTTATTTTCGCTTTGTCCCTGTCGAGTGACTTGTTCCGAGGAGAGCACGAACATCATATTTCAGAGGATTAAGTTATTCTCTACCTCTGCTAGAAACCCATCATCAAGTAGCGTTGTATTATATTGAAAAACGGCGTCGAACACTTGAAATAAGTGCACCGTACAGAGATGGGAGTGAACATCATTTCCGCTTGCATCACATGACATTGACGAAATATCTACAAGAAGGTTATCTGAAACCGACCGAAACGTAATTGTGCGAGTAAGTAGTCGCTCTACATGAAAGCATTTGAATCAATAAAGGTATTACGAAGCAGCACGTTATCTATTGTAGTCGCGAGAACCTTGCCGGAGAGGCTCACTCTTTCTAAAACAGAATGGAATTCCGTACAGCTGATTTACTTCCAGGAAGAGTGGGAACTGGATAGCAAATCGTTACAGTCACCCTTTCTATTGCATTGCCTTGCATTTATTGCGGTAGCGCGGTACCATTGGAAATGAATGTACATTACTGAACAGTTAGGTCAGGCAGGAGCAACCCATTGATTACATGTACGGTATTGTTGTCAACAACCTGGATGTCGGCCTTCGTAACAATGGGATTGAGAGCGACAGGCATGCCGTCAACAAGCTCGGGCGATTTGGTGAGTAGAATGTTCTTGCCGTCGAGAAGCGTAGGTGCGACGTAGGAGTTGGCGAGAATGTGTTTCTTAGTCATGGGGTAGGGAACAACATGATACAGGAGCACCGCCTCCACTAACGCGGGTCCCTTCGGCCCGGAACCACTAATGTTTTGGGCTTCTCGCTTGATCGCCTGAAAAGCTAAACTCTCGTTGCGACCCTTGAACGAGGAGTACTTGTTCATGAAATTGATGAATGCGTCATCAGTGGGTGCGAATACTGTGGAGTAGCGTAGCTCAAAGTCGCCTTTGGTAAGTCCAGAGTAGTCCACGAGAGCGGCGAGAATGTTGAAGTTCTTGGGATTGTTATCAAACGTGCCCGGGGGTGGCAGGATGTCATTCCATTTCGAGACTTGTGCGTTGATGGGGGTTGTACAAGCGAACAACACGAGCGCGATGGTCACGAAGTAACGTGGGACGGCCATGGTAAGTGTTCGAGTGGTAGAGGATGGCAGTATGTTATACAACGAGTGATGGACTGGCATTTATAAGGGAATAGCGAATGGTGCAGTGGGAAAGCAAGGTTAATGAATTGGAGATATTGTACGTCTGGCCTGTGTGTGTTGATGGTGCTTCACTGACATTTTCGGTGGGATTGCTGGAGACGAGGCGAATTTTTCAGGCAGGTAACAAAGATGCTTTGTACAAACGAGTGCTGCGCTAAGGAAACTCTGATTCCATCTGCACCACATCAGATGCTTTCAATCGAGCACTCGTGGAGCCAATTGTCCTTGTATTCATCTTTGCGATAATGTGAACGTGCACCTAGACTTGCGAACAGTTGTACAATTGCACAGTACAGTACAGTTGAGCAAAACTGCGAGTCAAGTACACCTTGTTGGTGGGGTTAGATTCGGGTGTCAGATTGGTTGTGGGGTATTCAATGAAATAGAAGGAAAAATGAGAAACTTATGCGTGATAACAAATCTATGATGTTGCCATGTTGAGGGTTGGACATATTACGCGATATGCTTACGGGGAGGTTCTACCAAACATAGACCCTTTTTAGTTTCAAAACTATGTAATGAACGCAGTATGCGATTCAGAGTCGAGAATAAGGAGCGTCAAGTCTCACATGATTACGTTTCGATCTGCTGAAGGTAAACTTCTTAGTCCTATACCGTCAAGATCATGTGGTACAAGCGGATATTACGTTCACTTCAACTTGTGTACAGTACACTTATCTCAGGCGTTCGTCGCTTTTTTCAATACAATGATATGCTACTTTATGAGGTGCGTGGGTGACGACGGCGTTGTCGGAAAAAGATTTATTCACTTCCATTCAGTTCAGTCTCTTGAATGTGCAGCATTACTGAGCACTAGAATTTTGGAAGAGTGCAGGTGGATGAGCAACCTTGCAACTGTGCTTCATTTGAAGATGTTTCGTTTTCTCTACAGAATAGTAAAATTGCTCAAGTTTTGTGAGAAGTGTCATTTATTCTGAGGTTAGCGCAAAAAGCTATTTATTTCCAGGGGAGTCAATGAAAGGAGGAACAATTAAAAGCAGGACGAAAAAAAGCACTAGCAAAGCGTAAAAGACAAACTGGCGCACTATGTAGCACAATTCAAGGATGAAGATTGACTGGAATAGTTAGTTACTGGAGTACTCAATTTGTAGGCGAAATCTAGATGGCATAAAACGTGTGAAGGCAGACCCTCCAAACCATTTCTAAATCATCTCTCAGAACATGCTGAAGAATAAGGTCAGGTCATAAATGAGAAAAGGAAAACGCATTCTAAATTTAATTTACTCAATAGTATTTCAAGTGCATAGCGGACGGGCGAGTAAAGTCTAAAAATTTGTCATTTAAGGTTAAAGTAATAAAATATATATATATATATATATTGATTTTGGAAAAGTCTGCAGAAAATAAAGTTGCTGGCAATAAAAAATTACAAAGCTTACAATTTTTAGCTGGTCTTTGCGAACGAAACAGGAATACTGAAAACATGAAAGATTAAGCTTTTGCCCGTTGGCTGCCTTAGAAGTGGCATTAATCTTGTCGAACTCTTCATCGCAGTAATGTGTTCATATTTTCAAGTCCAAATTTTCCGTTTCTAGTGAAAGTCACTTTTGAACTATTACAATCCAACTGAAGTATACCGTACACGTACACCCTATTTCTGCATTGTGCAGCGAGAATTGTTTGAATTCTTCCAGAATAATATGTCATGTACGATCGACGGGTCATCAAGTTAATTGTTCAGGCTGCTTTGTCTTCATAATAAAAATGGCACGGGAATTGTACTGTGATGAATTGGTCAGTCATTTAGACGAAATAAAGAAATGGGTGCCGAAACGACAACTTCACCAACTTGTCGCACTTGGTAGTGGCAAACCATGCAAATATCGGTAGGTACGTAAAATTGTATTTAATTGGTTGAAATTTTTAATCCACGTGGTCTCTCAAAAACTGTGTTTACAATTTTGCAACCCTGCTCTGCTGTGTAATGGTACGGAGTACTAGACAGTATCTAGTGGACAGTAATTTACAAGCTAGAATCCCAAGGTCCAACGCTTGTGTCTTCAACACCTGCCTCTTGCTTTGTTTTCCCAGGTCCT
>JAAUYH010129122.1_pt1 | contig 16375 bp, 14 predicted proteins | sample 7278061 | NCBI WGS metagenome assembly JAAUYH01 (sample SAMN14350203, study PRJNA611818) | marine sediment metagenome | isolation source: surface marine sediment (0.6m) | place: French Polynesia: Moorea | collected 2018-08 | reverse complement strand
TGGAGATATTATTCAGAAAGCGGTTTATCTTGGAGTTGGTTTAGCTGCCTATGCGGGAGAAAAGGCTGGCAGTAAACTATCTGAATTACGATCGCAGGTCCAAAAACTAGCCGATGAAATGGTGGAAAGAGGCGAGATGACAACAGATGAAGCTCGCCGCTTTGTAGAAGACATGATGAAACAAGCTCAAAATCCTTCTTCGACCAGTAATAATCCCCAAGAAAAAACTTCCAGTCAACCACGTCAAATTGAGATTTTGGAAGATGGTGAAGGTGAATCATCTAATTCGCAGAATTCTAATGTTGGTGGGAATCAGAATGTAGATAATTTACGACAGCAAGTTCTAGATTTACAAGAAGAGTTAAGACGCTTGCAACGTGATCGATAGTGAACATCTTACTTGTTAAATCAAGTTAAATTTTAAAGCAAAAATACTCTCGAATTTAAGCCATTATCTTTCAATCTGTAGACGTAATATATTATGTTTAATGTAGAGACATAATGTATTGCGTCTTAAATTGTTATCAATAACACAATAGATAAAATCGCTTCATTAAAAAATTGACCAAAAAAATTAGGAATAATATGGGGATATCATGAGAATTAGTGGATGACTTAGTATGATGCTGAATTTTGATACAAGTGCCATTGAACATCTACTTGGTTTAATCTGGGCAAGTGTTATGTTGAAGCAATTGGACAATTAAACATTAAGGAATTCTAGATTATGGACAAATGGCAACAGGATTTCTGGGAAACTGTACAAACTGTAGCTGATGAGGTAGAACGTTTTTTTGAAGGGGTAACAGAGATTGCCGATAGTTTTGTTGAATTTACGGAGGAAACTATCGAACAAGTACAGTATTTCATCATTACTGAAGTTGAGGAGTATTTACAAGAAATAACAGAACCAATTTCTGACTTTGATTGGAACTTTGAAGATATTTTAGATGATGAATTTGAGTCAAGTTTTCCTTATCCAGTAGAAGCTACAGCACAAAAAAATCCTGCTTGTATTGGGTGTCAACATTATCATGGTCAAGTGTATAATGGTAACTTATTAGTCTGTGCCATGCACCCCCACGGACGGGATGATGAAAATTGTCCAGACTGGGAGAAGCAAGAATTAGATTTTTGAAATCAATTCGAAATTAACTTTGTTACCATAAAAGCTCTCTCACTCTAAACTCAAATTTTTTTGAGTATGTGAAGAAATAACTGCTCAAATTTGAATATTTGCGATTGATATAGATATATAAAAGCTCATGAGTAACTCCTCTACAGAAAGTACAAACTCTCCTAGTACAGAAATGAAGTATGGTGAACGTGAAATTGCAAAAGGTGAGTTAATTACTTTCCCAAATCCTCGCATTGGAAGACGCTACAATATTGATATTTCTTTGCCAGAGTTTACCTGCAAATGTCCATTCTCTGGATATCCTGATTTTGCAACTATTTATATTAACTATATTCCTGATGAAAAGGTAGTAGAACTTAAAGCTTTAAAGCTATACATTAATAGTTACCGCGATCGCTATATTTCCCATGAAGAATCTGCGAACCAAATTCTAGATGATTTTATCTCTGCTTGTGAGCCGTTGGAAATTACTGTCAAAGCAGACTTTTCACCGCGTGGGAATGTACATACAGTGGTTGAAGTAACTCACCAAAAATCAAATAAATAAAATTGTTGATAATTGGTAATCATGAAACAGTTTATGGCTAACACCACGCCCTTACGGGCTACAGTTAACTCAGTTACCAATTACCAATTACCAATTCCCGAAACTAAAATCTAAGAGCTAGAAACCACTGAACCAGCAACTTTTTTCGGCTCGTCTGTTTGGGATGAAGAACTTAAACTATCAAAAATTCCCAATATTTCCCTTTCAAATACTACCTGAGCGCGGTTAGTTTTACCCCCAACATACAGACAACCATTTTCTTGTAAAGCCCAAACTTGAGAGTGGGAGAAATAGCTCATTACTACACCCAACATTAATACAGCAAATCCTGCATATACTACAGGAACTCCTGGGTCAGCTTTAATTTGCAAACCAGTGGAACCCACAACATCCAATACCTTCAAGGTAACCCCATTAACTTGGACAGACATTCCGCTCCTAACAGTGTTTGCTAATTTACCATTGGGGTCGTAAACCAAAAGTAATCCTTGTAAATCTTTGGCGATTAAAGATACCCCTTCACTCATATCTGGCTTTGTTGGAACCCAAGTACCCCAAAGGCGACCATTTCCATTAGTATTTAGTGGAGCCATGGGTAGTTGAAAGATAGGGCTATTATTTACTTGGACGCGAACAGCAGAAAGTCCCCAATTTGTCTGGTAAAAAGTAACACCTTTGTAACGTAAAGGCTTATTGACAAAAATAGTTTGACGATCTAACTCTTTTCCTTGTTCATCTACGACTGATAAATCTGAGTAAAACTGATCTACATCACCTTTGGGGGTATAATCAATCCAAAAACGATTGACTTTTACTGCCCAATCTTTTGGTATTTGTGCATCAGCAAAAGGTCCTGCATTATATATATTTTTTACTTGAAAAGTTTCACCACTAGGAATCATTTCTTGACCAATAAATCCAGTCATGGTTCCAAAAATTGACCCTAGTAAAATAATAATAATACCGATATGAACTACAATTGGACCAATACGTCCAATAATTCCTTTTCGGGCATATAAAAGATTTTCGTTATTTTGCTCTTGAAAAACTTTGTAGTTTTTTTGATGTAATTTTTCAATGAGTTTATCTATTGATGCATTATTTTGATTTCCTAAATTAAACTCTGCACTCAATGCTAGTTTGTTAAATTGTTTGGCTTTATTATAAAATTTCCACTTTCGAGCAACCTTTAATGCTGGTAGCTGTCTGGTAAAACTACAAGCAGTAATACTCGTACCAAATAAAATCAATAATGCTAAAAACCACCAAGTGCTATAAACATGGTCTAAACCCAGGGTTAAAATAACTTTCCAAGTCAGAAATCCAAATAAAGCAGGTTGTAAAGGATAGTTTGTCTTGTAAAATTCTAAAGATTCACCTTGTTCAATTACCGTACCACTAATACTAAATAAGGCAATTATTAGAAGCATAAGTATTGCCAAACGCAAGTTAGTAAGTATTGGTAATATATCCTGTTTGATAGACTTTTTGAGTATGTAAAAAAAATCAGATTTGTTGTCAATTGTGTTGTCTTTCATATAAGGTAAATAAAGAAAAATCTAACTCCAAAATGATGACTTCAATAATTATTACTTCAACAATTATGATTTCAGGATTATTTTTCAAAATGATTTATTCACTACTCTCGCGACACCAAACTTTTAGGAATTATGGGGAGGCAAGAAATCGATAAAGATAAAATATTCAGATATAATTCCTCTCACAAGGACGATTATTTTTGCTTAATAATGATTTTTTTACATGCTGTAGCTAAGTAATACAATTAAACTACTCAAGTTAAGTAAATTGATTATTGATTATAAGCCAAAAAAATTGGAATCTTTCCAAAAAATTCCTCCCCAATAATTTTTTAGAAAAGCTACTCTCAAAATCCAAATACCTTCAAAGGAAGGCGATAAGCCAACGAAATTGCACCGAAAGCAATTAATAACACACCACTAGCAGGATTGATCCAAGCAGACCAACGACGTATTTCTAGTATCTTCTTAATTGATGCAGTGAATGTACCAGCTAAAATCAATGGTGTAACATGACCTGCGGCATAGGACAACAATAAAACAGCTCCTAAAATTAAATCCTTAGTACTGGTCACCCAACCCAATAATGCAGCTAAAACAGGTGTACTACAGGGGGAAGCCACTAAACCAAAGCTCAATCCGATGAAATATGCTCTAACACCTTGGGGTAATTCTTCAGAGATCCAATCCGTTCCACCCCATGATGGAAATTGTAACGGTAAAGCTTCTAATAAATTTAACCCCATCAATATCGCAATGATGCTAACAATGATGGGTAAACCTACACCTATCTGACCGTAAACTTTTCCTAATGTAGCAGCAAATATTCCCAAGCCTGCGAGGGTACTTGCAAGTCCCAAAGCAAACCAGGTTGACTGAGTTGCTGCTTGCAAGCGACTTTTTGCTTCATAACCACCAATATAACCAATGGTAATTGGCAACATTGAGAGCATACAAGGCGTCAAACTTGTGAGCAAGCCAGTCATGAAAATAATAACGATACTTAACCAACTCAAATGTGTTAACTGATTAGAAACAACAAATGACGCAAATTGTTCTAAATTGTAAAGTTGGGTCTGTAAGGTTTCGAGCATAATTCAAGCATAAAAAAATAGCAGTACAAAATATCTACACTGCTTGAATTTTAGCGCAATCAGGGCTCTATGACAGAATAATTAGTTATATAAGTGCGGGGTCTTGAGCTTTGTATTTGTAATCAAGTAGAAAGGATCGGAAAGTCACAAAAACAACCTAGAAGCGGATAGACAACAAAAGTTCTGTTCCAATAAGTTACACTAAAGAGACCTTACACGGGCAATGGGAAAGAAAATTTTTGATACCTTACCAATAATGTTATTTTTTGGTACTAATCCCCAACAGCGACTGTCATAACTAATGTTGCGATCGTCTCCTAGAACAAAATATGAGTTTTCTGAAACTATTATTGGTTGAGAAATAAATACAGGCTGCGATCCTGAAATACAAACATCAACTAATGTAGATTGGTTTTGTTCTACATAACTATCTTCTAATAAATGTTTGTCGTTGATGTAAACCTTGCCATCTTTTAATTCTACTTTCTCTCCAGGTAAGCCAATGATACGTTTAACGAAATTATCTGTATACTCTTCCTTTTTTAGGGTTTCAGTAGGTGAGAAGACTATAATATCGCCACGTTCTGGTTTATGGAATTTGTAGCTAAACTTATCCACTATAAAATTATCTGCATCCCATTGGTTTTGATTCCCATTTAGAGTTGGTTGCATTGCATTGGATTTTATCCACTGTGCTTCTGCAACTATATTTGTAATAAAAAAGATTGAAGGTATCCAAACAAATATTGGTAATAGTACTGTTGCAAGAACAATTCCGGTAATCTTTTTTTTCGACTTCTCTCTTCTTTCCGGAGAATTAATGTATACATGATAAATACTGAAAGGTAAAACTAAAAATAAAATTGCATGACCAACAGGGATTAAGTAAGCAGCGAGTGAAATAATAATCAAAATTATTCCCACAAAATAAGAGCCAATATAAATATGACCAATTCCAGGTATTATTCGTGATAATAATACTGCGAACCAAGGATCCTTCTTACTTTTTCTGTTACTTTCAAAAGCTGGTGGGTTACTTATCTTTGTAGATAGATAAGCATCAATTAAATTCCAGTTACCAACAAAAACATACAATAATAACCAAATTAGACCATCACGCAATAAGTGTTTTTCCGGAAAAATAACGATCCAGAGCATCCACAATGATAATAAAATTTTACTAATTATAAAAATCAATCCTTTCAATTTATTTCCTGAATAAATTTGTCCTACACCAGGAAAAAAAAATGATAAATTTGCAACATACCAAGGTTCTTTGGCCGTTATATTTTTATTGTTATTAACATTAATTTTATTCATGTTTTGAATATAGGGTGATAAAATCTTGTAGAGATTCTACAGCAATCTGAAATCATTTAGAAAAGATATCTGAGAATATTTTTTAAAAAAGTGGGAAATTCAATTAGATTGATAACTGAAAAAATTATCATATCTGTTAAATTAATAGTTTTAGATAGTAATTTATTGAGTGAATGTATAAAAATACCACTTTGGATATATAACATAATTATTCGCGGTATCAGACTATTGTTAAAAGCAGTAAGAAGACAGGAAACAGGATTACAATGTGCTTTAAACATGAGTTTAAGCTTTTAATCTGTACCTAAATTACTTCAAATTCGCTATGAAACAAGAGAATGAAAATATATTTTTGTTTTAGAAAAAAAATAGAAAATATTGTTTATCAAAAAATATTTCGTTTTAATCAAGCAGATTTAATTGTTTTGTAGTTGGTATCTCAGAGGATATTTGATATTATTTCCACTTAATTATTTATAAAAAATATATTTGTTTGTAGTAGCGCTTTAGCGCCAATATTTGTCTATGGCGCTATTAGCATTAGCGCGTTAGACTCTGTTGCGTTTCTACGGTGTTATTTGTTTAAAAAAAAACTTAACTGAACTGCATCAATATATAAACAACTGGATTTGTCCGAAAACTTATACCTAACCAGATTCTGTAGTGAGATATGAGCCAATTTTCTTCCTGACTATTTTAGCTGAAGAATCTTCGACTTCTCCGTTTTGGTGTTTTGCGATCGTCTTCTCGTAATTGTACAACTTCTGCTTCATTACTCTCACGTGCAACTCTAATTAATAATCCAGCTGCAAGCAGACTTGCAATCATTGAATTACCCCCATAACTAAACAAAGGTAAAGGTAAACCCGTGGTTGGTAAAGCCCCAGTAGTCACGCCAATATGAAGCAATGATTGTCCTACCATCAACAGAGTCATTCCCATTGCAACTAGTCGATGAACAATATTTTCTGATTTGAGAGCGACAATTAAACCCATAGTGGCATAAAGAGCTAACATTGTTAATAATGTCATGCTGCCAATAAAACCAAATTCCTCAGCAAATACCGAAAAAATAAAGTCGGTATCTTGAATTGGTAAATAGTAAAGTTTTTGTTGGGACAATCCAAATCCTGCACCGGATACTCCACCCGAACCAATTGCAAGTAAACTTTGCACTAATTGGTAACCGTCTCCTCTCCGATCCGCCCAAGGATTAAGAAATGACATAATTCGTCTGCGTTGGTATGTTCGGATGCTAATACTCAAAATTGCTAAACCAACTCCTGTGAGAGCGGTTCCTGTTAGTTGCTTGTAGGGTAATCCTGCTGCTAGAGCTACTAGCCAAACTGTCATTCCGCACAAAGAAGCTGTACTTAAATTCGGCTGCGCCAAAATTCCCAAAACGACCAAACAAAAAACACCCAACCAACTCAAGCGAACCCCCCAACTAAGACGATCCCAGCTAGCAAATAATCGGGCGCTTTGTAGTACCAAAAAGGGTTTGATTAATTCTGAAGGTTGAATCGGTATTATTGCTAATCTGCGTGCTGCACCCAAATCTGTTTTTCCCAGTCCTGGAACCAAAGTCAAAAAAATTAAAATTAAGAATAAGAAAATAAACCAATGAGAAGACCGAGTAATCTGACGTAAGGGAATATTACTAACAATATTGAATAAAATTAAGCCCACTCCAACCCATATGAGTTGGCGTTTAAAATAAAACATCCCGTCATTTAAGCGCTCGCTGGAAACCGCAAAAGATGCAGAAAAGAGGGTTACTAAACCAACAAATAGCCAAATTAAGGTTAACCAGCGTAATAAACGTGCTTCCAATGCCCAACTGGAAACAGAGTCGTCTAAAAATGGTATTAAGCGACGTATATTCACGATTGTTACAGGTAAGGTGTAATAATTTTATCTATGAAGAATTTTAGATTCAAGTTCGTCTGTGATATCTAAGGAACATTACAACATAACAAATATACTGGTTTTAATTTCAGAAATAATTTTGGGGAAGTATAAGTTTGATTCCTGCTCTTTTCCTGATTTTTAGATATTTTGTTCTTGCTGGAAGGGAGAGATTGCATATGTTTGACTTGGTTTATGTGCATAAGGAGATAGGATAAATGGTGCCAGCAGAGTTTATGCTCTATTTAAAGATGCAGTGTGAGTTTTTGTAGGAAAAATACTTAGAGTTAACTTAATTGGTTCCATAGCTTATATTGCTATGGTTGTGAAATAAAATACAAAAGTATAAAAGTACAACTTTTTTGGTTCACTCTTATTTCCGGGTGACATACTCACAGTATTTATTGCACCATCAATGTTGTATTACCCGGTAAATTTAAAAATTGAATGGGAAAATGAAAAAAAATAATTAGGTAGGCAAAACTATTTATAGATTTAATATTGATTTATATAATCAATTCCCTGTTTTATCACTCAACAAAATATTAAACCAATTTTGTTCAATTATTTGAGATTAATATTTGAGATTAAACATCAAGAATGAAAATTTCATAAATTGGGAAAAATCCCTAAAAAAAATCCCTAAAATATCTAAATTTTCTGAAAATATCCACTATAAATAAAAACCGAACGCTTCGAGGGAGCGAACGGTCAGCAAAAGGTATTTTCAAACAGGTAAATTTGATGTCACACAATCATTTAACAAATCAATTAACACTTAGAGTTACCCACAAGTGATAGGAATCCTGGATTTTTACAACGGGACAAACGTTCTTTGAGTTCTTCGTTCTTACCTTTGAGACGACTATTCTCTTTTTTAAGTTTTTCATTCTCAGTGATTACCTGTTCCGCTGATTTTGCTGCTTCTTTTTCTTTTTCTAGATTATTATTAAGGGATTCATTTCTGCTTCTGAGAATCGCAAGTTGATTTTTGAGTCGTCTATTTTCAGCAGCAAATTGATTTGCAGATCTTAAGGCAACTTCATTTTCAGTTAAATTATTAATTTCTTTTTCTATTTTAGTTTTAAGAACGCTATTTTCTTTTTTTAATTTCTGATTTTCAAGAGCTACATTCTGAGTTGATTTAATTTCTTCTTTCCCTGCTTCTACTTGTTTTTTGAGATCTGTAATTTGCTTGTCCATGCTTACTTTTTGCTTTTTCAACTTAACAGCTTGAGAGCGAGCTTCTTCAACTCGCTGTCCGGACATAGCATTTTCTCTTGTTTTGTAGATCCCAAAGGCAGTTGCACCAGCTAGACTGAGGAAAGCCACAACAACACTACCGATCACGATTATTTTGGGAATGGTCTTTTTTGCCTTGATGTGTACGATATCGGCTTCTAGATCCTCAATCCTTTCTGCAACTTCTGCTAGTTCTCCTGCTAAGTAATTGCAAATCTCGCTGCTTCCGCTTTTTTCCAGCAATACTTTGTAAAGCCAGGGAATGCGATCGTCAATGGTATCTCTGTGGGGAATGACGTCTTTTCGAATCAATCTTGATACGAACTCACTACCGCTTGCTTCACTCAATGCTTCAAGTCTCTGGACAAGCGCATCCGAGTGTCTCCCATTAATTAGCTTGGGTAGTTGGCGGACCATTGTTTTTAACTGCTGCTTGTTACTGATAGGCATTCCTTACCTCTGCTGGAAGCAAAATTGAGTTGATCGATATCGGTGAATTACATCATCGTGCAATGATTCTCAAAACTTTGATTCAAAAGCTTTGCATTGCAATGATTTTAGTACGTTTTAATTGAGTTGTACTACCAGCGAGGAAACTTGCGTGTTTAGATTGAAAATAGGTCAGTGTTTCCTCCGTTGTTAGTATCCAGAAAAGTTTTAAGATTACATATGTTCCGAGGGAGCTTATTATTTTTTCTGCTAGCAGCCAAAAGACGAGAAATAAAGTGGCTTTGTAGTGAAAAACATAAATTGAGTTAAAAAAACAAATTAAAACTGTACTTCTGTTTTGAGCAAAACCACACTCGCAAATATGTTAGTAGCAGATAGCTGAAAGTTCTTCTCCGTTTAAGGTAAAGTGTGGAATTATCTTACCTCAAGTAGTGAATTTGTAATCTCAAAAAAAAGAAAAAATTTTCAATCAATTGACTTGGGAATGATTGGATTCCCAAATATCGACTGCCAGAAAATTTTAATAAATTGTGATAGTTAATTTTTTTCCAGAGTCGCTGCATGTTTTCTGACGTATAAATAAATGAATACGGTTCAGTTTTAATTTTTTCTGGAGATATCGCAGTGCATTCACTTATAGGATGTTAAATAACACATGATTTTTTATGAAGAATTAGTTTGTAGTCATTTATTCTTTGACGAAAGCCAGTTAAATCACAAATATCTATAGATGATATGATACTAAAAAATTTTAAACTAAATGTATATTATGCCTACACAAGATTAGGTGGCAAAATGCTGCACAACATTGTTTATAAACTGTATAAACTGAGTTAAACACTTTTCTCAATGTTGTAAATATTTGCTTTGATTGAAAAATGCAGGTTTGAGATACGATACGGTTATGGCTGTCGGCAGAGCAACACAATTTGTGTCTAGTAATATTTTCCTGTTGACTTTTAGATTCACAATAGTAGTTATCTCTTTTTTTATTGGTCACTGTTGTCAATTACACGCAAGAATATAGATAGTTTGACTAAGTTCAGACAATCATAAATAACTATAAAAGCGAACTGTACAGACAATTAACATCTTTGTTCCGAATAAAATCACACTTTAGCAAGCAGGATTATAAATTTTTTCATTCAGATATTATCACAACAGTAATTGGAACAAAATAGAAAAAAAATAGCTATTTTAAAAATCACGTAGAATAAAACTTTGTAAATGGTTGCAATTAATACTGTCGTTTTAGGGCAAGATATGATTCGTTCTACCAAACCCTTGATATGTCGGTCTTAATCTTTAAAAGACAACATCATGAATTTGATACTTGAGTATAAAATAGTTAAAAATTAATTGATAATCAATTTGACAATTATTTGACATCATATGTTTGTGAAAATTATCAATAGAAAAATAAACACTTCACAAAAATTTTACGTTTTTGATTGTTTATTATGATTTATTTATTTGTTTGTTCTATAGATGGTATATGCACCCAGTCTAAATTGATTATCAGTTACCAGTTATCAGTTAATACGTTGTGTATATTTACATATGATGCAGTCTTAGCGTTTACTAGCCAAGTATTACAGCCTTCTCAACCTTTACTTATAGGTACAGGCATCTAGCAATTACAGATTAGCAGCATATTACCTGTGTAAATACAAAGATAACTCTTGCGGTTGACAGCTAAGTGTTTCACCGATCATGATTCCACGACCAGTTAAAGCTGCATAAACTAGGTTTGGGGTTCGCATATCACCTTCTAGCCAAGTCAAACCAGGAAATTGTAAGCGTTCGGGATCGCTAATTCTTATCCAAGTTTTACCCATATTTTCCGACTTATATATCGCATCTTTTGTCGCTCCATTGACTCGTCCAAATATGTACATATAAGGCTGTTTATCAGATTTACCTTTACCAAAGGTAATAAATTCGCAGGTGTCAACAGAAGAAACAGTATTAAAAGTTCTGCCCCCATCTGATGAATGGTAAAGTTTATTCCCATTAACATCTTCCGGATTGCGGGCGAAACTCATCCAGACATCGCCTTGCTGGGTGGGATTAGGTACTATGGTTGGACGAATGAGCCAATTAGGAAAACCACTATCAGCACCTTTACGCCAGTTGGAACCACCATCATTACTGTAGAAGAAAGTAGAACCATTAAAGTAATAAAAGGTTTCCCCTTTTGGATCTTGGCGATCGGCGGCTAAGATATACGAACTCAACCAGGGTGAAATTGTATTTGACCAAGCTTTGGGTAAGGCTTCGTAGTGGGCGTGATCGTTATTTTTTGGATCGTAATCATCTGGTCTTGGTGGATGATCAAAATTGAAAGCTAGTTCCCAGGTTCTACCACCATCTTTAGTATAGTGAGGCCAAGTTCCCCAAGTTGGTGTCCAAACCATGTTTTGGGGGTTGGTTGGAGACATAGCAATTTGACCGCCAATTGCAAATGCTTTGTATTGTTCTGAGCCATCGGATTTCCATAAATTTTCTTCGGGTACAGAAGCAAAAGCTGTCCATGTTTTACCATTATCATTAGTGATACCATGAACTGGCCAATTCCCCTGCCATTGGTGAAAACCGACAAAAGCTGCATAGTCGGGTTTCTTGTAGGCGTAGTCCATAGCTGTTGCGCCGGCGACATGGGGAAAGGGAATGGGATAATGTTGCCATTTCGGATTAGCCCATTTAAAATCTGGGTTTATGGGAAGATTAATAGGATTGATTTTGCTATTTGGTACTTGGTAACGTTCGACGTGACGGAAACCTATGGTGTCATGTACTGCACTTAATAAATCTGCTCCTCCCTCATCCTTAGGTTTGGGTGGGACTCTTACCATATTTGCGTCCAATTCTTCTAAATTTTCCATCAACCATTTGTAGTCAGGATTAGAAGCTGTAACATCATCGGTTCGTGCTACCCCCCAACCATTAGTCCACCAAACCTGTTTGGGATTACCAGGATCGATAAAAATAGCAGCGGCTCCACTGGAAGCATCCTCATGATAGTAGCCAGGTGCGGAGGTATTAACATCTTGGGTGAGGGATTTATTTTTGGCACTCATTTCCATGGTTTGCTTTCGCCAATTTCTACCTCCGTCCTCGGAACGATAAACATATTTACCCGAAACAGCCATCACTATATTGGGTTGATTTGCTTGGACTGTTACTGATGAGTAAACTTTATCGTTGCCATCCGGGCTAATATCAGTCCATTTTCCTTGTTGATATTTCTTCAGACTTCTAGGTGATTTTTTTCCTTTTTTGCCCCGAGAGCCAAAGCTAACATACAAAGTACCATCAGATGCCACCACACCTCGTAAAGGATTTTTTTCCCCAACGATATTATTCCAAGATTTTCCTGCATCCCTACTTTGCCACATACCACTACCATGAACACCAACATAAATAGTTTGAGTGGGTTGATTGGGAGCGCCAGTACTTTTATCGAAGGCGACAAATGTAAAGCCAGGAATTTTCTTATTTATTTTTCCATTGGATTTCTTATACTTTGGCAAACTACTAGGATCCGGTAAACCTCCAGATACTTGCTGCCAATCACTTTTACCATCCCATCGCCATAGTCCATCTCGACGGGATGCAAAATATACTAAACCTTCCTGGTTGGGGTCTGCAACTAAGCGTTCGCCAGTATCGGAACGATAAGCTTCATTGGGACCAACAAAAATATTTTTACTGCCTAAATTACTTGGACGCCAAGTTTTGCCTCGATTATCAGAGACGATAACTTCGCCTGAGTATTTGTACTTTAATTTGCCGTTGTCGTCAAATGTTCGGCTACGGCGATTGATTGCAGCATAGACTCTTCCATTTTTTTGGGGGTCTATTGCTACGCTTTCGACTCCAACTCCACCCCCAGAAAAGCTGGTATCGAACATGTCCATTAGGGGTAACCAGCGGTTTTTATCTCTGTTAAAGCGATAAGCTCCACCCACATCTGTACGGATGTAAACATCATAGGGCGCTGATGGAGAAACCACTAAACCTGTGACATAGCCCATTCCCTGAATATTTACACTTCTCCAATGAAAGTTATTGATTGGATTTGATGATGCAGACAATAGGATTGAGTTATTCCAGGTGATTAATATTAGTGCTGTAAATATGCTTAAAAATAAAAAACTAATTCGACGTAATGAATATAGAAAAGTACGAATAAAATTTGATGTATCCATTATTAATCTATATGTCCAGTATTAGACACAAATCTTTTCAAAGTTATTAACGTTTTTAAAAACTTTAACACCGATCTAAAATATGGTGGATTGTTGCTTGGAAGCAATACTTCCTTGGGTTGAGTTGGTAATTAGGTAATTGGTGATGACTTGTAAACAAAAATTGCACTAAGTCATACAGGAAATATTTTGCAGATAACCCAATCTAAGACATCTCCAGATAAAGAAATTTTGGATTTCTCACAGAATATCTTACCGTGAAGACCGCAGTTTCCTAAATACTCGTTTCTTTTTTAGAGAGAATCACAAACTGCAAATTATAAGCAGCTTTCATACCGACTCTACTTTCGTTGATGAATTGATCCGTTTCATGAACTACGTGTAGCCGTCTACGACTGTTCACGCACTAGCGTGCGGATGAGAATGGGGACTGTCGCGCAATACGTTCAATATTTTGTGCGATGGGTTGAAGAATTATGTAATGCATTATCTCACGATCAAATTCGTGAAATATAGCGCTACGCGCAAGTCAAATGAAAATCGATAGAACAAAACGATGAAAAACAAAACTGACGATGTTAAAAAATATCAAACTTTTCAAATCTTTTCGAATGTAACATTATCCTCATACTTATCTTAAAATTGAATATCTTTTGCTACCCTCTATGCCCAGAGTCGTACGATATTTCCGAAGGGTAAAATTCCAAGTTTAGTAATATTTTTCTGAGAATATGTTATGGTAACTAGCTCTTACTCACTATTGCTTGTATATGATTTTAGGAACAATCTATTAGTCTATGCCTAAATTTTGGGTAATGGTTATCGGCTTATTCACCGCAATTTTAATGAATATTTTCACTGGGTTCTATAAGTTGCGGTGGTCAATTAAAGATGCTGTACCTGCAACATTAATAATGTGTGTTACAGCTTTACTTGCTGCTTTACTTGATGATGCGATCGCTGAATTGTTAGAAATAGATGGTCAGTTTGTCACTATCCCACTTATATTGATTTTAGTTATTGGTGCCTTGACTTTATATAAGGAAGTTATGGTTTCATAAATATTTTGTATTCCCTTAATTAACAGTTATGACACTAAGTGCAAGTCTAAACTTTAATAATCATAAGTTTTAGCATTTATGAATCTCCTAACCTAATGATGTACTGCTATATATGACATGGCTAGAGAAGTTATTTTTGAATATTAGTTATTTTTGAATATTAATACTCAGAATCTGAATACCTAGAGAGTATTTTAATATTTCAGTTTTCTAAAGATTTATAATTGTAACACTAGAAGTTTGTAGAGATTTGACAATTATTCAGACAAAAAAGAGGTCCCCACTGACCCCTTTGCAACTCCCTTAAAAAAAATATTTAACTTGCATATTTAATTTGTCAAAAAATAAATTAGAGTAAACCAGTATTGGTTCCTTGCTTTCCTGTAGCTAGTTGTACTTTAACAATTTTTCCACCCATTTTTTGAATTCGTTGCTGTTCGCTGAACCAATTTTCGTAAGGAACTAACTTAGTAAAAAATGTATTTTGTAATTCGCGTTGGGTACGAGTTCTGGTTTTGCTAGGAACGCAAGCTGTAATTTTAAACATTCGCATGGTGTAAAGTCCCCAAATAATAAGTGGAAAATTGCTTATTTCAAAAATAACAGAATTTTTCTTTATCTAATTATTCAAAGGCTGGAAATCAAACGTCAATACTAAAGCACCAACACTCATCAATCATCATCTGAAGAAGATAAGCAATATCAGACTTTAACACTCACGGCTGATTTCCAGACCTTAACAAGATTACAAAAGCACCTTATTAAGTGCTAGAACTCCTAGCTTAAGCCAGAGCAAATATAGTCGAAGTAAACGCCCATTTCTTTACCTGCGTCAGGACCAACCAAGCTAGCGGTAACTTCTTTCATTGCTTGGATTGCTTGCACGGTAGAACCAACAGGTACACCCAAAGAGTTATAGGTTTCTTTTAAACCGTTAAGTACGCGTTCGTCAAGAATGGAGGGATCGCCAGCCAACATTGCATAGGTGGAATAGCGGAGGTAATAATCTAAGTCACGGATACAAGCTGCATAGCGGCGAGTAGTGTACATGTTACCGCCGGGACGAGTAACATCAGAGTACAACAAGGACTTAGCTACTGCTTCTTTAACGATAGCTGCTGCGTTAGCGCTGATAGTGGTTGCAGCACGTACGCGCAACTCACCAGTAGCGAAATAACCTTTGAGCTTATCCATCGCAGAAGAATCAAGGTATTTACCTTGAACGTCTGAAGAATTAATGACAGAGGTAATTGCGTCTTGCATCTTGTCGATTCCTTATTTACAAGCGTTTTGTAATACTGCTTTTTGTGGATAATTTAGGGATGTTTCTGTTTACTGGAGAGCACCAGCTACATAGTCGAAGTAAGAGCCAGCTTCAGCAGCATCTTCTGGAGACATCATACCGGTCGCAACACCCTTCATCGCACGTACACTTTCAGAAACTGCATCAATGGGAGTTCCAAGAGACTTGTACATCTCACGTACGCCCACAATTCCAATTTCTTCGATGGGAGTAGTGTCACCTGCAACGATACCGTAGGTAACTAAGCGGAGGTAGTAATCCATGTCCCGCAAGCATGTTGCAGTCATTTCTTGACCGTAAGCGTTACCACCAGGAGAAACAACGTCAGGACGCTTTTGGAAGAGCTGGTCGCCAGCTTGCTTAACAATCCGTTCCCGGTTGTCAGTCAACATCTGAGCAATTTGGAGGCGGCGCTGACCGCTGGTAACAAAGCTTTTGATCCGATCTAGTTCGCCGGGGCTGAGATAACGGGCTTCAGCATCCGCATTCACAATAGATTTTGAGACGATACTCATGATTTGGATTCCTCCAATACTAGATAAAACCAGGTTTACTTAAACTGG
>JAAUYH010216489.1_pt1 | contig 16376 bp, 9 predicted proteins | sample 7278061 | NCBI WGS metagenome assembly JAAUYH01 (sample SAMN14350203, study PRJNA611818) | marine sediment metagenome | isolation source: surface marine sediment (0.6m) | place: French Polynesia: Moorea | collected 2018-08 | reverse complement strand
GGAGGTCGGCCCGATCGGCTGGCCCGGGCAGTGCTTCTGGCCTTGGCTCTGGCCTTCATTGTGGCGGTCGCCGACGGCGCCGGGCTCGGAACCGACGGAACCGAGGGGGCTCGGCTCGGTGGCGACTATCCGGCATTTCATGCCGCCGGTTCGATCGTGCTCGACGGCGACCTTGCCGAGCTGTACTCGCCGGACCGGCAACAAGCTGCCCAGAGCGAACTCGGGATCGACGGCTACCTGGCGTTCGCCTACCCACCCCATGTGGCCTGGGCCTACGCGCCACTCGCGGCTCTGGGCTTTCGCGCCGGCTATGTGGTGCACACGGTGTTGATGCTGGGGGCGCTGGTGGCGGCGATCAGACTGGTGACCCCGCTCGTACCCGCTCTGGCCGGGCGGGCGTGGCCGGCGACGGCAGTCGCCCTCACGTTCTATCCGGTGCTGCGCGCCGTAGGCGGCGGACAGAACACGGCGCTCACGGTTCTTGTGTTTGCCGTCGTGTGGCGGGCGCTCGCGGACGATCGTGAAGCTCTCGCCGGGGTCGCGGCGGGCCTGCTTCTCTACCGACCCCAGTACGCCCTCCCGCTCGTCGGATTGATGCTGCTCGACCGGCGGTGGCGGGCCGTGGCGGCGGCGGCAGCCGTCGGTGCAGTGACGTGGATTCTGACAGCGCTGGCGATGGGGTCGAACTGGGTCGCCGAATGGCTCGATGCCGTAGTTCCCTTCGTCGACCGCGACGCCGAGGTGAACTCGGCGAACTCGATCTCGTTCATCGGCTGGCTCGATGCTCTGACAGGCGGGTCCCGTGTCGCCGTCGGGCTGGGCGCAGTGCTGGCCGGGCTGGTTGTACTCGTTCTGATGCGCCTCTGGATCGCTTCAGCTCGCCCCGGGCTGGCCCATCGAATCGGCGCAGTGGCTGCCGGCGTTCTGCTCATCAGCCCGCACACGATGTACTACGACGCCGGGCTGCTCCTCGTCACCGCGGCCGCGGCATTGGCCCTGCCGCTCGACCGGGGCCGGGTGCTCGCCGCCGTGGCCCTCGTTTGGCTGGCAGCTCTCTCGCAGACGGCGGCCGATGCCCTCGGCGCGACGCCGCTGGCCGTGGTCGTCATAGCAGTCTTCGGCGTGTGGCTCCTCCTGGAGTCGTCGACCCCCGAGCGGGAAGGGGTTGCCGCCCATGCGTGACCTCTCGATCGTCATTCCCGCCTACAACGAGGAACTCCGTATCTCCGAGACCCTCGTTTCGATCTCTGAGTTCCTGGCCGAACGTGATCTCGACGACGAGGTGATCGTCGTCGACGACGGCTCGACCGACGCCACCGTCGACGTGGTGCATTCACACGCCCATCGCTTCTCCCGCCTGCAGGTGCTCGTCGGCAACCGGAACGTGGGCAAGGGACACGCCGTCCGGAGGGGCATGCTCGCCGCAACTGGAAGGCATCGACTGTTTCTCGACGCCGACAACTCCACCGACGTGCGTGAGTTCGATCGACTGGTGGCTGCGGCAGCCGAGGAGCCGATCGAGCCGGCCGTCGTGATCGCATCGCTTGCTGTCGACGGTGCCCACGTGGCTGTCGCCCAGCCGGGCCTCCGTTCGGTGTTGGGTCGGCTCGGCAATGCCCTCATCCAGAGGCTCGTACTGCCCGGAATCAGCGACACCCAACGCGGTTTCAAGCTCTTCACCGGCGAGGCGAGCGACGCCATCTTCCGGCGCTGTCGAACCGACGGCTGGGCCTTTGACGTAGAGGCGCTCGCCCTGGCCCGGGCGCTCGGCTACCACGTGCTGGAGGTGCCAGTGAATTGGGAGCACCGCGACGACTCCCGGGTGAGGCCCGGTGCCTACTTCACCACGCTTCTCGATGTCGCCCTCATCCGCCGCCGCGTCGAACGGGAGAGGCGCCACATCGAGGAGCTAGCCTCGGCCAATGGCTGATCGGGTCACGCTCGCCGATGTCGAGCAGGCCCGGGACCGCATCGGCGGCGCGGTCGAGAGAACACCGCTGACCCACTCGCGGACCCTTTCGGAGATCACCGGTGCAACGGTGTATCTCAAGTTCGAGAACCTCCAGTTCACCGGAAGCTTCAAGGGTCGTGGTGCCCGGAACCGGTTGCTCGACGTGGCGCCGGGTCGGGGCGTGATGGCCATGTCGGCCGGCAACCACGCCCAGGGCGTGGCCCATCACGGCGCCCAACTGGGTCTAGCCACGACGATCGTGATGCCCAAGACCACGCCATTCGTGAAGGTGGCCCGCACCCGCGACCTGGGGGCCACGGTCGAGCTCGCCGGCTCGGGTGTGAGCGAGGCCGAAGCAGTGGCGCGATCGCTGGCAGCCGAGCGAGACCTGGAGTTCATCCACCCCTTCGACGATCCGGCGGTCATTGCCGGTCAGGGCACGATCGCCCTCGAAATGCTCGAACAGAATCCCGGTCTCGACATGATCGTGGCATCGGTCGGAGGTGGGGGTCTGGCCGCTGGACTGACCGTCGCAACCGAGGGCACCGGGGCTCGCATCGTCGGTGTGCAGACCGAGCGGTACCCGCACGTCGCCGAACGATTGGCCGGGCGTACCGACACTGCAATAGCCGGGTCGACGGTCGCCGACGGCATCGCCGTCGCAGATCCGGCCGAGGGCAACATCGCGGTGCTGGCCGAGGCCGGCACGGAGGTGCTGGTGGTGTCGGAGGCCGCGATCGAGGAGTCGATCTCGATGCTTCTCGAGATCGAAAAGACCGTGGTCGAGGGCGCCGGCGCCGCGCCCCTGGCCGCCTGCCTCGAGCATCCTGACGTCTTCGCCGGCCGTCAGGTCGGCCTGGTCCTGTGCGGGGGGAACATCGATCCGAGAACGCTTGCAGTGGTCGCTCTTCGGGGCCTGGCCGTGCAGGGACGCCTCAACCGCCTTCGTGTCGAGCTCGACGACGTACCCGGCCGACTCGCCCTCGTTTCCCAGCTGGTCGCCGAGCAGGGCGCCAACGTGGTGCAGGTCGACCACGACGGCCTGGGCTCGACGGGGGCGCGCAGCACTCTGCTCGAACTGCGCATCGACACCCTCGACCGTGAGCACGCCGAGCGGGTGCTCCGGACGCTGCTCGAACACGGCCTGGCGGCCGATCTGGCCGATTGGTGAGTTCTAAGGAAGCTCGCCGACGTGGGCGAGCGCCCGCCGCAACAACTTGGCGTGGCCGGGGCTCAGCTCCGCCTGGATTCCGGGGCTCATCGCTTCGTCGGGGCTGACCCACACGAGATCGAGGGCATCCTGCGACGGCTCGCAGTCGCCCTCGATGGGAACGATGTAGGCCAGGCTCACCGCGTGTTGGCGGGGATCCTGGAACCCGGAGACCTCGCCGTCGGGGAAGTACTCGACGACGGTGAACGGCTGGGGCGATGGCGGGATCCGGGGCAGAGCGAGCGGGCCCAGATCCTTCTCGAGATGGCGGAGCAGCGCGGCCCGTACCCGTTCGCCGTAGAGCACCCGACCGGACACGACCTCGCGATTGATCGATCCGTCCGGAGCGACCCGGAGGAGAAGCCCGACCGACGTCACGTGACCCAGTCCGTCGACCCGCACCGGCACGGCGTCGACATAGACGATGGGAACGCGGGCGCGTACGGTCTCGAGCTCGTCGTCGCTCAGCCAGCTGCCCTTGGTGTCGGTCGTGTCACTCATGCCTTCGGTCGAAGGCTAGTGGGGCGCCGACTACCGCTTGGCGACCACGACGTCGACGCCGGCTCGGTTCATCGTCCGGCGGAACCAGACGAAGCCGATCGCGGCGGTGATCGTGGTCGTGGTGGGTCCCAGGAAGGACTTGATGAGCACGAATGATGTGACCGATTGCGTCATCAGCAGATACACCGTGATGGCGGCGTTGATCATGCTCGTGAAAGCCCAGAGCAGCGTGGCGTGCTTGAAGAACCGCATAAGTTCGGGATGGCTGGCAGTGTCATCGTCGAGCGGGCAGAAGTCGTGGACGAGCTTCTCGGCCAGGGGAGCGCCGAGGGGAACAGAGATGGCCAGGGCCAATCCGACGAGAACGGTCGTGATCGTCGGCTGGAGGAAGTAGACGAAGACGCTGCCGGTGGCGATGGCCAGCACCGAGCGGCCGACGTTGGTGATGATGCTCATCATCACCAGGCCCGAGACACGTTCGTGGTTGCGCTTCTGGACGTAGAGCACTGCGAACGACCATCCGAGGGCGGCGACGATGGCGATCGTCTGACCGAACCAGCCGAGGAAGGCCAGGAAGATCACGGCTGGTCCCAGCTTGCCCACTACGACGTTGAGCCACGAGTGGCTGGCCATGGCCCGGATGCCCGGTATGACGAGGTGGTTCGGGGCGGTGTTTTCCATCAGATGGTTTATCGACCTTGTTCGGGGCGACCTGACCGGCTGTGATCGAATTGAATCGAACGATCTAGTCGTAGGGATTTGGGTGAGAGCGGGGCCTCATCGAGACCGCGCTGCGTCAACCGAACTGGTGACGAGCCCACGCCATCGAGGATCCACAGGTTACTGACGCCGAGCGGCGAAGATAAGTCGCGCCGATGACCTTCGAGACTTCTTACATTCTGGCCGACGTCAACGACGCCTGCGGTTCCGATACGAACCTGTTGTGCGAGTGGGTCTTCGAGGCAACCGACAACGAAGCGCTGGCGACGATCGCCGACTGGTTCGTCGACCGGCCTCTGCGCATCCTCGCAATCCTGCTGGCGGCGTGGCTGATCTCACGCATTCTGCGTCGCACTGTCACGAGGTTCTCGGATCGTCTGGCCACGCGGCATCGGGAACCTCCCGAGCCCGAAGAAGACGAGCTTCTGGGGTCGCTGCGAAGCCGCATGAACAGGCTCGCCCAGCTCGATCAACAGCGGGAGCGGGCCAGCCAGCGGGCGGTGACTCTGGGTGCGGTCATGCGCAGCGTCGTCAGCGGCGTCGTGTGGTTCGTCGCCGTTCTTCTGGTGCTCGGTCAGCTCGAGATCGACCTGGCTCCTCTGATCGCCGGTGCGGGAATTGCGGGCATCGCCATCGGTTTCGGTGCCCAGTCGATGGTCAAGGACTTCCTGGCCGGCATCTTCGTGATCGTCGAGGACCAGTACGGCGTCGGAGACATCGTCGACGTCGGTGATGCCATCGGCACCGTCGAACACGTCAGCCTGCGCACGACCCAGCTGCGGGACATCTCCGGGGTGTTGTGGACCGTGCCCAACGGCGAGATCCATCGGGTCGGCAATCACAGCCAGCTGTGGTCGAACTCGCGGCTCGGAGTTGACGTCGCCTACGACACCGACGTCGATCACGCGACCCGGGTGATCAAAGCCGTGGCCGACAGCGTGTGGCGCGACGACCTCGAAGACGCCACGGTCATCGAGGAACCGGTAGTGCTCGGAGTCGACGCATTCGGGCCCGATGCGATCACGATCGCCGTGTCGGTGAAGACCGACCCTGCCGAGCAGTGGGCGGTCGCCCGATTGATCCGGGGGCGACTGAAGAAGGCCTTCGACGAGGAGGGGATCGAGATCCCCTTCCCTCAGAGAACCGTCTGGCTCAGGTCGGAGGCGACGAACTAGCCGGACGCCGAGTTGGCCAGCCGCATGGCGCGGCCGGCGCGGTGGTCGTCGAGGGCCTGCCGTCCGGCGCGCAACAGCGGGCTCATGGTCATCGCGAACACGAGCGTGGCCGGGCCGAGGTCGCCGCCGAGTGTGAAGCCGACGATCACGATGGCGACCTCGAGGTTGCGCCGGAATACGAAGGGGTCGCGACCGCGATCCTCGGCCGCGCGCGAGAGGAGCTCGAGCGACCCTCCGGTGAAGCCGGCGTGCACGACGAGAGCCACGGCCGCGGCGATGGCCGTCGTCCCCATGGCGACGAACAGGGCTCGTACGAGCGGAGACTCGGGGTCGCGGATGAGTCCGATGAAGACGTCTACGGACGCACCGTTGGCTCCGAGCCACAGGAGGCTGCTGAGGCGAGGGGGTCGGCCGAGGATCGTGGCGACGATCATCAGCGATCCGGTGAATATCCAGAGCGCCTGTCCGAGCGTTACGCCGAGCAAGTCGCGTAGTGCCGTCAACATGACATCGAAGGACGGCACTCCCAGGCGGGCATGGATGAACAGCGACACCCCGAGCCCGATCAGGGCGGACGAGCCGACGAAACTGATCGACTGGCGGAGGCGGCTTCGGTTCTCTGGTCGGTGGGCGAGCCGCTCCGCGGCGATGTACCCGTGGCGGCTGATGCCCGTGAACCAGCGGGCCGAGGTGCTCGCCGCCTGGCGGACGGAGTCAGTCGTCTTGGCGCGGTGGGCGACGGAGCCGCTTCTTCTCGCTCGTCCGGCGCTTGTCGGCGACTCGCCGGCGCCGGGATCCCGCCGTTGGCCGTGTGGCGCGACGGTTCTTGGGGACGATGAGAGCCTCGGCGACCTTGTCGGCCAGGCGGGTCTGGGCGATCTCGCGATTGCGCGCTTGACTGCGTTCATCGTCGACCACGACCCGAACGGTCGGCCCGATCGTGGAGACGATGCGGCGCCGCTGACCCTCTGAGGGCACGGCGGACGCCGACGCACTCCAGGTCAGCTCGACGCGGGTGTTCGATCGGTTGGCGCGCTGGCCACCCGGACCGCCCGACGGTGTGAAGCGCCACTCGAGCTCGGCGTCGGGGATGGTGAGGTTGGCATTGACCTCGATCGGCACGATGCCAGGCTGTCACACCCGGAGTTCCGGGGTGTGGCCCGAGGTCGCCACCGCATCGGCCGCTCGTGGCGGCATTGGGTGACACGATGGCGCCCCGACCGCCGCCGCTCAGTGAAGGTGGCGCAGGGCCTCGGCCCGGGCGCCGTCCAGACGCAAGCGCGAGCTCATGAGATCTGCGACGGGGGCGTGTTGCGTCTGCAGGTCGTGATGAGCGACCCACGCGGCACGAAGCTTGTCGAAGGCTCGAAGCTGTTCGTTTGTCATGGCGTGACTCCTACTCGGATCAGGTGCCTGGCACCTTTGGGGGGTGAAGGTGCCAGGCGCCTTTCGATTGCTACCGACAGTATGGCGGTAAACGCCCAGTGGCAGGCACGGAAATCTCGGTGGTAGGGTACTTTCCGTGAGTGAAATCGCAGCTATAGATGCTATCGACAGAGATATTCTCCGTCTGTTGGAACGCGATGCGCGACTGACCCAGCGCGAGTTGGGCCGGCTCGTCGGACTCAGTCCCAATGCGGCAGGGGCGCGCATTCAGAGACTCATCGAGCGGGAGGTGATCAAACGGTTCTCGATCGAGCTCGACCATGGGCGGCTCGGCCGTCCGATCGAGGCGTCGATCGACGTGTGGCAGGACGACGATCGTGACCGCGCGGCCTTCGAGCGGCTGGTTGCCGCCGACGATCGGATAGTCGAGTGCTTCTATCTGACCGGCCCGCTCGACTTCCGGGTTCGCGCTCGGGTGGCGTCGGCCGAGGACCTCAACGACTTGCTACAGGTGATGCAGCGAGAAGGGGGCGTGCGCCAGACCGACAGCAGACTCGTACTCGAGCATCTGGAGACAACCCCTCTGGAATGACGTCGAGAACGCCGGCTCGTATACCCCGGTAGGGACTCTACATAGACCGTCGACTCTGGTACCGTTTCGTTGCTGCCACAGCGGGACGATTGAGGAGCGGGGACATGACAGCAGTCATCGGGTTGACCGTCGGCGGGCGACGGCGGTCTCGTCCGGAAGCGTCGAGAGCTGCAAGACATGTCGTCGCAATCCTCTCCGCTCTCGTTCTCTTCGCCACGATCCTGGCACCGGCCGCCCGCACGAGTCTGCTCGAGACCGCCGAATCGCTCGTCACCAACGGACGCGAGCTGGTCGAACCCGCGCCCGTCGAGCCCACAGTCGACGCTGCGGCCGGGGCCGACCTCCTCGCCGCGCTCGAACGAGTCGGCGCCGGAGTCACGCTTCCCGGGTCGAGCTCGTCGGTCGACGGTCGCTTCATGCTCGCCGGCCCGGTCTTCTCGACCACGGGCACCAACCAGTTCACTGTCGTCACCAACTCGCTGATGGGGGAGAGCGTCGCCGCCGCCGAGCCTGTGCTCGATGGGGAGCGTGTCACGTACACGCACGGAGACGTCACCGAATGGTGGCAGCGCAATGGGAGCGACATCGAGCAGGGGTGGACTTTCGCAAATGCGCCGGCCAGCGGGTCAACGACCCTCTCCGTAGAGGTGCAGTTCTCGAATGCGGTGCCGAGGCTCTCGGGCCCGAACAATGTCGAGCTCGTTCTCTCGGACAACAGCCGCGCCTGGTACCGCAACCTCTACGCCTACGACGCCGCCGGCACCGACCTACCCGCGACGATGCGGGTTGTCGGCTCGAGCGTCGTTATCGAGGTAGACGCCGAGGGAGCGACGTACCCGGTCACGATCGATCCTCTGCTCGGGAGCACGCAACCGTTGGCCCCCTCAGCGAGCGGCACCGGCGACAGGTTCGGATTCGACGTCGCCGCCGATGGCACCCGCGTCGTCGTCTCGTCTCTCGACGCTGATGTCGATACCACCTTCGGGGCCGATGGAGGCCTCGTGACCGTATGGGAGTACTCGACGGGCTGGACGCAGGTCGCCACCATCACCGACCCGACACCCGATGTCATCGACAACGACTTCGGTTGGTCCGTCGACATCAGTGGCGACGTGGTCGTGGTCGGCTCGCCCGGCGACGACAGCACGAACGGCGTAGATGCTGGTGCCGTCCATATCTTCGTCGAGGATCCCCCGGGAACGTGGGCGCTGAAGCAGACGATCTACGAGTGCGACGCTTCCGGTGGAGCCTGCGGTGGTGCCGAGACCGGTGGAGGAGTGTTCGCCGGCAACAGGTTCGGCGCCGACGTGTCCGTCAACCCGATTCTTCAAGTTGCGGTAGGCGCTCCGTCGGCCGGTGCCGGCAAGGCCTACGTCTACGACGACACCGGCGCCGGCTCCGAGTGGCAAACGGTGAATGGCCTGGCGGCCGATGCCAACACGATCGAGTCGAGCCCCGAGGTCCTCGAGTACGTCGCCGATGCCGAGTTCGGCACAGCGGTTGCCATCAACGACACCGGCACCGGACTCCTGGTGGGCGCTCCGAACCAGTCGGTTGCGGGTAACACAGGCAGCGGTCAGGTCCAGATCTTCGAGCTCGTGGACGGCGGCTTGCCGGCGGCGACGCTCGTTCCGGGCGACACCGACAACGGCCCCAGCTTCAACACCGACCAGTACTACGGCGAGTCGGTCGCGCTCGAGCGCGACTCGGACACGAAAGAGATCGCCGTCGTCGGCCGGCCCTGGTCGAGAAAGGGTCAGACGAGCGGACCCGACTCGGTGTTCCAGGCCGGTGTACGGGTGATGCTGGCCGATCCCAACAATGCGACCGTTGCGAGCCAGCTGACGACCGTAGGCATCGGGGACATATCGTCGCCCGGAGCCAACGGTGACGGGTTCGGGCTGGGCGTGGCTTTCGCCAACGACACGGTGGTGGTCGGGGCTCCGTTCGATGTGGTGCTCGAAGGCGAGTCCGAGGATCGATCCTTCGTCGAAGCCTATTCGTACGATCCGACCAGCGTCGCGATGGTGGGAACGACCTCCGCCACGCCCCTCGCCCCGCCTTCGGACTTCCCGACAGCCGTCGAGTGGGATCTGTACGGCTACTCGGTCGCCTACGCGTCTGGGCCCAGCTTGATCGTCGTCGGCTCGCCCGGTCATGACGAGGCCGAGAACGGCCGTACCGGCGATCGGGCCGGTGAGGTCGCAACTTATGCGCCCGGCGGAGTCACCGACGCCTTCCGCTCCGGTGACTCGACCCTCTACGACTCGTTCGGCTGGATCGTCGATGTCAGCGGTGACCGAATGGCGATATCGGCGATCGGCGACGACGAGGGCGCCAGCCAGAACGGCGTCGTCTACATGTATTCGCGGACCGGGCCCGTAGCGCCGTGGACGCTGGAACAGATCCTCGTCGAGCCGACACCGGGCGATGCGACCCGACCCTTCGGTATCAGCCTGGACCTCGAAGGGGACTACCTGGCCGTCGGCTCGATGGGCGGAGAGGGTCAGGTCACGGTCTACTCCTGGGACGGCGCCGAGTGGGTCGAAGAGGATCAGGTCTTCGGAGACCTCACCGGAAACAGCGGCGGTTACAACTTCGGCTGGGATGTGGCAATCAGCCCGAGCGGCACGTTCTTGGCCGTCGGCATCCCGGGGGACGATCAGGAAGGCGACTGCAGCGAGTGTGGTGCGGTTGAGGTCTTCGACCTCGTCGGTGGCGGGTACAACCTGCTGCAGACCGTCTACGCGACGTCGTCGACGAACGGCGGTGGCTTCGGTCAGGCGATCGACCTCGGGGCCACGACGGACCCCGAGGCGATGGGCGGCCCCGGTGGATTGAGCTTCCAACGTCTCGTCGTCGGGTCGGACGATGCCACTACGTCCGTCTCCAGCTACCTGCTCGACGACTACGACTACTCGATAGGTTCCATCGGCGATCCGCCGGGTGGGGCATGTGAGTTTGCCGGCGCCTGCTTCTTCGAGGAAGCGACCATCGGTTCTGGAGTCATCGACATCGGTGAGTCGCTCGCCCTCGACGGGGATCGGATCGTGGTCGGATCGGCCTCCACAGCGTCTGATCTCGTCCTCGTATTCGACAGCGATCGTCCCTTCGAGCCTTGGGAGCCTCAGGTGCTCAGCTCGGACACGATCGCGGCCTCTCCCGTGAGCCCCTTGAATGCGTTTGTCGATATCTCCGGTGACACCGTGGTGGTCGGACGCGCCGGCGGCGGGGGCAGCGTCGAGATCTACGAGAACGACGCCGTCTACGGCTGGGGAGTCGCCAACCCCTTGCTCGGCTGGGGTCCGGGCCCGGCGGAGACCTTCGTACCGGCCGGCCTCAGCCCGCCCGATGTCTTCGGTCGGTCGGTCGCCGTCGATGGCGGCTCCGAGAAGACGATCGTGGGCGGCGCGCCCGGAACAACCGACAACACCGGTGCCGCTTACTCCACCCGCTACGAGCCGGCGGAGCCGGTCGAAGTGTTCAACAAGTTCGTCTCCGATCGGTTCGGCCCCGGCCAGCTGGGCACGAGCGTCGAGGTCGACGGCTTCTTCGCTGTCGTGGGAGAGCCCGGAAACGACAGGGTCCGGATCTACGAGTGGGCCGAGGGATGGTTCCTCAACCAGACGATCGTCGGCTCGCCCGGCACAGGCTTCGGAACGGATGTCGACATCAACGGCAATCTGATCGCGGTCTACAGCGTGGGCGGCGGGGGCCGCTACGACATCTACTCGCGGGTCGACGACACGCAACCGTTTCTTCCCGAGGGCGGAGTGAGCAGCATCTCGACCGGCCCCGATGCCCAGATAGCGCTCCATGGCTCAGGGGCGTCCTCACCGGGCGGCCAGGAGCTCTATGTCGTCGACGACGGCGCGTCCGGCGACGCCTTCCAGGAGTTCTTCCTGGTCAACGGCGGCAACGGCCCGGTCGGACCTCCACCGCCTCCGGTGGGAGCTCCTCCTTTCGCCACTTGGGGCTTCGGGTCCGACATCGACGTCTTCGACAACTTCGTCGTCGTCGGCGCCGATGGGTACGACGGCGAAGGCCGCGTCTTCATCTTCAACGCCGACACCGGCTCCTGGATAGGCGACATGGCTGCCCCGGCGGGTTCCGTGCAGTTCGGCAATTCCGTGGCAATAGACGGCACCCGCATCGTCGTCGGCGACCCCGGCGCCACGGGTCCCGTCTTCGGTGGCCCGGGCACGGCTCCTACGGGTGTCGCCCACGTGTACACCCACGACGGCTCGGGTGGGACCACCTTCGTGACCACGCTCACCAGTGACGAGAGCGACACTGCCAACCAGTTCGGGGCCGCAGTCGACGTGCTCGGCGATGTGGTGGTCGTCGGCGCCAACGCTGCGGAGGAGATGGGCGTGCCCTATCGCGCCGGCTCGGCGCACACCTTCACGTTCGACGGCATCGGCTGGGGCGAGGCGGACACTTTCCGGGCGATCGACGACGCCTCCGGTGACGGCTTCGGGTGGGACGCAGGCATAGGTGGGCCCGACGGTCTCGATGTCCTCGTCGGCGCGCTGTCCGATGACAACTCTCAGGGCGCGAACGCGGGCGCGCTGTACACGTTCGTCACATCCGAGCCGCCTGCGGCTCCCCTCGGTGACAAGTTCACGTTCGCCGACGGGAACGGCGATCGGTTCGGGCACAGCATCGCCGTCCGAGGCGACTGGGCCGCGATCGGTGAGCCGCAATTCAATTCCCTGCAGCCCGGCCGCGTTCACATCCTCAATCGGGTCGGCGGCGAGTGGTTCCCGTACCAGACGATCGATGGTGTCTCGAATGGCGATCGCTTCGGGCTCGACGTGGCAATCGACGACGACCGCCTGGGCGTCATCAACTCCGGCTCGAACGTGTCCTACTACGTCCGGGACGACGCCGGTGACGGCCAGTACGCCCTGGAGGGTCAAGTCTCCTTCCCGCAGCCACGATCGGTGGACGTGCGCCGGGACTTCCTCGTCGTCGGCAGCCCGAACACCGAGCAGGTCTACGTCTACAAGTACTTCGAGGCTTCGGCGATCCCGCTCCAGCAGATTGCCGACCTCGACACGGGCGAGGGCGTCGGCAACGACCCCAACGGCTTCGATTTCGGTGCCGACGTCGCCATCGGCGGCGAGCCGTTCGATGAAGTCGACCAGTCGCTCGACGTTGTTGTTGCCGCACCCGGATGGGATGCGACGCCAACCGGTGGCGACGACGCCGGCAAGGTATACACCTACGACATCGCCGGCCTCGCTCTCAACCCCGACGGCTTCCCGTCCACGTTGATCGCGCCCAGCGAGCAGATCACGACCCCGTCCGGTGCCGGCCGATTGTTCGGCTTCTCGATTGCCATGGACGGGGACCGCGTCGTGGTCGGACATCCGGGCTTCGACGTCGACCGGGGTCAAGCTCACATCTTCGACGGGGGAGTCGGCTCACTGGTCTACAGCGACACCGTTGCCCCGGCGTCGCTCGGTATCAGTGACTTCTTCGGCTCGAGCATCGCCGTCGATGGCGATGTCGTCCTGGTCGGAGCGACCGGATACTTCGACGGAGCGGGCATCGGCGCGCGAACCGGCGCAGCGTTCACCTACACGTTCGATGGGGCGGAATGGGTCGACGCCGACTTCTTCCTCGCCGACGATCGCCAGTTCGACGACGTCAACGGCGAGGACGTCGGCATATCGGGGCTCGACGTGTTCACCGGCGCACCCGGCGACGACAACGACGAAGGCACCAACGCCGGCGCCGTCTATCAGTTCACCGCAACTGCACCGGCCCTCCTCGACGATCCCACGCTCAGCCTCGAGCTCGACCTGGCTCCGACCTCGCCGACGTCGCTCGCCGTGGGGGCCGGTGGTGTTGCCGTTGCCGACTTCGACCGGACCGTGCTCGAGAGCGCAGCGGAGGACGACACGACGGTGGCGGCCGCGCCGCTGTCCGCCCTCGAGGTCGGAGAGGCGCCGCTGTCCGCCTTGCCGCTCTCGGCGCTGCCCCTTTCGGCGCTCGCCACCAACCCCGGTGATCCCCTCTATGGCATTCCGCTCATCGAGATAGACATCGCCGGCGGCTGGCCCGCCCTCTTCGAGGCGACCAGCAGCCCACTGGCCAACGTCCCGCTGGCCGATCTCGTGCTCGGCGATGTCCTGGCAGCCGGCGAGCCGGCCGGGGCGGGACTCCTTTCGACGCCGCTGTCGGCGCTCGACGTCGGAGGCACACCGTTGTCGGCCCTGCCTCTGTCGGCGTTGGTGCTCGGCAGCACTCCGCTGTCGGCTCTGCCCCCGCCCGAGGGCACGACGTGGTGTGACGTCCTCCTGCCGTTCTACATCGAGGCGGGACTGGGCGCGACCTGTGCCGAGGTCGACAGCTCGAACCTGATCGCCGCGTCTCTGAGCGGGGTCCCGCTTTCGGCCCTCGACCTCTCGGCCCTTCCTCTGTCCGCCCTCGACATCTTGTCGTCGCCGCTGTCGGCCCTGGTGCTCGGTGACACTGCCGTCGAGGATTCTCCGCTCTCGGCTCTGCCGCTGTCGGCCCTCGACCTGGTCGATCTGGGCGTCGCCGATCTGCCGCTGTCCGCACTCGACGTCGAGGAGCTGCCCCTCTCGGCGCTCGAGCTCGACGGCACGCCTCTCTCGGCGCTCGGGCCCGCCGGGGTGCCGCTGTCGGCCCTCCCGCTGTCGGCGCTGGTGCTGGCGAACGTGCCGCTGTCGGCTCTGGACGCGACGGCGTCGCCCCTCTCGGCGTTGCCCCTGTCGGCTCTCGTCCTCGTCGATACTCCTCTGTCGGCCCTCAGCGGTCCGGGCTACCCGGACTGGTGCGAATTCCTCACCGAGCTCGACACCGGCTACGACTGCACCTTCTCGGTCGACGAGGCGACCTTCCTCGACGAGACGACCGTCCTCGACCTCGGCGTTCGCGGGGTGCCCCTATCCGCGCTGCCCGTGACCGAGCTGCCCCTGTCCGCCCTCACGGCGGCGGGAGTGCCGCTCTCGGCTCTCTCGACGGTCGGTACGCCGTTGTCCGCGCTGCCGGCGAGCGCCTTGCCGCTGTCCGCTCTCGAGTTCGAGGTATCCGGACTGCCGGCCGTCACCAGCCTGGCGGACGTGCCCTTGTCGGCCCTTGACGTCGGCGGCACGCCACTGTCCGCGCTGCAGCTGTATCCGCTCGGTGATCCGACGGCATCCCCGCTGTCGGCGTTACCGCTATCGGCGCTGGCGGCCTCGGCACTGCCCCTCTCGGCCCTACCGCCGGCTACCACGCGTGTCGACGGAACACCGCTGTCGGCGCTCGATCTGGGCCAGCTCAACGTTGTGACTTCGCCCCTGTCGGCGCTGGCGCTCGAGCGGCTGCCGCTGTCCGCGCTTGCCAACATCGACTGCGGCCTCGTCGATTGCGAAGTGGACTCGTTGGGCGACGCCATCGCCGCCGGCGCACTCGATCCCAGTCTGTTGACCATTGCCGATCTTCAACCGGCGCTGGCGGGCATCAGCCTCGGGGACATTCTCCCGTCTCTCCTCGCCGGCGCCGGTGTCGTGACCTTCGATGGTTCTCCGACCGTGGGCGACCTGTCCGAGTTCGACGACCTGACGCTCGGCGATCTACCCGCCGGCGATCCCTCGATCGCGGACGTAACCGTCGACGAGCTCGTGGCCATCCTCTTCGCCGCCCGGCTGGCCGACTTCGTCGGAGCCGTCATAGACCCGGCGACGGGTCAGCCGGTTCCGGACCTCGATCTCGACTTCGAGACGGCGATCGACGACTCGGGGTTCACATTTGGAGACTGGCTCTACCTCGGTGACGCCACCCTCGGCGATCTTCTGTCGGGAGGCACCGGCGACGCCGTCTTCGGTGACCTCGGCTCGATCCTGGGTCTGATTCATGTCGACGACCTCACAGGAATCACCAACCTGGAACAGCTGACCGGCGGCGACTTCGCCGATGTCGACCTCGGCGATGTGACGTTGTTCGATCTCCTGACGCTGACCACGTCACTCGACGGTCTCACGCTCGGCCAGCTCCTCCAGACGGCCCAGGATGCCGGTCTGCTCGAAGGCTTCACCGTCGCCGACCTCCTGCTGGCGCTCGTCGGTGTCAGCGACGTGCCCTTCAGCGGCATCGAGTTCACCGACGTCGAGACGGGCGACCTCCCCGATGGTGTGATCGGCAACGCCACGTTCGTGGCGACATTCGAGGTGCAGAACACCGTGCTCGACAAGGCGGTCGAAGTCACGGTGTTCCTGCCGTCGACCGCCTCCTACGTGCCCGGGTCGACCACGATCCAGGAAGAGGAGTTGGGTGTTCTCAGCAACGAGGACCCTGTGGTGGGCGACAACACGCTCACCTGGACGATCACCGGCGTCCGTCCCGGCAAGCTGATCGACATCATCTTCGACGTGACCCCGACCGTGTCGCTGGGGGCCACGTCGCTCCAGAGTGCCGCAACGATAACCGGGACCGACGTGTCGGCGATCTCGTTCAGCGCGGTCGAAGTCGTCGAGGCAAACGAGCCGAATGACTTCGATCCGGCCGAGCCCCCGCCCTTCGAGACGACACCGGCCGACGTGGACAGCGTCTTCCTCACCTACATCTCGTCGCCGACCGACAACGACGTGTTCTCCATCGATCTCGGAGCGAACGATCAGCTGGCCATTCAGCTGTCCAGCCTGAGCGCCGACTTCGACGTGGCCATATACGGCCGCCCGTTCAACGCAGCGGTCGGCGCCGCCCTCACCGACGTGTCGGACGAGGCGCCCCTCGAACCGATCACCGACCCGGACCAGGATGGCGCCGAGACTGAGCCGCTCGACGACTTCCGGCGGCTCGACGAGGTCGCTCCGACCCTGCAAT
>JAAUYH010063000.1_pt1 | contig 16377 bp, 11 predicted proteins | sample 7278061 | NCBI WGS metagenome assembly JAAUYH01 (sample SAMN14350203, study PRJNA611818) | marine sediment metagenome | isolation source: surface marine sediment (0.6m) | place: French Polynesia: Moorea | collected 2018-08 | reverse complement strand
CGCCGGCTTCATCACCGCCAGCGGCATCCTGATCGCAACCAGCCAGCTCAAGCACATTCTCGGCATCGAGGCCCACGGCCACACGTTGATCGAGTTGCTGTCTTCGCTGATCACCCACCTGCCGGAGCTCAACCCGGTCACGCTCCTCATCGGCGGATCGGCCACGGCCTTCCTGTTCTGGGTCCGCAAGGGCCTGAAGCCGCTTCTCCTGCGCGCCGGTCTGGGATCGCGCCCAGCCGACATTCTTGCCAAGGCCGGTCCCGTCGCCGCCGTCGCCGCCACCACACTCGTCACCTTCGCCTTCGGTCTCGACGTCGCCATCGTCGGCGCCGTCCCGCAAGGCCTGCCGCCGCTGACCCTGCCGAGCTTCAGCCTCGATCTCTGGTCGTCGCTCCTCGGCTCGGCGATCCTGATCTCGATCATCGGATTCGTCGAATCCGTCTCGGTCGCGCAGACCCTGGCCGCCAAGAAACGCCAGCGCATCGAGCCCGACCAGGAACTGATCGGCCTCGGCGCGTCCAACGTCGCCGCCGCGGTTTCCGGCGGCTACCCGGTCACCGGTGGCTTCGCGCGTTCGGTGGTGAATTTCGACGCCGGCGCCGAAACCCCGGCCGCGGGCGCCTTCACAGCCGTGGGCATCCTGCTCGCCGCGCTGTTCCTGACGCCGCTCCTCTACTTCCTGCCCAAGGCCACGCTCGCCGCGACGATCATCGTCGCCGTGCTCAGCCTCGTCGATTTCAGCGTACTCACCCGCACCTGGGCCTATTCCAAAGCCGATTTCGCCGCCGTCGCCGCGACGATTCTCTTGACCCTCGGCTTCGGGTTCGAGATCGGCGTCTCGGCCGGCGTGGCGCTCTCCATCGCGCTCTATCTCTACAAGACCTCGCGGCCGCACATCGCCGAGGTCGGACTTGTCCCCGGTACCGAGCATTTCCGCAACATCCTGCGTCACAAGGTCCGCACCCATCCCGCGCTGGTCAGCCTGCGCGTGGACGAAAGCCTCTACTTCGCCAATGCCCGGTACCTGGAGGATTACATCACCGACCGCGTCGTGGGCTGCCCAGAGGTCAAACACGTGGTGCTGCAATGCACGGCGGTGAACGAGATCGACATGAGCGCCTTGGAGAGCCTCGAGGCGATCAACCACCGGCTGCGCGACCTCGGTATCACCCTGCATCTGTCAGAGGTGAAGGGCCCGGTGATGGACCGCCTCAGACGCGCGCATTTCCTCGACGAGATGACGGGCCAGGTCTTCCTGTCGCAATACGGCGCGATGCGGGCCCTGGGGCCGGTGGATGGAGCGCCGGTGAAGGCCGCGGAGTAGGGGGCAGCCCTTTTTCTGCCGCGAGCCGACGACAGTTGAGCCGCGCGTCTGGATCGGAATCAAACCGAAGGCGCCGATCCAGCGGCAGACCGACCCCTGGTCTGCCGCTTTGGTGAGGCTGGGCGCGACGCGTGCACGGGGCAATGACTTTGCTGGCATAAATCGCGCCGTCCAGCTGTCCGGCCGGCAGCCCCCGATCTGCCGCTGGCCCGGCTTCCGTTGGCACTGGTTGCGAACGATTTGGCGACTAACCCGAAATCGACCCCTGCTGCACCTGCGCCATGTCGATCTCGGCCGCATTCGAGCGCGATGTGATGGTGAGTTCCGGCACGTCACCCTCCGGCCGCAGATAGGCGAAGCCATTGGGCCCCAGCGCGAGCGTCTCGCCGGCAACCTCCGCCGCCCCGGACGGCCCATCCAGCTCCACGCCCGCGCTCAGCGACACCGCAACCTCTCCCGGCGACAGGTTGAAAACGCAAACCAGCCGGTCGTCTCCGGCGTCCCGCTCGAAAGCCAACACCGGGTCCCCGACCTCCAGAAACCGCGTCCTGCCAGCGCGCAACGCCGCGCTCGACCGCCGGAATCCGAGCACTGCCCGGTAGTGCCGCAACACGCTTTCAGCTTCGGCCTCCTGCCCAGCCACGTTTCGCGCCGCCTGCTCCGGCTTCACCGGCAACCAAGGCGTCCCGTCGGAAAACCCCGCGTTCTCACCCTCGGACCACACCATCGGCGTCCGGCACCCGTCGCGCCCCTTGTTCTCCGGCCAGAACCGGAGGCCGACCGGATCCGTGAGCTCATCGTAGGACAACTCCGTTTCGGTCTGCCCCAGTTCCTCACCCTGGAAAATGCCGATCGTGCCCTCGAAGGCGCAAAGCAGCGCGATCGCCTGCCGCGCCAGCGCATCCTCCGAGGTCCCGAACCGCGCCCACCGCGTCACATGCCGGTTCACGTCGTGGTTGGAAAAGCTCCAGGACGGCCAGCCGTCGGGGGCCGCGGCGAAGAACTCGGTGATCGTCTTGCGAAAGAAGGCGGGCGCGTAATTCGGCCCCAGCATGTCGAAGGAATAGGCCATGTGGAGCCGGTGGTCGCCGGCCGTGTATTCCGCCATGACCTCGATCGCGCGCAGCCGGTCCCCGACCTCGCCCACCATGGCGCGCGCCTCGTAGCCGTCCGTCAGCGCGCGCAAGTCCTCGAGGAAACCCAAGTTCTCGGGCTGCGTCTTGGAATGACGATGCTCCTGCATGTCATAGGGGTTCACCGGCGGCCAGATCAGCGCCCCGGGATCGTCCGCCGGGTCCAGCGCCGGATTGTCGCGCAATTCGGCATCGTGGAAATAGTAGTTCACGGTGTCCAGCCGGAACCCGTCCACGCCACGCTCGAGCCAGAACCGCATCGTCTCGAGGATCGCCTGGCGGACCTCCGGGTTATGGAAATTCAGATCGGGCTGGCTGCCGAGGAAATTGTGCAGGTAATACTGCCGCCGCGATGGCTCCCAGGCCCAGGCCGAGCCGCCGAAAACCGAGGGCCAGTTCGTCGGCGGCGTGCCATCGGGGCGCGGGTCGGCCCAGACATAGTAGTGGGCATAGGGCCCGGTCCTGGACTTGCGGCTTTCGATGAACCACGGGTGCTGGTCCGAGCTATGGCTGATCACCTGGTCGATGATCACCTTCAGGCCAAGCGCATGCGCCCGCGCGATCAGGGCGTCGAAATCGGCAAGCGTGCCGAATTGCGGATCCACGTCGCAATAATCGCTGACGTCATAGCCCATGTCGTCCATCGGCGAAGTGAAGAAGGGCGAGAGCCAGATCGCATCGACGCCCAGCGAGGCCACGTGATCGAGCCGCCGCGTGATCCCCGGCAGATCGCCGATCCCGTCCCCATCGTCGTCCTGAAAGCTGCGCGGATAAATCTGATAGACCACCGCGCCGCGCCACCACTCGTTCATGTCCAGCCTCTCACGATTCGCTTCCCGCACAGTCGGAACTGCGAGTGCCAAGGGTAAACGGTTTCTCGCCTGGCGAAACCCGGTGTCTTCTTCTCGGGTCAAATACGGGCGGGGGGCGCCGCAGGCGCGGGGGCAGCCGCCCCCTCGACGGTGACACATAAAGTGCCGCAACGGGTCCCGAGATAGCGTGGTCACTGATCGAAATCGTATGTCCGAACATATTGGTCGTTGACGGGAATCGAATTCGACGCCGTACTGACGCCGTACTAAAGAGTAGGCCGATCAACGCACGGAGCGCTGTGGGCTGGGCGATATCGGCGGGTTGAATGGACAACCGTACATGTCGTCAAGGTTTGACGCCTCGGAGCTTTAATGCGTTTTTTCGTTCAACTCATAGCTTTGGCCACGGCTTTGCTCGCGCATCCGTCAAATGCAAGCTCGGACTTGTTAGAGAATGGACAAGTTGTTCTTGCGGACTTCACCAGCGGCTCAATTTCCAGAATGTCTGGCAGCCGCGGAATCGGTCGCTTCTTTTACACGTATCGAGCGGCAACGAACACATTTGGACCGCTGGAAGTCGTATCGCATGACCAGTATTCAATAGTTGTGCGTGGGTCTACAACTACGTGTGAGTTTACCAGAAATCGCACTATCAAATGCCAAAACGGGAGCGCTGGAACCTGGAGATTATCCGGCAACTGACAGGCTTTTCGGCTAAACTGCGTCCGGCTGCAAAGGCGGCGCCGCCCCGCGGAAGGCGTCGATCCCCTCCAGCGCGTCGAAGATCCGGGTGATCACCGGGTAGGGGCCCATCTCGATATTGAACCGCCGGTTGTTCCAGACCTGGGCGTAGAGGCAGATATCAGCCAGCCCCGGCGCGTCGCCGAAGCAGAACCGCCCGGCGCTCGCGCCGAGCGACTGCTCCAGCGGCCCGAAGGTCGCGTGCACCCAATGCGCGAACCACGCCGCCTTGCCCCCGGGGCCCTGGCCGAACCGCGCGTCGAGCTCCTGCAGCACGCGGAGATTGTTCAATGGATGCACTTCACAGGCGATCATATAGGCCAGCGCCCGCACCTGCGCCCGCGCCACCGGATCGGCGGGCAAGAGCGGCGGCTCGGGATGCACCTCGTCGAGGTATTCGATGATCGCGAGCGACTGCGCGAGCATCGTGCCGTCCTCGAGCTCCAGCACCGGCACCAGCCCTGCCGGGTTCTTCGCCAGGAAGTCCGGCGTCTTGGTCTCGTCCTTCAACAGCGCATAGGACACGTAATCGTAGTCTAGCCCCTTGAGGTTCAGCGCTACCCGCAGCCGCGTCGAGGTCGAGGATCGGAAATAGTTGTGCAATACCAGCATCGCCGGGCCCTCCCATAGCTCAGCCTCTCCCAAGACCCATGCCAGTTCAACCCGCCCCCTTGCGCCGCACAGCCCGCGCTGGCACGCTTCCTGAACCGCAGCAGAGGAGGCCACGGATGAAACGCTCCACCGTCAACGAGATCCTCGCCGAAAGCGATGCCTTCATCCGCTCCCACGGCTTCGTCCTGCCGCCCTTCGCCTATTGGACGCCGGACGAGATGAAGGCCCGCGCCGCGAATGGCAGCACCATGATCCGCGACCACATGCTGGGCTGGGACATCACCGATTACGGGCAAGGGGATTTCGAGAACCTGGGCCTCTTCCTCTTCACCGTCCGCAACGGGTCCGCCGCCAACGTGAAACAGGGCATGGGCATGCTCTATGCCGAGAAACTCCTTATCTCGGATGTCGACCAGATCAGCCCGATGCATCACCATATCCTGAAGACCGAAGACATCATCAACCGCGGCGGCGGCACCCTGGTCCTGGAGCTTTTCAAGCGCGCCGCCGATGGCTCTTGCGACCCAGAGGCCGAGGTCCGCGTGCGCTGCGACGGCACCTGGCGCAGCCTGCCCGCCGGGGGGCTCCTGAAACTCGCGCCGGGCGAGAGCGTCACGCTGGAGCCCGACATCTGGCACGCCTTCTGGGCCGAGGGCGAAAAGGTGCTGATCGGCGAGGTCAGCAACGTCAATGACGACCGCACCGACAATATCTTCCGCGAACCGATCGGGCGGTTCAGCCAGATCGAGGAGGACGCCGCGCCGAGACATCTTCTGGTCTCCGACTACGAGACCTGGCTGAGCTAAACCGCCGCGTTGCCGGGGCGGGCGTGCTGCGGTTCAATCGGACGGGAGAAGGAGACCGACGATGACCTATCAACCCGCCGACGACCGCTACGACCGCATGACCTACCGCCGCTGCGGCCGTTCCGGGTTGCGGCTTCCGGCAATCTCGCTGGGGCTCTGGCATAATTTCGGCCACGACACCCCGCACCAGACGAAACGCGACATCTGCCGCACGGCCTTCGACCACGGCATCACGCATTTCGATCTCGCTAACAACTACGGTCCGCCCCCGGGCAGCGCCGAGGAGGCTTTCGGTGACATCCTGCGCACGGATTTCCGCGGCTACCGCGACGAGCTGATCATCTCGTCGAAGGCCGGCTACCTGATGTGGCCGGGACCCTATGGCGAATGGGGCAGCCGGAAATACCTCATCGCCTCCTGCGACGCCTCGCTGAAGCGCATGGGCCTCGACTATGTCGACATCTTCTACTCGCACCGTTTCGACCCCGAAACGCCGCTCGAGGAAACCATGGGCGCGCTGGACCAGATCGTGCGCTCGGGCAAGGCGCTCTATGCCGGGATATCGTCCTACAATTCCGAACGGACACGCGAGGCGGTGGCGATCCTGGAGGATCTCGGCACGCCCTGCCTGATCCATCAGCCGAGCTACAACATGCTGAACCGCTGGGTGGAGCGCGACGGGCTCTTGGACACGCTCGAGGACCTCGGCGTCGGGTCCATCGTCTTCACGCCCCTGGCGCAGGGGCTGTTGACGCAGAAGTACCTCGGCGGCGTGCCCGAGGATAGCCGAGCGACGAAAGGCAAATCGCTGAACCCTGACTGGTTGACCGCTGACCTGCAGGACCGGCTGCGGAAACTCAACGCACTCGCCGAGGCGCGCGGGCAAAGCCTCGCGCAGATGGCGCTCGCCTGGGTGCTGCGCGGCGGCCGGGTGACCACGGCGCTGATCGGGGCCTCGCGGCCGGAGCAGGTGGTGGATTGCGTCGGCGCCGTTGAAAACCTGGAGTTCAGCGACGCGGAACTGGCCGAGATCGACGTGCTGACCGGCGAGGCCGAGATGAACCTCTGGGCGCGCTCTTCGGAGGAAGTGTGAGGACCGGCCTGCGGCTCTGCGCGCTCGGCATGGCGCTTACACTGGGCACCAGCGCGGCAGCTCTGGATCTGCCCGCGCCGGTAACGGACGCCGATTACCTGACCGTCGATCCGGCCGAGGCGAAGCTCGGCCAACTCCTCTTCTACGACCCGATCCTCTCGGGCAACCGCAACATCTCCTGCGCGACCTGCCACCACCCGCGCTTCGGCACCTCTGACGGGTTGTCGCTGGGCCTCGGCGAGGGCGGCATCGGGCTGGGGCCCGACCGGGTGGTCGACCCCGAGAACCTCCCCGAACAGCGCATCCCGCGCAACGCGCCGGCGCTCTGGAACCTCGGCGCGCGGGAATTCACGGTGCTCTTCCATGACGGCCGGATCGAGGAGGATGCGACCCGCAAAAGCGGCATCCGCACGCCGCTCGAGGACGACATGACGGTGGGCTTTTCCGGCGTGCTCTCGGCCCAAACCATGTTTCCGGTGCTGAGCCAGGACGAGATGGCGGGGCATTATTCCGAGAACGAAATCTCGCAGGCCGTGCGGCTTGGCCGGATCACCGGGGAGGGCGGCGCCTGGGACCTGATCTCGCGGCGCGTGGCCGGGGTGCGGGACTATGCGGCGATGTTTGCCGGGGTCTATCCCGAGATCGCCGAGGGCCGCGCCATCGCCTTCACGGACATCTCCAACGCCATCGCCGCCTTCATGGCCGCCGAGTGGCGGTCCGACGACAGCGCGTTCGACGCGCATCTGCGCGGGGAGGCGGCCCTGGAGGGGCCGGCTTTGGCGGGCATGGCGTTATTTTACGGGTCGGCGGGCTGTGCCGACTGTCACACGGGTCCGTTCCAGACCGACCACGGTTTTCACGCCATGGGCGTCCCCCAGATCGGCCCGGGCAAGGCGGCGCGGTTCGAAACCCACGCACAGGATCTCGGGCGCCTGCGCGTGACGGGACGGGCCGAGGACGCCTATCGCTTCCGGACGCCATCATTGCGCAATGTGGTCCTGACCGGGCCTTACGGGCACAGCGGGGCCTATGCGGACCTAGGTGCGTTCGTATCGGCGCATGCGGCGCCAAGGGCGGGCATAACCGGCTACGAACGGGTCTCGGCGGTCTTGCCACAGCTTCCGAAGGTGGACGATTGGCGTGCCACGGACGACCCGATGGAGACGGAGGCCATTCTCGCAGCTATCGAGCGTCCGGACATTGTCTTGTCCGAGGCGGAAGTCGCGGCGTTGGTGGCATTTCTAGATGCCCTCACCGGAGAGGTCGCGCGGGCCGGCGGTGGTCCCTTGGGCGTGCCGGAGACTGTCCCGAGCGGGCTGCCGGTCGACCGCTGAGCCGGGTTCGATTTGATGGAGCCGCGCTCCGCGCGGCGCCGATTTCTCCCCATCCCGGCCTTTGGCCGGGACAGGGCCCCTGCCGCCTGTGGCTGGTGTGGATTGGCTGTTCCGGCGTTGCGCGTGTTGAAGCTTTGAATTGCATTTTGCTGAGAAGACCGGCCAGGGGCCGGTCGTTGCCGAGCATGGGTCGTGGATCGGGCCCGTCAACCCCAAGCCGGGCTGCGCCCGGTGCTGCGCAGGGTTGACTGGCCCGCTCCACTGCTTGGGTGCGTTATTGTGTGGCGGCGGGGCGGGTGAGGCTGTGGTGAATGTTGGCCTTGGCCCTGGTCCAGGGACTTGCCGTGCCGTCCGGCCAGAGGACGCGGATCTCGGCCTCGGCCGCGCCGTCGAGGCCGAAATGCAGGGGCAGGGCGCTGCCGCCGGCATGGCCTCCGCCCACGGTGCGTTCCTGCGTGACTATGGTGCCGTCGGGCATTCGCAGCTCTACCCAGGCCCCCACGGCGCGGGGGTTGGAGCCGGGTTGGCGCGGGTCCACCGTCAACCAGGTTTCGGCCCGTGTGACATTCTGCCAAAGCTCCATCGGCGCGCGGCGGTTGATCACCACGAGGTCAAGCCGCCCGTCCCGGTTCAGGTCCGCCAGCGCCGCCCCCCGCGCGCGTTCCGTGGTGGCGATGCCGGCGGTTTCCGCGCTTTCGATGAAGCGGCCGTCGCGGCTGAACATCAACAGGTTGTTGGGATCGCGCATCGCGTTGCCGGGCATCTGGTCGACATTGCCCTTGGCGATGAAGAGATCGACGAGCCCGTCATTGTCCACATCGCCGAATTCCGCGTGCCAGCCGGTCGAGGGCCGCCCGTCATCACCCACATGCGGCCGGTGCGCGGTGGCGCCCGCGGCGTACCGCGCGGTCTCGAACCCATTGCCGTTGCCCCATTGCAGAAGCTGGTCGCCCATCGAGGTGAGCATGACCTCCGGGTAGCCGTCCTCGTTCAGATCGCGGCTCGCGATGCCCATGCCCCAGATCGAGAAATCGGCCCAGCCGTCCTCGGGGCCGAGAAAGCGGTTTTCGTCGGGGCGCCACATCTGCTCGGCGCCGCCGCGCACGTAGTAGTGCCGGTCATTGGAGAGCCGCAGGTCGGCGCGGCCGCGGCGCGACCAGTCGGAGAAGAGGAGGCTCAGGACGCAGAAGCCGGGTTCCAGGCGCTCGGGCGGGGCGTAACCTTTGCCCGAGGGCCGGTAGATCAGGTTGGCGTCGCAGGCTTCGAAGGGGCCTTGCGGGTTGGCGCGGTCGACATAGTTGCCGACGGCAAGCGTGGGCCAGTCCGCGCCCGGCTCCCACGTCGCGGAGAAGGCGGTGGACCAGGCGTCGCTGCTCTCGAAGCCCCACGCGGCGCTTGCGTCGGTGAAGCGGCAGTTACCCTCGCCGCGCAGCAACAGGTTGGGCCCCACGCGCAGGACAGCGAGATCAAGATGTCCGTCGCTGTCGATGTCGAGCGGGTATGCTCCGGTGACGCCCGTGATTTCGGGGATATCGCCGAGGGCGAAGCTCAGGTCGCCGCCCTCCACGCTGGTGTTCAGGAACAGCCGGGCCGGGTTCTCGCCCCCGGCGGCGAAGAGCTCGGGCAGATCGTCGCCATTGCAGTCGAAGACCGCGACGCCGCCGCCGACGAAATGCTCCCAACCGCCGGCATAGACATGCTCCACCGGCAGGGCCCGGGCGCGGTCGATGAAACGCGGTTCGCCGATCTCGCCGGCAAAAGCAACGCCGGGCAAGAACGCCAGCACCAGCGCTCTCATGCCGCCACCTCGGCACCCAGAACCGCCTGGGTCGTCGCTTCGAGGGCCAGCGCCGCCGCGCCGCGCGCCCAGATCAGATCGCCCCAGGCGTGGATCTCGACCTTCGGCGCGGGGCGCCCCGTCTGCAGCGTCAGCGCCTGCATCTCGGCCAGCACCTCTTCGGCATAGAGGTAATCGTAGCGCAGCCGCTCGCCGCTCAGCAGGATCAGAGACGGATCGAAGATGTTCACCACGTTCGCCAGCCCCACCGCCAGGTACCGCCCCGCCCGATTGAAGATCGCGCGCGCGGCGGGATTGCCGGCCTTGGCGTGGTCGTAGAGTTGCTCGAGCAGGATCTGCGCGCTCTTCACGCCCCTGTTGCCGAGGTTCAGCGCGGTGCGCGCCTCGCGGATCAGTGCGTAGTCGGCGACATAGGCCTCCAGACAGCCGCGTTGCCCGCAGCGGCACAAGGCGCCGTCGATCTGCACCTTGGTGTGCCCGATCTCGAGCCCCATGCCTCGCGCGCCGCGATAGAGCCGGTGGTTCAGCACCAGCCCCATGCCGAGCCCGTGCTCGATGGTGACCACGGCGAAATCCGACAGGCCGCGCCCGGCGCCGAACCAGAGCTCGGCGAGCGTCACGAGATTTGCGTCGTTGTCGATATGCACCGGCAGGCCGATCCGGTCGGCGAGTGCGCCTTGCAGAGGCGTGTCGGGCTCACGGATCAGCGGTGACCAATGTACGAGGCCGGTGCTGTGATCCACCGTGCCCGGCACGCCGAGGCCGAGGGCGGAGATGTCGGCACGGCCGAGTCCGGCCTCGGTCAGGACGGTGTCGAGAAGGGTTTCGATCTCGTCCAGCAGCTCCGCAAGACTGCATTGCAGCTTGTTGCGGGACAGCGTGGCCGAGGCGACCTGTTGGCCCGCGAAATCCGCGACCAGCGCGCTGTCGGCCTGATCCGAAAGCTTGATGCCCACCACGTGCCGCGCACCGGCCCGGACGCCGAGTGCGACAGGAGGCCGCCCCCGCGCGCTGTCCCCTCGGGGGGTGGCGACCTCTGCGATCAGGCCGGCCTCGATCAGCTCGGCGGCGATGGCGGTGACCGAAGCGGGGCTGACGCCAAGCGCCTTGGCCACATCGACGCGGGGCGCCAGACCGGCCGCGCGCACATGCTCGAACACCTGCTGGCGCAGGCTGCGCGGGGTTTCCGCGTCCGGGCTTGTGAGCGGGCCGCAGCCTTCGGCCGGACCGGGCAGAGGGGTGTCGAGCAGCATTTTCTTCAGCGTTCGAATTTAATCTTGGCCATATTAGACAAAGATGCACGAGAATCTAAGGAAATTCTGCGTGCAGCCGCCCAAAAAACTATCACCTCGCAGATGCAGCATCAAAATTATTTTGACAAGTGAAATAATATTCGCATGCTGAACCCGTTCTGCACCGCGCAGGGCCGCTCGGATTCGGGCGACAAGCCAATGGGAGGATATTTCATGCGCAAGGCGCTTGTTCTCGCCGCAGCCGTTGCTGTGGGCGTTTCCACTTCTGCGATTGCCCAGACCGTGGGCGTCAGTTGGTCCAACTTCCAGGAAGAGCGCTGGAAGACCGACGAGGCGGCGATGAAGGCCGCGCTCGAGGCCGGTGGGGCCAGCTACATCTCGACCGACGCGCAATCGTCGGCCTCCAAGCAGCTCGCTGACATCGAATCGCTGATGGCGCAGGGCGTCGACGCGCTGATCGTTCTGGCGCAGGACGCCGAGGCGATCATCCCCGCCGTCCAGGCCGCCGCCGACGAAGGCGTCCCGATCATCGCCTATGACCGCCTCATCGAAGACCCGCGCGCCTTCTACCTGACATTCGACAACGTCGAAGTCGGCCGGATGCAGGCCCGCGCGGTGCTCGCCGCCCAGCCGACCGGCAACTATGTGATGATCAAGGGCTCCTCGGCCGACCCCAACGCCGACTTCCTGCGTGGCGGTCAGCAAGAGGTGCTGCAGGCCGCGATCGACGCCGGCGACATCACCATCGTGGGCGAGGCCTACACCGATGGATGGCTGCCCGCCAACGCGCAGCGCAACATGGAACAGATCCTGACCCAGAACGACAACAACGTCGACGCCGTGGTGGCCTCGAATGACGGCACCGCGGGTGGCGTCGTGGCCGCGCTCACCGCGCAGGGCATGGAAGGCATTCCGGTCTCTGGCCAGGACGGCGACCACGCCGCGCTGAACCGCGTGGCGCTCGGCACCCAGACCGTGTCGGTCTGGAAGGACGCGCGCGCGCTCGGCAAGGCCGCGGGCGAGATCGCCGTGGCGCTGGCTAGCGGCACCGCGATGGGCGACGTCGATGGTGCGATCACCTTCAACACGCCGGGCGGCAATGCCATGAACGCCGTGCTTCTGGCCCCGGTTCCGGTCACCGCCGAGAACCTCAGCGCCGTCGTCGACGCGGGTTGGATTCCGCAGGACGTGCTGTGCCAGGGCGTCTCCGGCGGCCCGGCCCCCTGTAACTGAGTCTCTGTTTTCCTGAGAAAACCGGTGTCTCCACCCATTACGGGTGGGGACGCCCCGGATGGATTGTATCCAAACAAAGAGACGCGCGATGTCCGACAGCAACACCCTTTCCGAACCGACCCGGGTCCAAAAGAACCTCTTTGCCCAGCTCGAGATCGACACCCGCCTTCTGGGCATGATCGGCGCCTTCATCGTGATCTGCCTGGTCTTTCAGATGCTGACCGGCGGGCTTTTTGACGGGCGCTTCCTGACAGCGCGCAACATCTTCAACCTGACGATCCAGACCGTCTCGGTGGGCATCATGGCCACCGGCATGGTCTTCGTGATCGTCACCCGTAACATCGACCTCTCGGTCGGCTCGCTGCTGGCCACCTGCTCGGCGATGATGGCGGTGGTGCAGACCGTCGTGGCCCCGCAATGGCTGGGGCTGGACCTCGGCCACGGCCTGATCGCGCCGCTCGCGATCGTCGTCGGCCTCTTGACCGGTGTGATCATCGGCGCGTTTCACGGCTGGCTGATCGGCTATCTCACGATCCCGGCCTTCATCGTGACGCTTGGCGGCCTCTTCGTCTGGCGCAACGTTGCCTGGCACCTCACCGGCGGCCAGACGATCGGCCCGCTCGACCAGAATTTCCAGCTTTTCGGCGGCATCGGCGGCACGCTCGGGGTTGCCGGCAGCTGGATCTTCGGCCTGATCGCCGTGGCGGCGGCGCTCTACGGCATGATGAGTGCCCGCCGCGCCAGGGTTCGCCACGAATTCCCCGTGAAGCCGATGTGGGCCGAGTTCGTCATCGCCGGCATCGTCGTGGTGGCGATTCTCGGCTTCGTGGCGATCCTGAACTCCTACGAGATCCCGACCCGCCGGCTGCAGCGCATATTCGAGGCGCGCGGCGAGGTCATGCCCGAGGGCTATTCCACCGGCTACGGCATCCCCTTTTCGGTGCTGATCCTGATCGCGGTGGCGGTGATCATGACCGTCACGGCACAGCGCACCCGTTTGGGGCGCTACATCTTCGCCACCGGCGGCAACCCCGAGGCGGCGCAGCTTTCCGGCATCCGCACCCGCGCGCTGACAGTGAAGATCTTCATGATCGTCGGCGCGCTCTGCGCGATCTCGGCGATCGTGGCGAGTTCGCGCCAGACCTTCCATTCCAACGACATCGGCACGCTGGACGAGCTGCGCGTGATCGCCGCGGCGGTAATCGGCGGCACGGCTCTGAGTGGCGGCATCGGCACGATCTACGGGGCCATCCTCGGCGCGCTGATCATGCAATCGCTGCAGTCGGGCATGGCGATGGTCGGGGTCGACGCACCCTATCAGAACATCGTCGTCGGCATCGTCCTGGTGCTCGCCGTCTATATCGACATCCTCTATCGCAAACGCACGGGGAGCTGACCCATGGCAGACGTAATCGACCGCTCCGGCACGCCCCTCATCGAGCTGCGCAACATGCGCAAAGCCTTCGGCGGCATTCGCGCCGTGGACGATGTCTCGATCAACCTCTTTCCCGGCGAGGTCGTGGGCGTGCTCGGCCACAACGGCGCCGGCAAGTCGGTGCTGATGAAGATGGTCTCGGGCGCATTGCCACGCGATTCCGGCGAGATTTTCATCAACGGCCAGAAGGTCGAGATCAACAACCCCCGCGACGCGCGCCGCTACAATATCGAGACGATCTACCAATACCTCGCGCTGGCCGACAATCTCGACGCTGCTTCGAACCTGTTCCTCGGACGCGAGCTGGTCACGCCGCTGGGGCTGGTAAATGACGCGGCTATGGAGGCCGAAACCCGCAAGATCATGGGCCGCCTTACGCCGAACTTCCGCCGCTTCTCGACGCCCGTCGCGGGGCTTTCGGGCGGGCAGCGCCAGTCCGTGGCGATCTCCCGCGCGGTCTATTTCAACGCCAAGATCCTGATCATGGACGAACCCACGGCTGCATTGGGGGTCGAGGAAACCGCCATGGTCGCCGAGCTGATCGACGAGCTGAAAAAGCAGGGCATCGGCATCTTCCTGATCGACCACGACATCCACCAGGTCAAGGCGCTCTGCGACCGCGCATCGGTGATGAAGAACGGCAAGCTTGTCGGCACGGTCGAGGTCGACAAGGTCAGCGAGGACGACATCCTGGGCATGATCATCCTCGGCAAGAAACCGGCTGAGGCGGCATGAGGGCTGGGTGAGATGTTCCTCGGCCTCGATCTCGGCACCTCCGGCCTCAAGGGCCTGCTGATCGACGACGACCAGTCGATCGTCGCCGAGGCCTCCGCGCCGTTGACCGTTTCCCGCCCCGACGACGGCTGGTCCGAACAGGCGCCCGCCGACTGGATCGCCGCCGCCGAGGCGGTGTTCGACGGGCTTGTGGCCCAGACAGATCTCGGCACCGTCGCGGGCATCGGGTTGTCGGGCCAGATGCACGGCGCGACGCTCTTGGATGCCTCCGACCAGGTGTTGCGCCCGTCGATCCTCTGGAACGACACCCGGGCACATGCCGAGGCCGCCGAGATGGACGCCGACCCGGTCTGGCGCGACGTCACCGGCAACATCGTCTTTCCCGGCTTCACCGCGCCAAAGCTCGCCTGGGTCAAGGCGCACGAGCCGCAGCTATTCGCCCGGGTGGCCAAGGTGTTGTTGCCGAAGGACTACCTGCGGCTCTGGCTCACCGGCGACCACGTGGCCGAGATGTCGGACGCCGCCGGCACCTCCTGGCTCGACACCGGCGCGCGGGACTGGTCGGATGACCTTCTGGGGCGCACGGATCTTTCGCGCGATCACATGCCGCGCCTCGTGGAGGGCTCGGAGGTTTCCGGAGAGCTCCGCGCCGCGCTCGCGCAGCGCTGGGGGTTCGGCGACGCCGTCGTCGTCGCGGGCGGCGGTGGCGACAACGCGGCCTCGGCGATCGGGGTAGGGGTGGTGCGCGCGGGGCAGGCCTTCGTCTCGCTCGGCACCTCGGGCGTGCTGTTCGCCGCCAATGACGGCTACAGGCCCGACGCTGCGACGGCGGTGCACACCTTCTGCCACGCCTTGCCGGAAACCTGGCACCAGATGGGCGTGATCCTCGCGGCCACGGACGCATTGAACTGGTACGCCGGGCTGATTGGCGGCGATGCGGCCGCCCTGACCGGCGCGCTCGGACCGCTGCAGCCCCCCGGCAAGACGCGGTTCCTGCCGTATCTGGGCGGCGAGCGCACGCCGCTCAACGACGCGGCCGTGCGCGGCGCCTTCATCGGGCTCGAACACGCAACCGACCGCAATTCCGCCACCCGCGCGGTGCTCGAGGGCGTCACCTTCGCTATCCGCGACTGCCGTGACGCGCTGGCCGCGACGGGGACGGAGCTGACCTCGCTTCTCGCCGTCGGCGGCGGGTCGAAATCCGACTACTGGCTGGCGGCTATCGCCACCGCTCTGGGCACCCATGTCGACCTGCCCGTCGCGGGCGATTTCGGCGGGGCGTTCGGGTCCGCACGCCTTGCGCAGATGGCGGCGACCGGGGGCGGGGCGGAACTGGCCAGGCCGCCGAAGATCGAGCGCTCGGTGGAACCCGATGCTGGGCTCAAGGCGGCCTTCGATGAAGGCCACGAGAGATACAAGGCCGCGCGCGAGGCCATCAGGGGGCTGACATGACAGACTTTTTCCGGGGCATCCCGAAGATCGCCTACGAGGGGCCGGAAACCCAGAACGAATTCGCCTTCCGCCACTACAACCCCGACGAGGTCGTCATGGGCAAGCGCATGGAGGACCACCTGCGCTTCGCCGTTGCCTATTGGCACAGCTTCGCCTGGCAGGGACAGGACCCGTTCGGCGGCCAGACCTTCGACCGGCCCTGGTTCGGGGATACGATGGAGCTTGCACGGCTCAAGGCCGATGTCGCCTTCGAGATGTTCGAGATCCTCGGCGCGCCGTTCTTCTGTTTCCACGATCTCGACATCCGCCCCGAGGGCGCCGATTTCGCCGAGAGCGTGGCGAACTTGGACGCCATGGTCGACTATGTCGGCCCGAAGATGGAGGCGACGGGCACGCGGCTGCTCTGGGGCACGGCAAACCTTTTCACCCACCGACGATTCATGGCCGGGGCGGCGACGAACCCGGACCCGGATGTCTTCGCCTATGCCGGCGCGACGCTGAAAAGCTGCATCGACGCGACCCATCGCCTGGGCGGCGCGAACTACGTGATGTGGGGCGGGCGCGAGGGCTACGAGACCCTGCTGAACACCGATCTCGGCAAAGAGGCCGAGCAATT